>Ga0116192_1001102_pt1 | contig 19327 bp, 14 predicted proteins | sample AD_UKC113_MetaG_FD_89876 | JGI IMG/M metagenome (GOLD analysis project Ga0116192, IMG submission 89876) | Active sludge microbial communities of municipal wastewater-treating anaerobic digesters from Hong Kong - AD_UKC113_MetaG | ecosystem: Engineered > Bioreactor > Anaerobic > Digestate... | reverse complement strand
GGGAGAGCGGGCAGCCGAGATTGCCGTTGATGCGCTCAGTGGCTTCGACGCGAATTCGACAGCCCTGGACAGGGAGCTGACTGAATTGGTCAGGCATGCCAACCGAAACATACTGCAGGCTGCGGCGGAAGATCTCTCCCACCACGGCATGGGAACCACATTGACGGCTGCCTTTATCAGCAATGGAACAGCTCATTGGGTCCATGTGGGAGACAGTAGACTCTACCTTTTCCGTGACCAGGTAGTTGTTCAGGTAACGGAAGATCAGACCCCTGTAGGACTGCTCCTGAGAACGGGCGAGCTCAGCCCTGAAGAGGCAAGGGTCCATCCGGCCCGACACATGCTCATGAGCTGCCTCGGGCGCTGTGAGCTCGAGGTGGAATGCGGAGCACTCGATCTCCAGCGGGGGGATCTGATCCTGCTCTCTACCGACGGGCTTCACGACCTGATGAGTGAAGAGCTCATTGCGGACATCCTCGGAAGTAAGAGGAACCTCGATGACAGAATGGACGATCTTGTCGCGGCGGCCCTGGCCGCCGGAGGAAGGGACAACGTCACAGTCGCTGCGGCAGTGATATGAAAAGTTCTATGACTCCCAAGGCCGTCTCGTGCGAGCCTGGCTGGCAGCCGCCGGGATTTGCTCCCAAGCCCGGGAGGAGGTTTGAATCCGTGATTGAAATCAGACAAAAGGAAAAGGTCATTCTCGTGTCAGCCCTGCTTGCGGCTGTGACGGTTCTTCATTACGCCACAGGAATACAGAGCCATCATCTCCACATCATCTACCAGGGGCTTTACTACATACCTTTGATACTTGCCGCATTCTGGTTCGGTCTGCGCGGGGCACTGGCGGGCAGTGTCGGGATCACTCTGCTCTATACTCCGTTCATCCTGATCTACTGGGAGGGATTTTCTCAGAGTGATTTCAGTCGTGTTATGGAGATTGTTCATTACTTCATGGTAGCCCTGATCGTCGGGTGGCTGTCGGATCGACAGAGGCTTCAGCAAAAGCGCTTGAGCCAGTCTGAAAGGCTCGCCGCCGTCGGGCAGGCGATGGCCGGTGTGGCCCATGATATGAAAACCCCTTTGATTGCCATCGGCGGCTTCACCAATTTGGTGAAGACAAAAATCCGAAAGGTTCGGCTCGATGAGGAAAGCTTCGAGGTCTTTGCTAAAGACGCTGAGGACAAGCTTCTGATCGTCCTCAAGGAATCTCGCCGCCTTGAAAATATGGTGAAGGACATGCTCGATTTTTCTCGCCCCCTGGAGCTGCAAAAGTCCAAGGAGAACGTGGATGAATTGGTATCGGAGTGCGTGGCGTTGGTCTCAGGCCAGGCGGAAGAAAAAAGAGTGCGGGTTGTGGCCGTACAGGGAAACGGCTTCGCACCGGTCTCTTTGGATGCCACGAGAATCAAGCAGGCCCTCATCAATCTTCTGATGAACGCAATCCAGGCCTCGCCGGAAGGAGAAACCGTGACGGTTCGCAGCTATCGTAACGGAAGAAGTCTGACTATCGACGTAACGGATTGCGGTTGCGGCATCCCGATGAACAAGAGAGAGGAAATCTTCAGCCCTTTCTTTACGACCAAAAAGGAAGGTACCGGCCTCGGGCTTCCCCTCGTCATAAAGATCATCGAAGCTCATGAGGGTCGATTGCAGATCGTCGACAACCCTGAAAAGGGGATTACCTTTCGCGTCCTTGTCCCGATATCCTGATCCAGTGCCAGGACAAATGGGGAGGGCCGGTCAATGCCACTCGACACGATTCTCGCACTACAAACGGCGGTCGACGATCGGGAATGTGACCATGTTCAGAATTAAAGGCCTGCAGCAGCGTGTGGTTTTCTTTTTCCTGGTGCCTCCCGCCGTCATCATGATCGGCATCGGAACCACCGTTTTGGTCTACGCTTCGGAGAACATGTTCAAGGAGTGTCGCAAAGCGACATTTCTCAAGCTTACTCCCACTGCCCATTCTAGGGACATGAGCCAGCGCCCGAAAAACCCATCGGTAGAGATGCACCATGAGGCTGCCGAAGAAATGCAAGGTTCGGGTTGGCGGAAAACCTACGAGTTCTACATCGTGGACAGTGGCGGACATATCCGCGACCGCACTACCAGCGGCCATGAGAAGGTTGAGCTGGACAACGGCCCCATGAAGTTGACCCCAAGCGTGGTCATAAAGGGCACTTGGCTGGGGCTCCCGGCTAAAATCAGCCCTGTGGCGAATGTTACCGCTGAGAAGACGATGAAGCTTTCGGAACCACCAAGCACTAATACTCAGTCGGTACCGAGGGTTTCGGAAGCTGTTCCAATGCAATCACCGGAGCCCAGCAAGCCCGTCACTAAGCTCACGTGGGACCCTCCCAACAAGCTTGATATGGATTGGTATGAGAGGAAGGCGCGAGAGTTTGGGTTTAATGGCCTGGAGAGGTCTCGTGCCTTGAGCAAAGAGCGTTTCAAGGACATCATGGATGCTATCGGAAGGGATTGGACCAGGGTGCGCAATGATTTTCCCGGCGTAGAGATCATCCAGGCCAATAGAGATAAAGAGCCCAATCCCCATTTCCCTCGCAAGCTATTCATCTACGCCGGTGAAAACCTCCCAGGTGACGTCTATGACGGAGCAGCCCGCTGTTGCTATGATTGTGGCTCTATTCACATAGCGGCGGGGCTCCTGGATTTTTTCCGGATAGAGCAGTATCGTCTGGGCAACGAGTTCGCGTACACCTCATGCGGCTTGGGCACAACCCGCCATGAGTTCGGTCATATGGTTCACGATTTCTTGCCGAAAGAGCTGAGCGAGGAGTGGGATTCTGTATATGAGTCTGTCGGAGGTGAGCTCACTGAGAGCAAGGGGCGGATGTCTTCCGAAAGCCCAGTGTCAGTTTCCATTTCCAAGTACGCAACGGTCAATCAGAAAGAAGGCTTTGCCGAGGCTTTCAGTGTCTTTACCGACCCCAATTATGGCAGGGGTGAGGATAAGCGCCTCCCAAACGCTGTGGAGAGCTTTTTCGAGAAGATTCTCAAGTGAGACTTCCAAATATGTGTTCGATTAGGGAATGCGCTTGGCTTCGGATTGCTGCAAAGCAGATTGAGACCCCAGGCAAAGTGATAGGAGTCGGCCTGACATCGGCGATGTTTGAATAAGCAAGCAAGCGGATCAAGCGAAACGGATGGAGGAACGTCGAAGCCGTCCGGAATGATGCTGCCTGCGCTGCATGCGCCTCCCGCTATGTACTCCCCGAGAAGGTGGATGGGGTATTTTCGTACCATTACCATCACGCTGAGACCCGAACAAGACCACGTGATCTCCATGCGACCGACGGGTCATTTTGCCGCCGAGATCCGAGCAACCGGAAACTCCACATAAGACCTCAAGAAATGAAGCATTCTTTCAACTATTTTCGAGTTGAAAAGTGATTTCGCTCTCTTGTTGAAAGTTTATTGCAGCTCATCAGGGAAAAACCTCTCTTCCTTTCAGCGAAACACCACTATACCTGCTTTGGCCCAAACGGGAGCCTTGAGCGGATACCGTATGATTCACAAGAGTTAGCTTCCGATTCCGACCAAGCGAACCGGCACGGCACACCCATTGCATATTGTGCAGTCCGATTGATCGCGGCGCAGTCGCGCTGCACAACTCATTACCCACAACTTTTCATTGGAGGCAACGACCATGTTCAAAAGGATTCTGGCAGCAGCCGTTCTCGCAATCACCCTCACAGTGAGCAGTGCGCCCCTGTGGGCGGCCATGGGAAGCATGGATCAGTACACCACGGTGGAGCATCGCGGCCACAGAGGCGGTCATGGTGGCGGCCACGGGGGCGGTCATGGTGGAGGACATCGCTAGGAGCCTGCAGGGGCTTCTTTCCTCTTCTATCTCCAAAGGATAATCAAGGGCCTCGGCTATCTGCCGAGGCCTGAAGGAGAGCCTGTTTCTCCCGACTACCCAGATGGAAGTCGATAGCCCCCCGGGTAAAGTAATCACAGGTTGGAGCGCCTCTCATAGGCGCTCCAACAGGCTAGCGTGTGTCGTTAGAAAGAGGAATTCTATTCAGTTCACTATTCTATAGGAGTATTACAATACATGAAATCCAAGGCACCTCACTTCACATTCGGATTGCTGGTCTTTGCTACATTCCTCTGCTTTTCGCCCGTCTTCGCATATGAATCAAGCCATGACGGAGGCGGACACGAAGGCGAGCATGGAGGTACTGAAACCCCGTGTTCCACCTGCGGTCAGACAACCCACCATACCTTTGACCATCACTCCCAAGCTTCACACCCTGAGGACATCGTAAAACACCTCCTTCATCCGGCTATTCCCGGTGACTGTTTGAGCAGCCATTTCAACAGGGAAACGGAGCACGCTGGAACAACCAAGGAGATTCACTACGATGCGCAAGGAAACCCTGACTATTATTACACCATGGCTTATGACGCAGCAGGTCGTATTTCCAGAATAGAACACCATAGCTCATTCGAAGGTTTGCAGGGATACACTATTTGCCGGTATAACAGCAGCGGACTGCTTGTAAGAACGCTCAACTATGACATGGCCGACGCTCAGACAGGTTACACCCAATACGTTTACAACAATGCCGGCAAGCTTGTGACGGCGCGCACCTATGAGCATGGGTCCCTGTCGTATACAACCAAGTGCAGCTACAATTCGCTCGGCCGGTTGGTCAAGGTATCTCAGTATGATGCGGGAGGCGCGCTTCAATGGTACAGAACCTGCCAGTACAACGCCAACGGTCACTTGACGAAAACCATGCATCGCGACCCTGCCGGAAGAGTTATAGAATCCAAATCCTACGAGCATAACGGACTCGGACAGCTTAACAAAGTTCTGGAACACAATGCCGACGGCGTTCAGATCGGCTCCTGCAGCTACACCTACGATGCCAACGGCCAGACCATCAAGGCCGCGTGTTACGACCCAAACAACAATCCCCTTGGCCGTGCAGTATGTTCGCACTAAAAGAAGGGGAACGGCAAATTAGCCGTACTCGGCTTGTGCGCTGAAAGAGAAGGGGATGTGGTATGGAATCCACATCCCCTTCGTCATTTGAGCATGTCTGGCCAGCTTATCCAGAGGATATACTAATGGTTTGTCGCAGTCTCTTCAAATCGAGCGGCTTGGGCAGGAAGGTGTCCACGCCCATGGCTTTGAGGTCCAGAGACTCGACGACATCCGTGTGTCCGCTGATGAGAACCACTCTGCAGCCCTTGGGGAAACGACCTCGCACCCGCTCCAGCACCTCGCGGCCGGTGAGCTCGGGCATCATGTAGTCGATGATGAGAAGATCGAAGTGCTCGCCCCGCTCCAGGAAGGCGCAAGCCATGGCAGGCTCATGGAAGGCCACGACCTGACAGCCCTGCCTCCTGAGCAGCATCTCCAGGGTTTTCAGCAAGACCGGGTCATTTTCGACGAGTACGATACGCATCTTTCCACCTCCCGCACGGGAAGAGATCACACCATGCCATTCTCATCGCCTTCGGAGCTCAGCCCATAATCGGCAATCTTTTTCCGCAGCGTGGGCCGGCTGATGCCAAGAATCTGGCAGGCCTCCCCATAGTTCCAGTCCGTGTACTCCAAGACTTTAAGAATATGAGCCTTTTCCATGTCTGCCAGGCTTTGGGGCACCTCCCGCCTCCCTTCGGCTTCAAGGGGCGTCTCTCCGGCCGTGAGCCAGGTCTCATTGAGCTCGAGGACCTCTCCCCGAGACAGGATGAGCCCGCGGCGAAGCACGTTTTGAAGCTCCCGTATGTTTCCCGGCCACCCATAGGTTCTCAACGCCTCCAGGTAGGCATTGGGAATGCGCACGACCCTTTTGTGCATCTCCTGGTTGAGGCGGGTCAGGAAGTATTCGGTCAAGGGAACGATATCCTCGGTCCTCTCCCGCAGTGGAGGAATACGGATGACAAAGACTTTGAGGCGAAAGTAGAGGTCTTCGCGAAAAGCCCCCTCTTGTACCATTTCGTGGAGGTCGCGGTTGGTGGCCGCAATGATGCGTGCCTGCAGAGGTATCGTCTTATTTCCGCCAACTCGCTGAAACTCCCGCTCCTGGAGAACCCGCAAGAACTTTACCTGAAATTCCAGGGGGAGCTCGCCGACCTCGTCCAGAAAGACCGTCCCCTCGCCGGCGCACTCCAGTTTGCCGACCTTTCTCTGCACGGCTCCCGTAAAGGCCCCCTTTTCATGGCCGAAGAGCTCGCTTTCCAAGAGGCTCCCCACGATCGCCGCACAGTTTATGGCGACGAAGGGCTCCTCGGGGGCCGATTCCTGGTGAATGGTTCGGGCTACGAGCTCCTTTCCCGTCCCGGTCTCCCCTTCGATGAGAACGTTAGTCGGAGTCTGGGAGACTTGGGCGATAGCCTTTATGACCTCCAGTGAGCCCGAGCTTCTCCCGATGATCTGCTCTGACCTGTAGGATTCCGAGATGACATGACAGAGCTTCGCAGCCCGCTCCCGCTGCTTTTTCTGAACGGCCGTTTTTTCGAGCAAAAGATCCAGCGCCTGGCGGTCTATGGGCTTGTAGAGGTAGTCGATAGCGCCAAGGCGGATGGCCTTCAAGGTGGCCTCCGTATTGTGAAAGGCCGTGATCATGATGACCTCGCCCTTGAGCTGTTCCTTTTTGGCCATCGCCAGCACATCCGGCCCGTCCATGTCGGGAAGCTGCACATCGAGCAGGATGAGATCCGGCTCTTCGGATGCCCACAGCTCAAGCGCTTCCTTTCCTTTTCCTGAGGTGGAAACCTCACACTTCTTCCTTCGAAAGTAGAGCTCGAGGGTTCTGGCAAGTGACGGGTCGTCATCGATGATTAGAATTTTTCTCATCCCGTAACCTCAGGCAACCGGCAGGACCAGGCGCACTGTGGTTCCTTTGCCCTCCTCGCTTGAAACGGAGACTGTCCCACGGTGAGCGTCCATGATCTTTTTCACGATGCAAAGGCCCAAACCGGTGCCTTTCTTTTTTGTCGTAAAGAAGGGTTGAAATATATTTTGCAAATTCCGTGCCGAAATTCCCGGACCATGATCTGTAATAATGATTTCTGAGACTCTTCCTTGTGGAGCCTCGTCCTCTTGTATGGTTATTCTGATTTCACTACCCTGCGGTGATGCCTGCATGGCGTTTTTTAGAACGTTGACCAGCACCTGGACGATTTTGTCCGCATCCGCTGTGACGGCCAGGAGGTCCATGTGATTCGTCCTTATAACACGAATGTCCCTGGAAGCTATCTCACCACTCAATTGCTCGAGGCCTCTGTTGACGAGCTCCTCTACCACAACCGATCTCTTTTCCAGCACCAGAGGCTTGCTGTAATTGAGAAGATCCGAAAACATCCCCTCAAGCTGTCCCACCTGATCGAGAGCGATACTGCAATGTTCGGAGAGAACGTCGTCCTCTTTAAGGTCCATCTCCATAATCTGCAGATTGAGCTTGACCGACGAGAGAGGGTTCCTCATCTCATGGGCAATGCAGGCCACCAGCTCGCCTATAGCCGCCATTCTCTCGGACTGGATCAGTTGGTTCTGTGTGGCCACAAGCTCATCGTAGGCCTTCTGCAGGGATTCCTCCTTTTGGTGCAGGGAGTGAATGAGCCGTGAGACCTGCTGAGCCATGGTGTTGAAGCTTCCGGCCAGCATGCCCACTTCATCCTGGCTGCTAAAGGTGATGCGCTGATCGAGATCGCCTTCGCTCATCCTTTGTGCGGCATCTGCGACATCACTGATGGGTTTTGCAATACGCCTGCTGACAAGGTAGGCCATGAGCAAACATGCCGAGCTCACCAAAAGGGCGGTGAGGATGCTCGCTGCCTTGATCCACTTGAGGGGCCACAGGATCTCATCGGCTTCCATCTCGGCCAGTATGCCCCACTCGTAGCGGGGAAGCCACAGGTAGGAGCCCAAGACCTCGCGTCCCAGATAGTTGCTGTAAATCGCCGTTCCTTGCCTTCCTTCCAACACCGCACGTATTCCTAATGTGTCGAAGGTCTGTTTCGTGGTCTCGGACTGGCTCAGGAAACGGGATTCAGATATGATCTTTCCTTCTTTGCCGACCAAATAGGTTTCTCCGGTTTCTCCCAGACCGATTCGATCGTTCATGACAGGATCGATGGTTTGGGACACATCGAGTACGGCAACTACCAAGGCAAGGGTAGTGCCATCCCGATCCCGTATCTTTGCGCCCACAGGCATATGCCACTTTGAATCGGCTCCCCTGCACAGAGAACCGAAGGCGGGCTCGCTCCCATCCATGACGCGCTGGATGAATCCGTCACGCTGCAACTCAAAGAAATCTTCGGAAGGGGGATGCGTTGCGGCAATGATTCCCCCGCCCGGCAGCATGACGTAGATGCTCTCATAGGAAGAGGACCTTTCCCGGGTTGCGGTGATGGTATCCTTGAGCAACGCGGTTAGTTCTCCGGATGGTGCTACGGAGTCAAGAGTGCAGCAATACTCCCGCAAGGCTTCCCTCATTGCGGGAAGCCTTGCGAGCACGCCGATATCGCCCAGCCGCTCCTTGAGCCATGCATCGAGATGTCTAGCGTGGTCCTTAGCTATAGTTTCCATGTGCAGAAAGGCCGATGCCGTAAGAGCCCTCCTGGCGAGCGCGTGAGCCTGAACCCCCATGAGCCCTATGGGAATTAGGGAAATGAGCATCAATGCCACAAAAAATCTGTGGGAAAGCCTCTTTTTAATGAGAAACACGGTTCTCTCCTGGTGCATGCGGTTAATTGGAATCCCTTGTCATTGTGACCGACCAGCCGACGGAAAAGCAAGAGGATGCGCGCCGCAAGTTCCTTCTACCCCGAGCCGATGCCAAGGAATTGAAAAAGACTGACTCCTCAGCCCGCTTCTTGCGAACCCAACCACTTTCCCGGCTGAAAATTGAAAGGTATTTTCAAAAGCCTCTCATGATCGTTTCCCTTCTCCGTGGATAATTGAAACTCCCTTTCGATGCCCGTGTAAATTCTTTTTCTTTTCTCCGACCCATCCGGGAAGCTCTCTGAGGACCTGGCAAGAGATGTCCTTAGAAACCAATGTTTCCAGCCAGTTATCAGTATCGTGCACCCTGAGTGCGCCTGCGGCACGAGTGTTGCATGGGGCACCTTGCGAGCCTGGATATTTTCTCGTAAAAACAATTAAATCCAAACCGGAGGCGAACTATGTTCAAAAAGATTCTAGCCGTAGCAGTTCTGGCAATCACCCTCACTGCCAGCACCGCATCCCTGTGGGCGGCAACGGGAAGCATGGATGAGTATACCACAGCGGCGCGTAATGGCGGAGGTGGTCATGGTGGAGGGCATGGTGGCGGTGGACACGGGCATGGCGGGCAAGGTCGTCTGGGGCGCTAGAAACACTGCTGATAACTGGTGAGACGCATCTCCTAAGAATGCTGGCAGGAATCATTTTGAACAGATTGGACCTGTCAAAGCTTATATGAAAGGATAAGAATATGTTAAAGGCTATAGGACTGCTGTTGATAGTGTTGATGTTTAGCCTCACGGGCTGTGCTTCCACGGATGCGACAGGTAAAAGTGCCGCAGCGCAGAGCAGCACACGCAGTATGGCGGCACCTGCTACTACCGCAGGAACCCAGTGCGAACCGAGCGGGGTTCCGACTAAGGCCTATCCTCCCTACAAATGGTAAGCAGACAAACAAACTAGTGGAAAGCAATAAACGTATTGCGGGTTGCATAGGGGGTATGAATCACATACCCCCTTCTTTTTCCCTCCTACTGCACGCCAGAGCAATTCCGACACTCCTTTCTCTCCGTTTTTATGTGACCAAACCGCATTCTCTCATGAGCGCCGTCCAGGTATTGAAAGATTCTTTCAATACCTGGGCTCTCTCTTCAGTGTTGATTCGGTCCCCAAGCTCCTCTAGACGAAACAAGCAGGAGCTCTTTGCCGAGGATTGAGAGTTGCGGAGCGACACAAGACATTGATCCTACTCTTCAAAATCTGATCGGACAGCGGACTGAACACCCTGAAGCGATGCCCTGGTATAGAGATTGCTAAACTGTTTGGCGAAGCGATGCGGCCTGCTGTTCCATAAACGGAAGCTCACGGCAGTGCGCTCTTTTTTGCCGGGTATCTTGACAAGTTGTGCGAATTTGGTGATTTATTATGCAATCAATTGCCTGGATGGAGTGGGATGGAAAGCGTGAAGTTTTTCAAAATCGGACGACAGAGAAGATTCACCTTATGGTTCAGCCTGGCCTTGTCTTTGTGGCTGGTGGTCGGAAGCGCGGAAAGTGCGTTTCTGTGCTTCGGAGCCAATGACCATCTACGGCTCGAATTCCTCCGGGATGCAGGCTGCAACCAGGTGCCGGAGAAAGCCGCATTTTCCTTTTTAGAGAATTCTTCTCCCGCCTCTCCCTCTGCCGGAAATGATTGCGGCCCCTGCACCGATATTGCCCTATCGATTACCAGCGCTCTTTACCCTTCCGCGCCCAATCCAATAATAGAGCAGCAGCCGCTCTTTGCCGATTCCTTACCCGTTCTTATCGCCGACTGTGCCGAAACACCAGGCACAAGCCTTTTTGCCGGGCAACAGCCTGTCACATCAGGCCTTGTTCTAGCTCGCCTCTCATCCGTCGTGCTCCTGATTTAAGCCAAATCCTCCATTTTTTTCATGTCCGTCGATGCATCTCACCTGAAGTGTGGACTATAAGTCCTTATATTCTCTCAAGTGTTGGCACCAGGTGAGACAACTGACCATCTCAATTCAAAAAAGGGGGAGGATTTCCATGCGCTTAATGTACATGAGAGGAGTTTCGGTTCTGGGCTGTGTCTTGCTGCTGATCGCTACAGCGGGATGCGCTCAAAAAAGAGTTACCGGCCTGGCAAAACCGGAGCAGGACATTGGGGAAAGTGACCTCAAAACACCTGCAATTCCGCAAAAGTCCGCTGAGCCCGGCATGGACACCGTGCCTGCGGGCGAACCCACCGGAGTGCTCACGCTAAGAGACGCCCTGGCGCATGCCCTTATGAAAAACCCGGAGCTTGCGGGCACCTCCTGGGACATCCGCGCGGCCGAGGCGCGCAAGCTCCAGGCAAGTCTTTTACCCAACCCGGAGGCGGGCATTGAGGTTGAAGAATTTGCGGGAGGAGGCGACCGGAGTGGATTTGACGTGGCAACGACCACATTCCAGCTCAGCCAGTTGATCGAGCTTGGAGGAAAACGAAGCAAGAGGACTCAATCGGCGGCCCTCGAGCAGGACCTTGCCGGCTGGGACTACCAGGCCAAAAGGCTCGATGTCCTGATCGGCACTACCAAGGCCTTTATCGATGTGGTGGCAGCCCAGGAGCAGGTAGCTCTTGCAGAAGAGCTCGTCCGCCTCGCCGAGCAGGTCGTCTACTCGGTCTCCGAGCGCGTCGATGCCGGGAAGGTCTCCCCTCTTGAAGAGGTCAAGTCCAGGGTCGAGCTTTCCAATACCCGGATCGATCTGGAAAAGGCCAAAAGCAGTCTCAAAGGGTCTCGCAAGAGACTCTCCAGCATTTGGGGGCAGGATGAGCCAACGTTTGAGAAAGCAGATGGCGAGCTGGATACTGTAAAAGCCATCCCCTCACGGGAGCAGTTGACGAATCTCATTTCGAAAAACCCGGACGTGGCCCGGTGGGTAAAGGAGATGGAGCAGCGCACGGCGGCCCTCGAGGTCGAAAAGGCCAGGCGCATCCCGGATCTAACCGTGAGCGGCGGCGTCCAGCGGTTCAACGATACGGACGACCATGCCTTTGTCATCGGCGTCTCCCTTCCCCTTCCCCTTTTTGACCGCAATCAGGGAGGAATCAAGGAAGCGCAGCACAAACTGGCCAAGGCCAAAGAGGAATCTAGGGCGGCGGTTGCAAAGGCCAACACGGGTCTTGCCGATGCCTACCAGGAGCTTTCCGCTTCCTATGAAGGGGCCGTGAGCCTGAAGGGCGAGGTGCTGCCGGCAGCCGAGCTCGCTTTCCAGGCATCCGGTGAGGGCTACCGGGAGGGAAAATTCAATTTCCTGGAATTCCTCGACTCCCAGCGGACCCTTTTCGAGGCCAGGGGAAAATACATCGAAACCCTTGCCACATACCATAAAGCGGCAGCCGACGTGGAACGTCTTACCGGAGAAAAGCTCGATGCCGCCATGGAAACACCAAGCAAATAGAGGAGAAACTCAATGAAGATAAAGTCAGCCCTATGGATTGCGCTTGCCGTTGCGGGAGTGATGCTCGCCGTTCTGGCTTTTCGAAGCTACGGCCCTTCGGGCCTCCTGCTCGCGGCCCAGGGGGAGAAAGCAGGCTCGCATGCAGGACATGATGAGCCCGGGGCGAAAGCCCGGGCCGAGAGCGCTCACCCCGAAGAGCAAGCCGATGCCCATGCTGGCCACGGTGGGGAGAAGGCAAAAGGCAAGCACAAGGAGGATACCTCTTCTTCCGCAAAAGCGGGCGGTCATGCTGACGAGGAAAAGGCTGCAGGCGCACAGAAGGATAGTCACGGCGACGAGGTGGAAGAAAAAGCCATCCGGTTGAGTGAGGCGCAGATCAAAGAGTTCGGCATCGAGGTCTCAGCGGCCGGCTCGGGGGAGCTCCAAAACTTCATCTCCCTTCCGGGTGAAGTGGTTCTCAACGAGGATCGTAAGGCACACATCGTTCCACGCATCGCCGGAGTCGTAAGGGAGGTTCGAAAGACGCTCGGCGATACGGTCAAGCAGGGAGAGGTGATGGCCGTGATCGAGAGCCGCGAGCTGGCCGACGCCAAGGCTGAATACCTTGCCGCACAGGAAAAGACCTCTTTGGCCCAGGCCAGCTACCGCAGGGAAGAAGGGCTTTGGAAAAAGAAGATCTCCTCCCAGCAGGAATACCTGGATGCAAAACAGGCATTGGCCGAGGCCCAGATAGCCCTTCGATCGGCCGAACAGAAGCTCTTTGCCCTGGGGCTTTCGCGCGATCACTTAAAACAGGTCCCTCAGCATGCCGACTCATCGCTCACCCGCTTTGAAATCATGGCCCCGTTTCCTTCGACTGTCATCGAAAAGCACATCTCCCTTGGAGAGATGCTCAAAGAGGATGCCGAATGCTTTCTCGTGGCCGACATGACCACCGTATGGGTCAATATAAACATCTACCAGAAAGATATCGCCAGTATCCGCAAGGGCCAGCGTGTTCTCATCTCCCTGGGCCAGGACGGCGGCGGCCAGGAGGCCGAAGGGCAGATCGCCTATGTGGAGCCTATCGTCAAGGAAGAGACACGAACAGCCCGTGCGCGTGTAATCCTCCCCAATCCCCAGGGAAACTGGCGCCCCGGTATGTTCGTTACGGCCAAAGTGGCTGTTGACAGCGCATCTGCTCCCATAGTTGTCCCCAGTTCAGCTCTTCAGACCGTCGAAGAAAAGCAGGTCGTGTTCGTGCAGAGGGCTGAGGGCTTCGAGGCAAGACCGGTCGTGGTCGGTCGGGCCACCAACGGCGACGTCGAGATCGCCTCGGGCCTTTCCGCCGGGGAGAAGTATGTGAGCAAGGGAACATTCACCTTGAAAGCACAGCTCTCCAAGGGGGCCTTCGGTGATGGCCACAATCACTAATAAGAGCGGTGAATCGGTGAGCCGGTGTATGGGGGAATCGGAAGACCCTTTTACCTGCTTGCCGATTCACCTGCTCATTGTTTTAAGGAACCTCTATGAACAAGCTCATTCAGTTCGTTTTGCTCAACCGGTTGCTCATGATCGTGCTCGGAGCCATGGTGCTCGTTGCAGGGTATGCAAGCTACAGGCATCTGCCGGTGGATGCTTTTCCGGACGTGACTCCTGTCCTGGTGCAGGTCTTTACCGAAACCGAAGGTCTCGCCCCCGAAGAGGCTGAAAAGTACGTTACCTACCCGGTCGAAGTGGCCATGAACGGGCTTCCCAACCTCAAGGAGATCCGTTCCATCTCAAACTTCGGCCTCTCGGTCATAAACATATACTTCGAGGATGGAACGGACATCTACTTTGCACGGCAGCTCGTGAGCGAGCGGCTGCAGCTTGCCAAGGAAGAGATCCACGAAGGGTTCGGAGAGCCCGAGATGGGGCCGATCTCGACGGGGCTCGGGCAGATCCTCTTCTATTTCGTGGAAGATGAGACCGGAAAGCGCACCCCCCAGGAGATGCGCGAGATCCAAGACTGGCTCATAAAGTTCAACCTGCAGACCGTTCCGGGAATTACCGAAATCCTCTCCCTCGGCGGCGAGGTCAAGCAGTACCAGGTCCAGATCCGCCCCTCGGAGCTCAAGCGCTTTGGTCTATCGATCGGCGATGTGGTCGATGCGGTCAAGGCCAACAACTCGAACGTGGGCGCCCAGTACATCGTGAAAAACGCTGAACAGTACCTGGTGCGCTCCGTGGGGCTCGCCAAGGACATCGCCGACCTCAAGGGAATTGTCTTGAAAACGGTTGACGGCACCCCCATTCATCTCCACGACGTGGCCGACGTTGTGATCGGGGGGGAGCTGCGCCAGGGCCTGGCCACGAGGGACGGCAAAGGCGAGGCGGTCGTGGGGATGGTCCTAAAGCTCATCGGCACGAACACTTCCGATGTCATACAGGCGGCCAAGACAAGGATGGATGAGATCAACAAGGTGCTGCCGCCAGGGATCAAGGTTGTGCCCTACTATGACCAGGCGACCCTGGTTGCCAAGTGCATCGAGACGGTCAAGGACGCTTTGCTCGAAGGCATCGTGCTCGTAACCATCGTGATCCTGGCTTTTCTAGGCGGGATTCGTCCGAGCCTCGTGGTGGCCGTATCCATTCCCTTCTCCATCCTCTTTACCTTCATCCTGATGAAGGCTTTCAATATATCCGCCAACCTCATGTCCATGGGAGGCCTTGCCATCGCCATAGGCATGATGGTGGACGGCACCATCGTGATGGTTGAAAACGTGGACCGAATGCTGAACGAGGCAGACCGGAGCGAATCGCGCCTGCACATCGTCGTTCGGGCTTGCGCCGAGGTGGGGCGTCCCATCTTCTTTTCGATCCTTATCATCATCATCGTTTTCCTGCCCCTCTTCAGCTTGCAGGGAGTGGAGGGAAAGACCTTCAAGCCCCTTGCCTACACGCTTTCCATCGCGATGCTGGGCTCTCTCATCTTCGCCATCTTTCTGGCTCCCGTGGCTTCGTATCTCATCATGCGGCGCCCCAAGGCCGGCAAGAGAGGGGACCATCACCATGAGCCATTCCTTATCAGAATGCTTCTAAAGCTCTATGAGCCCGTAGTACGGTTTTTCGTGAGGATGCGTTTTGCAGCCATTCTGCTTGCGGTCCTGATCCTTGCCGCAGGCCTTCTCATATTCCCGCGGCTTGGCTCGGAGTTCGTGCCGCGCCTTAATGAGGGAGATCTCCTGGTCCGGGCTACCATGGCCCCTTCCATATCCCTCGATGAGGCCAGGGACACAATGCTTCGCTTCGAGCGCCAGCTCATGGAAAAGTTTCCCGAAGTAACGCGGGTGGTCTCCCGTGTCGGGCGGGGCGAGGTCGGTGCCCACGCCGATCCTGTAAACAGCGCCGAGGCCTTCGTGGGCCTAAAGCCCATCGGTGAGTGGACGACTACACAGAAACCCGAAGATCTTTACGCGCTGATGAGCGAGGCCTTCGAGAACTTTCCCGGTGTTCAGTTCAACTTCACGCAGCCCATTGCGGCCGCCGTCGATGAGCTCTTGACGGGAACCAAGGCCGAGCTCGCCATAAAGATTTTCGGAACCGATACGGAGGTTCTCAAGGAGAAGGCAGGCGAGGTGGAGCAGGTGGTCCGGAAGGTGAAAGGGGCTGCGGACGTGCAGAAGGACCAGACCACGGGAACGCCCCAGGTGCGTATCTCCATGAACTACCCGGCCCTTGCCCGCTACGGGATCAATGTCGAAACGGTGCAAAACATGATCAAAACGGCGGTCGGGGGTGAAAAGGCCGGGCAGATCTTCGAGGACGTGCGCCGCTTCGACATCGTGGTCTGGTATGAGCCAAAGAGCCGCGATTCCGTTGAGGCCATGCGCCGCATCGTGGTGAAATCGCCTGCGGGTGTGGATGTGCCCCTGGCCGAGCTCACCACCATCGAGGAGATCGTCGGTCCAAGGCAGGTCACCCGAGAGAACAACCAGAGGTTTATCGCCGTACAGTGCAACGTGCGGGGCCGGGACATAGGCTCTTTTGTGGCGGATGCTCAGCAGGCCATAAGCGCCGAGGTGAAGCTTCCTCCGGGATACATCGTCACCTGGGGCGGGCAGTTCGAGCTCCAGCAGGAGGCCAACAAACGGCTGGCCCTCGTAGTGCCGGTAACGCTTCTGATAGTCTTTCTGCTCCTTTTCAGCAGCTTCAACTCGCTCAAGAACACTCTGCTCATCCTCCTGAACATCCCCCTGGGGCTGGTGGGAGGCGTTGCGGCCCTCTGGATAACGGGCCAAAACCTCTCCGTACCCTCGTCGGTGGGCTTTATCGCCCTATTCGGCATCGTGCTTGCAAACGGTATGGTGCTCGTCACCTACATAAACCAGCTCGTGAGCGACGGAGTTCCCATCGATGAGGCATCCATTCGCGGAGCGTGCCTGAGGCTTCGGCCCGTTTTGATGACGGCCCTTTGCGCCATGCTCGGCCTCATTCCGCTTCTCTTCTCCTCCGGGACGGGAAGCGAAGTCCAGCGCCCCCTGGCAACGGTTGTCATAGGGGGGCTCGTCACATCGACCGTTCTCACACTGCTGGTCATTCCGGCCATCTATAAATGGTTTGCCATCAAAGTGGAGCTGGAAACCCCTTCAGCAGAGAAATTGCATACATTGCCCAAGGACGAGTGAGAGGAAGTATCCATGAAAGAAATAAAAGCGTACATAAAGCCGCACAAACTATCCCAGGTCACCCTGGCCCTCCAGAAAATCGAGGGTCTTACCGGTATGAGCATCTCCAACGTCAAGGGATTCGGACGAGGGAGGGCAAAAACGGTGAAAGAGAGGATCACCGAGGATTTCATCGATTACGTGCAACACGTAAAAATAGAGATCGTCTGCCGGGACGAACTGGTCGATCAGATCGTTTCAACTATCGAGAAGGAAGCGCACACGGGGCTTCGAGGCGATGGGAAGATCTATGTTTCGGAAGTGACGGCCGCCGTTCGCATCAGCACGGGCGAGCGCGGAGAAAAGGCCATTTAAGGACACGGGTGGCAAGCGATGAGTACAAAGACGCTTTCGAAGGGATTGACCGGTCTTTTTATCTACCTGGTGGCGCTTTCCGCTTCCGGATGCACCACAGGCTACGATCTTCTCGATACCGGTATGGGCTCTATAGAGCTGGTTGCCTCGAGGGACCGCTATGCAGCCATAACCGAGACCGAGCTCTATCAGGATGGAGATTGTCTGCTCGTCACCGGATCTGTTGAGGAAATATCCGCTGACTTCCTGCCGGCCGGCTACGATGCCCACGTGGATGTGGCCGTTTTGGCTCCCGACAGGAAGGTAGCGCGAAAGCGCTCCATCAGGATATCATTAGCGGAAGGCGTTCAATCCGATTTCAAGGTGAGGTTTCCCTATTTCGCAGAACGAGGAACCGTGGTGCGTTTTGCCTACCATAGCGATCGGCGTCTGGCCGATGGCGCTCCCAACTGCGGTGAAAACGCCGCGGTTTTACACAAAAGTGGATAGCAGAAGTCAGCATCGGATTGGCTCGGCACCATTGACCGTACATAAGGAGATAACAGTGATGGGGAAACGATTCACCGGATCTGCCATGTTTGTGCTGCTGATCGTTGCGCTCACAGCATACGGATGCGCTACACCGGGAGTAAATCTTGTTGAAAACCGCACGGCTTCCGTTGAGATCATCTCTGCGGGTGACGAGAAGGCTTTCCTCAAAGAAACCGACGTTTATCAGGACGGCACCGAGTTGGTGGTTACCGGATATGTGAAAAGGAAAAGCCGGTGGTCTCTTCCGAGGGACTACGATGCGCACATGGATATGGCTGTTTTCACATCGGATGGCAAGCTGATCGATAAGGCTTCGGCCGGGTTTCTTCCCATGCCGAGGGTGAAGAGCCTTCAATCTCCATTTACGGCCCGGTTTCAGCTCGTCGCTCCCAAGGGGACGACGGTTCGGTTCGCCTACCACCGCTTTCAGTCCAAACCTTCAAAGACTTTCGATTGTGGTCAGAATGCAGTGATCCTGGGAACCGATTCAAGGGATTAAAGATATAAGTGATTTTGGGTGTGTGATGATGGCCCGGGAATCTTTGAAAACCGGGGAGAGGCTAAACAATCACTTGAGGAGATCTGCAACATGTCTAGCGGAAAGAGTATCCTGGCGTTGGTAATGGCACTCGCAGTCTTTCTGGGCACCGGTTCAACGGCGTTTGCACGCGGCGGGAACGGTCCTCATGGCAGCTTCCACTACTGTCCTCTTCATGCTGGTCCTCCCTGTTGGCAGCGTGGAAAGGTGAAGAAAGAAAAGAAGGCGTCTAAAGAGGACTCTGCAACGACGAATATGGCAGGCCCTGCAATGGCAGACAGATAGACTAAATGGAAGAGGCATACGAGAGTCCATAGGGTACATCCAGACAATTCCCAACCGCCGAGCCGGGCCTTTCCCAAGGCTCGACTTATAGTGTTTTACACCTGGGAAGGGAGGCGGAGTAAAGATGGGAGCGCAACCAAGACGCATCTTTACCGTGAGCTTTGTCTTACTGTTGTCAATGTTTCCATCCGGTTGTGCAACATATCGCACAACGCTGGATAAAGGCACCGTATCGGTTGAGATTCTGCCTTCAACAAAGGAGTATATATCAAGAGCCCACGCATATCGGGAAGGCAATGAGATGATAGTGGCTGGTAGCGTGAGGACCAACAGGCTTCCTATATTTGCTAATGGAGGCCATGTGGATATGGTAGTCATCGCACCTGATGGTACTCTGATCGACCAACGATCGATCTCCCATTCCCACTTTCAAAGAAGAGGTAACCCCGAGCCGGTCTTTGAGACTCGTATTCCACTCATACCGCAGCCCGGCACGACTGTTCGCCTGGCCTATCACCATCCACCTAAACCCGTAGCCTCCAATTCCCTTGACTGCGGGCAAAATGCCGCAGCTAAGCATGGTGGGTAGAAAGCCGTCTACTCGATTACCGGCCTATGAAAAAGCAGTTCCGCAGTGCAGTCCATACAACAGCAAGATCGCAGCTATGGCTGGCTCTTAGGGCACATTGGCGCCTTACACTAGGCGTGGCGATCTCTATGATGGGCCAGGTGGCTCTCACCCTCGTGCAGCCATGGCCCATTCAGATGATCGTTGATGAACTGATAAAGAGTGCTCCGCAAGGCCATGAGACGG
>Ga0116192_1001097_pt1 | contig 19423 bp, 16 predicted proteins | sample AD_UKC113_MetaG_FD_89876 | JGI IMG/M metagenome (GOLD analysis project Ga0116192, IMG submission 89876) | Active sludge microbial communities of municipal wastewater-treating anaerobic digesters from Hong Kong - AD_UKC113_MetaG | ecosystem: Engineered > Bioreactor > Anaerobic > Digestate... | reverse complement strand
CTAACAACTGCTTCAACCTGACTTCGCAGGTTAAGCAAATGTTATGCGGATTCTACGCCAGATAACAAGTTATCTGGACTCCGAACGGTCGGAGATAAGGAAGAGCCGTTCAATTCGGCAATCCGCAAAAGGGCAGGTTCGATTCCTGCTCGGTTGTTGAGGGCTGGAGCGGAGGGAGTTGGGTTCGAGTCCCAATGATACAGGCGAGAATGGAAAAAGACCCTATCTTGCTAACTCAGGGAGCAGTAACACAGGGATGCGGCTGTAACGCATAACAACTGCTTCAACCTGACACCTGCGGTGCAGGTTAAGCAAATGTTAGCCATATCGTCCACGGTATAAGCGCAGGGGGCGCTTATACCGATTACCGACCAAGCCCCATTGGAGGTGTTGCGAATGAAATCATATATGAGTAAGAGTAAAAAGAAATGAAAGACGTAATTATAATCCAAGGCGACATGCAGGACTTTGTTGTCAAGGTCCGCAAGATAGGTCGACACGTCATCGTATCGACGAGCAGTGAACCTGTTGCACGCAATGTTCACAGAACCATTGTAGAGGTGTACACAACGTCAGATGAGCCAAGGATAGGCTTCGTTGACACTAACGATAAATAAACATTGGAGGACTTATGGAAATACGAAAACTCACATCATTCGATGATGTGCGTGAAGTTGCGTTCATCACAGCTCGCATTGACCGGAGTGAGCTCAAGCATGGGGCACATGGCAAGACTGCTGCCTTCTACTTCAAGGCAGAACATTCACCCATTCGAGCCTTTGTTATCCGAATGATAGCGTTAGGGCTACCAAAGCGTGTGGTTTCTCATTTGGTTAGGCACGTTCACAGTGTTCCTTTCGTATCATCTTCACGCCCAGATTGGTTTCCAGAACATAAAGACGATGACGTTGCCGACTTGGCTCAAGATTTTAACGCACAAGCTCTTATTGATATGGCACGCAAACGTCTTTGTCGGCGCACTTTTCACGAAACACGTAAAACTGTAGAAGAGCTGAAACAAAAACTCATGGAGAGCGACGATGATGTTCTGAGGGAACTTGGTAAAGTCCTCGTTCCTAACTGTATCTACCGGTGTGGATGTCCTGAAGGTAAGAATGAGTGTGGCTTTTATAAACACTTTATCTCTGCAACCCCAGTATCTGCTCTTCATCAGATAGACACTCGATACGACCTATACAACAAAAGTTTTCTAAAGCTCACTTAGAGCTTTAATATAAGTATTTGCTACATAAGCAAATACTGTCCCGTGGGAGCCTCGTGTCAAACATCCATTAGGCGGAGCCTATTCGGTTCAAACCCGAAACGGGACATTTGTCATTAAATGACAAGGGGGTTTATATGCAAGATTTGCAGGAAACACGACGAGAGAGTAGTCGTGGGTTTCACTTTATCAACACGTATCAATCGTGTCCAAGAAAGTGGTACCTTCGCTACCCTTGCGGGCTTTTACCAAAGTATACTGGGAAAGCGCTTATCTTTGGGAAAGCATGGCATAATGGCCTAGAGCAGGTCTATCTAGGGAAAGGGTACGATGCTGGGTTAGCAACGCTGAAACAAGAGCTGCTTGATATGCAGGGCGAGTATCAAAACCAATCGGACTTTGAGTCAGATTACACAAGAGCTGACATCCTGTACGAAGCTTGGTATTCAGAAGTTGGCCAGAAGCTCCTGGACGAATACACAGTCCTTCATGTCGAAGAAGAACTCTATCCATCTGTTGGCGGGCTCTTCACGATGACTATTCGGCCAGACGCAGTTATTAAGCGCAAGTCAACCGGAGAGATATTCATTGTGGAGCACAAAACAACTGCTTACTCCATCGCAAACATGGTATCCAATGTGAATACTCAGGACCAGATAACAGCGTATATCTGGGGCTTACTCCAGACAAAACCAGAGTACAAGCTCAACTTCACTGGTGTATTGCTGGATGTGGCATTTCTACAGATGCGTAATGGTGTCCCAGCTAGAACTGGGGCGCAGGTATCACAGACTATCCTTTATCGCAACGAGACGGCCCTCGGAGAGTTTGAGCTAAATATGTTAGGGCTCTTTAACGAACTCGGTCAGAAGGTCAAGATGCTCTCATCTTGCCCCCCAAAATCGTCCGATTTCTTGATGCTTCAGGCTCAGATGTTTCCACGGAATGGTACGAGTTGTTCGCTGTTTGGTTGTGAGTATGAGGATATTTGCAGGTCAAGGATTGTACCATCACTAAACCAAAGCTTTCCGTTGTACACGGTGGAGCCTTGGGAGGGTTGGACAATAAATGAGGAGAAGGAGGATTAGCATGATGAAACCATACAGACAGCTGGAGTTTTGGACAGACGCAGAGCTCAAAGAACTTCAGAAGAAGAATGGTTCCTCGAGGTCAATGGCAAACAAGATAGCGGAGTTCATCGCTTCGTGTATTGCTGGATTGATATTGGGTTGGGTGATTTATAGTTTATTAAACCATTAGGAGGAAATATGGCTACGTATTCATCATTCATATCCGCATTTGTCAGTGCGGACCAGACTAAGACATTTCGTGTCTTAATCTACGGTAACCCAGGTTCAGGGAAAACTTCGCTGGCTGGTTCTTTTCCAAAGCCCCTTATCATAGACACAGATAAGGGTTTGCGTTCGTTGGCTTCAAACACAAATGCTGACATCAAAGTATTCTCTTTGCCCAGCAATCCAAGTGCTCCAGTGTTTAACACAATTTACACGTTGCTGAACGATGCTCGCATGGGTCAGGGAGACTTTGCCCCTAACGGACCTCTGGCTGACAGACAAACCATTGTCATTGATACAATATCTGCTCTTGCAGATGAATACCTATTGAGAGAGATAATGCTCCAGAACAAGCGGGACCCGTTGGTAGATAAAGCTCAGTTTGATGACTATGGACGTCTTAAAACAGAACTTTCCCAAATTGGGAACCTTCTGAAGGATGTCTCCCAGAAGTTCTACGTTGTAGTCACAGCTCTGGTCGATGAGGAGAAGGACGAACTAACTGGTGCTCTTGAAGGAAAGCCGCTAATGACTGGTAAGTATCGAGACCTTATTGGTGGTGTCTTTGACGAAGAGTATTATCTTGAAGTAATTGATACTGGGGCTGCCCCTAAGTACGTTCTTTATGCTACTAAGTATCGGTGGTATGAAGCAAAGACCAGGCTACTCAAAGTTAACAAGCTGGAAAATCCAAGTTTTGCAGTATTACAGCAAAATCTACGAATTCCTGCAAAAACAACTTGACGACAAAGAAAAGTCGTAGTATGCTCATAAGACCTGACTTTCGAGACGGCTTTCGTATGAGGCCACGAAAGCAGGGTGAGAATATAGGAGACCATTATGGCTCTGTTTAATGCAAAAGCGTTGAAGGACGCACCCGTAACCCAAACTCTGGAACCTGGACGGTATCAGGTTCGTATTGTGAAGGCAGCTCGTACTGCCTCTAAGCGGACATCCACACCTGGTATAGAGCTTGAGTTTCAGGTAGTCCTCGGACCAATTCAGTCCAATGGGGCTGACCCTCGCAATCGCCACATCTTCGATACAATCTGGGCATCGACCAACCCTGAGAAAATGGGGCCCTTCCTTGCCAAGATAAAGAAACTGGCTATCTGTACCAACTTCGACCTTAGTCAGGCTGAAAGTATGACTGACGACCAGTTTGAGGAAGCCCTGCTTGCTCATCTCCTTCAGAAGGAACTCATTGTTAAAATTAACAATGAGGAATACAATGGCAATCTTCAGGAACGTGTTCAGGATTTTGCACCGTTAGCTTAACGTAATCAATGGGAGAGCGTATGCTCTCCCTATCTTTTTCTAGGGAGGCATAAATGGCAGTACGACTTGATAGAAGCAATCTCAGCATAGTGACTGACGAAATTAAAACACGAAGGACTTTTGAGGCAACTGTAGAAGATATAGGTGAAGTCTTTTCACAGCTCCCTTATAGCGCAGTTGCAATCTTTAAGAATAAACTCGATGAGAGCTCTAAGGAAGAACATGGTCAGTTGGCTATCGTGGCTAACGTACCTTCTGTCAGCTTTCTTCTTCAATCCTTGCATTCAATAGCCCGTATTATCTACGAGGCTACTGAAGAGGCCGACAAGAACATGATACCTCAAATTGAACGTGAGCTGTTTGATGCCGTTGCTTATAAGTCAGACAATTTTGATTTGGAAGTAATCAAGAGGAAGTGAGATTGGCGTAATAGGGTAGGCTGGCGCATTGCGGGGAGGTTCGATTCCTTCCCCTACTCATCAGATGTCCCTAGACCGGAGAAAGTTTGGGGGGCAAACAATCGAAGGCTACGGACACTGGGGCTCCCCCTATGGGGAGCCTATTTCTTGCTTTGGGGTATTACTATGCCAAAGGTAAACATTCCTAAAAACACATGGATAGATAGCATATCCACTGTATTCTTTGACCAGGGATACCATGCTGGACGTTATGGTATCGAGTTATACTTTTCCGGAGGGGACTGTCCATCTCCAGAATTTGCTGCTGAAGTTGTCGAAAGTGTTCTAAAAGTGAGAATGAATGAAAATCCTGAGTTGTACCCGATTATTCGTTTCAGGGGTTTATTTTCACGTACTGGAGCTGAGGATATTCGAGCTCTTATTAAGCTCTTTTCCAGATGGGGTTTTAAGGTTCACGTCCTCATGAAGGACGACACCACTGTTCCTTGGTTTGATGAGTGCCACTGGAAAGTAGTAATCATTGAGAAGCCCCGCTTATTGAACGTAAGTGCCAACGAAGTCTGGTACATACCATTACAACAAACAGAAGTACCTGAACCTGCCTTTCCGCCAAACACAGACTATAAACTTTATATATTAAAGGGTCTTCCTCAGACCACCACTTTGAACTTCATGTGTACTTGCAAACGACTTTGGTCTCTTCTTTAGGAGGGTGTCATGTACCATCATCGAACTGAATCACGTTGCTCATTATGCCCATTAAACGGGAAAAAAAAGGTTGTTGGTGTTAGTCCTGACGTAGGAAGGCCCCTGTTTGCCATCTTTGGGGAAGCCCCTGGAGCTGACGAAGAAAACCTTGGTGTTCCTTTTGTCGGCGCTTCAGGTTCCATGCTAAACTGGGCTCTCAAAACAAATAATATCAACCGCAATATGTTGTTCATAAGCAATGTTATTGCTTGTCGTCCGCCAGAAAATGACATCAACTCGAACGAAGGAAAGTATGCGATACCCGCGTGTCGCTCCGGCTTCTTTGTTGACCTCGAATATCTGGCTTCAAACAACGTAACAACGATTATGGCTTTAGGGGCAACAGCTTCTAAGGCTTTTGGTATTGATACACCAATTACCAAAGCTCGTGGCTCTGTATACACCTATGTTTTCAACAGACCATCTGGAGAAACCTTTAAGTTCTTTGTGATACCGACATATCACCCTTCTTATGTCATTCGAAAGCACTGGAAGAAATCTGGTGGAGGAACCGCCGATAACGCTGTAGCTTGGTTATCTGACTTTGAGAAAGCTGCTCGTATTGCTAAAGATGGTTGGGAGAAGCCTAAAGAAGAGTTCAATCTCAGTCCTACTCCACAGGATGTTGAGAACTTTGTTGCTAGGGCTATTAAAGAGAATAGACGGATTGGGCTGGATACAGAAACAACATCACTTAACCGTTCTCTCGCTACTATTGTGGTCTTAGGGCTTGCTGACTCACCAACCAGTGGTATCTGCATACCGTTCCGGACAGCGCCAAATATGCCTGCATATACAGCCTCTGGATGGGCTCGCATAGAGAAGGCCCTAAACAAACTCTTTCAATCCGATGTTCCCTTTGTTGTGCAGAATGCCCTATACGACTTACCAATCTTGAGACGATTAGGATTTCCTGTAAATCCTGACCACGTTGACGATACAATTATGCTTCACCATACCATATCGCCTGAAGCAGAACATAACTTAGGGTTCATTACGTCCATCTATGGAGAAACACCTTATTGGAAAGAGACTTTTTTAAGCAAAGAAGGCTCCATCTGGGATATGGACCCAACTGAACTTCGCACCTACAACATGCGGGACTGCGTTGTACTACTTCAGATATATGACCGCATGGTGACTGATATAAAGAAAATGGGCTTATGGGACTTTTATAACGAAGAGGTCAAGCCCCTTCTTGCTCCTGTGTTAGAGATGACTGAGCGAGGTATTTATATCAACCTCACTAAGCTCCACAAATGGAAACAGGGTGTTGAGAAGCATATTAACTCTTTACATAGCAAGCTTTTAGAGTTAGGTAATTTGCCATCGGAGTTCAACCTTGACTCAACAGATGATATGCGATGGTTCCTTTATGGTCAGCCTTCAAAAAAGTTTGAGCGCTTGGACGAGCTAAGTTCGATTACAGAGCAGTTTGCACTACGAGAACGAATGCTTCGCGAGGCTAAGGCTGCTCTAAATGAGTTTGAGTCTGTTGCTTGCCCCCCAAATTGTTCGACGAAGGAAGAGTTAAAGTGGGTCAAGAAGCGTGATAAACTCATAGTGGCAGTTCATAAGGCTGAAGCTCAGCTTAATCGGATGCGAGAGGGGAAGAAGTATCAGGAGTACATGGAGCTTCTAAAACTGAAAGAGCAGGTAAAGCCATTGTATGATGTTACCAAGGCTGGATACCAGCTTAAAGAGACAGAGACTGGCCTAGCTGCTGTTAACAGCGAATCGTTACTCATGCTGAAAAGTAAGCTTCTTAATCGACGAGAAACGATTAAGGAGTTCACTCGTAAAGATGGAAGCGATGAGTTGCAAGACTTAGAAAAATTACTCAACTGGTTGAATATGTTTGAAGAATATAGAAAAACACAGAAACTGTTGAGTTCCTTTACAAAGTATTCCCCTGACTTAGATGGCCGTATTAGGCCGAACTGGAAAATGGCAGGTACTGCAACCGGTCGTCTTTCATGTCAAAATCCTAACTTAATGCAGTTACCAAAGGCTAGTGAGGATGAGGGAGACTTATCCAATGCTGTTCGTGACTTTTTTGAAGCTGCCCCTGGATATTCATTCATATCTTGCGACTACGTCAACTTGGAAGTTTACATCCTTGCATTTGAGACGTTAGACCCTGGGTTGCTGTTGGTTACTGACCAAGGGTTGAACATTCACGACCTAAATACCAAAAGTCTTTTTGGTATTGATGAGACCCATCCTAAATGGAAATCGTATAGAAAGGCAGCTAAAGTATTCCAGTTTGGTCGTCTTCAGTATGGTGGGAGTGATGAGGGTGTTTATGAGAAGGTGCTTATTCAGGCTCCCGATGCTGACCTAACGTTAGCCCAATTCAAAGAAGCTTCTAAACGATGGTTCAGTGAACATGAGGCTTACGTAAAGTGGTATGAAACGCTTAAAGAGGAAGTATTGTCTACTCGACAAACTAAGACAGGATTTGGTAGGATACGGACCTTTCTTGGAAACGAGAGCGGTATTATTAGAGAGGCACTATCTACGCGTATCCAAGGGTCAGCTGCTTCTCTGGTAAATAGGGCTATGCGACGGATTTTTGATAGAGTTAGGCAGGAAGGGTTAACAGCTTACTTTGTTCTTCAAGTTCATGACCAGTTGGTTATGGAAGTTAAGGATGAGCATATCGAGCGAGTAAAACAAATTATGGTAGAGGAGATGCAACGCCCGTTCATGTTTAGAGGATTTGAGCGACGAGTTGCAGTAGACCCCTCAGTAGGTAAAACATTTGGGGAGGTATAACATGGGGGAATGGGATTTTGCACTTAATTCAGCCCTGGCTGAGCCAGAGACTGACGAAGATGTTGTGACAAGCGCCTTTCATTCTGCAACCAAGTCATCTGGGGAAAAGCGAAAACGGGGGCGACCGTCAAAGTCCCATGGGTCCCAACAACAGGAAAGTTTGGGGGGCACTGAAGAGAAGATAGTGGACTTTGAGGTAGGGAAATACGTAAAGGAAGCTGTCTCTCAGATAATGGTTGTTCGGAACGAAGAGAACGTACGAAGACTTTCAGAGACACCAGTTGGGTTCCATGAACCTGAGCATAAACCATACACTGTTGACGTGGTGGATAAAATTATTCAGGCAAATATGCCGGAACCTGGGTTTCTAACAGACTTTATAAATGTTGGTCGTGGTATGGAGTCACCAACTCTCTTCTTTGCGTGGAATGCTTTGTGGTTATTAAGTACAGTTTTGACACGAGAAGCATGGTTAAGGTGGTTTCCAAAACCGCTCTACCCTAACCTATATGTACTACTTGTTGCTCCACCATCTCTTTGTCGTAAGAGTTCATCCATGTCCATCGCAAATGATTTGCTGAGGGAGCTTCCAAAGTATATGCCTGATACATTAAATGCGTATAAGAAGAAAGTACGTATTATTGCAGGTAAGGCGACAGCAGAAGGTATCCTTGGAGCCTTGTTTCCACAAGAGCGTACATTTTATACCGATAGGCAGATGATAAAGGTTGAAAAGGGTTCGCAGGCTGCTCTTAGTATTAGTGAGTTTGCAGTGTTCTTAGGGAAACAACAGTATAACTCAGGGCTGGTTACATTACTTACGGCATTATTTGATAGTGCAGACGCAGACTCTGAGTTAACACGTGGCAGGGGTGATAAGCTCTTAAAAGACATTTATGTTACTCTTATGGGCGGTGTTACACCAGATGGTTTGAGATTGTCGATACCTGAAGAAGCCTTTGGTGGTGGTTTCATGTCCCGTGTTATTTTAGCTTATCAAGATGTTCCTACGAAAATATATGCTATTCCGAAAAGGTTTGATGGTTATCCAACAATTGACGACCTGTACTATAAGCTCGCTTGGATAGCTGTTCATGCTCAGGGGGAATACTACCTGACTGAGGAAGCTGAAGCGTATTACACAGAGTGGTATATCAAATGGAAAGAAGAGCTCTTTGGTAAGGGCATGGAAAAGAAAGAGGAGTTTCGTTTTGATAACCTGCTCTTGCGTGTCGCAATGCTTCTGCGAGTTCAGGAGTATAGGGAGGGTAGGGATATTCAGATTTGGCATATTAAACTGGCACAGAAACTCCTTGAATACACATTACGTCAGGGTAAGAGAGCCACAGAGGATGTTGGTGCTGGTCAGTTCATGATGGTGTATAACGCTGTCAAGAGAAAGATAGAGCGAGAAGGGACCGTTGTGAGAAGTCGGTTGCTATCATCTTTGTCTGGACGAGGTTTCTCTGCTACACAGATTACAGAGGTTATTGACCAATTGGTACAGGAAGGATTCATTAAGATACGATTACAGGGTCATCTACTTGACCAAAGTAGTCGCAATGGTGCTGAAATGTATGAACTTGTGGGAGGTCAGGAATGAGGTTTGTATCCTTAGAACGAGTGGGTATAGACCCTGAAGAGGTTCGGAAGCTCTATCGAGAGCTTAAGTCTCTACGCAAAACAGCAGAGAAAGTTGGTGTCTCTTATGTTACTGTCAAGTATGTTGTAGGTGATGAAGTATTACCTGTTGGTGTAGTCCCTCTTCCCTACGATTGGCAGGGTAATGGGAGGACACATCGTTTTAAGAAGTGGCATGACGCCCACTTGGGAAAACTTCCTCACAGCCCATCCAAAGTTTGGAAGATGTATGGTCAGAATGATATAACACCAAATGCTATTGAGTGTTATATGCGCAGACGAGCTTCCCTGATTAAACGTTATCTGAAGTCTCTAGGCGACCTTCGTGAGTTGTCAGACAAATACTTGATTGATTCCAAAGGACGAGAAATCCAGCTTGGCATGGTTGACTCCTATGATATTAAGGTGGATAAGTACAATCTAATAGTGGAAATCAAGATGGTGCTTCGATTTGGAGGTGCGACAACTGCACACTTGAGTGTGCAACAGTATATTGCTTTATTCAAAGGAGAAGCGGATGCGCAAAGAATTGCAAGGGAAGAAGTTTGACGAGGGAAAGTTACGCTACGACTTGCTACCGGTTGATGCTCTTGAAGAGGTTGTGAAGGTATTTACTTTAGGGGCAAATAAATACGGTGAAAGAAACTGGGAGCAGGGAATAGCGTATGGGCGATTATATGCTGCTAGTCAGCGACATCTTACGGCTTTCCTCAAAGGAGAAGAGATTGATGAAATTGGAACTCATCATGTTGCTAACGCTATCGTCAATCTTCTAATGTTATTACAGTTTGAAAAAGAAGGGCGACGTGCTGAGCTTAACAACGTCGCCCGTTTTACTAATTCCTGACAAAGATGTTTGTTGGGGTGTATGTACCAGAAAGTGCCTCAATAAGAGCTTTCTGGTACTCGCCCTCAGATGCTGCTGTCATTGCTCGCATGAGACTTTGAGCTTCAAAACTGAACGGTATTACCAACCTCCATGAATTCTGTAATCGTCGCTGAGCTAGCTGACCAGCTGGTCCACCACGCATAGCCTGCAATGTGTCGTTCATGGTTGTATATAACGGACCACCAGCAAAGGCAAATGGGTCAGTAAACTTGAATCCGGAATAGTCTAGTCCAACCAGCCTGAAGGCTTCATACGTTGCTTGCGAAAGAGCAATAAGTTTTACTGCACGAAGTATGCGTTCACTTGCCGTTCCTCTAGCTAAGATAGTGTTATAGAGGTCAATCTGGTTAACTGGAAACACACCAAACTTTCCAAACAGTTTTCCCACCACACCTCTAAACATCAACGGAGCATTGCTTGAATTGTACTCACCCATAAGAATACGAGTAGCCTCAGCTGAAAAGAGGTCCCGCCCTAACTCTGGTTTTCCCATTTTCAGATACTTCTGTATCTGTGCTATCTGGTCATCTGGAAGAATACTAAGTCTCGCAATCTTTACGAACCCATCCCAGTCTACAATTCCTTTTCCCAGCTTCTGGAGTCCATCATCAAAAGCAAGCTCAGCTGCCATGGCAGTCCAAGCTCGTGTCAGTAACTCAGAGCCCTGTTGGTTTCTCATTGACATGTCAAGAACTTTTCTAATTCCTTCTGGTGTATCTATACCAACCGATACCATGTGTTCGCTTATGAGACCTTTATTCTGGAGACGATGTATAGTCGCCATTACACTGCTTAGGGCTTTCTTGTCCCCGCTCTTGAAAACAGCTTGTGAAAGTGCAACCGCAGTATCGGCATACTCATCAAAGATTGCTCTCGTGTTGTTATACTGCATAATGTTTGTAAGACCACGGATGGGACGGGCGCCTAGAGTAGCGAAGGTAGTCATGGATTGAATCTTCTCAAGCCCACGCGGTGTAATTGTTGAATCTGCCCAGTCATCGATAAAGTTTGCAAAGTTCTCCCCAGGAATCAGATTTTTTAATTTCCGTATCCCATCTGCTATTTTCTTACTTGCTTTCAGACTTAACTCACTGGCTAATTCTTCAGCAGGAGAAGTATCCATGTGAGCAAACTCTGTCAAAAACTTTTGTATAACAGCCGCTTCACTTGGAGAAATCGCGTCTATCGTTGGTATCTTTTTACTAAACTCTTTGGCCTTCTGAAGGGCTGGCCCCAGAAACTCATTACGAATTCCTTGAAGAACATAAGTACGAGCTGATTGAAGAATATCATCTGTATACCCAGGAGTAAGAAACATATCCAAACGAGAATGCCTAGACATGAATTCCATTGTCCTTATTGCCTGTGCATCGTTCTTAAATATCTCTTGTAACTGAGCAGCTTTGGACTTCGCGTTAAAAGCTCTTAGGGCTTCGGGGTCTTTCTGGAGCTCAGATATATGAGCACGAACACGAGGAGCATAATCAGTGATAAATCCGACCGCATCGATACCAAACCTCGTTCCATAAGCCTGTAAATACTGTTGAACACGATTCAATACCTTCTTGTCATATTTTGTAAGTTCCATATTAAACACTGACTTAGCAACCATATCACGGTTGCTTTCAGAGATGTTAAGTAAGTGCTGGAACATCTTTAATTTAGCCCTAGATATGGGCTTACCATCGGCCTCAGAGAGGATACTTTCCAACAAAGATACTGCATGAAGAGATTGCGACGCAACAAGACGATTACCTGTAATGAGTTGGTTCGCCACGTCACGAAGCTCCGTTACTCCAGTCTTTGTAGCAATACGATGAATTGTTGAGTACATGGGTCGCCAATACGCCCCAGTTTTTGTCCCAATATCAAACAAGACAGTCTTATTTGGTTTGGCTTGTAAATGAGCATCTAAGTCTTCATTCTTAAGAGCATCTTGAACCTTATCAATAAGAGTATCTTCAATATCAGGGTCAAGCGAAGGAACAACTGACGGGGCCCATTCAGGGTCTGGCGAACCTTTCAGAATGTTTTTGATGTCATCTATTGACTTCACTTGAATAAACTTTCCATCAGAAGTAACAACCTCAACCTTTCCATTCATTGTTGTAATGTAATGTCCCTTACTCACCAATTCACTTTCAAGTGTATGGAAGTCTGTAACAGCTTTGTTAGCAAACGCTTTTGCCTCGGCATAGGATTTGAATGTTTTTCGCATTCCTAAATCAGGCGCCGTAAACTCTATTTTACGCGTGGGTGTCTCAGCAAAGATGAAGCCATTGTCGTCAATGTCAATAATGTTTTTGGTAGCCTTGCCCCCCAAAAATTCCTTGTTACTAGCAAAGGAGTTCATCATATCCCGCAAGCGTTCTGGTGTTGCTACTGCCACGTCTGAGTGAAACTCAATCTTCAAGCCCTCGACATCCTTACGCTTCACTGACGTAAGGAAAGTTTGGGGGGCAAGCGACTCAGGTAACTTTGGTAAGAAAATAGGGTCTGACCCAATTAACTGTTCGAGCGAATCTGCTTTACCTACGATGTTCCCAAATGGGTCACGAGCAAATACTTGCGTAACTTTTGTTACAGGGTCAACTTCTTTACTAAGAATCAGGCGAGTATTTTGATAAAGCATGCTCTTATATGAATCAAAATCTAATTGTTGTGAAGATGCTAAAACCTTTTCAAGGAAGTTATTGGCCTCGAAAGAGTTCTTGAAGACGGCTTTTGTTCCATCTGGGAACTGCACATGATAACCATTAACATCCATAGAGAGGTTCGCTCCTAACTTCTCATATGCAACAGTAAGTGCTGCTGGGTTAAGAGATAAGGGTGGAGTGTATTTTTTGACTATCGTATCAAGAACCTTCGATTGGTTCTTCATTGCCTGACTGTAGTCTGAGGAGGGCATGTCACCAAAGTGCCAATTTTTCATCTTTAAGTAATCAAGATTAAGCTGTTTTGAAAGTAACTCAATATAGGACCGACGCTCTGCCTCTGAGGTTATGCGTTTCGGAATGTAAAGTGTAGGAGATGTCACACCACCCCGCTCAACTGCTGTGGCTACATCATTAACGGAACCAAGTATTTTTATAAATGGTAAGTATTTATCAGCATCCAGGGCTTTCAGTCCACTAGAGTAGGCCAGTAAACGTAGACCATCAACAACTCGTTTTGGGTCAATAAAACCTTCAGCATCTTCCTTAAGGAACTCATAGATAACTGGTGCACCAATCTTGGACCGGAGCTCAACGTTCTTTGGTGAAGTAAGGTCAATCTGAGTTTTGACCCCAACCTTGATGCGCATGTCGGTCTGCCCCCCAAACTGTCCGACTGTGCGACCGAACAACATACGTTTAAGGTCATCAGAAACAGCTTTAACAGGGTCAGTTTCTCGGAGAAAAGACTGTAAGTAGCCAACGCTATCTGAAAGTTTTGGGCCCTCAAATAGTATTAAGTCCCCATCCTTGACAAGATATTTTCCACCCTCGAACTCAATATCTAGGTCTGCAATGCTGGCAAGCATTTTGGCACCATCTAAGGAGGTTGGGTCAATATATTCCCGTTTCTGAATGGTCATAAACCGACGAGCCTTGCGTAAAATCTCATCGGCGTTGTCCATGTGACCAACTACTTCTGCGGATATTTTCCCAGTAACAAAAGTGTTAAGAAGGTTTTTGAACTTCTTTTCGTCACCAATTGCATCGATTGCTTGTAACGTCCGTCTTACTGAATCAGAGTCGTTCAAGTTCAAGTTCTTAAATGTCTGGACAAAGGGCTTGAAAACTTGCTTGACAGCAGCTCGTCCGGCTCCCCACAAAACATCGTTTACGACCCCTTCACCAAAACTTCTGCTAAGATTCTTCCAAAGCTCTGGACTGTTCAAATTATCTTGTGTAACAGCTGCTGGGAAAGTTCGTACTACATCCACAACACCACCCATCATGGCATCTACAGCAAAAGGTGCCCCTTTTAGGAGTAATGTTCTAGCTGTGGGAGATGCGGTTGTTTTTGCCAACTCTCCCAACGATTTATAAATACCTCGCGTAAGAAGCCCAGCTGACTGCTGTCCAAGTGTATTTGCCCCAGCTGCAAATAAACCAGCTGCCTCTGGAGCACCAGCAAGTAAGCCAGTAATAGCGGCATTTTCGACGAAACCGACAGCAAAGGAAAGATTGCTAGCTGTATCCACAGCTTCTCTGGCCTTAACAGGACTGACTACAGTTTGCAGATATTGCACAGCTTTAGTAAGGTCCCTAGCCTTACGAGCAATAGAGGGTTTATCATCACCATCAAAGATTTGTCGTAAGGTATCTGCCCCAGCCATTACGATATTAGCAATTAGACTTTCATTAGCAACTTTTGATTGAACAGTAAACTGTTTGAAAAGCTCTTGTCCTTTTGGGTCCCCCGCCAGTATCTTTCTTCGAATGTATTCGGCATATTTATAATCACCTAAAGGGTCTGAATCGAATAGAGCCTGGGGGTTTTCCTCAAAGGTCTGATACTCTTCTGGAGTTATATCTACCCTTCCAATACCTTCGTAAGCAGGGGCTCCATACACTATGTTCTTCCAAACTTGCTGTTGTTGCTCAAGAGACAACGCCTGTACATCAGAGCGCTTAGACCATTCCTCAATCCAGAACTTATTAAGCACTCCTTGTTGAACAGAGTATGGGGCCTTCTGAAACTCCGGATTTTGATATAACTCTTCTAGTGTCATAAGGTCTCCTCACGGCTTAGTATCATTAAAAACCTGGTGTTTGAGCAGATAAGGGAGGCTCAGGTATTATCTGCTGTGGTTTTTTTGTGGTACTCGTAGTACCATTAGTTGAAGAACTTGTTCTACCTAAAATAGCATCTGTAACCTGATTAACCTGCTGGTCGTACCATTGCCTTGCGGGGTCCATCGCGGTTTCGGCATATTCAACAGTACCACCTTTATTCCAAGGTGCCCGAGTACCAAGCTTATTCGCCATTCCAAATTCTAAAGGTTTAGCAGAGCTAGGTGGTGTTTGCGTGAGCGCTCCCATTACCTTTTGTAACCCAGTCGTTACGTCTTTACTTACAGTTTGGAACTGTTGAAATTGTTCCTTAAGGATAACGTTTCTGTTCAGCGCATCGGCAAAATCGGAGTATTTTCCTGACTTTATACTCTCGTTTACTGACTGCATAAGCTCATTCAGACTATTACTTGTATCTGTATAAATCTTATTAAGTACTTCTGCCGTTTTAAGAATGTCGGCTCCCTGCTGACCACGAGCACTCTCAAATGAGGCCAGATATCGGTAGTAATCACCCAAAGCACCAAGTTGAGCTACTGCCAGTTTGGTGTTCTCCATCTGCTCCATCATCTTTAGATTAGCAGTCTTTTCTCCATATCCGAGGGCTTGAATAGTTGCTGGGTCAAAAGACTGAATCTCGTTATAACGCTGAGACATGAAGCTATTGAGTGTATCAGGGTCTAACTGTTGAAGTTGTTGGAGCACTTTCCCAGCATTTGTTGACACTCGTTTTAGAGCAGTTCTTTTTCCTGGGTCAGTTATATTAGCTTTGTTGAGCGCATTTACAACAGTTTGGTTGTTAGCCACAGATGTTAGCTTAGTAGTAGATACTTGCATCTGGGCTTGAACTTGTTTCTTCTGTGTTTCAGTTAAGGCTTGGGTAGGACCATTGTTCCCTTCTCCAATAGCCTGAGAAACCTTTTGGTTAATCTGGTCGTCAGTCAAACCTTGTGCTTTATAAAACGCAGCTGCCCACGATGGATTACCGACAGCAAACTCAGATATGGCTTCCTCAGACTTTATTGGTTTGAGCCCTTTTTCTTGTGCCCACTTATTAGACTGAATTGCCTTATTATAGAACTCAGCGAAAGCAGCTTCATCTTCCTTCGGAACATAACGTGCTTTTAATGGCTGTAAATTGGCACTGCGTGCCAAATTATACATTTTGGATGCAGTGTCTCGAATAGCAGGGTCCTTGCTGACATCTGGTAGAATAATCTCTTTTGTGGTAGTAGTGTTGAGAGGAGCTACAACCTTATTCTGAGTCAGAGTTGTTTCTGGGTTGGGACCTTCACTGACAGGTGTTGATGTATTCTTCCCCAACGAGTCTGTTTGACTTGCCGTATTTGGCATTACAGGTACAGTTAATGACGGAACTGTTGGCCCTACAGGTTGTTTAGATTGTATGACACTAGGTCCCTTACCTGGAGCGTAGGGGGGCACAACATTAGAAGCTTGTGAAGTATTACCAGTGAGTATAGCCTTTGCTCTGTCACCCAAAACATTTTGGGGGGCAGAGGAAGGAGCGACCTGGGGCTGAGGTTCTTGGCTACCACTTTGGGCATTCTGTTGTTCAATTAGTCCTCCAAGCTGATTAGCCAGTCGTACCTCTTGTCCTAACTGTGTGAGGGCTTCTGGAGACATATATTGAGTGGCTGTATCAGTGAAGTTTTTAAGAAATATGTCCTTCTGCTCCTTACTGGTCATTTTACCAGTAAGTTTGGCAAGGAAGTCTCCAAGTAATCCAGGTTTCTCATTGGTTATATCGTAAAGTTCCTGACCAACTGCTTTGGCAAAAGCAGTATCCTTCTGCATCAGTATCTGATATTCGGGAGATGACATAAGCTGGGCTATTTGAGCTAACTTGGCCAGTCTTGCTGTATCTTCAGCAGCTCCAGCTACCTGAGCTTGTCGTCTAGATTCCCCATACTGATTGATAGCATTTCCAAGATTCTGAAGGGAACTCGCTTGATTATCTACAACGTTACCACCATAAAAAAACTGTGCCATGATTCATACCCCTTTAATTACTTGAGTCCGGATAGACCTTGTATGGCCAGAGCAGCCCAATCCATGAGGCCAGGCTGACGAGCATATTGTGGCTGCCAGTACTGTTGCTGTGTTAGCTGTGCAAGAGCGTCATAGATACTAGCTTGGGAACCTCCGAGCTGTCCTAATAAACCGTAGCCTGAAAGCATATTAGATATCGATTGCTGTTGAGCATTCATTTGGTTAGAAGCGTTTGCGAGACCTACTTGAGTGCCTAACTGAGCGTTGGTTGTTCCAGCTGCAAGTTGATTTTGTGCGTTAGCCAAAGCAGCCTGTAGAGCATTGGCTGCGTTCATAGCACCTGCTTGAAATGCTTGCTGACCTGCCTGTCCATAGCCAGACTGTAACTGACCACCAGTCAAGCCTAATAGGTTATTGTAATTCTGCCCTTCCAGTTGGGCCTGCATTTGAGCTAACTGAGTTTGCATCTGCTGTTGTGGAGCAAGATTGGCTTCCAATAAGGCTTGATTAGCTGCTCCAGAGTTTAAGAGACCTGCTTTTGCCAACTGGTCAGACGTTGACCTTACTGCTTGCTGGCTGGTTAAGTCAGCAAGCTGTTGGGCAGATTGCCGTGTTGGAGACAAAGCAGCTGAAGCCTGCTGATGAGCAAGGTCTTGTAAAGCTGGATTGAGTGCAAGAAAAGCATTGGTTGCAGCATTTGGGTCATAAGCACTAGACACTTGCTGCGCATTAACAGCCCCTGGAGCATTAACTTGCTGGGCAGCTGCATTGGTATAAGAGACTCCTAAGTTTCCATTATTTAATTCCCCAGAAAGACGATTCATCCAGTCACTGAAACTACTTGCAGCACTTTGTGCACCTTGAAGAGCACTGTCCCGATACTTCTGCTCGTCTGCATTCAAAGTAGCAACATCGTTAGGACTACCTATTGGTTTATATCCTCCATAAAGGGCATCAGAACTCATACATTACCTCCTTTATCTGTCTCTCTAATAATAGACCAAACCTCTATGTCACGCAACTGAGGTGGATTGAAAGAGTGGTCTAAAGCTACTCGTCTTAACTTTCCCTCACGCTGGAAATTCATACTACGTAAGTATTTACGAATACTGTGACCAGCATGTTCATCAACTATAAACTCGATACGTTGGAATCTTAGAGCATTGAATAGATAGTCTAGCAGTTGTTTATGTAACTCCTGTTGATGAAAAAACTCTTTATTCTTCGCCAAAAGGTGTAAGCGTACTACTTTACCAATTATTGGGTTATCCAGCATAACTACAGTGTCTTTATAAGGAAACATGAAAGCAATAGCATGGGACTTACACCACAAAGTAAATGCTTCTTTGGTGTCTATACCTCCAACCTTCAGCCATCCTTCTGCAAAAGATTGGAAGTACTCGAAGACATTGGGCAATTCATCGATAGAGTAAAACACTTTAGGAGGACGGACGGACGTTTCCACGAAACACCTCCACAGAACGGTCTCGCAGACGAATAGACATCTCCACAATCTCGTATGGAGGAACATCTGCTTCTACCATATTCTCTGGTACTATTGAATCTAACCTAAAACGAAGGGTAGAACCAGTAATTCTAAAGTTGAGCGCGTCCTCTGTTTTATTTGGACCTATTCTTAAGATACCAAGCTGTTTCCATGTTAGTCCACCATCAGTTGACCCTGAAAGCTGTAGGAAGATAGGCACTATTCGACTTGCCATATCTATTGGCCGCTCATATATTTTGAGACTCAAACGCAGACCAGTTTTCAATGTGTCAGTTGCGCCCAAGTCATAATCTGGTGTTTCAATACGAATTGGTGAGGAACGCCGAACAACATTACCAGATTCGGCGACAACATTCACAGAAACACTGTCATCATATACTAGCAAATACCCGTTAACTTGGAAAGCCACAAGAGCTGGTTTTGCTTCACCAGCCAATACTGTAGACCATAACAAGTTACTTAGTGAGCTATTGGTCCAGGTGTCAGTAGGCGGAACATCAGACCAGTGCCATATCTTACCAAACATTAGCAGTGATGGAGCAACAAGAGGAATGTTTTCATAAACAGACCAACCTTTACTGGTAATATCTAAAACAAAAAGTTTATTACTTATAAAGGAAACTTCACTTGTTCCAACAAGTAGCCTGTTTTGCTTGGAATCAAGACGACAGTAGGTATATATAGGAGCTACCTGACTTATACGTAAGTCATAGGAGATAGCATCTGCTAACGGTCGTACATTAAGTTCAGTATCAACATAGTAAACATTGTCTTGACTTACAAAAACCTGCCCTCCCATAAAACTTGTTATTGCTTTAGGGCCGACAGCAGAGATACCACCAGTCTCAAGCTGGTT
>Ga0116192_1001096_pt1 | contig 19433 bp, 13 predicted proteins | sample AD_UKC113_MetaG_FD_89876 | JGI IMG/M metagenome (GOLD analysis project Ga0116192, IMG submission 89876) | Active sludge microbial communities of municipal wastewater-treating anaerobic digesters from Hong Kong - AD_UKC113_MetaG | ecosystem: Engineered > Bioreactor > Anaerobic > Digestate... | reverse complement strand
TTGTGTACCCTCTGTTGTTCCTTCTGCAGTTCCTTCTTGATTACCTTCGAGTTCCCCTTCTTGTGTACCCTCTGTTGTTCCTTCTGCAGTTCCTTCTTGATTACCTTCGGGTTCCCCTTCTTGTGGTGATTCAACGGTCATTTTTACTTCAATAGACTTCTCCCCATCTTTAGGGCATTTAACGGTTAATGTTCCTGTGAAGTTTCCTGGTTGCAATCCATTGCGGGATACGGTAACAGTTATTGCTTTTTTGTCAGATGGTCCTTTACTCGTTCCCGCTTCTGGATTTACTGTTATCCAGTTATCCGATTTGGTAATCTGGAAATCCATAGTGGTAGAGTCCGATTTGTTCCAGACTTGAAAAGTTTTCTGTGTTTCCGAATTTCCAAAGTCCAATAATGTGGGTTCAACAACGACAACAGGTTTACAACCTTGCGCAGAAATTAAAATCACTGAACCTAAAAACAAAAAAAATAAATTTTTATAACTCATTTGCCTTCCTCCATAAATTGTTTTAAATTAATTTTACCTTGTTTATATACTATCATATATCTTCATTTTTTTCAACAATTATTTTAAATATTTAGAGAATTTTTATTTTATTTGGTTGGATTGATTTATAATAATAGAAAAAGTTTCATAAAAGTTGTTTTTAGGAAATAGGAGTGTTTTTATGCAGATTTATTATGTATTTCTTTATGGTGGACTTGTCATTATCAGCATACTTGTCTTTGCGGTCTATATTCTTCTTATCATGGGTGCGATAAAGGAATGTTGTTGGATACCAGGGCGAATCTCGCGCTTGCAGTTGGAAGGGGCAATAATTATGTTTTTAGGGACGGTAGGGAGGTGGATAGTGCTTGACCCGGCTATTGGTATTGAACGACTTCAAAGTGAGGATTGGACCTACTGGTTTAATCGAGGGGAGACAGGCTTATATCTTGTGGGACTTATACTTTTTGGACTGGGCTTCTTTTTATCTCGCAGACCCCGACCCGGACTAAAACCCTGGGATTCAGGAATCAAGCGTTGGGCAATAATGAGTTTAGTTGTGCTATTAGGTTTAGGTATACTACTCTGGTTTTATTTCAATGCTCGGTGGTTTAATTTCGCATGGGGATACTGGCGTGTGCTATTTAGCATAGCGTTGTATCCTTTTGCAATAGGGTATTTGAAACAGGAACGAGACCCTTCTGTTTTACCACCGGAAATTCCCGATTTAATCTAATGTTAAAATGAACATTTTTAGTGTCAATTTATAAAAAGGTAATAGGATTTATAAGATGGATAAAAAGTTAATAATAGGTATGCCCGCCGGTTCGTTAGCAGACCTGAACCGAGGTGGTAATTTAGTTAATCTACTCAAATTTGCAGGTTTCCCGACCAAAGGATATGACCAGGGAGGACCGACTTCTTTCCCGTTACATTCTTTTATGATGGGCTGGGATGGAAGACCGCAAGAGTTTGGCACACAATTGTCCATTGGTGAGATTGACCTTGCTATTGCCGGTGATGATTGGATTTTAGAACGAACATTAGAACTAAAAACAGAATATAACCAGGACTGTCCATTAAAAAGAGTGCTTGCACTTGGACGCGGTGCAGTCCGCCTGGTGATTATCTATAATCCGCAAAATTTAAATTTGTCTTATGATAAATGGTTTAAGAACTTATTAGAACAAAAAGCACTAATAACCATGGTCGCAGAAATGCCCTATATTGCTCTGGATTGGTTTCAGAAAAAAATAAAAACATTAGGATTTGAGGAGAAATTTAGAAATTATTCTATCCAGAAGTTTAAGACACCTCCGCGTATTCAGAACGGAATTGTTATTTATGAAGCCTGGGGTAAAACAGAAGCCAAAGTGTATCAGGGCTCTGTGGATTTTGGCTTGGAAACTACTCAATCAGGTTCTGCTATTCGCAATTATGGTCTGGAAATTGGTGAAGAAGTATTGCGTTCAGAATCGGCTGTGTATGTGCGTACTGATTTGATGAATTATAGGGAAAAATATAACATTGCAAAAATGTTTTTGCTAAATCTCTACGGTGCTATGCATGCGGAACGACGAGTCTTACTTTTCTTTAATGCCCCTACTGAGTCGGTTGAAAAAATCACTCAATACCTGAAAGAAAAGCACCTTTTTGCAGATGAACCTACTATCAATAAAGGAACAAATTTCGCGGAATTTAGTGTTCAGTTATGCATAGATGATAAAGCACTGCCTCTGGCTCTTGTGCGGTATGAACTTATGCTATTAGGTGCACGCTCATTAGAAACAGTGCCTCTGGAATCAAGCATTCCGGGCATGGAAGTTATTGATTTTTAATATATAGATTTATTTGGCAAAACACTCCTATAATATTTATCAGGATTAAATTATGGATGAACCCATCTCAAATCCGCGAGTTTCAGTGATTATTCCTTGCTATAATGAAGCAGAGAATATTCCCCTTCTGGTTCAGGGGATAGACTGCGTATTTAAAGAAAAATATAAGGCTGAATATGAATGTATACTGGTTAATGATGGTAGCACTGATTCAACTAAGGAGATTATAGAATCGCTGAAACCTACTTATCCAAATCTAATTTCTATTCATCTCAAAAAAAATTCAGGTCAATCGTATGCTCTCTGGACAGGGCTTAAAAACACACACGGCGATTATATTGTTATTCTTGATGGAGATTTACAAAACGACCCAAATGATATTCCTAAACTTTTGAATGAATTGAACAATGCAGATTTTGTTCAGGGCTATCGGCAATTACGGAAAGACAAATGGTTGCGTTCATGGATTAGTAGACAGGCGAACAAAATTATTCGCTGGATTTTAGAGACACCTGTGCATGATACGGGTTGCGCCTTAAAAGTTATGCGGAAACATTGCATTGAATATATTATCCCTTTCAATGGTTCACATCGCTATTATGCTTTTTTAGTGCACTCTGCTGGTTTTAGAGTCGTCGAACTGCCTGTGTCTCACTATCCACGAAAATATGGCACATCAAAATATACAATTTCAGGCCGTTTATTTAAGACGCTTTTTGATATTTTTGGTTTGTTCTGGTGGAAGAAACGAGTCCTTCGTAGGCATGAATAATCGTATACTATGCTTATTAATCCAATTACCTTATTCCAGAGAATATAATCAATAAATAACAATGGTTATAAAAACGGTAATATTTTTGAAGCAATTGGTTAGATTTTATAATTATTACAATGATTAGAATTCGATGTTCAAATCACCATGCCAGGGAATAAGGGTGGATATCCCTTCGTAGGTATGTATTTGATATGTTGAACCATCAAATTCGTATTGTAGTGATAACTCTGACAATTTATCCTGCATTAAATCAGGCAAATACGAAGGCATTAGATATTCTAATGATGGAGGATAAGAGCCATTATCCAGGGCATACCATTCAATAGCCAGAAAGAGTTTTGATAGGATAATCGTAGTTTGCGTATGTTTTCTATGTTGTTCCAATGGTGTATCAGGTGGAAAGATAATTTTTCGTAAATCTTCTAATGGATAATTTGATGTATCTGTTTCAGCATTTTCCTGAGGCAGACTTAAAAATTCATCCCATATAGATTGAAGTTCATTATCTGATATTTTACTTAACCAATCCTTCTCTTCAGGCTCTTGTAAAAAGTTCTGCAACCCTTGTCTTAGTGCAGGAATAGATGGAAATTCTGTTTGTGCCCATGCAGCAATCTGGCGATATTCATTATATTGGATTGTATTTTTATCTTGAACAACTTTTTCTGCCCTTGTGAGCAGGTTCATCCCCTCACGGAACTGTTGGGGTGCTAATAAATGTAGCCGTGCTAATTCTCGTAGTGCAATGTCCATAGATTCAATTGCAAACAGAGGAAGATGTGCCAATTTTCCATAAGCCTGCTTTTGGACTGATTCAGCAAATTGGAAGAGTGCATTAATATCCATAATCAAAGAATCATTAGGCTGTCGACTGCCAATCAGAATGTTCAAAACGAACAGTTCGAAAAAGTTCTGGAAAGGTTCAATCGGGAAAGGTATCTCACCAAGGATATTTGGAGATGGCAAAACACCGCGTTCGTAAGAAACACCTGAACGCCACAATTGAAAAGACTCTTGAAAATTAGTGAAGGTATTTATTATCTCATCAGGAATAGGATTTGCTGGTCCTGAGAGCAACAATTCCCATGTAGGTTGGAACGATAACAAATCGGAAGGCGGTAAAGTTTCCACTGCAAGCAAGTAATAATAAAAAGCGTCCATAGGCGTAAAATTGCGGGAATTATAATAAACAACTTGTTGCGTCTTTCGTTGTTCCTCATATCGGCTATACAGTAATTGAAATAGTTTCTTCTTCAAATCAATATTTACATTTGCTTTCAGTTCGGTTGCTGCTGGTTCAGAAATGCTCTTTGTTTGCTCTTGGGTAGGAGTAGTAGTGACTGCTTTACCTTCCCTGGATTCTTCTTGTGGTGGAGAAGTTTCAATACTTTGTTGGACGAGAGGCGAGTTTATTACAGAGGATTCAATATTTTCTGCCTTATTGGCTTTGTTTATGAAAATTATTAGAAGCAATAAGAACAAAATAGCAATAATGGCTAAACAGAATGAGATGAGAGGTGGTATCAGTCTCTTGATTTTCTTTCGTTGGACTTTAGTTGTCGGCAATTCCTGAGATGCTATTTCCTGTAAAAGTGTAATGATTGCGTCACTAAGTTGTGCGGGACAGGGTTCGTAAGCATTAGAAGAAAGTATCTGGGCAAGTTGGGGTGAACCCAAATTTATTTTTACTAAACTCAGGCTATGCCGAATATGTTCTATCCCCTTTGTAATTCTCTCTTCAATTTTCTCACGCGGCAATTTTAAATAAGACACAAGGTTTGCCGGTTCCTGTCCTTCAAGGATGTGTAGAATAAGGGGGTAAGAAAATTTTTCAGAGAGATTGGCAATAAGCACATCAATCCGTTTTTTTATATCATTCCACGAAACGGAAGAAACGGGTTCGGCAGGCATAGGTAAGGAATGAATAGCATCCACAGATTCACGAGTCGCTTCACGGTGAAGATATACCGCAATAGGGACGGAAGGAAAGTTATTAGATTCACATAATTTTTTAAAACAATTCTTTGCTATTTCAGTGGCAATTTCAGGGTCATTCGTTAACCGCATCGCAACCCCATAGACCATTCCACCGTGGCGTGATACCAATTCAGAAATTGCAGCCTTATCTCGTTGGTATATCCACAGGTCAAGGCATTGGTCATCAGTTGGTTGCATATTTGTCTATATACTTTCCTAACAGTTTTAAGTTGCATATCTATTTTACCGAAAACAGCAAAGAAACAAAAATGGAGAAGTATCGTTTTTCACAGTCCTAATTCAATTTGCATTTTTTCGAGGTCAAGCATTTTATCACGATAAACGGCTGCCTCTTCAAAATCCATTCGCTCTGCACATTCAAACATTAATTGACGATACTTTTCAATTTCACGCGGTATATCCTCTGGTAAAACTGTATATTCTTCTGCTTGTTCTGCTACCTTTAATCGCTTTTGATTACTTCGGACTCGGGCTTGTGGAACAATATTGGGTATAGGCTTTTGAATAGTGCGTGGTGTGATTTTATATTTATGATTATAACTTAATTGTTTCTTCCGCCTTCGTTCCATTTCGCCTATGGCAGATTTCATGGAAAATGTTTGCCGGTCTGCATACATAATTACCTTTCCGTTGATATTTCTCGCAGCACGACCACAAGTCTGGATAAGGCTTGTTTCAGAACGGAGATAGCCTTCCTTATCAGCGTCAAGTATAGCCACAAGCGAAACCTCAGGAATGTCCAGACCCTCCCGTAGCAGGTTAATGCCAACTAGAACATCGAATTCACCACGACGCAGGTCGCGAATAAGTTCAATTCGTTCAAGTGTCTCTACATCGGAGTGCATATATCGGACACGCAAACCCAACTTACGATAGTATTCCGTCAGTTCTTCAGCCATACGCTTTGTAAGTGTTGTTACGAGAACACGCTCTCCTTTTTCAACCCGCTTTTGAATCTCATCAAGCAAATCTTGAACCTGATTTTGTGCAGGTCGGACTTCTACAATTGGGTCAACTAAACCGGTGGGACGAACTACCTGCTCTACCACAACACCTCCTGCTTCCTTCACTTCAAACTCACTCGGCGTAGCACTGACATAAATAACCTGATTTACTCGTTTCATAAACTCATCAAAGGTCAATGGGCGATTATCCCTTGCCGATGGTAGACGGAAACCGTAGGCAATTAACTGGTCCTTACGCGAACGGTCTCCGTGATACATAGCACGAACCTGCGGTATAGAAATGTGACTTTCATCTATCACCATCAGAAAATCCTCAGGGAAATAATTCAACAAAGTATAGGGAGGTTCACCCGGCATACGACCGTCAAGGTGGCGTGAATAGTTTTCAATCCCTGAGCAATAACCTAATTCACGAAGCATTTCTATATCATATCTAGTCCGCTGTTCCAATCGCTGAGCATACAGCACTTGATTATCTGCGTAAAGTTCCTTTAACCTTTCGGTTAATTCATGTTCAATCCCTGTGATGGCTCGTTCCAGAGCGTCCTGCGTCGTTGCATAATGGCTGCCGGGATAAATCTCCGCATATCGTAAACGACGATAAGTAATTCCACGCAACGGGTCAATCTCAATCAAATTGTCAATCTCATCTCCAAAATACTCAATGCGAATTGCTCGTTCTGTTTCATAAGCAGGAAACACATCCACCGTATCTCCACGCACCCGAAAAGTGCCCCGGTAAAAATCAATATCATTACGACTATATTGCATAGCAACTAACGATTCCAACAATTTATCGCGTGGCATATCCTCGCCGGGGTGAAGTTCAACACGCATCTGGCTATAATTCTCCGGTGAACCAATACCATAAATACATGAGACAGATGCTACAATAATACAATCACGGCGAGTTAAAAGTGACCGCGTTGCAGAATGACGCATCTTATCAATTTCATCATTAATAGACGCGTCTTTCTCTATATAAGTATCTGTGGCAGGGATATACGCCTCAGGCTGATAGTAATCATAATAACTAACAAAATATTCAATTGCGTTATGTGGGAACAATTGCTTGAACTCACCATAAAGTTGTGCCGCTAAAATCTTGTTGGGCGCGAGAACCAGAGTAGGGCGATTCACTTCTGCAATTACATTTGCAATGGTAAAGGTTTTGCCTGAGCCTGTAACGCCCAACAAAACCTGACTACGCATGCCAGAGTTCAATCCTTCAACTAATGAGCAAATAGCCTCTGGCTGGTCACCTGCTGGTTTATAAGAACTAACTAATTGAAACTTTTCCATATTACTTACAAAGCAGTTAATTATTGCCTCTCATAATTATAAAACATGACTGAGCAATAAAGGTGTATCTTTTTATAGCCACTTTTTTATTAATTGCGATAAGATTAACCTTCAATAGTTTTACGCAATTCTTTTAGATATTTTACACTGTATTCCGCCTGGGCAACTGTTCCGCATTCTACACTCATAACTATATCGCGTGGTGCTTTTTTCAAGATGGTCATTACTTTTTTCCAATCAATCACACCTTCACCACAAGCACAACCGACAGGCGTTCCTGTTACCTTTCCTCTTTCAGTTGATGCTTGTTGAACAGCAATATCCTTTGCGTGTAGATGAACTAATCTGTCGCTGACATGCTCTAACCAGGCAATTGGGTCCTCTCCGCATAGGAAACCGTTCCCTGTGTCAAAATTGATTCCTAAAATAGGTGATTTTACAAGGGAATAGATTTTATCCAATCCTTCTGGTGATTTACTGTATTGCTGATGTGGTTCAAGTCCAATTAATATTTTGCGTGGCTCTGCTACTGCACATGCTTCACCGAGCACATATCTTATCAACACATAGTCCTCTTCTTCGGTGGTCCATTTGGCTTTATGTCCTTCATCTGTGTTTACCACAGGTGCACCACACTCATAAGCAAATCGTACTGCCTGCTTCAAATATTCTGTGCTGACTTCTGGCTTACATAATGGGGAATGCGAAGATAGACCTGATAGTTTTATCCCTGCATTATCGCATGCCCTTTTTATTCGGTAAGGGTCATCAAGTAAAGATACGCTGTGGAAATAGCCTGCTTCGCTAAGTAGTTCTCTACCCAGGTGAACCATTGGCTCAACATACTCATAGCCTAACTCTGCTGCTTTATCCACACCCCATTCAAAGGGCTTGTCCTCATGACGAACAAATTCCATATTAACACCAATGCCAATCTTACCCATAAGTTCATCCTTTCTCGTTTGTTTATTCGGTTATAACATTACAGGACCTTTTCCATCCTCGTAGGTTATCATCTTGTTATTCTTCCAGGAAAGCATGCTCATAATTAATACTGTTTGCACACGGAACGCAAGGTCAACTGGACTTAATGTGTTTTTATCCTTACGCATGCAGCAATCAATAAAACTTCTCAAATAATCAACCAGATTTTCACTCTTCTGAATAGGTATTCTTTCTGGTTCCTTTGCTTTCAGTGCCTCTAAGGGCCAATATACAATATCATCTCCGTCCATAGTCAATGTTCCTTCCCAGCCTCGTATTACAGGCACGCGATTTTGTCCACGAATTTGTGTCCCCTGATACTCATTTGCCTGAGTTCCCATTATAGTCAAATCTATTTTTTCTGGATAATTAACAAGAATGTCGAAAGTATCGGGTATTTCTCTCTCCTCATATCTCAATTTACCACCTATTCCCACAACAATTTTGGGCATCTTTACACCGAGCATGTAGGCGACAGGGGTCAAGACATGTGGATACAAATCTGTGGACATTCCCCCTGCATAATCTTCATACATACGCCAGCGGAAAAAGCGACTCACATCGAAGTCGCGTTTTGGTGCATCGCCCAAGAAGGCTTCCCAGTTTAAATCTGGACCTGGTTTGGCATTTGGGTCATCAATGGGCATACCCCGTTCACCCCAATCACCCACACGGAAATAGCCACATTCCACATGAATAGGCTGACCTATCTTTCCCTGCTGTATCAAATCCCTTATCTGCTTGAAGGCGCTGTCGGACATGGCTTGTGTGCCTATCTGAAAAACGCTATCAGACTGCATTACTGTTTCTGTCATTTGTTTCGCTAATTCCCATTGACGCCAATGGGTCATTGGCTTTTCACAATATACATGCTTACCCGCTTTAACAGCGTCAATTGTCTGTGGTGCGTGATGATGGTCTGGTGTAGCAATAAATACCACATCCACATCTTTATCGTTAAGCAATTCACGATGGTCAGAATATTTCTTTGCACTATAAGCATCTGCTAACTTATCAAGTCGTGGACGATATACATCGCAGAAAGCGACGAACTGGACTGTCTTGTCCTCATCTTGTAAATGCTTGATTACTTGCGATAGATAGGAACCACGACCTCCACAGCCGATAACCCCTACTCCCAAACGATTGTTTTGAGCCATTGAACTTCTCACTGCGGAAACACTTGCCGTAGCGATAAGTCCTGTTGCTGTGGTTTTCATAAAATTCCTGCGGCTAATTCCTCGATTTTTGTTGATTGATATTTGTTCCATAATTTTCTCCTTACCTTAAATTTTTATTTATTTCCAAAAACTGCTTACATTTTCAGCAACTTTCCCTAAATATTCTTTCGACTTTTCTCCATCCCACAAAACAAGGATATGGTTAAACAATACCTTCTCTTTAGGTTTAACTTCAAGAGGCTCTTTCCAAAAATTTCGTGTAGCAGAAATATACACAAAAGGTATCCTCATTGTAAACCAACGAGGTGGAAAACGAACACTTTTTGTTGAGTCTACAATAAGCAATGTAAAAGTTCCTACATCATTTTTCACAACCATTGCACACCATGGAGAATCACGAAGATATTCATCACCTCGAACATTCTCCAGATTTTCTTCGGTTAAACTGATTATTTCCACTTTCTCTGGCGGCGTTTCGATAAGCCTTGCACCCAGTCCAAAGTAATGATGTCCTGTAAGTTTGACAATTTGCGATTCAGAAGGATTTTCAAGCAATGTATTCCATAACAGAACATTTGCATTCTCCTGTTGCCAATAGCCAGTAGCAATTTCCCGTGTCTCTATAAGTTTTGGCTGTTCTTGTTCAGGACTTTTCCAATTCAACTGTTCAACAAAAGAAGCCAGTGGAATAGGTGCAGCAGACTGAATATTTAAGTCAGAAAATTTCTGATGTAATTCCGAACCGCTTTTATCAACTTCTTCCCAAAAATTAGTGTCATCTACGCCAACCGCAAACATTAGTCCGTGATGATGCAAATGTCCTGACGGTGCATCTTCAAGCACTTGTAATCCAGAAGGTGTATAGAGTTCCTTAACATACGGCTTAAATGGAACTTTGCTATAGTGATAATCCGCTATTTTCCGGGGTCCATACAAAACTGATAAATATTCCTCATTGAAGGAAATATTCATTCTTTCAGCAAAAATACTATTACAAAAGGTGAAAAATATACTTATAATAACCACAAAATAACACTTTCTCACTTTCTATTCCTCCATATTAAATAAAAATTTTATTTGTCTGTATTATAAATCATATTTTAATAAAAAAATATACAATTCAGAAAAACTGGATAAAGGAAAAGTCATAAAATATAACTTTGTGACATTTATTAAAAAGATAGCAACATTTGCCAGATAAATGAGTAACCATGTGCCTCTACGGCGTTCCAGATTTGTTCAACAATAAGTTCATCCCCTTTAATCTGAGACATTTCTTTTCGTTTTTCCTCCCAGGGCATACAGACTCCAGCAGGAGGGTAGCACGACAACCATGCTGATTTCTCTTCTTCTGCTTCGTCTTCGATTGGTGTCTCTATTTCTCCATTCAAAATATTACCGACCTCTGACCAGCCTGTGCCGTCATACATACCATACTCTCGTGTCGTTTCCGTCATTGCACGCATATTCTCAATATTTGCGTCGTTCTGGATAATAGCACTGGCATCCATAATATATCCGCCATCTTTCGCAAGCAACTTAATAAGTTTTTTGCATTGTTCCCGCACTTGTTGCGGTGTGCCAACCGTGAGCAAGGCATTGGGTAATCCACCGGATACACAAAACTTTTCTTTCAAAGTTTCAAAAACCTTTTCAGGTGAACTTCTATCAATGTGAAACACAATACTCTTCTCTGGCAATTCAGCAAAGGACTTCAAATGGTCATCCCAGTTCCCTTCTGCATAGAATAGAACCTGATGTCTTTCTTTCCATAATTCTTCAATAATAGGTTTCAGGGTAGACCAGTAATGAGATTTGAATTGCTCTGGTGTCACAAATGGTGTGCAACCGCGGTGCATCCAGAAACCAATAGGCACAAGTCGGTTCGGGTCTGCGGTTGCTCTTGCAACATAATACAAATGCGGCATAAGTGCCTCACATGCCTTTAATACTTTATCTGGCTGTGTGAGCAAATCCATAGTCAAGCCGATATAGCCCCGCAACTTATCGGCAAGAATATCTAATGGTGCCTTGAAAATACCAGAAATAGCAGAGACAGTTCCACATTCAGTTTTCAATCGTTCTACTTGTGGTCCGAAAGCGTAAAAATATTCATTCATTGCCATTGCAGTTTTAATCAATGCCTGATAACTTCTCGCTTTTGCCTGTCTACCTGGTTCTACGACCTCTGTGGAAATACGAGGTAACCATTTTTCATAAAGGAAATTTGTGGGGTCTGAAATTAATTCGTCATATTCATTTTCTTTCATAAATGCCTGGTCTTCGGGTGGCTCTTTGTATTGAAATCCCGTATTTGCGTCGAGGTCAATGCCGGGAATACCGTAATATTTCACACCGAGAGCATGCACCAATCCTGTCCAGACATAGACCATATTTGGCACAACGGCATCCCAATCGAAATCCTTTGCTGTCTGACAGACTGCATCAAAAGCGATGTGGTAGTCATGTGTTACTTGTTGGCATGTAAATCCGCAATACCGAGCAGTAAACTCCGCAGCAAAGGGACGAATAGGAACACAGTCTGGTTTTTCATTTTGCAACGCAGTTACATACCTTTTTAAGCGACTGTTATATTTTTCAATAATCGCATCCATCGGGTATATCCTTTATGTTACTTTTTCAAACCTTTTTATTATTAGATTATCTTTTTATATACATGTTTTGCAAAAAAAGAGACACTCCTCTTTTACAAGAAGAGTGCCTCTTTATATATACTTTTGAAAATGGATACTACGGATAAACTTGAATATTTATATTTTTGAATAACATATCAGTTGTTAGGTCATGCCCTTGAAGGTGAATTGTTCCTGCGGCAGGAACATAACCTTCTTTCCCATCTCCGCCTGGTTCCACAGGTCTTGTATCAAATAAATCAGAGACTAAATAGCCATTAAGCCAAACTGCCATATGATTTCCATCACAAACGATTGTCTTTGTAAACCATTCTTTATCATTGGGAACAACTTTGCGTGCTTCTTGCACTCCATAGATACCGCCAGTCCCAAAATCTACTGGCTTAGAGCGGTCATCTCCTATCCATTGGTTCTTTATTTGTGATTCATAGCCTTTCCAAAAGACTCCCTTAGGACCACGGAAAAACACGCCGCTATTTAATGCTTTCTTAGGGTTATCCCCATTAGCACATATATCTAATTGTAGGAGGAAATCTCTATATACGCCTGCTGTCTCAATCTGACCATTGCCTTTTTTTATATTTAAACAACCATCAACGACAGAGAATGTAGAATCATGTCCAGGAATTATGTCCCAACCTGTTAAATCTTTCCCATTAAACAAAGAACTTAATTGCACTGGTTTTAACTGAATAGACTTAACTTCAATCTGGGCATTCTTATCTTTATTCTGATATTTATGATACAGAATTCCAATATGCCCTTTGAGATTAGATACTTTCAATCCTTCTACGGGTTTCCCATTAACGGTTGCAGAGACATCTGTTCCCACTGCTTTTACATTAACTTCATATTCGCCGGGACCAGTTAAAATCACAGCGGCTCCGCCATTTTCAGAATAATGTCCATCAAACGGAACACGGAAAGCAAGACCGGTAGTTCCAGACTTTCCGCCAGAGATTTTTATTTTAGCCGACAGTTCAAAATTGGCAAATGAACTGGTTGTAGCCAGCCAGCCGCCAGAGCCCTCTGTGGCTGTGAGCACACCGTCTTTTACCGCCCAATTTGCATCTCCGAATTGGACCCACCCAAAAAGCGATTCACCATCAAACAAATTGAGTGGCTGACCTACTAAAATTTCCTGCGCAAAGGCAGAAAAACCGCATATTACTACCGCGGTAACGACTAATGAAAGGCAAAAATTACGCATACACTTTTCCTCCAATATAGGGTTGTTTTATGTTTTGACTGAAAAGCCTTTTTAACCGTTTTACAGTCCATATCGTATCATAATTGTATTAAAAAAATAAATTCTCAAAACTTTCCTTTATTCAAAAGTTATCATAAATTGAAAGATATGCGGCATAATTCCCCAATACCCTCTTTACATAGTTTCTTGTCTCGGTGAACGGAATATTTTCTATGAATTCATCCATGTCACTATATTTTTTCTTGCCAATCCATTTGTCAACATTTCCCGGACCTGCATTATACCCTGCTATCGCATACACAATATTTCCCTGAAAACGATTGAGCAAATAGTAGAAATAGGCAGAGCCTAATGCAATGTTGTATTCGGGATATTTCCACAATAAAGTGTCTACACTTGCCAAACGATTATCTTTTTTGGCAATCCATTGTGCTGTGCTCGGAATCAGTTGTAATAGACCCTTCGCACCTGCAGTAGAAATTACAGAGGTCCTGTAAGAACTTTCCTGCTTCATAATAGACCAAATCAAGAATGGTTTGACCCCCATCTGTTTTGACCATGAAACTACAAATTTGTGATAGGGCATTGGGAAAAAAATCTGGTTTTTTTGTTCATCTTTAATATTTGTCATTTCACGAGAATTATCTGAATAAATATAATCCCATACTACCTGTGCAACCCCTACATGAGATAGGAGTGTAAGCGTCCCTTTATCCCTTTTTCCTGAATTGCATTGCTCACATATAAAATAGGCAATCCATTCCTTTTCATCAACTCCTAATTGACTAAAATAATATAACCATTTTAGTTCTACATCTTCTCCTATCTTTTGCAGAATTGTATGTTCATCATTTGGAATATAACTACTAAATGGCAATGAAGAAACAGGGATATGCTTTAATGGAACGATTTTTCTTTTTATTGAACCATCGTGAAATGTTTTTATCAGTTTGTCTGCAGAGCGATGGACATAATAATCACCAATTTTCCCTTGAAGTGCCTTTTGATAACATTCCTTAGCCCTCTTCTTTTCACCTTGCTTTTCAAAAATGGAACCAGAGAGATATAAAGCACGCGTAAAATATGAAGATTGAGGATATTTATCCCCAATTTCTATAAAATAATTTTTAGACCTATCAACTTCACCTTTTTGATAAAACCAGAATCCTAATGAAAACAATGTATCGGGGACTTTTTTATGCTGCGGAAAATGTTCTAATAATGTTTGATAGTAAAATAGAACTTTTTTTTCCTCTTTCCTTTGTTCAGACTTTTGCCCTGCCCAATACAGATAATCTCCCGCATCAAAATTGACTGGAAAATCATAATCCATCGCAGCAAATATAATATCAGCAAGAGAATTCTTCTCTGACAGAATTAAGGACCGAAGAGCATATTCAAAAAGTAACGAAATGTATTCTGATTTCTTATTTTGTTTTACCTGTTCAATAAAAGCCTTGCCAACATCCTCAAAGATTTTCCATTCTTTAAGCAAATTTATAGGACCTAAATACACGGAGCATTTAGGCAATACTTGATTGGCTAGAATAAACCATGCTTCGGAAAGATAGCCACTTTTTAATAAATATCGTATGGCAAAGATTCTGTCTGCGTCTTCAGTAGAAAGACACAAATTCAGAAGTGCATTTTTTCTATACAAATTATAGCCACCGTAATTCACAACCTTTTGCAAACAAGCAGAGCCTTCTTTCTGAGAGTCTGCTGTTCTTATTAAAAAGGCACCACTATCATTTAAGAAAGAAACCATCCACCATGGCAAGAAAATACCTGGTTGAACCTGTTTATAATTTTCTGCCGCTAATGTGTCATTACCCTGTTTCTCATAAAATTTAGCATGATAAAAACGGGTAGGTAAATACCATGCAGTTTCTCGCTTACCCTTAGCCAAAAGTTGTTCTAATGTCTGTATCCCTTCTTCTATTTGACCTAAGGAATCCTTACATTGGGCAATCCGCAACTGCACAAATGGATAGAAATATTGTCCCTCAACCGCTATCTTTTCAAAACAGGCTAAAGCGGATTTATAATCTCCCTTTTCCTGCGCAAACACCCCATTCTTGAAATTATCTAAGATTTGCAAATCTTTAGAATTATAAAAATCTGTGCTGTATACCCAGCAGCAAAAATATAAAGAAATAGTAAAAATGTAGAAACTTTGTTTTAACATCTTAAATTATATTTCCCAAAATTCTATATTAAAAGTTCTATAATATATCCAAAAAGATTATGGAACACGGACAGGTTTGCCTAATTTTGCGGATTTCCACGCTGATTCTGTTACCTCTATTGTGCGTAGACCACATTCAGGCGGAACTTCGGGCTGTTCCCTGCCCAGGATACTCATAACGAAATTTAAATCAGGATTACTTTTCACTTTTGGGAGTTTAACCTTTATAGGGTTTCCAGATTTATCCTGCTGTAAAAGACCTAACCCCTGTCGAAGCATCAAAGCGCCTTTGCTTCCGACTATTGTATGGTCTTCATGCCACGCCGGAGCATTACCAATAACTGATAGATTTCCCAGAGCACCATGTTCAAATTTTAATGTCAACGCAGAATTGACATCTACCTTAACATCAAATTTCTCTATCCTTGCAAACACCTCACGAATCTTCAATCCCGTTATCCACATCATAATATCAACAATATGACTCCCCGAATCGTTCAATTGACCACCTCCCGAAAGTTTCGGATTCTGCCGCCAGGTATTGTGTGTCAGCCGAAGCCATTCCTGAGATAGCAGGGCTTGAACATATTGAACTTCTCCTATCACTCCTTTTTGAATCTGCTCACGCATATATCGGAACACTGATTCAAAATGCCGTTGATATGAAATCATCAATATTTTATTTACTTCCTTTGCTTTACTTATCACTCTTTTTGCTTCAGCAATCGAACAGACCATTGGCTTTTCAGTTAACACATGTAGATTTGAGTTCAGAGAATACATAATTTGTTCATAATGCAAGGTATGGGGGCTCAACACTATGACTGCATCCAAATCTTCTTTTTTAATCATATCCTTGTAGTCAGAATACACAGGCAAGCGGATAGACCCGGGACACTGCTTGTAAAACTGTTCCAATGATGCAGTGCTGGGCTCAGTTAAAGCCGCAAACTCTGCCTGTTTAATCAGCAAAAATCGTTGATAATGCAAAACTGCAATTCCGCCTGCACCTATAAACCCTACTCGAATCTTCCGTGCCATAGTTAATCATATCCTTATCATTTAATTATTAAATATCTCTGAAAAATAAATTATTGATATTAATTATAAAAGATAAAAGGTAAGGAAAACGAAATAAAGTAGTAGTAATTATATTAATATCATCCTGTCTGCTAAAAGATTTTGGGAATATCTCTAAATATTGAGATAGGCAATATAATATCTATTTTTGTATATATGTAAATATCTATTTGATTTATATATCTTGTCCCTATCAGAAATCAACCCAAGTAGCTTGTAATAAATAAATGCCAATATTTTTATTAGATAGAAATGTATATAACTATAAAAAAATGTGAATCCCTCCATATATTTCTATTGGAGGGACTCACAGGTTCATTTATGTTATGTTTAATTAATGTGAGGGTTTTTTAACTCTTTTTGTGCTAACGAATAAGAAACCTGAAACTAAACCAACCATCATTATATCGGCAAGTAACGAATTTCCAGAATCATCATTCGCACCGCAGGAAACGATAAAGCGGCGTTTCGTTTCTTCGCCTTCGCCTTCGCCTTCACCTTCGTTTTCTCCTTCACCCGGCGTAGGTTCATTCTTTAATATTTTAGGTGCTTTCGGGTCATCGAACATAGGAACATGAGCATACTTATCATTAATTCTTGCCTGGGCTAATACTAACCCTGCATCGCCACCTGCTCCTATCATCGTAAACTGAACTTTCAATAATTCAACTCCTCCACCTTTTACCCCTAAATTCTCTTCTCCCGCAGCACTTACTTTCAAACTACCATCAGAAGAATTCCAACTCAACGGTAAACCACTCGCACCAGAACCCAACTGAACACTGTTTACTTGTGCTAACTCTTTGTCAAAGTTCAATACCATATTGAAACCTGCTACATTGGAAACATTGTCCGCTAATACAGATATGGTCTTCTGCGAACCTGCTGAACCCGTTAAACTATCGCTTAACCAGACATTCACATTAACATCCGCTTTCTCTACATCTGATAAAATTGCCTCCGCTGCCATCGAACCTGAATCTGCAAGCCACATTATGTCCTGAACATATTCATCATAACTCTTGCTTAAACCTTTCACTCCCGGCGGTGTTATGTTCTTGCCTACTAACCAACGCTGAATCAAACTCGAATCTGCACTGTCTACTAACCCATCTAAATTTATATCTCCTGACTTCTTTAAACAATTATTACCAGACACCTTCTTTACCCAATAATCCAATATATACTGAGCATCCGCAGATTCTACAATGTAGTTATTATTCGCGTCTCCATGTATACAGCCGCCTGTAACACATAACTCACCATCTTCTAACTCCAAATCCAGAGGCGTGGTCGGTCCTGTTATAACATCATACAAACGCACACCATTGCCCGCTGCATCATCAGGAATAAGATGTAACGGTCCACATTGCGTCCCAGAAACAGATAGGTTTGGCTTCGCTATGATATTGAATAGAGTCCCCGAACCGTATAGACTGCCTGCTTCTACTCCTGACGCTGCTATACGAACACTAATCTTGTCTCCTTGTAGGGTTGCGTTTGCAGACATCATCATACCAACAGTGATACCTGATGGCTGAACATCTATTGTGCTCGGGTCTAATAACAAATTCGCAGGAAGTTCAGAATCTATCTGGATTGAAGTCGCTGATACATCATATACAGATTTAGAATTCACAGGAATACGAACTTGTATTTCTTGTGGGTCTTCTGGATTGCGTTCCCATAAGAACAAACCTGCATCTTTATAGTCTACTTCTTCAGGGAAGAACACTGTCAGCCACTGTCCCTTTACTTGCTCTGACGCTGGGGACAATTCTGTATATCTATCCACATCACTGACTGCCTGAAACGCATATTGATATAAAGTTGATGGTCTGACGGTCGTGTCTGTGTATTCCAAGCCTGCAATGTAGTTTTGGTATGGCTGAGATGACGGACTGTTTAACCGCTCCCAGGTAGTGCTACCTACTGTTCTACGATATACATTATATCCTGCAATATTATATTCAGGATTAGGTTCCCATGCGATACGGACACTACGCGGTCCACTATATACCTGTGGAGCAGCAATCGGCGTCTGGATATTACCCGGCTCTAAATTTACTGTCAAATTTGCACCTGAACTAACTGGCTGTTCTATTTTTGACTTGTATTTCCTCTTTGTAAAATCCAGACGATACGGTGGCTGTAATGTTCCCAAATCCGGGAATTCAAATCGTCCATTTGCATCGGTCACCACAGGTGCAGTGCTTGCCTTATCCGCAGCACTTATCTCTACCGTAACACCTTCAACAGGTTTTTTACTTATGCTGTTGATAACCTGTCCTTTGACTGTGTAAACTGCCTGCCCTTCTACATGAGAGACAAACACAGTGCTTACTAGCACTCCCATCAGTACTAACATTCCTGATAGAACTAAACCTTTTGTGAAAAATGTGTGTAAACCTACCTGCTTCATATACGCACTCCTTACAATTTTTAGTTTAACTGTTCACACTTTCAAGAGGAACTCTCTTTTTATTCCTCGCCCTCCCCATACAAGAGAGGACATAAATAATTATAAAATATAAAAAAATTTTTTGCTTTAAAAGTTTAAATTTTTTTATTCTCTAAATTGAGACAATTAATATAATAGAGACATCTAAAAAATATTTTTTGTTCTTACCAAACTTCATATTTATAGAATAAATATCCTATTACTCTCTTTGCGGACTTTGCGTCTTACCTGGCGACTTGGCGGTAAATTCTATGATTAATCCTGACCATTGTCACAGCCTTTTATCTTTTGGTTAATACAACACA
>Ga0116192_1001094_pt1 | contig 19455 bp, 19 predicted proteins | sample AD_UKC113_MetaG_FD_89876 | JGI IMG/M metagenome (GOLD analysis project Ga0116192, IMG submission 89876) | Active sludge microbial communities of municipal wastewater-treating anaerobic digesters from Hong Kong - AD_UKC113_MetaG | ecosystem: Engineered > Bioreactor > Anaerobic > Digestate... | reverse complement strand
GTGGAATCGGAGAAGGGGTGCGGGACCCAGTTCATCCTTCGGCTTCCCGGGAGGGAGATGAGCCCCCGAGACGGCCGGGTATTTCCGGGGTAACGTTTGACCGAACCGTTTTGGGATGAAGAGAGAAACTTGGATCGTTGAAGCCTAAGGAGAAGGAACCATCATGCTGGAATACAAGAACATCCTTTTTTGCACGGATTTTTCCGAAGATGCCAACATCGCCTTTCTGCACGCCCTCAATTTGGCGAAAAAATACAACGCCAAATTGCACATTCTTCACGTGCCTCATTCCCCGTTCCGTTACCACCGGGTCGTCGTGGACGAGCATATCTCGGATGAGAAGTCCGACGAGGGACAGGCCTTTTACGACAAGGACGTGGAAGAGAAAGCCATGGAGCGCCTCAGGGCGACCTACGACAAGCGCATGGGCGATTTCGGCAACTACCTCTTGGTCGTGAAATCCGGAGCCCCCGACGTTGAGATCATTCGATATGCCAAGAAAAACGACGTGGACCTCATCGTCATGGGCACCTTGGGAAAATCGGAGCAAGATAGGATCGATCACGGGAGCACCGTGGCCAGCGTTTCCAAATATGCCCACTGTCACGTGATGGCCATTCGAAATCCGGCCAAGCAATTCATCCTGCCGGGCAAGATGTTCTAGAATCCCTGCCTTTTGTAACGCGGATCGAGTGAAGAATTCTGGAGGGAAGACCCATGGCGAAAAGAGTATTGGTGGTAGACGATGAACTGGACATGCGGCTGTTCATGACCACTCTTTTGGAAACCAACGGCTTCAAACCTTACGCGGCCGAGGATGGAAAGCAGGGACTGGAGCTTGCCCGAAAACACAAGCCGGCCCTCATCATCATGGATGTGATGATGCCCAAGGAGAGCGGGATTTACCTATATCGAGAGCTGAAAAACGATCCGGACCTCAAGAACATCCCCATTATCATGGTTTCGGCGGTGGCCAAAAAGACCTTCTTCCACTCCCAGAGAGTCCTGGACGAGTACGAGGGAGGCACCATTCCAGAACCCACGGAATACATTGAAAAACCACCCGAAGCGGACGAATTGCTGGGCGCCGTCCGGAAAATCCTGGGCTGAATCGACTGGAGGATTCTCCGCCGTCCACCCGCCGAAAAACAACCATTCCCGACCTCTCCTCCCCCGCTTGCGGGGGAGTTCTTTGTTCCCGTATTCCTGAATCCCCTGCGAACCCCGGGTCGAGGCCAGGAACCCTCTCCTTTCAAAAGCCCCGGGCATAAGGCCTTCGCCCTCGCGGGTGCCCGAGGGGCGTGGAGGGACCCGGGGGAGTTCCCGTCCGCCGGAGGGCCCACGGCTCTCCGGACCCCATCCGTGCCCGGAGTCCGTCCCGCCGCCCGCCGCCTCGATCGGGATCGGGTGCAGTGTCCGGGATGGACTTCAAGGACACTCCTGGAGTAAACTCACTTACCAATAGGGAGGATAAGTCCACCGGGAACCCCGGGGAAGGTTCGACTTCCGGCAAGGATTCATTGAAGCAAGGAGGAAATCCATGGAAACACCGTTGCGCGTGGTCGTCATCGGAGGAGTGGCCTGCGGGCCCAAAACGGCATGCCGCCTTAAACGGCTGCTCCTGGACGCAGAGGTCACCATGATCGAGAGAGGTTCCCTGGTGTCCTACGGAGCCTGCGGGTTGCCTTACTACGTGGAAGGAGTCTTTTCCGACCTCGAGATGCTGAGCCGGACTCCCGTGGGAATTCCCAGAGACGCCGATTTCTTTCGGAAAGTCAAGGGATTCAAGACCCTCACGGGGGTGGAGGCCCTGCGTATCGACCGTCGCCAAAAGACCGTTCGGGTGAAACACTTGACTACGGGGGCCGAGGAAGACCTTCCCTACGACAAGTTGGTGCTTTCCACGGGCAGTCGCCCGTTGCGCCCGCCCATTTCCGGCCTGGAGCTCGATCGAGTCTGGTTCATGCGCCATCCGGAGGATGCCCGGAGCCTGGTGAAGCGGGTGGAAGAGGAAGGGCTGCGGCGGGCGGTGGTCATCGGAGCGGGGTACATCGGCATCGAAATGGCCGAAGCGCTCATTCAGCGGGGGCTGGAAGTGAGCCTGGTGGAGATGGCCGATCAGATCATGCCCCAGTTTCTGGACTACGAGATTGCCGCACTTTCGGCCAAGCATCTGCGACAAAAGGGAGTCCGGGTAATCCTGGGGGAAAGGGTTTTGGGCCTGGAAGGAGAGTCGAAGGTCACAGGGGTCCGGACGGACCGGCAGAGCGTTCCCGCGGACCTGGTGGTCATCGGAGTGGGCGTCCAACCCAACGAGGAGCTGGCCCGGGAGGCTGGGCTGCAATGCGCTCCCCGGGGCGGCATCGTGATCAACAGCCACTGTCAGACCAGCGATCCCGACATCTATGCAGGAGGGGACTGCGTGGTGAATCGCTCCACGGACCCCGCCTGCCGGGATCTCCTGTTCTTTCCCTTGGGGTCCACGGCCAATAAGCACGGGAGGGTCATCGCCGACCACATCGCCGGGATTTCTTCCCCGTTTGCCGGGGTTTCGGGGACGGCCATCTGCAAAGCCTTCGACTACAACATCGGCCGCACGGGCCTGACGGAGAAACAAGCCCGGGAAAAGGACCCGGACATCGTGACGGCCATCTGGTCCGGTCCCACTCATCCCCATTACATTCCCCACAACCGCCCCCTGGTGATCAAAATGGTGGCATCCCGCAGGGATCGAAAACTGCTGGGGGTCCAGGTGGTTGGGCCGGGTGAGGCGGCCAAGCGCCTGGATGTGGCTGCCACGGCCCTCTTCTTCCAGGCCGGCGTCGATCAGATCGCCAACCTGGACCTCGGGTACGCGCCGCCTTATTCTTCCCCGCTGGATCCCCTGGCCGCCGCCGCTCATCTCCTGTTGAACAAGATGAACGGAATTGCCCGTTCCATCTCTCCCCTGGAAGCCAAGGAACGGATGGATCGAGGGGACGACATCCTTCTGCTCGACGCCAGGACGCCCCAGGAATTCCAGAAGATGAGACTTCCCCACGAAAAGGTGGTGCACATTCCCTTGGGGGCCCTCAGGGAGCGGGCCAACGAGCTTCCCCGGGACAAGGACATCATCGCGTTCTGTATGCTGAGCATGCGGGGCTATGAAGCGCAAAGGATTTTGAACGCAGCGGGCTTCGACCGGGTGTGGTTCTTCGAAGGGGGGCTGGTGGCCTGGCCCTTCGAGGTCTGGACGGCGATCTGATTTCGGTCCGTGGTCCTTCCCCTAGAGGGCTCGAAGAAGGATTTCCCCCAGTTCCTCGTCGGTGAGAGGAACGGGATTTCCTTTCATGCTGCTTGCCTTCCGGGCCCGGGCGGCCACGACGGGAATGTCTCCGGAGGTGACGCCGAAGGCGGACAGGGAGGGAATGCACAGGTCCGAGCAGAGGGACTGCAGGCGGTTCACTGCGTCTTCGGGGGTGGCGGATGCCTTGCCCGTGAGCAGGCGAGCCGTTTCCGCCAACCGGTCCAGGACGGGGGAGAGGGGATTTCGGGACCGAAGCGCCTGCGCGTTGGCTTCGAAAACGAGGGGAAGCAGCCGGGCACATACTGCGCCGTGGGGAGCGGGAAACATTCCGCCCAGGGTTCCTGCCAGCCCGTGGACGGCCCCCAGCCGCGCATTGGCCAGGGCCAACCCGCTAAACAGGCTTCCCAGGGCCAGGTCTTCCCGGGCGCGAGAGTCCGATCCGTTCCGGAAGGCGCGGGGCAGAGCCCGGGCCACCCGGGGGATGGCTTCCCGGCAGAGGGAATCGGTGAGCGGGTTGGACGCGTTGCTCAGGAAGGGTTCGATGAGCTGGGTAAGGGCATCCATCCCCGTGCTCGCCGTGACGGTCGGGGGCAGGCTGTGGGTGAGAAGAGGATCCACCACGGCCAGGCGGGGCAGCATGGAAGCGTTGCGCAGGCTCACCTTGACCCCGTGCTCCCGGGAGGCGAGGACGGCGTTGCGTGTGACTTCGGAACCGGTGCCCGCCGTGGTGGGAATGGCGACGAAGGGGAGAGAGGGAACGAGCAGCGGTTTTCCTTTTCCGATGACCTCGAGGTAGTCGAGCAGGGGTCCGTCGTTGGGGCCAAGAGCCGCGATGGCTTTGCCCGTGTCCAGAACGCTGCCTCCGCCGATTCCCAGGACCACCCGGCACTTTTCGTCTCGAGCCAGGCGAACTCCTTCCTCCACCAGGTCCGTGGTCGGTTCCCCCCATACGGAAAAGGTCACTACTTCGAACCCCTTTGGGTGAAGGACCTCCTCGAGACGCCTCGCTCGTTCCCGGCCCCTGCCGTGGACCAGCAGGGCTTTCTTTCCCAGATCGTCAACGAGAGACGGGATCTCCTCGAGGGTCCCCGGCCCGAAAAGGATCCGGCCTGCGGCGGCAAACTCGAATCTCATGGCCTATCCCCACCCGTCCTCGCCGGGGAAAACATTGCGATACTGGATGCTCGATCGAGGCTCCGCCATCATGTCCTCGACCCGCTCCCGCCATTGGCGGTAGTGAGCCGTCTCTTTGTGTTTTGCCGGGTCGTCCGGGGTCCGGTATACCTCCACCAGCACGAACCGAGTTGGATCCTCGATCTGTTGAATCACGTCGAAACGGGCGATCCCCGGTTCCAACACGCTCCGGGCTGCGTTCTCCAGCGAGGCGGCTTTGAAATCTTCCACCCGATCCGGTTTCACGTGCACAAAGACATGGACAACGAACATGACCCCTCCTTCCTGTCGAATGTCGGCGGAAAACACACCCGGCTTCCCCGAGGAGGAAGTTGCCGGGGGATTCCCATGAAAGATGCCCGCCTGCCGCTTACGGCTTGCCCGGCGACCTTTTTCGTGATGCGGGGCGGACGGTGGGATGAACTGCCGGGTTCGGATACGAAGATTTCGGGGAGACTCTCATGTAAGGAGAAACCCGTTGGGACCGGGGACTCGTGTCGGGACGGCGAAACGTCAGGGACGTCGTTGATAGAAGCTGTATTCCTTGCCGCAATGAACGCACTTCAAAGTGCAGCGGTCGCCCGTGTCGGAAGTAATCTTGGTCCTGTATCCGCAAATGTCACACCTTTTTGCCACGGTGAACCCCTTGAGAGTCTTCTCCTGCTTGTCCATGGTCCTGTCCCTGCCGACCCCCGGAATCCAGGGCCGTTTTCCCAGCTCAAAAACCTCCGCCGCTTCCCTCGGGTTCAGCGGACAGATGCCCCCTTTTTCCTCGTCGATCCTCACGGTGCAACAGCCCCCCTTCGGGATGCAGGAGGATAAAGGTCCCACTCGAAATGCTCTGATGCGGCCGGCCGATTCTTTCAGATTCCTTCACCCTGTGCGCCCCGATGAAGGCTGAAAGGAAGAAAACCGTAGTGCAGAATCGTACGGACTCATTCTACTTCCAAAACGCGATCATGGAAAGAAAAATTCCCTGCCCCCGCCCCCCGGGGGCCTGTGGATTGACAAAACAGGGCAAAAAGTTATGCTGTGAAAGCGCAACGATTCGGCACCAAGAGTAGAAGAAGGAGACCGAAGATGGCATCGTTCTACCGATTCTGTATGATCCTGGGACTCTTGTTCTTGGCAGCTGCGGCTCCCATGGAACGAAGCGAATCCCGTCAAGGGCAGGCGCTTACCCTCGAGCCGAGAAATACCAATGAAATGGGAGCGGTGGTCGGTCCTTCCTACACCACGCCCGGGGCTTACGGGGCTCATGATGCTCGAACCGGCGACCGAACCAGTCCGTATCCTCCCTACTTCCATCCCGACCAGGGCCGCTGAGAAAGGGCATCCCAGCCGTTTGGACCCGGACTTCTCTTCCCCCCTCCCCCTGTCCCCACCGGGGGAGGGGAACCCGGAGGGCCTGACCCGGCTCTTGAATCCCGCTCCCGGGGGTGAGAATCGGTTTGATTTCGCTCCATGGGAGCTCGTATAATGGAGGGCGTCGGGCTTTCGTCCCACACTGCATCGGCCTCTCGTTCGGGTTGTTTCCGCGCGCCAGGGAGAAGGTTTCCCGGGATGCTTTGTCGCATGAGGAAAGGAAGGAGTCATGGAGCAGACGCCACTCCTCTTCACGCCCATCCGCATCAAGGGATTGTATCTTAAGAACCGCATCACCCGTGCCCCCATGTACGTGGGGTACGGCAATCCCGACGGGACGGTCAGCGAGCTTCTCCTGGAACACTATCGCCTCCTGGCGGCATCCGGCGTTTCCATGGTGGTGGTGGAAAACGCCGCCGTGGATTTCCTGGGGCTGGGCGCTCCTTACATGCTTCGGGTCGACCACGACCGGTACATTCCCGGTCTCGCCAAACTGGCCGAAACCATCCGTGCCCAAGGGGCTTACGCCCTTCTGCAAATCAATCATGCCGGTCGATTTGCGTTCACCGCCGAAAGGCTGGCGCCTTCCTCCCTGCAAATCGGGGATGTGGTCCCCCGGGAAATGAGCGAGGCCGACATCGATCGGACGGTGGACGCTTTTGCCTCGGCGGCCCGCAGGGTCAAGGAAGCCGGGTTTGACGGAGTGGAAATTCACGGGGGGGCGGGCTATCTTTTGGCCCAATTCCTTTCTCCCCGCACCAATCGTCGCTCGGATCACTACGGGGGGTCCCTGGAAAACCGCATGCGGTTTCCCCTGAGAGTGGTGGATGCGGTTCTTGACGCCGTGGGAAAGGACTATTGTGTAGGCAGCCGCTTCATGGCCGATGAATGGCTCCCGGAACTGAGGCTGTCCTTCTCCCTGTTCAAGATGCTCAAGAGAAAGTACCGGTTCCTCTCCGACGAACTCCCCGGCCAGGCCCTCCGAACGGACGAAACCAGCATCTATGCCCGGGAGCTCGAAAAGAAGGAGATCGCATACCTTTCGGTGATGGCGGGCACCCTGGACTGCTTCTTTCTCCTTCAGTACCTCGAACAGGAAAAGAAGGAAGCCTACATGACTCATTTTGCCGAGGCCATCAAGAAGGCGGTTCCCAACACCCCCATCATCACGGCCGGAAGAATTCAGTCCCCTCAAACCGGCGAGGAGATCCTCCAAAAAGGCAAGGCGGACCTCATAGGGCTGGCGAGAGTGCTTTTCGCGGATCCCCTCTGGCCCCAAAAGGCGGCGGGCATCATTCAGGATCCCATCCGTCGCTGCGAGCCCAGCTGTTCCGTGTGCACCCAGAGGGCCCTGTACGGCAGGCCCGCCTTCTGCTCCCAGTGGGATTTCGACCGACGGGACCAATTCCTGGCCCGTGTGAGCGAAATGGAGGCCTTTCTCACCAAGCTCGAGGAGCGAGACGAGATCTAGGGGGCGTGTCCGCCCGGATGCGCTCCTGCTCTTTCCTGCTCTTTCCCTCCCGTCACACATTCTCTATGGCGCGTTCATCCCCCGGGATGCATGACGCTCCCGGTCAAAAGGAGTCAGCCATGCACGGCTTTTACGGTCGTATTCTTGCCGTGGATTTGAGCCGGGAGACCTCTACGGTGGAACCGGTTCCCGAGGAGGTGCTCCGGGAATGCCTGGGAGGCAAGGGGCTTGCCACCCGGCTGCTGATGGAAAGAAATCCTCCCGGCGCGGACCCTTTTTCCGCGGAAAACCACCTCATCATCGCCACCGGGCCCTGCTGCCAAAGCCCGGTATGGGGGGCCAGCCGATACGGAGTCTATACCAAGTCGCCTTTGACCCGCCTTTACGTGGAATCCTACTCGGGAGGGAAGGTCCCCGAAGCCGTGGATTCGACCGGGTTTGACGCCGTTGTCTTCACGGGCAGGGCCGCCCGCCCCACCATCGTGTCGGTGGATCCCCGGGGAGCGCGGTTTCACGAGGCGGGAGACCTCTGGGGGGCCGACACCTTTCGTACCGAGGCGGAAGCCCGGGCCCGGTTTGCTCCCAACAAGGCCGGGTACCGGAAACCGGGGGCCCTGGTCATCGGCCCCGCGGGAGAAAAACTCCTGCGATTCGCCCTCATCGAAAACGACAAGTGGAGGTCCGCAGGTCGTGGGGGAGTCGGGGCCGTCATGGGCTCCAAGCAGTTGAAGGCGGTGGTTTTCCAGGGAGACCGCCGCAGGGAGCCGGCCCAACCCGGGGCCCTGGCTCAATACGGCAAGGCCTTCTCGAAAACCGCCCGGGACAACGCCGGAGTGAAAGCCTACCGGGCGTTGGGCACCACAATGATGGTGAAGATCCTAAACGAAGCCCAAGCGTTCCCGTCCAAATACTGGACGGAGGGGAGCTGCGAGCACTGGGAAAAGATCAGCGGGCAGACCTTCCACCGGGAGCACCAGGTTCGCCCCCATGCGTGCGCCGGGTGCCTCATGGCGTGCGGGCGGCTGGCGACCATTCAAAAGGGGCGCCGCAAGGGGCTGGTCATCGAGGGCCCCGAATACGAAACCATCTATGCTTTCGGGGGCCTGTGCATGATCGAAGAGATCGAAGAGATCGCCTACCTCAACGATCTCTGCGACCGCATGGGCATGGACACCATCACGGCCGGAAACCTTTGCGCCTTCACCATCGAAGCCGTGCGCCGGGGAAAGGTCCGCTACGAGATCGATTACGGCCAACCGGACCAAATCGCGCGGCTCCTGGTGCAAATCGCCAACCGGGAAGGGATCGGGGACGTCTTGGCCGAAGGGATCGCCCACGCGGCCCGGCAGTGGGACCTCGAGGACCTGGCGGTGCACGTCAAAGGCATGGAACCCGCGGGATACGATCCCCGCACCCTCAAAGGGATGGGACTGGCCTACGGGACTTCCGACCGGGGCGCCTGCCACCTGCGAACCACGTTCTACAAGCCCGAGCTGGCGGGACTCATTCCCCGGGACGCCGTCGAGGGAAAGGCCCGGATGCTCATCGACTACGAGGATCGCCTCACCATTTTCGACACCCTGATCCTTTGCCGTTTTTACCGGGATCTCTACCCCTGGGAGGAACTGGAAAAGGTCGTCGGCATGGTGACGGGACTTCCGTCCTCGAGGGAAGACCTGGGAAAGATCGCATCCAACATCGCCGACATGACCCGCCGTTTCAACCTTCGGGAAGGCCTCGATCCCGAGCAGGACCGCCTGCCCCGCCGGCTTCACCGGGAAGCTCTCCCCACCGGCCAGGCCCTCACCGCCGGGGAGATGGAAACCATGCTCCGGGATTACTACCGCATCCGCGGCTGGAGCGAGGACGGCGTGCCCCGGGACTGAGAGACGAGGTCGGGACCCGACCGGGACGTCACGGAGCCTCGGGTTTCCGGGAGTCGACGGGACGCTGCATAGGGTGCATCGAGCTTCCCCGATCCTGCTCCGCTCTTCGATCCTGTCGACCGGTCACCCACGGTTTCCCTGCTCCCCATCCCCTCCGTTGCCGGACTCCGTTGGGGAGACCGTGCGCCAGGCGGCGGCCGCCCCGTGGATTCCGGTTTGCATCCCCCCGGGGCATGGGGGTATCCTGGACGGAAACCCGAGGGCGAGGAGCGTTCCATGGCTGATCCCGCAAAAAAGAAAGCTGCCTACCAGGACCTGTTTTCCATTCCCGAGAACATGACCGGAGAGATCCTCGGCGGGGAACTCATCATCACGCCGAGACCCTCGGCCCGGCATGCCCTGGCGGCCTCGGTCCTGGGAGGCAGGCTGCTGCCTCCGTTTCAGTTTGGAGAAGGAGGCGGGCCCGGGGGTTGGGTCATCCTTCATGAACCCGAAGTCCTGCTGGGTGAGGACCTCCCGGTGCCGGACCTGGCCGGGTGGCGAAAGGAGCGGTTTCCCGGCATGCCCGCCGAGAACTGGTTTTCGGTTGCGCCGGACTGGGTCTGCGAGATTCTCTCCCCGGGCACGGTCGGCAAGGACCGGGCCCGGAAAATGCCGGTCTACGCCCGTCACGCCGTGAAGCATCTCTGGATCATCGATCCGGCCGTCAAGACCCTGGAGGTTTTCCGGCTGGAATCGGGAAAATGGCTGCTGATCGAGACCGTTGCCGAAAACGCCCGGGTCCGGGCGGAACCCTTCGTGGAACTGGAGCTGGATTTGGACAGCCTTTGGTGGGATTAGGTCTTCCTCCGGGAAGGCGGGCCCGGCTGTGCCGTCCTTCACCCCCCTCCGGCTGCCGTGGGGCCGGCGTATGAAGTAGGGGAAAGCGCCCCGGAGCCGTGAACCGTTAGCCGGGAGCCGGTACCTCAAAGATTCCGGTCCCGGGCCTTTTCAGGGATGGGCTCCCCCTGCATCTGGTGTCCCCTCAGGTGGACAACCTCCGTTCCTTGTGGTACCCTGCCGTCACCAAAAAATCCCTGGTAACCTCAAATATGCGGCAGAATCCGGTCTGGTCATCCGGAGGGGGACTCCCGCCTGAAACGACGTGACCGCACCCAGGGGCCTTCCCCGATGCCGGTTGTGTCCCATTGCTTTGGAATTGCTCGTAAGAGCACGGGAGCCCGTGTCCTCACGGATCACCGAGGCTCGATCTTTGCCGTTTCCAGGCTCAGAGCCGGATTGTGGTGTGTTGGCGCCCCCCATAAAAGGCACGATAGCCATGCCATGTCAGAGCCATTATGCTCACAGCCTTGCCGAAAGACCGCCCTCAGAGTGGCAGCCCCTCGAGGAACACCTCAGGAATGTCGCCGAAAGAGCGGGGCAATTTGCCGCCTCCTTTGGAGCTTGCGAATGGGGCATCCATGCCGGGTGGCTGCATGATGTTGGGAAATATTCTCTCGCGTTTCAAGAGTACCTAAAAACCCAGAATAATGTGGACGCGAGCATCGAAAACGCACCCGGGCGGGTGGATCATTCCAGTGCGGGCGCCCAATACGCCGCTCGCATGCCGAACCTGTTGGGCCATCTGTTAGCCTACGTGATTGCAGGTCATCATTCGGGGTTGCTGGATGGTCGTTCCACAGGGAGTTGCCAGGAGAAGCGTCTGGAAAAGAGTCTATCACCATGGGAACACGGTCTCAAGGTCTTGCCGGAACTTCCGAAGCTCGAGGGGCCTGATTTCTTGCGAATCGCGCTGTCCAGGAAGGATGCATTCTCCGTAGCGTTCTTCGTGCGAATGGTTTTTTCGTGTCTTGTGGACGCCGATTTTCTGGACACCGAAAGGTTCATGAATCCCGACCAGGCAGCCTGGCGGAAGGGATGGCCGAACACCGTCCTAAAACACATGGAGGACGCTCTGACCGATTATATTGGGAGACTCGATCCCCGGGGTAATCCCGTCGACAGGCAACGGACCCTGGTCCGGAATGCGTGCCTGCATGCAGCGGAGAGGCAGCCGGGATTGTTTTCGCTGTCGGTCCCCACGGGTGGGGGCAAAACGTTGGCTTCACTCGCTTTTGCGTTACGTCACGCCATCATCAACGGACTACAACGGGTCGTGTATGTCGTCCCCTTGATGAGCATCATCGAGCAAAACGCGCAGGTTTTTCGTCGTGCGATGAAACCCTTGGCTGACGGACTAGGTCGAGACCCGGTGGTTGAACATCATAGCAACCTGGATCCCGACAACGAGACCACGATGAGCCGGCTGGCGGCCGAGAATTGGGATGCACCCCTGGTGGTCACCACTTCCGTGCAGTTCTATGAATCCCTGTTTGCCAACAGGACATCCCGCTGTCGAAAACTGCACCGGCTGGCTCGGTCGGTGATCATCCTGGACGAAGCCCAAACACTGCCCGTCGAGTACCTGAAGCCGTGTCTGCGTGCTTTACAGGAGTTGACCGACAATTACCGGGCAACCGTTCTGCTCTGCACTGCCACTCAACCCGAGATCCAAAGAACCAAGGACTTTGAGATCGGTCTCAGGAAACCGCATGAAATCATTCCGGACCCCGTTCGACTTTACAGGGAGTTGGAACGAGTCCGGGTCGAGAACCTTGGGGGCCAAAAGGATGAAGAGCTGTCCAATCGCCTCATGACAGAGCCAAGAGTCTTGTGTATCGTGAACACAAGGAGTCATGCGGCTAGATTGTTCCAAGCCATCGGAAGTGCCGAAGGCCATTTCCATCTCAGTGGAAATATGTGTGCCGCGCACAGATCGGAAAAACTCGAAAGACTTCGAAAAAACCTGGAAGAGAATCGAGTGTGCCGGGTGATCAGCACCCAGGTGATCGAGGCCGGGGTCGATGTGGATTTCCCCGTGGTTTATCGTGCCCTGGCCGGGATCGACTCCATAGCCCAAGCAGCAGGCCGCTGCAATCGAAACGGCAAATTGCCCGGAGTGGGGAGGACCTACATCTTCCGATCGGAACACACCAAGTCCGAAAGATTCATTGCCGACACGATTCAGTGTGCCGGCCAGATCCTCTCCGGTCATGACAATCCGTTGGATCTCAAGGCCGTCGAACACTACTTCAAACTGTATTACTGGGATCAGAGGGACCGTTGGGACGAGAAGAAGATCATGGATGAGTTTTCTCTCCACAATGACCGGAGTTTTCCTTTTAACCTCGGGTTTGGACGGAGCGCCGGAAAATTCCGGCTCATTGATGAAGCGGCCTACCGGCCGGTGATCATCCCATGGGGTGAGGAAGGGCGACGCCTGTGCGAGCGCCTGCGCGCCATGCCTGCTCCCACTACCGAGGTTCTTCGCAGGCTGCAGCCCTTCCTTGTTCAGGTCCCTCCCGGCCTATGGCAAAAGCACGTGGGGACGAACATTCAACTGATCCACGATGGGATTGCGGTACTGGTGAGCCCCGAACTTCATTATTCCGACGATATCGGCTTGGTCCTGGATGCCCGGGAACCGGCGGGGGTATTCGTCTAGAAAGGGAGGTGTGATGTGGCATACGGGGTGAAGTTGCTGGTCTGGGGTGAGTTTGCATCGTTCAATCGCCCCGAGATGAAGGTCGAACGGGTTAGCTATGAGGTTATCACGCCGAGTGCGGCCCGGGGGATTCTCGAGGCCATTTACTGGAAGCCGGAAATGCGCTGGGTGGTGGACAGATTGCGGGTCTTGAACCCGATTCGTTTCACTCACATCCGCCGAAACGAGATTGACTGCAAAATCTCGGTACGAAGTGTCGTGTCCGGGCTGAAAGCCGGGTGCTGCAGCCTGGGGATTGCGGTGGAAGATCACCGCGAACAGAGAGCTGCCATGATTCTCAAGGATGTGTGTTACGGAATTGAAGCCCATGTGGAGGTGGTCAAACCGGAACTGAAGGGAGGGAAACCGATCGAGGCTCCGGAGGCCAAGCACCTTCGCCAGTTTAAAGAAAGAGCGCGAAAAGGGGCTTGTTACCATCACCCCTATCTGGGGACTCGTGAGTTTCCGGCAGACTTCTCGCTGGTCGAGGAATTTCCTGCCTGTCATGAATCTCTGCGAGGTGAGCGTGATTTGGGGTACATGCTGCACGACATTGTGTTCACCCCGAATCCAAAGGGAAGAATTGTCGAAACCAACCAGGGGCGTCGCCTGCAGGCTCAGCCCCGATTTTTCCCCGCCAAAATGCAGGACGGCGCCATCGAGGTGCCGCCCTTGGTGTCGGAGGAGGCCTGATGCGATGATTCTTCAATCCCTGTACGATTTGTACGATCGACTTGTCCGCGACCCGGAATATGGGATTTCCCAGCCGGGGTACAGCCTCCAGAGGATCTCATTCCGGCTTGTGATCAAGAACGACGGGACGCTGCACGGAATAGAAGACCTTCGCGATGGGAATACCGGGAAACCTCGCCTGATGATCGTGCCCGGGGGCGACAAGCCAACCGGGAAGGTGACGGAACACTCCGTTCACCGTAAGGTGCAGTTCTTGCGCAATGATCTCCCTTTTCTCGTGGGAGCCATGGCGGGAAACGACAAGGAAGCCGGTCTTTCACCGGCAACAAGGGAATTTGAAGCCTTCAAGAAATATCACCTTGAGGTTGAGTCCGAAATCAGCGATCCGGACTATGGGGCGTTCTGCAATTTCCTCCGGACCTGGAGACCGGAGGAGGCTTTGGTTCATGAGGACTGGCGGGAATTTGCCGCCGGTCAGGGGGTAATCCAGTTATTGGGGAAAACGGAATACCTGCATGAGCGGCCACGAATACGCGCGTGGTGGGAGGGAAAACAGGAAGCAAAGACCAAAGACGGTGTATATGGTCAGTGCCTGATCACCTGCCAGTTCAAACCCATCGCAAGACTTCATGAACCCAAGATCAAAGGAGTCCGGGGAAGCCAGACGTCGGGTGCCCCGATCGTCGCATTCGACAAGGACAAATATGCCTTCGCCTCCTATGGCCGGGACGGGGAACAGGGCTTCAATGCTCCGATTTCCCAAGATGCCGCCTTCCGGTACACAACCGCTCTCAACGCTCTTCTGGTCGGTTCAAAAAGCGACAAGCACCGGTTTTCCCTGGCGGATACCACCGTGGTTTTCTGGACCAAGGAGCCCTCGGTCACCGAGGATATTTTTGCTCGGTTTGCGCTGCATGGCTCCATGGGAACAGGGCAAGAGGAGGTCCAGGACCAAAGCCTAAGGCAAAAAATTGAGTTCTTTTTCAAAGCCCTCCGCGAGGGGAGGGAAGCGTACTCGGAAATCGACGCTGCTCCCGATAGAACGCCTTTCTTCATTCTAGGGTTGACGGGACAGGCCAAGGGCCGGCTCGGTTTGCGGTTTTTCCATCGGAACACCGTCAGCGATCTTCTGGACAATCTGCGACGTCATTTCGCCGATATGGAAATCAGCCGCGAGTACGGGGAGGACACGAGACACCCCGATCCTGAATTCCCGGCCTTTTGGCAACTACTGGATGAAACTTGTCCTCGCAGAAACGGAAGGGCGGATCGCGACAAGATTCCGCCCATCCTGGCCGGACCTTTGTTGCGGGCCGTCATCACCGGCTCACAATACCCGGTGGGCCTTTTCACGGCCGTGATGCGCAGGGTCCATACAGAGAGAATGGTCAATTACATCCGTGCGAGCATCATCAAAGGATACCTGACGAGAAACCAGGGCAAGGAGGTCAGTATGGGTTTGGATGTGAATCGAAAAGACGCGGCCTACCGCTTGGGACGGCTTTTTGCCGCGCTGGAGAAAACCCAGGGCGACGCCTTGGGAACGCGGAATGCCACCATTCGCGACCGATTCTACAGCGCTGCTTCGGCCACGCCGGGGGCTGTCTTTCCCAGGCTGCTTCGGACCTATCAGCATCACCTGGCAAAAATGGAAAAAGGCAAGGTGGGGCGGGAAATACTGGTGCGGGAGATTCTCGAACCGCTAACGGATTTTCCCTCCCATTTGAACCTGTCGGATCAGGGACTTTTCGCCCTTGGCTACTACCACCAGATGAGGGATCTGTGGACCTCGAAGCAGGATCGAGAAAAAGATGAGGAAGGAGAGGAATCATGAAGCGGTATGACTTTGTGTATCTATTCGACGTCAAGGATGCCAATCCCAACGGAGACCCCGACGCCGGAAATCTGCCCCGGATCGATCCCGAAACCGGGGAGGGCCTCGTTACGGATGTCTGCCTGAAGAGGAAAATCCGCAATTATGTCGGTCTCAAACATCAGAACAGTCCCCCTCACGAAATCTATTTTACGGAAGGGGCGGTGCTAAACGCGACGCACAGGCGGGCTTACGAGGCCGTTGGGGAAAAGCCGGAACCGAAGAAACTGCCCAAAGATGTGGCGAAAGCAAAAGAAGTGACGGATTTCATGTGCCGCAACTTCTACGATATCCGTACTTTCGGAGCAGTCATGTCCACCGAGATCAACTGCGGCCAGGTGCGAGGTCCCGTTCAACTGTCCTTTGCGCGATCCATCCATCCCATCGTCGCCCTCGAGCATGCCATCACGAGAAGCTCCGTCACCAACGAAGCAGATAAGGAGAAAGAACGAACGATGGGGAGGAAATATACGGTGCCGTATGCGCTTTACCGGGCTCACGGCTTCGTCAATCCTTTCCTGGCAGAACCGCCAAAAGGCACGGGGTTCGGCGACGATGATTTGGATCTGCTCTGGGAATCTCTCATGAATGCTTTCCAGTTCGACCAATCGGCGGCTCGACCTGCAGGAAGCATGGCTGCCCGCAAGCTCGTCATTTTTGAACACGAGAGTCCTCTTGGGAGTGTGCCGTCACACGAGCTTTTTGACAGAATTCGCATCAAGCGCAAGGACGATTCCGGACCGGCCCGTGATTACGGAGACTATGTCCTGGAAATTGACGACGAAAATCTGCCCCTGGGTGTCCGGCTTATCACGAAGCCTTGATTTCAGATGCGTCCGCGCTCGCAGGCGGAGAAACATTAAAGCCCAAATAGGCCAGGAGGGGTCGCCCCATTCCATTGCCGCACCCGGCATGATTGGAAAATGCAGGCGGGAGATGGATGCACGAGTCTCACGAGGCCCCTATGCAAGAACCCGAAAACAGGCAGAAAGGTGGGGCCAAGAAGATCATCCCGCCCCACGGCGGCTACCGGGACTTGGTGTTCTGCCCGATGGTGGAAATTGTCCATGATGCCACAGTGGTATTCTGCAACCGTTCCCGGACTCACGAGCAGGTAGTCCGGGTGGTGCAAATCGGCTGACGGAACATCACAGAAGGCATCATGGTTACGCGCACTTATAAGAACATGCAACTGAAGCTGGTTAGGCCGGTCCGGGCGAGTCCCAAGGTTCTCCTGCAAGCCTATCGGGACTTCCTGCGGGAGCGCGGCCTTCCCCTCCGGGAAAAGGACTACCATGAAGCCGGGCCGGTCCCGGGGGGCGGTGGGAGGGATAAGTCGTACCCGTCCCCATGAGTTTTTCATCGAACCTCCGGCCCTGCCTGAAACTGTTGCCAACACCCCGGTTTGCCCGGGTCACCAGACCGATTCCCTGTTGGATCGGCAGCTTCGCTCGGGGGAGCGGGAGTTCCTGAAAGGCGGGGGATTCACGGAAAGGCTTTATCATGCGTTTTGAAAAACAAGGGCCAGGAATCCTCTGCCGCAGCACATCCGAAACCGCCGAGAATGGCCTCCGGAGACTCGGTGCACGGGTTCAAGTGCTTCGGATTAAGAAATGAGAGGCCGTGCGGGTGATACTTTCGGTGAGCCGTGAAGCCCATGGGGTCCTTCCGGACGGCCGGTACGGGAGCAACCGATGAAATACGCCGAAGACGACCTCCTGCCCCTTTCCGCCCTGCAGCACCTGGTGTTCTGTCGGCGGCAGTGCGCCCTGATCCACCTGGAGCAGGTGTGGGACGAAAACCTTTTCACCGCCGAGGGGCGAGTCATGCACGAGCGGGTGCACCAGGTGGGGGAGGAATCCCGGGGGAGCGTGAGGATCGTCCGAGGGCTGCCTCTTCGGTCTCTCCGGTTGGGGCTTGTCGGAAAAGCGGACGTGGTGGAATTCCATCGAGTGGAAAAAAATGTGTGGCGGCCTTTTCCCGTGGAACACAAGAGGGGAAAACCCAAGCCCGACGAGAGCGACAAGGTGCAACTCTGTGCCCAGGGGCTCTGCCTGGAAGAAATGTTGGGAATCGACGTTCCCACGGGGTCCGTCTTCTACGGGCGGACCCGGCACCGGCTGGATGTTTCGTTCGACTCGGACCTTCGAGGGGAAACCGAAAGAGTCGCCCGAGAACTCCATGCATTGATCGAGTCCGGCAACACACCCCCGCCGGTTTATACCAAAAAGTGCAGGACGTGCTCCCTCATGGACCGGTGCTTGCCGCGACTGCTCGACGGCAAACGGTCCGTTCGGGCTTACCTTTCGAAGGCGGTGGAGGAAGGATGAGAAAACACCTCAACACGCTGTTCGTGACGACCCAGGGCGCCTACCTCAGCAAGGAAGGGGAAACGGTGGCGGTGAAGGTGGACGGGGAGGTCCGACTGAGGCTTCCCGTTCACACCCTGGGGGGCATCGTCTGCTTCGGCAATGTCCTGTGCAGTCCCTTTCTCCTGGGGTTTTGCGCCGAAAACGACGTGACCATCAGTTTCCTGACGGAGCACGGCAGGTTTCTTGCCCGAGTCCTGGGGCCGGTCTCGGGAAATGTCCTGCTGCGGCGGATCCAGTACCGCAAGGCCGACGATCCGCAGTCTAGCGCGGAAATTGCCGCCTCCGTTCTCACGGGAAAACTGGCCAATTGCCGTACGGTGCTCCGCAGGGTCCTTCGGGACCATGAAGACAAGGTGAACGCTCCAGCCATCCAGGACGCGGCATCCAGGCTGACCCAGTGCCTGGAGCGACTGGGTTTTCAAACCACCCTGGATGCTCTGCGGGGAATCGAGGGGGAGGCGGCCCATGGTTACTTCAGCGTCTTCCGGGAACTCATCCTCGCTCAAAAGGAAGATTTTACGTTCCAGGAAAGAAACCGGCGCCCGCCCCTGGACAATGTGAATTCCCTTCTCTCGTTCCTGTACACCTTGCTCATGCATGATGTTCGCTCGGCCCTGGAATGCGTGGGCCTGGATCCGGCCGTCGGGTTTCTTCACCGGGACCGGCCCGGTCGGCCTGGACTGGCCCTGGATGTCATGGAGGAGTTTCGGCCTTTTCTGGCCGACAGGCTGGCTCTGTCCCTGATCAACTTGAGGAAAGTCCAGGGAGGCGGCTTCAAGAAGACCGATACGGGAGCCGTCATCATGTCCGATGAAACCAGAAAGGAGGTGATCGTCGCGTACCAAAACAGGAAACAAGAGGAGATTCTGCATCCTTTTCTGGGAGAGAAGGTCCGCGTGGGCATGCTCTTTCACATCCAGGCGCTGCTCCTGGCCCGGTCCTTGAGGGGTGAGCTGGATGCGTATCCGCCGTTCATCTGGAAATAGGATGAGTCATGATGGTTGTGGTCAGCTACGACGTTTCGACCATGGATTCGGAGGGGCAAGGCAGGCTCCGGAGGGTCGCCAAAGCATGCAAGGATTACGGGCAGAGGGTCCAGTTCTCGGTCTTCGAATGCTCCTTGGATCCGGCTCAGTGGGTTCGCCTGCGAGACCGCCTGCTCAAACTCATCGATCCCGAGAAGGACAGCCTGCGTTTCTATTTCCTCGGGGCCAACTGGAGGCGCCGCGTGGAACATGTGGGAGCGAAAAAGGTGGTCGATCCCGAAGAACCGTTGGTGGTTTGAGAAGAAAACGCGAACCGCAAGTTCCCATTGGTGGGCTTGGGGGCATTTTGCAGGCGGGGCGAGACTCTTGGAGGCATTGGGCTGAGGACAGGTTCGCGGAAGTGAAAACATTAGGTAATTTAGGTTGTTAGGAGTATTGGGTTTGGGGCCGTTCACGAAGGGGAAGTATCCCGCGCAGATGTTCGCGGAAAATCCACTGCAAAGCCTTCGTCAGCAACGATCCCGAAGATCAATGTCGCCCCCCGCGCGGGGGCGTGGATTGAAACAAATCGTAGCCGACAAGCGGGACATTACGGCAAGTCGCCCCCCGCGCGGGGGCGTGGATTGAAACTCGCCAAGGAGACGGCGGCCAGCGCCTCTCCGGAGTCGCCCCCCGCGCGGGGGCGTGGATTGAAACGGGCGTACCTGGAGCTGATCCGAAGGGACAAGGCGTCGCCCCCCGCGCGGGGGCGTGGATTGAAACTGTGC
>Ga0116192_1001093_pt1 | contig 19455 bp, 19 predicted proteins | sample AD_UKC113_MetaG_FD_89876 | JGI IMG/M metagenome (GOLD analysis project Ga0116192, IMG submission 89876) | Active sludge microbial communities of municipal wastewater-treating anaerobic digesters from Hong Kong - AD_UKC113_MetaG | ecosystem: Engineered > Bioreactor > Anaerobic > Digestate... | reverse complement strand
GGAACTTAAAACGGTTAAAAAAATGCCAAAAAGCAATATAAAAATCTTTTTTGGCGGTATGCTGTCAGTATTAGGTGTATGCCCCAAGCTTGAACCCATTGCAATAAATCCTGAACAGTATGACAGGATCATTCTTGGAACCCCTGTATGGGCCGGCAAACCAGCCCCGGCCATCAGAACCTTTTTAAAGCAGTACAATGTGGAGAAGAAAATTACTGCACTTTTCACCTTCAGCGGCGGGGGCGATAATGAAGGCTGTGTACAATACCTGAAGGAGAAGCTTCCTAATCTTAAATCCACCATAGCGCTCGCCGATAGAAGGCGACCTATGGCATCAATGAATGATAAAAAACTTGAAGGCTTCATGGAGGAGCTTATCAATGGCCAATGAAAAGAAGATAAATTATGTCATACTCGGCCTTCTTAGCCACGAACCGCTTACAGGCTATGAGATCAAAAAGAAGATTGATCAATCACTGAGATTCTTCTGGAGTGGAAGCTATGGGAGTATCTATCCTACCCTGGATACCTTGGAAAAGGACGGCTGTGTAGAGAAAAAGGAAGAATCTTCAGGAAGAGGCAAAATCATTTATTCCATTACCGAGAGAGGACGAATGCTTCTTAAGGAATGGCTCATGAAGCCTGTTGAAAAAGATGAGTTAAGGTATGAAACCTTGCTCAAGCTCTTTTTCGGCGGTGAGCTTGGCAAAGAGGGCGTGTTGACGCATATTCAGAGATTTGAAGAAAAGATAAAGCAAGAGCTCTTGCTTTTTGAAATGTACGCCGCCAATCTGGAAAAGGTTCTGGATGAAGAGGAGCATAAATACTATTTGCTGACGGTTAAGTTCGGTATTGAGTCATATCGGGCCTTTCTCAATTGGTGCGAGCAGGCGAAGACGCTGCTGTCATAGAATAAGCCAGATTCCAGCATACTGCCGCTCTTTATCCTCCCCGCACACAGGTGTATAATGGAATCAATTGTACACCATAACTGTTGTGAGGAGGGAGCGCTTTGAGAATTGGTGGAGGCATTGAAAGACCCTATAGCAATCCTGATGAGTGGTATCAGTTAGTCAGAGAATTGGGGTACCGGGCTGTTTTGGCACCCGTTGATTACCGGGCAAGCAAGGAAGAGAAGCAGGCTTATTTGCAGTGCGCCAGGGAACATGATCTGGTCATTGGAGAAGTTGGTGTATGGAAGAATGCTATCGCCATAGATGATCAAGAAAGAAAAGCGGCCATGGCGTACTGTATCAATCAGTTGGCGCTGGCTGAGGAGCTGGGGGCAAACTGCTGCGTAAACGTAGCAGGAAGCAGGGGCGCGGCCTGGGACGGCTTTTACAGAGAGAATTACGCCGAGGATACCTATGCGTTAATTGTAGATTCGGTCCGGGAGATTATTGATGCCGTTAAGCCAAAGCGAACCTTCTACACCATTGAGCCCATGCCCTGGATGATACCGGACTCGCCGGATGATTACCTTCAGCTCATCCGTGATGTGGACAGGAAGGCCTTTGGCGTGCATTTGGATTTTGTGAATATGATTAATTGCCCCAGAAGATATCTCTTCTGTGATGAGTTTATTGAGGAATGCTTTACCAAGCTTGGCCCGTATATCAAGAGCATTCATGGCAAGGATGTTATTATGGAGAATGCCTTCACAACCCTTATCCATGAAACCATGCCGGGCAAAGGTATCGTGAATTATCAGAAGGTGGCCAGACTCTGTGAGGCGCTGGGGCCCGACATGCCTTTATTTGTGGAGCATCTGCCTGATTTCGAAAGCTATAGGCAGGCTGCGGCTTATGTAAGAGAACAGGCGGCCCTGGCTGGTGTGAGGACAGAATAACGACCGACGGAGGACTTTATGATATTCCTGTGTTACCCGAAATGCACGACCTGTCAAAAAGCAATGAAATGGCTGGAGGCCAAGGGTATAGCCTTTGATGAAAGACATATCAAAGACAGCAATCCTACTCTGGAGGAATTAAGGGCATGGCATAAAAAGAGCGGCCTGCCCCTTAAAAAGTTCTTTAATACCAGCGGACTCATGTATAAGGAGCTGAATTTAAAGGACAAACTTCCCACCATGAGCGAGGAGGAACAGTATAATCTCCTGGCATCGGACGGCATGCTTGTAAAGCGTCCCATGCTCATCAGCGATGACTTTGTTCTGGTGGGCTTTCATGAGGATGAGTGGAAGGCAGTACTTAAAATTAAGTGAGATTGGCTAGATAGAGTCAATCCACTCGCACATATCGGCATGCTCCGCCATGCCCTTCCAGAACAGCTTGGCCAGGTTTGAATGCAAGCCGCCTTTTATGATGATGAGCTTGCCTAATCCCGGGCTGATTTCGTTGATTTTACTCACAAAGGATATGGAATTGGCCGGCTCCACCACTGAGTCGCAATCGCCATGAATGCACAGGATGGGGATGTTGACGTCAGCATTCAGCCATTGGTATGGATCGGCCTTTTCCTTATGACCTTCTTTTCCTATGAAGTCGTTGATAGCTCTTGTCAGATAACCATTCCTGCATTCTTTAAAATTGATGGGACCACTGATGCTCATTACGCCTTTAATGGCTTTTTTGTCAAAACCAATCTTCGGCAAGACATCGCTGTAGGCAAGATAGGTAACGATATGGGCGCCTGCGGATTGTCCCATAAGAACCACTTTGTCCTGATACAGACCTTGCTCTTTCAGCTTATCGACACCGAATTTCAAGGCGTTTGCAACATCATCAGTCTGTGCAGGGAAAACATGCTTGGGCGCCTTGCGATATCCCGCCAAAATGGTGGTATATCCAAGGCTGGCAAAAAAGTAGGCCACGAATCTGAAGGTCTGTGGTGTGCCCTGCCGCCACCCGCCTCCGTGGCAGAAGAACAGGGTGGTGCTCTTTCGTTGCCCTTCTTCAGGATGGATAATGAGCACATCCTGCTGCTTGTCAGGACCATAATGATAGGCTTCCTTGACAAATCTGGCGCTGCCGCTTTTATTCTGTACGAAAACCTTCATCAGCAAAGGGGAAACGGTCATATATTCTCTGAATAGTCCTTTAATACTCATATTCCTATGCTCCTTACAGCCAGACCCACAAAGCGCTTTCAGCAATGCAGTTGTGCTCTGTTTATTGGCACTATACTTATATTATAGCAAATATTTCTGGTTATCACTTTCTTTTCTCCGGTTCTTCACTGGACTTTTTCATGAGATAAAGATATTATTCAAATATAGGCCATCATGAATGCATAGGCTATAATGCAAATATGGCTCAATGTTCAAACCTTCAGAGTGCGGTCGGTACCGCGCTCAAATCAAGGGAGGGGTATAAAATCATACGTTTTGGCAGCTTCACATCCTGTAAACTACCATGAAAGGGGTGAGCTTATGCTTGGATTAAGGGCCTTCGTAAACAAAATGCTCCATGCAAAGTCTGCAAAATAAACGTGGCGATGGATTGCATGGAGCCTAATAAAAAAATCGCCAGCGTTCATTCTGACTTCAAAATGAGCAGTTTATAATGCAGGCTTTGCTTCCTTAAAACGAGTATATTTTAAGGAGCGGAGTTAGAATGAAGTATAAAAAAGCTGATGAGATTTTACCTGAAAGATTGCTGAAGGAATTACAGGCCTATGTAAGCGGTGAACTGATATATATCCCCAGCCTGGAAGGGAAACGCAGGGGATGGGGTGAGCGAACGGGTTCAAAGGAATACTTGCGAAGAAGAAACATGGAAATTCGCTCAAGGTTCCGTCAAGGGTCAACCATTGATCAGCTTACAGAAGCATTCTGTCTTTCCTATGACAGCATAAAGAAAATTGTATATTCCAAATAGTCGTAAATTCAAACCCGATGGTTTAACGCCATCGGGTTTGTGCAATGAATGGGTTAAAATGTTTTTTGCCTATCTTCTGCTGGCCGCTTCCCTTATGATAGGGGCAGACAGAGTCTTAACCATGAAATGCGGGCATGATGGCAATGGAAAACATTTTGATATACAGGATTCTTGAAAGATATAAAAGGAAGCTAAAATATATAGGGCAGCAGCATGAGGTCGTTCATTTGATTAAAAGCATACAGAACAATACATACCATGATGTTGAAAGGCTTTGTGTCGCAGACGGACTATGGGCGCATCAAAAGCTTGCCAGTTCGGATTTGCGTATATTAAGCTTTATTATCTGCCCTGAACGCATCTACAGCAATGAGGCGCTGGAACTGGTGGAAGGCTTCATGAATAAAGCCCAGAATGTCTATGTTGTATCAGAAAGGCTTTTAAGCAAAATCAGTGAAAGAGACGGGCCCGACGGGCTTGTTTCCATCGTACAGCTCCCATGTTATGAAATTGACTGTCTCAGGCTCAGAAAGAATGCTTTTATCATGGTGCTGGATGGTTTAGAAAACCCGGGAAACATAGGAACTATTCTTCGAACCTGTGATGGCGCTGCGGTAGATGCTGTGTTTGTTTGCAACAGGAGAGCGCGAATCACCAGCTCCAAGCTCATCAAAGCGAGTATGGGCGCCGCTTTTACAATTCCCATCATTGAATTTGAAGACATGGATGAATGCATTGATTGGCTTTTGGCCCATGGCTTTAATGTTTATCTTGCAGATACCCGGGCTGACAAAACCTATAAGGAGTTCGGCTATGAAGGCCATACCGCGTTGGTTATGGGGAGTGAACGGTATGGCATATCGGAGAAATGGTATTTATTAAATCCGCAGCGATTAGCCATTCCTATGCTGGGAATATGCGATTCCTTAAATGTGGGCGTGGCGGCTTCAGTGATTGCTTATGAAATAAGCATGCAAAGACTTAAGAGAGAACGTGGATGTTGATGGACTTCCAGGCATAAAAACGGACTTCGGTTTCGCAATCAGGTCCTATGCCGGGAAGTCTTTTTGTATTTGTAGAACCAGGTCTTGTATTATATAATAGCTATCATCATATGAACCCCTTATTAGTGAGCTGTAGTCATTAAGGGGCGTATAAAAAGAACATCCGCTGGATGGGAAGGCTGGTTATGATGAACACGAGAGAATTTCTTGAGATATTGCATATGGCCGAGCGCCTAAAGGATACTACCCGGCATTGTACAACCTCCAAGGGAAGAACTGAGAGTGTTGCGGAGCATTGCTGGCGAACGGCGTTGATGGCGTTCCTGTTAAAGAGTGAATTTCCTGACTGTGACATGGACAGGGTGGTCGGCATGTGCCTGATTCACGATTTGGGGGAGTGCTTTACAGGGGATATCCCCACATTCTTAAAAACCGAGAAGGATCGTCAGGAGGAAGAGCACCAACTCGAACAGTGGATGAAGTCGCTTCCCGCAGATATATCAGCAAGGCTGACAGAGCTCTTTCATGAGATGAACGCTCAGCAGACAAAGGAGGCGAAGCTGTACAAGGCCCTTGATAAGCTGGAGGCGCTGATTCAGCATAATGAAGCTCCAATCAGCACCTGGGCTGAAAATGAGTATGCGTTGAATAAAACCTATGCCTTTGACAGTGTTGACTTCTCCGACTGGATGATGGCGCTTAGAAAAGAAATCCTGGATGACACCCTGCGGAAAATTGAGTTGGAATCATAAAGCGCTCGAGGCGTACAGAGCACCTATGGTGAATCTGCTCTTGGCTTATCCCAAGCCTAAACGTTATAATATTCAGGATGGTGCTACCAATATCATCCAATTAACAGAGGAAATACATTGTGCCAAAGGAGGAAGGCATTATGCGCTACACCATTCAAACCACAAAAGCCCAGCAGTTTATCAATATTACCCATACTGTTGCTGAAGCGGTAAGAAACAGTAATGTACAGGATGGCATTGCCGTTGTCTACGTACCTCATACAACGGCCGGTGTTACTATAAACGAAAATGCTGACCCTGATGTGGTACGGGATATGATTTCGGCCATGGACAAAACCTATCCCGTGCATGGCGATTACCGTCATTTTGAGGGCAACTCCCATGCGCATATCAAGGCTTCTCTCATGGGCTCATCCTGTACCGTCATCATCTCCAACGGAAAGCTTATGCTTGGTACGTGGCAGAGTATCTATTTTTGTGAATTTGACGGCCCCAGAAACAGGGAGTATTATGTAAAGATTCTGAAGGGCTGATGGGAGTACTATAAGCAGACAAAGTCTAAAGGAGAAATAACGAATGCTTAATTATGTGTGGCCGCTTGCCTTGGTGGTCCTGTCCAATGTTTTTTATCAGATCTGTGCAAAAACGGTTCCGGGGGGAATGAACCCTCTTGCCTCCCTGACCATCACCTATATAGTTGGTGCTGTAATTTCTCTAGTTCTTTACTATATGCTGAATCCGGGTGCCAACATCGTTCGGGAATACAGCAAGCTCAACTGGGCGCCATTTGTATTGGGGCTGGTTATTGTGGGCCTGGAGGTGGGTTATATCTATGCCTATAAGGCGGGATGGAGTGTAAGCACGGCCCAGATTGTGCAGGCGACAGTGGTGGCGGTAATCCTGATTTTTGTAGGCTATCTCATTTACCATGAGGCGTTAACCTGGAACAAGATAGCCGGAATTGCAGTCTGCCTGGCCGGGCTGGTTCTTATTAATATTAAATAATTGGTATGAATGGCTCCATTAATGGTATCTGGCCCTTGATGCGGAGGATGAAATCATTGGCGGTTGTGGGCTCATACAGAATCATGCATAAAACTGCTTCCGGTATTCCAGCGGTGTGAGGCCGGTGTACTTTTTAAAGTTCCTGATAAAATTGTTGGGGTTATCATAGCCCACAAGCCTTCCGATCTCAACCACCTTCTTGTCGGTATTGAGCAGCGCTTCCTTGGCTGCTTCAATCTTTCTGTAGTTCAAATATTTGATAGGGGGCATATGGAATCGCTTGATAAACTCCCTGCAAATATGGTATTTGCTGATGTGATATTTCTGTTCCAGAAACTCCAGCGTGATGTTGTCGGTATACTTGCAGTCAAATTCATGCTTTATCTTATAGATGCAGTTGCATGTGACGGGATTGCTCTTTTGAAGCTTGCTCCTTTCTATGAGCAGCTCAAAGAGGATGTCGCATATATATTTTGAATGAATCAGCAATAGGTTATCGGGTGAATTGGACAAGAATTCAAAGAGCAAATTAAGCTTATCGGGAATGGATGAGTCGGGCATAAAGCTATGCACGTTATCGCCTTCTTCGACAAAGCTGTCATAGAAATGCCCAACAAGGGCCCCGGAGATAAAGAGCACCTTATAAGTCCAGGGGCTTTTTTTTATCTCCACACCATGCTGTTGACTGCAGTCTATGAAGGCAAGGGTTCCCGGCTTTAAATTAAGGCATTGATTGTTGAAGGAGAGGATGCCCTCGCCTTCCTGTGTGTAAAACATGCAAAATGAATCCAGCGTAGAAAGCTCATAATGATACGGACGATTTACGCAGATACTGCCATAGGCGTTGATGTGAACAAGGCCCTCGGCGTGTGACACCGGGAGCGGCAGTATATTAAGCGCTTTTTGATTATAAATCACATCTCTTAATGAATCGTGAGTAACCAGCGCTTTTGCTAAGGATTTTTGAAAGCTCATCCTCGCACCTCGCCCAATAGCCAATTAATCAGTAATCATCATCCGAGCAGACCGTGATTGTGTTCATAAAAGATATCATTTAATTAAATGTTAATATAAAAATGAAGTAAAAACAAGTTAAATATTTGTTTTGAATTAATGGATGTGGCAGGGTATGTGATGAATATGCACAGATTTTGTAGGGCTATGTTTATTATTGTAATGTATATTATACAAAGCAATCAATATTTTCATATAAAACGCAAGGAATAGTGATGATTTATTTAACTTATTGTATATAATTAAATTAAGCTAAATTAAACTAATTTAACACATGTACTAGGAGGGATAATAATGAAAATCAAACGGCTATTAGCACTCTTACTGGCACTCATCATGGTTGTTTCAATGGCAGGCTGCGGAGACGCACAATCAAATCAGACAAATAAGGATTTGAAAGGAACCACCATTAAGGTATACACCCATATGGGTCAAAGAGTGCTTGGCGAAGAGAAGAAGGATGAACAGGGCAATACATATCGTGACGCAAATACAGCTATTCTGAAGCATTTGGCAGAGAGATTCACAAAGGAAACCGGAATTAATGTTGAACTCATTGTAGTAACCAATGAAGAGGAATTAAGGCCCTTGTTCCAGGTAAAGGACGACAGCGTGGACGTGTTTACCTGTCCAAACTGGAGTCTTGAAGAATGGAAGGCCTACGCAGAGCCCTATTGCACCGTTGAGGAAGGTATTGCCCAATACGGTGAATATGCCAAGGCCATGCCCACCGTGGATAATCAGATCTACAGCATCATGCCCGGCAGAGCCTACAATCAGGCTGTGGTATACAATGAAGAGGTCATTAAGGCAGCAGGCTATGATGAAATCCCTGCTACATTGGATGAATTCAACAAGATGTGCGAGAAGATTAAAGCCCTTGGCATTACACCCATTTCTCTGCACAGAGTTGAAAACTGGCCCTTGGCAACCGTACAGGACTTTGCCATTTATGTTTCGGGCAACCCCAATGTGTTTGCAGAATGCTTGAAGACCGAGAATCCGTTCTCTGAAACCTCTCCCTTTGGCAAGACCATTAAGATTTATACCGAATGGAAGGCCAAGGGCTTCTTTGAGCCTGAAGTTTACACCGATTTTGGTGTTGCCATGGACAGCGTGGCTTACGGCAAAGCCGCAATGATGCTGTTTGGCTCATGGGTAGTACCCCAGATCCAGGGCCGTGTTCCCCAGGGTAAGGATCCTTCCATCATAAAGTTTGCTCCCGCCCCTGATTTTGGTGCCGGAAGATATGTATTGGCAGCGCCTGCTGATAACTGGGCAATCAGCAAGTTTTCAAAGAATAAGGAAGCCGCAAGAAAGTTTATTGAGTATATTGCCAATGACGCACAATTCATTGCCGACAGCGGCTTCATTGCCAACAAGAAGGGTGTGGAACCCAAGGTGCCCGAGCTCTATGCCATTATAGACAAAATGGTGGCATCCGGCGATTGCAAGGTTGTATTACAGCCCGCCAATGACGAGAATGCGCTCAATAACCAGAAGGTCCTGGAAGAAGCCGGTTTGTATGCAGATTACAAATATGTGGGATTGCTCTTTGATGCCCTTGACATTACAAGACCCGATGACTGGTCCGCATATAACAAGCAGGTGGAAACTCAGAATCAGCTCTATGCTAAATATAAACAGGAGCTTGGCGTTTCGTGGAAGGACTAAAGAATATGTGGATAATGCCTCTTCGACTGTGAAGAGGCATTTCCTTCTGAAAGGAAGAGCAAACTCGTTATTCCGGTTGTGACGATTTAGGAGAGGAAAGAGATGATTCATACAAAGGGTACTAAACTGTTAATTGCTTCGTTTTTGGTAATTCCGGTCCTGCATTTGCTGGTATTCTCATACATCCCGATTATCAGCAATATTGCCCTAAGCTTTACCAATTATAACGGGGTGAACCCACCCCAATGGGTTGGATTAAAAAACTATCAGAGACTTTTCACCGATCCCCAATATCTTCAGTTGTTTAAGAATTGCTTATGGTACATGGTGGTGGCCATACCGCAATTAATCTTTGCCTTTATCCTTGCCGTATTTGTCAACGGCAAGTTCAGGGGCATAAACTTTTTCAAGGGCGTCTTGATTGTTCCCTATCTATTAAACGGCGTCATCATATCCACCATCTTTATTATCTTCTTCAATAATTCAGGAACATTGAACTCTATATTGAAAGCCCTCGGGCTCGGGAGTCTTGCCCAGCAGTGGCTCCATAATCTGCGCCTGGTTAATCCGGCTATAGCCTCCATCAGTATTTGGAGATACTATGGCCTAAACTTTCTCATGTTTTTTGGCGGACTGCAGGCAATATCCTCCGAACTGTATGAAGCAGCCGCCATTGATGGTTGTACCAAATGGCAGGAGATACGGTACATATCAATCCCATCCATCCTGAATATCCTTTTCATTAATGTGCTCTTAAGCATATCGGGCTCTATTCAGGTGTTTGAAATTCCCTACATCATGCTGAACGGTGCAAATGGGACGGCTACACCGGTCATTCAGATACAGCAGAGCGCCTTTGCTGAAAACAGGGTTGGTTTTGCATCTGCCCTCTCCATTGTAGTATTCATCATCGTGGTTCTGGCTGTCGGTTTGCAGAGACTATTGGACAAAAAGGAGAGTATCATCGATGGTTAATGAAAGTAGGTCTTACAAGGTATTGCGTTATGTTTTTCTGATAGGCGCGGTTATCTTTGTCATAGTGCCCATACTCCCGCTCATATTTATGGCCTTTAAAACCGGTTCTGAATATTCGTCCACCAGTGTTTTGGTTCCGCCCCAGAACTGGTTTAATTTCTATAACTTTAAATATGCCATCAGAGTGGGGAACCTGGGAAAAGCATTGATTAATACCGGCATTATTCTTGCTGTTTCCCTTTCTGTTCAGCTTTTGTTTACAACCATGGTTTCCTATGTATTGCATAGATTCGAGTTTACAGGAAAAAGGGTTGTGTTTACCCTGTTCCTGTTAACCATGTTCATCCCTGTTGTAACAACGCAGACCATTGTCTTTCAGATCATCTATAAGCTGGGGCTTGTGAACAAAATGCTCAGTGTAATCCTTCTTTATTCCGGCGTCAATATCGTGGGGATATTCATCATGCTTAACCAGCTCAATGCCATACCCAAGGAGCTGGATGAGTCAGCCCTTATTGATGGGGCCAGCTATTTCAGGATTTATGCCAGCATCATACTGCCCAATATGAAGCCTGCGTGTATAACCCTGCTCATCATTAACGGCATTGGATACTATAATGATTTCTATATTCCAAACCTGTACTTAAGAAAGGAAGTTCAAACCTTTACTGTAGCGCTGCATAAATTTTTCGGCAATACAGCCACACCCTTTGAAATTGTGGCGGCCGCCATCCTTTTGGGTATAGTACCCATTATGATTGTTTTCATCTTCCTGCAGAAGCATATCTTCTACGGACTGGCCGGTGCTGTGAAGTCTTAAGGGTATTCCTGTCAGGAATGCCCTTTTATGCTATATATACAGATTCGATTTATGTTACCATAGATATGTAATCAAAGACACCACATTTATCAAAAAGCCTGTTGGCGGGGCATGCGTGTCACCGGATACGCGTAGAAGGACGGGATGGGATTGATATGAGAAGGAATGGTACACATGAGGACATGGGCTATGGATGTGTTTGACGTTGTCAATCGAATTTTGGAGCTGTCGCCCTGTGCAGCCGTCAGGTACAGGATTAAAAGAATGCTCAAACAGGACGTTGAACCGGAACTGTTTGAGGAATTCTATAACAGCAGATGGGTTGAGCTTTTGAAGGCAAACCAGCACGAGGATGGCGGGTTTGGCAGGTTCCATTCCCGGGACTCAAAGCTGAAACAGACCTTTCCGACCACAGAGCTGGCCGTGGATTCAATAAGAATGCTGGATATCCCGCGCGGAAATCCTTTGGTGGATAAGCTCTGTGACTATATGGAAAAACTTTTGGCGGGTGAAGCGGTGTGGCCGGATGGTTTTGAAAAAAACAGATGGTACAGGCCTGCTCAACCGGTCTTTGTGGCTTCTAAGCTATCGGCGTTTGGTTCAAGTTCCAAAGCATACATGAGTGTATTCAATACCTGGCATACCATTTTGAAGGAAGCCTTTAGGGATGGGGACTATAACAAAGACAGCGCCAACAGAACAGCCAAGGAACTCATAGGCTGCGATATTGACGGAAGTTATATAGACCTTCATTCAATTTATCTCATCGAGCTTTTTGGAAACATGCAGGCTGAGCTTGATACTGAACTTAAGCAAAACTACCTTAAATGGCTGCATCATAACGGCAAGCCCGTACATTATACAAGTGTTATACTTAATCAGGGTTTAGACAACAGCATGTCTGAACTGTATAGGGTGTACCTTCCCCTTTCGCAATTCTCAAATTTTAGAACAGAATTTGAGAATGAGTTGCATCATTTGCTTGCCATAAGGAATCATGAGGGCTTCTGGAATTTTGGAAAAGCCTTTAAATGTCAGAGGTTGTCGGAGGACTGGAGAAATCCCGCAAGAATGAGTATGGATCATACGGTCATGATACTGGCTTTGTTTGCTGATCGGTAGGCTGTAAGGGTGGGCATGACCCCATATTCGCCAGGATTTGCTATAATAGATCAATAAGCCTGTGTGAACAGGCAGACTGTAGATCATCAATGAAAAGTAAGGAAGGATTGCTCATGAAACACATAACAAGAGATGAAGCGCTTGAATTACTCAAAAAGTACAACAAGGATGCGTTCCATATCCAGCATGCGCTGACTGTTGAGGCTGTAATGCGGTGGTTTGCTCAGCAATTGGGATATGGCGATGATGCCGAGTATTGGGGAATTGTCGGACTATTGCATGATATCGACTTTGAACTCTATCCGGAGGAGCACTGCCTGAAGGCCCCCGAGCTGCTGCGAGAGGCCGGTGTAAGCGAGGATATTATCCATAGCGTGGTTTCACATGGATACGGGATTACTGTGGGCTGTGGCGCAACAATTGATGTTGCCCCCGAGCATGAGATGGAAAAGGTGCTCTTTGCAGCCGATGAATTGACCGGGCTTATCTGGGCGGCGGCTCTGATGCGTCCCTCCAAAAGCACCAGGGACATGGAACTCAAATCCCTTAAGAAGAAATACAAGAGTAAGGGCTTTGCCGCCGGGTGCTCAAGGGAAGTCATTGAGCGCGGGGCAGAGCAGCTTGGATGGGAGCTTGACAAGCTTCTTGATATGACGCTTCAGGCCATGGCTGCCACCGAGGATATTGTTAAGCAGCAGATGGAATAACGAGGTTACCTTTACTGAAATGGCATCATCCATGACCCCATGATCGGTACGGTAAGCACTTCTCAATGACAGCATTAAGGACGGACTGATTCAACAAAAGCAAGAGATGAACCCGGTGGAAAAACTCCATCGGGTTTGCTTTTTATGGATTATTTATATATTCTTTAAAGTAAGTGCTATTATTTTTGGTCAAAAATCACATCTTTCCATATCACATACACACCATTCCATTCTACCTATGGATAAATTCCACTAAAATTCAAATTAAGGACATGGTGGCTAAACCATGATAAAAGGAGGATTGCTATGAAGAATCGTATTTTTTCAATCGTGCTCGCAGTAATGTTAGTATTAACAATACTTGCGGGTTGTGGATCCACTCCGGCAGGAAATCCAACACCAGCGTCTCAACCCGATACTTCTTCAAAGGATAATTCCAGCGGAGGAAAACCTGCTTCTTCAGAACCCGTAACCATTACATACGGGCTTTGGGACAGCAACCAGGCGGTTGGTTTCGAGAAAATGGCCGAAGAGTTTACCCAGGCCAACCCCAACATTAAGATTGAAATCCAGCTTAACGGATGGTCCGACTATTGGACAGCTCTGGATGCGGCTGCCTCTGCAGGTACTCTGCCAGACACATTCTGGATGCATTCCAACAACATCTACAAGTACGCTTCCAATGATATGCTTCTGAACCTGAATGATTATATCAATGCCAGTGATAAGATCGATATGAAAAACTATCCCGAGGGTCTGGTCTCCATCTATAATTACAACGGCAAGCAGTTTGCTGTACCCAAGGACTATGACACCATCGGTTTATGGTACAACAAGACCATGTTTGATGAAGCCGGCGTGAAATATCCTGATGAAACCTGGACCTGGGATGACCTGTATGAGGCCGCCAAGAAACTGACCAAGCCCGACAAATCCCAGTATGGCTTCCTTGCTGCTATGCATAATCAGGAAGGCTTCTACAACTTCATCTATCAGAATGGCGGAACAGTTATCACTGCCGATAAGAAATCGGGCTATGATGATCCCAAGACCATCGAGGCTATGGAATACTATGTTAAGTTTGTGAAAGACGGATTATCGCCGGTGATATTCGGTGATTCCGACAGAAGTGAAGCGATCACAAACGGCCTCGTCGCCATGGGCTTCTTCGGATCGTGGAACCTTTCAGGCTTTTCAAACAATGAATTTATGTCCCAGAATTTTGATGTAACAGTACTCCCTGCTTCCCCAAGCGGTGGAAGAGCCTCCATCTTCAACGGACTGGGCTATGCCATTGCACCAAACACCAAGAAAGCAGATGCGGCATGGAAATGGATAGAATACCTTGGCTCCAAGGAAGGGCAACTCAGACAGGCAGAACTGGGCATCGCCATTTCAGCCTATAACGGTACCGCAGATGCATGGGTGAACTCCAATAAGACCTTTAACATCAAATGCTTCATCGACATGGTACAGTATGCACAGATCAGGCCCTATTCAAATACGACATCAGTTTGGGAAGATAAGACCTATGAAGCCTTAAGAGGTGCATTCACAGGAGAAAAGACTGTTGAACAGGCTTGTAGGGATGCAGCAGCAGTTATGAATGAGAGCCTTACAAGGGAATAAACAGCAAGCAGAAACTTTGGTGCGGCAGCTTAATCAGAGTTGCCGCACCTTATGCCAAAAAATGATTTAGACGCAGCGTATCAGGAAGGATTGAAGAAAATGAAGAATCAATTGAGCAGGGCAAAAGTCAATGAATGGCTTTGGGGTTGGTTCCTGATAGCTCCCACTACAATCGGGCTCATCGTCCTTAACATTATACCGGCGATTCAAACATTCTATTTAAGCTTTTTCAAGAGCGGTGATTTCGGGAGAGGCAATATATTTGTCGGCCTTCAAAACTATGTACGATTAATCAATGATCAACAGGTATGGTTTGCCGTAAGAAATACCCTGCTCTATACTTTATTGGTGGTTCCGATAGGCGTTTTTATTTCTGCGGTCATAGCGGTATTGCTCAATCGAAACCTCAAGGGACAGGGGATCTACCGCAGCATTTACTACATCCCTGTTATTGCTACTCCTGCGGCTGTTACAATGGTTTGGCGATGGCTGTATAATCACCACTATGGACTTATTAATTATGTGTTGAAGCAAATTGGACTTAAGCCCGTCAACTGGATTGATGATCCCGATATCGCGCTGATATCCATTGCAATAGTCAGTATTTGGAGCACCGTAGGATATAACATGATTCTTATCCTTGCCGGACTGCAGGAGATTCCACAGGTTTATTATGAGGCCTCCAATATTGATGGCGCCAATGCAATTACCCAGTTCTTCAGGATTACCATCCCCATGGTTTCACCCACACTTTTCTTTGTCGTTATAACCTCGGTCATTCAGTGCATGCAGGTATTTGATGTGGTATACATGATGATTGATGTGGCAAGGCCGTCCTATGACAGGACAGTATCCCTGGTGTATCTGTTCTATAACAATTCCTTTAAGTACCTGGATAAGGGCTACGGCTCTGCCATTGTGATGCTGCTGCTCCTCATCATATCCGTTATTACCGTCATACAGGTCAGGCTGCAGAAGAAGTGGGTTAATTATACCAACTAGGAGTGGATTATCATGACAATCAAGGCTAAGACTTGCCGAGTTTTTATACATATAGTATTGATTTTAGGCTCATGTGTAATGATCATGCCCTTTGTCTGGATGATTTTGACCTCGTTTAAATCTGTCACGGAATCTACGTCCATGAACCCCTTCATGTTTTTTCCTTCACAATGGCGCATAGAGAATTACATAGATGTTATCAGGCAGAACAACTTCCTCAGGCTGTATTACAACACCTTCTCCATGATCTTCTGGAATGTGCTTTGTGCGGTCACTTTCAGTTCTATGGCGGCATATGCATTCGCAAGGCTTAAATTTCCCGGGCGAGATTTCTTCTTCGGCATTGTCCTGTTCCAGATGATGATACCGACTCAGATTTTCATTATTCCCCAGTATCTGATGGTGGATAAGCTTGGCGCAAGAAACACAATTTTTGCATTGGTATTCCCCGGACTTGTCAGTGCGTTTGGTACATTCCTTCTGCGTCAGTTTTTTAAGAGCATACCCAATGAGCTGGAACAAGCGGCCAGAATTGATGGATGCAATATTGGACAGACCTTTGTTTTAATCATGCTGCCCCTGGTGAGGTCGGGTTTGGTGGCGCTGTGTATATTCACTGCCCTGTTTTCATTTAAGAACCTCATGTGGCCCCTCATTGTAAACTCCAGCACTGATTATGCTACACTGGCCTCTGCTTTGGCCAAAATACAGAGCGCCTATTCGGTGAAGTATAACATTCTGATGGCTGCATCGGTCCTTGCTATCTGCCCTATGATACTTGTTTACTTTATCTTCCAGAAGCAGTTCATGCAAAGTGTTACCACATCAGGCTTAACCATGTAGTTAAGACATAGCCTGAACTTAAGGCCAGGTGCTGCGTTGTTTCAGCAAGGAGAGGTGATAAGCAATGAAGATGAACAAAAAACTTAAGCCAGCTCCCCCTGTAGAGATTAACCGCAATGGAAAAGGTACAAAATCATTGAGCATCAAAACTAAGCTCGTCTTGGTCATTGCAATACCTGTTCTCTTTCTGGCAGCTTTAGGCCTTATTTCATATAGAAGGCTGATATCCGACAGCGAAAAGAATGCCAGAGAATCTGCCATGACTGCCATGATTTATGCAGGTGAGTACCTGGATATGCTTAACGCCTCCATTGATCGCCTGGTCAATCAGACTGTAATTAGCCGTGAAGTTCAGGACTATTTAGACTTCATTAACAGCACCTTAGGAAAGGATCAAACTGAGATATATTTTGAAAAAACAAGCGCGAGGCAGGAAGCGGTAAAAATCCTTAACAGCTTATTGGCCTCGGATGATGTCATCAAATCGGTATGCCTTTTTGCAAGAGGCAAGGATAATTCGCTGTTTCAGGGAACATCGAAGTTACAATATGACCTTGATAAGCTGAAGGAGACAGAATTATTTCAGACAGCCGAGAAATCACCCGACAAACTGCTCTGGTTAGGTTTTCATAAAGAACTGGACAGTGAAGCTGGTGAAGAAATCCTTTATTCAATGACTGCGGTGAAGCTCATAAAGAGCACCACAACCTTCAATACCATTGGCTGTATTGTTATCGATCTTAAAAGTGATTTGCTTAAGAATACCTTTAAGAATCTCTCACTGAGGGAAGGAGAGGAAATTCATCTGATCAGTCCCGATGGCAGGGATCAGGTAAGTTTGGATGGAGCTGTTCAGGATGGCTCAGTCACTGAGGAATCCTTCTATCAGGACATATTAGCCGCCCAGCAAACCTTTGGCAGCAGGAATGTAAAATACAGAGAAAAAGACTATGCCATGTCTTTCGTTAAGCTCAGTGAATCCGGTTTTATACTGATCAACCTGATACCCATTTCTGTGTTGCATGCATCTGCTAATGAGATTGCCTATACCACCATTGCTTTTATCCTGTTAGCAGCACTCATTACTGCGGCTATCGGCTTCATTATTGTCGGAAGCATAGGCAAAACGGTTGACAGCATCAGGACCATTGCAGAGAAAGCTGCTTCAGGAGATCTTACCATTAAGGCTGTGTCAAACAGCAGGGATGAGCTTGGTATACTCACAAAAAGCATAAACCTCATGATACAAAACATGAAAAGCATTATTGAGCAGGTCTTAAATACGGCCAATAAAGTCACTGACTCGGCCGATGTAGTTTCAGTCAAAAGCAGACAGGTGGCAGAGGTCTATGCAGAAATATCAAACAGCATTGAGGATATTTCGCGAGGCGCGACTGCTCAAGCCAATGACGCGGAGAGCAGCGTACGCATCATCAGCAGTCTTGCTGACAAAATCGGTGATGTTTCCCAAAATGCAGATGGTATCGGAGAAGTGACCAAGGCTACCTCGCAAGTTACTAATGAAGGCCTTGAACTGATACTTGCGCTCGGGGAAAAGGCAGAGGAGACCAATAGAACCCTGAAGGAAATCATCGGCGATATCAATACCTTAAATGATCATTCCAAATCCATTGGAAAAATCGTTGAGGTGATTAATAATATTGCAGACCAGACCAATCTGCTGTCACTGAATGCAACCATTGAAGCCGCGAGAGCCGGAGCCTCCGGAAGTGGTTTTTCAGTGGTGGCAAGGGAAATCCAATTACTTGCTGAACGCTCTAAGAACGCGGCCAATGACATTTTTTCAATCATTAAGGAAACACAGGATCGCACCATTAAAACTGCCCATAAAGCATCCGCGACAGAACTCATATTGTCTTCCCAAAATGAAACCATGAGACAGGCCATTGATATGTTCAAGAGAATCAAAGAATCCATGGACAGGCTCTCGAAGCGTGTTGAGAATATTTTCAACTATATCTCTGAGATGGAAGCGGCAAAAAATCATGCGTTGAATTCTATTTACAATATTTCTGCTGTGACACAGGAGGCTGCGGCATCGACCCAGCAGATCACTGCATCGGTGCAAAGTCAGCTTTCACATATTAAAGAATTGTCCGAGCTTGCAGAGGGTTTAAACCGTGCAGCTTTTGAATTGAATGATGCCATTGCCAATTTTAAGCTTAGCTGATCGTGATTTGCGATTTTTATGAGCTGCTTTGGTCATTGGGCGCAGGTAACAGGAGGGTAAACATGCCAGTTGTCTTTCATGAGGAATCCAGAGAATTTCATCTGTTTAATAAGGAAATCAGCTATATCATAAAGATATTGTCGAATAATCAGTTGGGTAATCTTTACTTTGGAAAGGCCCTGCATGACCGGACTTCATTTTCCCATTTGTTCCAAAGGAAGCATAGACCATTATCGGCCTATCTTTTTGAGGATGATCCGGCTTTTTCGCTTCAGTATACCATGCAGGAGTACCCATCCTATGGTAACACTGATTTCCGGTGCCCGGCTTTTGAAATAAAGCAGCAAAATGGGAGCAGAATATCCTGCTTTGAATATCAGAAGCATGAGATATTTGCCGGGAAGAAAAAGCTCCCGGGGTTGCCGGCCACCTATGTTGAGGACAACCATGAGGCAGATACGCTCGAAATAACGTTGTACGATGCTATCATGCAGGCGGAGCTGGTTTTAAGCTATACCCTTTTCAATGACTATGGTGTAATAGCCAGAAATGCACGTTTCATCAATAAGGGTGACAATGCAATCGTGTTGGAAAGGGCAATGAGCGCAAGCATTGACTTTATCGATAGCGACTTTGAAATGATTCACCTTTCGGGTGCATGGTCGCGGGAAAGGCATATTAAAAAAAGAAAACTCCAGCAGGGGCTGCAGGGCATCTACAGCACACGCGGCATAAGCAGTGCAGAGCATAATCCTTTTATAGCGCTTAAAAGACCCTATGCTGATGAAAACCATGGTGAGGTCTATGGCTTCAGCTTAATATACAGCGGCAATCATCTTGAGCAGGTGGAAGTGGATACCCATAACATGACGAGAGTT
>Ga0116192_1001091_pt1 | contig 19460 bp, 20 predicted proteins | sample AD_UKC113_MetaG_FD_89876 | JGI IMG/M metagenome (GOLD analysis project Ga0116192, IMG submission 89876) | Active sludge microbial communities of municipal wastewater-treating anaerobic digesters from Hong Kong - AD_UKC113_MetaG | ecosystem: Engineered > Bioreactor > Anaerobic > Digestate... | reverse complement strand
TCCGCGAAGTCCTGGTAGCCAACTATTTCGGGGCCTCCGGCACAACCGACGCCTTCCTGGTGGCTATGATAATTCCCCTTTCGATTCTCGGCCTCTTCTCCGGTGGCTTTAATACCCTTATCATCCCCTTTTACCTCGAAAAAAAAGCCCAAAGCCTTGAGGCGGCTCGCCGCTTTGTCAACTCCGCCCTGACTGTCTGGGGCTCAGTCTTTGTCGCCATTTCTCTATTGGTTTTTATCTTCGCTCCTGCCTGTGTCCGGATAGTCGCCTACGGCTTCACGGGTGAGCGCTTCGCCCTGGCCGTGACCTTAACCCGCTACTTAGTTATCTCCGGCCTCTTTACCCTCCTGGTCGGTATGTTCACTGGCCTCTTCCAGGCAGAAAAACAGTTTTTCTTCCCTATCGCCGTTTCGTTTATCGGCAATGTGGCTCTGGTCTGTTCTCTCTTCTTCCTTCACCGCTATCTTGGTATCAATAGCTGGACAGTCGGGCAGATTCTCAGCGTCTCGATTGCCTTTTTCGCCATGTTTTTTGTCCTTTACCGGCGCTACCACTTCTTCCATTCCCTGGGTTTTCGCCAGGTTGATTGGCGTGAAATGCGCCAGTTCGCGATCTTATTGGCCCCGCTCGTTATTTCTAGCGGCCTTTCAATTCTTAATCAGATAGTAGATAAAACCATCGGCTCAGGCCTTGATGCCGGTTCAATCTCTGCCCTCAACTTTGCGGCCAGAGTCTGGGGGATTCCCATTTCTTTACTGGCCACGCCCATCGCCACAGCCATCTTCCCCACTTTTTCCGAGCTGGCTCTCAATGGCTCGTCCAGGGTTGAATATGAATCCCGCCTCCACAAGACCATAGGTGTTTCTTTTTACCTCATCATTCCTTCCACCTTCTTCCTTTATTTTCTATCTGAACCGATCGTCCGCCTGTTCTTTGAACGGGGCGCCTTTGACCCTAAAGCCACCGCCCTGACCGCCTTTGTAGTTAAGATGTACATATTCGGCCTCTTTGCCTATGCCACCTCGCCCCTCCTGTCGCGAGTCTTTTATTCCTTTAAGAATACAGCCACCCCTCTTATCATCAGCGCCATCTGCGTCGGCCTTAACATAATCCTGAATATAATCCTTTCCAGAATCCTTGGGGCTGGTGGCATCGCCTTAGCCACTTCCGTCGTGATGACCTTAAACTTTATCCTCTTCAGCCTCTTCCTCAAAAAATACCTCAATCCCTTTTCGAGAAACTTAGCCTTTGAGACCGTCAAGATTATCTTAAGCTCAATTCCGATCGGCCTGGTCTGTTATCTCTCTCTTCCCTATTTTCAGAACACCTCAGCCGCCACACTTAATAGCTTCGTCTCGCTGGCCATCAAAATAGCTATAGTCGGCCTTATTTCAGTCATTCCCTTTTTCGCCCTGAGCCATCTCTTTAAGCTTGACTCCTTTGCCTTTCTCAAATCTTATGCCCTCGCCACCCTGAAAAAATTCACCAATAAATAAAAAAAGGGACACAAACTATTTTTAGCCTATCAAAAATAGTCAGCGTCCCCCGTCTCGCTTTTTTATTCTTAACCCTGTTTATTTATCCTCCTGAATATCCTATCCCGACAGAACCGGCAAAAATGCTAACCTCCCCCAGTCTCATAATCTGTACTGATAAAAAATAGTAGGTGTCCCCATTTTTATGGCCGATAGGTCGGCACAATCTCCTTTATCATCCCTATAATTTCTTCTTTATAAGCGCAATTCCCGCTCATGGCTATCAGCTCATTGACCTTTTTCAAAAGCTCATCATCCATCTTTTTTATCTCGTCGTTAAATAACCTATCTCTCGAACTCCTGACTCTAAAAATCTTCGGATGTCCTGTAGATTCCGACCCCTCTTCTGCCCCAAGAAGCTCCTCAAAAAGCTTTTCCCCGGATCTAATCCCTGAAAAAACTATCGGGATATCTTCCTCTGGCTCAAATCCGCTCAACCTTATCATTTCTTTTGCCAGGTCAACTATCTTTATAGGCTCACCCATATCCAGAACAAAAACCTCTCCGCCTTCCCCGGCCGCAGCCGCCTGAAGCACCAGAATTACAGCCTCAGATATGGCCATAAAATACCTTTTCATCTCAGGATGAGTCACAGTCACAGGCCCACCTCTCTTTATCTGGTCTTCAAAAATCGGGATTACACTTCCGCGACTCCCCAGAACATTGCCGAATCTGACCGAGATAAATCTGGTGCTATTCCTTCTGTTCATCACCCTGAGCAACTCTTCAGCCACCCGCTTACTCGAGCCCATCACGCTCGTCGGATTAATGGCTTTATCGGTAGAGATGTTGACAAATCTCTCCACCCCATATTTTATAGCCAGCTCAGCCAATATCTTTGTCCCCAGGACGTTAGTCTTTATGGCTTCCTCAGGAAAATCCTCAAGAATTGGAACGTGCTTGTAGGCTGCAGAATGAATGACGATCTCAGGCTGCCCCGAGGCAAAAATTCTTTCCATCTTAGCGGCATCCCTGATATCAGCCACCACAGCCCTAATTTTAGCCTTGTCGCCCTGTAGTCTATTCATAAGATAAAACAGCTCGGTTTCGTCAATATCCAGAACCGTCAGATTGGCCGGCTGATAGCTAAACACAGCTCTGGACAGCTCACTTCCTATGGAACCCCCTGCTCCCGTTATCAGCACACGTTTTCCCTTAATAAACGAGCTTATTGCTGCCTCATCCACGTCGACCTTCTCCCGCCCAAGCAAATCCTCAACACTTACCTCTTTAATATCATTCAGACTGACTTTCCCCTCCACCAGACCAAGCATCCCGGGAAGCACACTTATCTTTTTGGAAGGAGCTTCTGCTCTGACCAGATTCACCAGCTCTCTTACTTCCTTAGACCTGGCGCTGGGAATGGCGATAAGGACTTCATCTATGTGATTGGCGCGAAGAACCTCACCAATATTCTGGCGAGTGCCCAGAACCTTAATCCCGCTAATACTCAGCCCTTTCTTGGCCGGATCGTCATCTATAAAGCCGACCGGGACATACTGTGATTTTTCGTTTTTAAGCATCTCCCGGGCCATGATATTACCGGCTTCGCCTGCCCCGATGATCAAAACCCTCTTCCTTCCTCTTAATCTGCGACCCGATTTACTCAGGTATTCGCGGACTACCCGCTTGGAAAGGCGCAGACCGCCTAGAAGCCCGAGGGTAAGAGCATAGTCAACAAGAACAACCGACCTGGGGAACCCGCCGAGATATTGAGAGCCCCGCAAACTCATTAATATTATCGCCAGAACAATAGTTGAGCTCGTCACCCCGGCAAAAAACCGCGCTATGTCCATGGGGCCAAAAAATCGCCAGGAAAAGCTGTACATCCCGGAAAAATGAAGAAAAATCAGCTTGACCGCAAGAAATATAGCCAGAAATAATGGAAACTGCTCAAGAAATTCAGCCGGAATCTCCCCCTCAAACCTCAGCCAGAAACTGGCATAAAGAGAGAAAGAAATCAGGACAGTGTCAGCTATCAAGAAAAAAGCCCGCCTCTTCCACTTGGTTATGCGGAAGGCTTCCCTGACCAAAGCTGACAGCCATTTATTCATTTTTTGCGCTTTCCCTAAATGACCTTACTTCTATATTACTTATTAGCTCGGTAGCCTGATCTTATTAAAATAGTGTGTCGCTATAATTTATAAGCCATCAGCACGATTCAACCGCTTCTTTTAATGCCTCTGTCACTATATCTATCTCGCTTTCTGATAGATTATTATGAAATGGTAAAGCCAGTGTTCGCCTGGAGATAGATTCAGTCACAGGTAACCTCAGCACATCTGAGTCCACGTAGTCCTTTATATAAGGTTGGAGGTGAATCGGTGAAAAATAGTTTCTGGTAGCGATTCCCTTTTCTTCCATTTTCTTCATTACCCTGTCCCGATCAATTCCCTCACTTAATGTTACGACATAAATAAACCAGCTCATTCTTACGTATGGTTTTACAATCTGCGGTCTCACCCAAGAAAACTTTTTCAATCTCTCTGTATACATTCTGGCAACTTTTTCTCTCTTCTGCAGAAAGGTTTCGATCTTCTTCAGCTGGGATACGCCCAGAGCTGCAGACATTTCATCCATCCTGTAATTGTATCCCAACCTCTTATGTTCGAGCCAGGCGCCCATTTCGTCTCTTCCCTGATTCCTTAAGCTCCTGGCTAAGGTATGAATCTCAGAATTATTCGTAACTATAATACCACCTTCTCCTGTAGTTATTTGTTTATTGGGATAAAAGGCAAAACAAGCCGCATCACCAAATTGGCCAATCTTCCTCCCTTTATATTCCGCCCCGAGAGCTTCGCAGGAATCATCAATAATGTTTAAATTATATCTTTCAGCAATCTTTAATATCTCATCCCACTCAGCCGGATGACCGAAAACATCGACTCCCAATACGGCTTTCGTCTTTTTTGTGATCTTCTTTTGTAAATCATTAGGGTCTAAGTTATACGTCTCTGGCTCTATATCTACAAAAACTGGTTCCGCCTTTTCATACAAAGCGACATTAACTGTTGAAGCAAATGTAAAGGAAGGTACCAAGACTTCATCGCCAGGACCAACTCCTAAAGCCCTAATTAATATATGTAATGCTGACGTCCCTGAGCTAACGGCTACTGCGTATTTTACCCCAATATATTCTGCCATTCTTTCTTCAAATTCTTGTGCTTTCGGCCCTAAAGCCAACCGCCCCGAGCTTAGAACTTCTAATACTTCATTTTTATCAGATTGATCTAATTCAGGCTTTGCCATATCAATTATTTTCATTTCAATCTCCATATAGCTATATCAGCGTACGGGCTTTGCAGGGACTCCGACAACTGTCAAAAAATCCGGAATATCTTTATTTACAACAGCACCTGCTCCGACAGTAGCCCACTTACCTATTCGCTTGTAGGGTAAAACCGAACTGCCTATGCCGACAAGAGCTCCCTCTCCAACAAATACCCCACCCGCCAAATGAACCCCAGGAGCAATATGAACGTAATCTTGAATCTCAGAATCATGATCGACGTTTACGCTAGTATTAATTATCACCTGGTTTCCAACTTTGGCTTCAGGTTGGATAACCGCTCCAGCAAAAATTACGCTGCCCTCTCCAATCTCCACAGTCGTATGAACATAAGAAAATGGATGAATTATTTTTATCCACTTACAACACCCCTTATATCTCTCGGTGATGATCTTGCGAGTCTTATTATCGCCTATAGCAATAATTCCCCGTTCAAAATTGCCGGATTTGATTAAGTCTAAAGGCCCAGATATCGGAATCCCTAAGATAGTTTTGTTCCACTTATTTTCATCTTCATCGAGTACCATTCTGACCTCAAAACCCAACACTTTTAACGTTGATATAATAACCTTCGCATGACCTCCTGCGCCAATAACTGTGACTTCTTTGTCCATTTTTAGCTTCTACTTCCCTTAAATTCAGGCATCGTAACATGCCCATCAGCACTTATTCCGTCATGCTTTAATACTTTCAGTATCGTAAGAAATATGATCTTAAAATCAAGTGGAAAATTCCAATTATCCACATACCAAACATCTAAAGCAAACTTCTCCTCCCAAGAAATGGCATTTCTTCCATTTATCTGAGCCCAACCCGTTATTCCAGGTTTCACTTCGTGGCGTCTCGCCTGCTCTGGCGTATACCTATCGAGATATTCCATAAGGAGCGGCCTCGGGCCGACGAGGCTCATATCTCCTTTGAGCACATTAAATAATACCGGCAACTCATCCAAACTCGTTGATCGCAACCACCTACCGAAAGACGTTAGCCTTCTTTCATCGGGGAGCATTTTTCCCGTTTGATCTCTCAAATCAAGCATAGTTCTAAATTTATATAGCACAAATGGCTTCCCATAAAGACCCGGACGAACCTGCTTAAACAATATCGGCCTGCCCATTGTCAGATGAATTATAAGCGATATAAATACTATTATAGGAATCCCCACTGTTAATCCAACAGTTGAACCGATAATATCAATTAGACGCTTAAAGGTTAGGCTCTTCACTTTTTATAGAATTCTGAATTTATATCTGGTTTTTAGAAAACCTGCAATTCTAAAACGAACAATGATAATTCCAGCCTCCTACCACAGGAATCAATAAGGATATTTGTCATGTCGGATCACTCAATTAAAGTTATTAAAGTCCCATCGCCTCCATTATGACCTTATTCACTTTATGAACGTCATATCTTTCTTCGGCTATTCTGCGGCTGGCCAGACCAAATTCGGGTATAAGCTCGCGATTTAAGATAAATCTTTCCATAGCCTTTTCTAGGGCAGCAGCGTCCTTAGCCGGCACCAGAAAACCATTTACCCCGTCCCGGACTGTTTCCCGACAACCGGGAGCGTCGGTGGTGATGATGGGCCGACCCATACTCATCGCCTCGAGCACCGATCTCGGTGTTCCTTCTCGATAAGAAGGTAAAACATAGACACTGGCACTAGCAAGATAAGGGCGGACATCTTTCGTCTCTCCCAGATACTCAATAATTCCTTCTTTTCCCCATCTTTCCACACCAGCAGGCCTAATAGCAGCAGGATTACTATCAAAAGGTCCGAGTAATTTAAAAGAAACTTTGGGATAACGACTTTTCAAATTTCGAGCAGCTTCCACGTATTCTCCAATACCCTTATCCCAGATAAGTCTGGCCATAAGAAGAAAAGAGATAGGCTCAGTAGGCGGAGGGCTATAGGCAAAATCGCTTAAGTTAACACCTTCACCATTAAGAAGGACCTGTTTCGTATTGGAATTTACAAGCTTTAACCGCCGGAACAATTTAAGGTCATCAGGATTTAGAAAAAATAGTACTCGGTTTTTGCTGAGGGCCAATTTATATAAAGGATAGACTAAACGATAAAGAATTCTTTGCTTGGCACTATCGCCAGTAAATATATAGCCCAAACCAGTAATCATAGAGTAGACATCTGATATAGTTGCAAATGAAGCCGCTAACGAACCATAAATTATGGGCTTTATGGAATAGGATAAAACTATATCAGGATGCATTTTTCTAAGCAATTTAGTAAGTGCATACACGGTAACCATATCTTTTGCGGGATTAGTTCCTGTACGCTGGAGTGGTATCTGCCTGTATTCTGCACCTATTGCTACCAGTTCAGATTCAAAACCGGCCTCCGGCGCCAGAGTTATTACCCGATGTCTGGCCTCCACCAAAGTTTTAATCAATTCCCCTCTAAAGTTAATAAGCGAGAGGGCATAGTTAGAAACAACCGCTATCTTCATCTCCCCGTTCCCAGATAATTAAAACCAGCTTGGCGGGCTTCCTCCGGACTGAAAAAATTGCAACTATCCACCAAGGCAGGCTCTCCTCCTTACACCCGACCAGCTAACGTAAGTACAGGAAACGGTATTCTTCCCATTCGGTTTCCAGGACAAGAGTATTTACTCCGTAAACCATTTTAAAGGAGTTCTCTAAAAAATCAATCTCCACCCTTGAAAGCGCTTGCCGCGCTTTTGGAATAGCCACCAGGTAGTGAGCCCGAACATGTGTTCCATGCTCCACCAAAAACCGAATCAACTGCACTGCTCGAGACTCTCGTATGTCATCAGTATTAGGTTTGAAGGAAAAGTCTATCACCCCTACGACTTGCCCGCGTATGCCCTTAAGAGCTGCTTGCAATTTTTATCCAATTAAAAGCTGCGGGCAGGCGTTCACCTCGCGAGTGCGTAATCCAATGACTTCGGCCGCCGAATACTCAACTTCTCGTTCTCTCTCTCCACCATATCCTTCTTTACAGGTTCTGAAGCTGCTTGTACTTTTTTTAAAAACTCAAGTTCTATGTCCTGCTCCCCAATCTTCTTATATAGCTTATCTATCAACTCCTTCATCTCTTCTACCTCAGGCTCCTGCTTCCTTGAAAATACACCCCCTACGTTCTCTAAAAGCTGTTTCTTCCACTTCATTACCTGGTTAGGATGAACCTCAAACTGAGTTGCTATCTCAGAAATGGTCCTCTCTCCCTTGGCCGCCTCCAACGCCACCCTGGCTTTGAACCGGTCGTCGTAAGTACTACGTTTTTTCATCTGTGTTTCCTCCTATCATATTCTAAGGAAACACACCTTGTTTTGCGACTACTTTTGGTCTGAATTGACTAGACCATTATACGTCTCCGAAGGAACGTCCACGACGTAAGACTTTCCTTGCCTAAACGCCTCCACATTTTGCGGATCAGTATCGAAACCAAATACCTTGTACCCGGCCCGGCAGAAGGCCGACGTAACCAAGGCCGATGATTCCTATTTGGGCTTTTTTATAAGAATAATTTCTTCGAGCAATTTCACTGTTTATTCTACCTCCAATAACTATTACAATGGTTGGACGTAAATTTTTAACCCGAACGATATTATTGTATGATATCAGATTCAGACTTAGAAGCAGTATTTTTCGAGTCTATAAGAAAATTTATAAAAGGCCTTATTTGTACGTGCATATCCAAATGTCTTTCAAATATTTCTAAACATCTGCGATAATAAGATATAATGTCAGTTTTACGTTTGTCAATCATCTGTTTAAGATCAAAAAACACTGAAGGTTGTATCATGTTCCCCGGAACAATTCCTATACCAAGTTTATACTGAGTAACTATCTCATAAGGTTCTACCAGCCCTGGACTGGTTATTATTATAAGTCCACTGCGAACATACTCAGCAAACTTATTTGGAAAGGCCATTTTATTTGTGATATTATCTTCTCGCAATAAAAATCCTACATCACAGGCACAAAGGGCCAGACCAACCTCGTCAGCAGACAATGCTATACATATTACATCTTCCTGCATCAGACCTGAACTACATGCTATATCCATAGCGACTTTAGGGTCCGGTGTAATTAATAAAAGCTTACCATTAGGTATATGTTTCTTTAAAGTATTAAATAGAAAACATACTTTATCAACTAACTGCCACTTAGAAAGTCCACCAGTGTAAACAAATGCTGGTGAATCTCCTATACCAAATGTTTTTCTCCATTCAATACGTGCAGATACCAAATCTTCAATGGTCATATGGCTGGCCGCACCACAAGGTATAACAAAAACTTGTTTACTATTATACTCTCTTTTAACATAAGCCTCCAAAGGATGAGAAACTACTAATGTAGCATTACATTTGCTTATCACAGTACCCTCTAGTATTTTTACTAAACGAACAAGAAAACAAGCTAACAAGCGCCACTTGATGAATTTCGGAGGGTACTCAAGCCATTCTTCTATTGGGCCATGAATATCTGTTATAAGAATTTTACCTGTTCGCCGTAATATAGGCCAGGACAAATATGCAAGTACCCCCGATATAATAACGGCTTTGATTGATCGATGGGAGGCCACCTTCATTACTTCACGTACCATCTTCGTGAACGCGATTGGAATTTCTAATAAACTTCCATACCCAAAGTGGTGGATCTCCATTCCCTCTACACACGGTGTAATCGAGGGAGAAGATAATCTTTCACGACGCGTCAAAGTATAAACTACCGTGCTTATCCCAGACTCACGCCAGAGAGCAAGCGCCCTCTCAGAGATAAGCCGCCATTCACCTGTGCTTGTCGCCATGTTCCGATGGGCCAAAATTAGAACGCGGCCACTCATTAAACGTCACCTTTATGTTCATAACATCGCTTCTTTTCATTAAGCAATTTCTCTACCAATTGAGCAACCTTTCCCGTTTGCTCAATAAAAGTATTCTTGCTAGCAACCTTTAGGCCATTCGCTATTAAATTTTCACGAAGTTTCTGGTCGAATAACACATCCCATAACGCATCAGCCAGGTCCTCTGGCGAATTTGGAGGAACAAGCAACCCAGATACTCGATCCTCCACAATTTCTGGGATACCTCCTACTCTCGTTGCTACTACAGGTAGCCCTTGACTCATTGCTTCAATTATAACCAACGGGAGTCCTTCTGTCTTTGATGGTAAAACTAAGACGTTACACTGCCTCATAATCGAGAATAAAGAATCACCCCATACAACTGGTCCCACGAAATGGATGTTATCTCGCAACCCTAATCTAGCTGCAAGATTTTTCAATTCATGTAATAGTATACCATCCCCAACGATTATTGCTTCAAATGATATACTATTGTAGAGCAACTTTAGGGCTTCAAACAAGTTGGCGAGTCCCTTTTCAGGTGATAGTCTGCCAACATATAAGATTCGCGGGATCGAATTAGATGAGGGACACACCCTCCTCACAATCATCTGAGGCATAATTCTAGATTCGTTGGCAATGAGGTACGGGTTATTTAAAGGTCCTCCATATTTATCCGCCAGATAACGCGATACAAACACCGGCAAATCACATCGATAGATAACAAGCCTAACAAAAGCCGAGTACAAATAGGAAAAAAGTCTTAGGGCAGCATTACGGCCTAAGGTCCCTTGGACTGGATGACCGACCATCTGGGCAATAATGACCTGGTCCTGCCGGACAGGGCAAAAAAGATAAGCTAATGATGCAACAAATGGAATTTTTAGCCATATTATATCAGCAGTTAGAATAGCCTGGCGTGCTCCTCGGATATAATTGTAAAAATTTCGTATGTAACCTGTAAATCCAGATGGCATATTATAACAACCTCTGAACTGGACTTTCGCTCCTACAGTTATAGGAATAGGATATAATGAATGAGGTGCATTATATAATTTATAAAGTCGACCATAAATAAGCCATTCATCAACAAAAGGAAAAAGTTTCTGGAGTTCATCAAAGGGAAATGAGGCGGTTGTATACCATCTGTCTTCATAGATAAAGAATTTCTGGTCACTTATATAAGTTAAGAGCATATCGTATGATCAAAATTAAATTATTTATTCAATATAGATCTTAATATTTTAAGGCTCTTCTCCCTATTAGTTGAGAGATAGAGAATGGAAAAAATGCTTAAAATAAGAAATTGACATCTGGTATCCTCGATGGATTGTAGAGGTATCACGCCTCTGACTCCACATCCAAAGGAGGCCAACGATGTCATCATTAAGAATAACACATTATTTCCCCTTTCCGCGAGTCCGTCTCCTCCGGCAGCGAGTCGCCGGCAATGGCCAGAAGGCTTACTTGCAGGCAGTCCCCGACAAGCGATTCAAGCCTCGCTGCCATATCTGTGTAAGGCCAGCCACAGGGGTCCACAGCCAGAAGCGACCCTGGCGAGATCTGGACTTTGGGCCGGCGCGAGTCTGGATTTACTGCCATTATCGGAAGGTCGTTTGTGCCCACTGTCAGAAGATTCCTACCGAAGAGTTGGAGCTTTTCGACCCTTATTTGAGGGTGACCAGCAGACTGGCGCGTTATATTTTCGACCTCTGCAAGCTCATGACTGTCCAGGAAGCCGCCCGTCATGTGGGGTTGGACTTGACAACAGTCAAGGCTATCGACCAGAAGTTCCTGGAAGAACAGTTTGGGCAGACCGATTACCAGGGGCTTCGCATCTTGGCCATCGACGAAATCTCCATGCGCAAAGGTCACTGCTACCTGACCGTAGTTCTCGACAGCAAGACCGGCCTGATGGTTTGGGTCGGCGAAGACCGCAAAGCAAGAAACCTCCTGAGCTTTTTCTCGGGCATGAGTCAGGAGCAAAGGCAGAAGTTGGAAGCTGTAGTGATGGACATTTGGGACCCCTAAATCGTGGCGGTGCAGACCAAAGCCCCTCACGTCAAGATCGTTTTTGGATCTGTTCCATATGGTTGCCCAGTTCACAGGATCATCGATAAAGTGGGCACGAGCGAATACCGGAAAGCCTCCAAGACCAGCAAGGCGGTCTTCAAAGGCGCCAAATATCTTCTCTTGAGAAACTGGAGCAACATCCGCAGACGCAAAGACCAGCAGCACCTGGAAGAGCTCTTGCACCTAAACAAGGTCATTAACGCGGTCCTGATCCTCAAAGACAAACTCAAACATACCTGGGCCTACAGGTCCCAGGCATGGACAGATAAAGCAATTGATGAGTGGTGTGCTCCGGCCAAGGCAGCGAATCATCCGGCAGTGAGAAAGTTCGCCAAAACCATCGAGCGCTATCGGCATGGAATCTTGAATCACTGCGAGTATCCGATTCATAGCGGGAGGCTCGAAGGGGTCAATAACAAGGTCAAAGTCATCAAACGGAGGGCCTATAGCTTCCATCACTTTCGTTACTCTTCCTTAAACGTCATTCAAGCTTTTACCGACTAAATGGGAGAAGAACCTATTTTAATAATTTTTTCTTAGTTGCATTGATTTTTTCCATAACACCTTTTGCGTATCTTATATAATTACTTGCCCAAATTGATGGTAAATATTTTTCTTCAACTAATTTCCTTGCTTTGAGAATTAATGAGCTCCTTAAATTACTATCATTTTTAATTTCTATGATAGCATTTGCGAGAGCTTGAACATTGTTTGGCTCAACTAAAATTGCATTGTCATAACTTTTAAATACCTCTTTTAATCCTCCTATATCAGAAGCTATTATAGGAATACCCACTGCAGCTGCTTCTAAAGCACTTATAGATGTTGCCTCTTCAACACCCTTATCTAGTACTGATGGAATCACAACCACGTCTGCTATTGAATAGATCCTTGGCATTTCATTATGATCAATATTGCCTAAGATAATTATCCTTTTTTTTAACCAATCTGGAATCATTTTTTCAATATTCTTTCTTAACATCCCATCTCCTGCATAAATAAGGAAAATATTTTCAACCCTGGGCAGCGATATTAAGCTCTTTAATGGTATTAAAACTCCATTTTTAGGGACTAATCTTCTAGGACATAATATTACAAACGCGTCTTCGTTAATTCCTAACCGTTCTCTTGTTTGTACTTTAAATTGACTCCGCATAGTTTGACTAATAAAAAATATGTTTTTCACGCTATTGGGCCATACAACAGTTTTGTCCCGAAACCCTTTATCAATGGCTGCAATATATTCTTTTATATTAGAATCCACAGTTAATATAAGATCTGCATTTTTATAGGCCCTATATTCAAGCTGCATATAAAAATCCCTTTCTCTTTCTGTCCGTATCAATCCAGCTGATTCTGCTTCGTATGTCGCATAGCCATGTATTGTTAGTATCTTCGGAACGAAAAAACTCTCATTAATCAATAAAATAGAATTCATTGAGAAAATAGACTGCGGATTTAATATATTATATCTTGTTTTATTGAGCTTGTATTTTATTTTTTGGCTTAAATAAAAAATACCCTTATTAGTAACATATCTCAAATCTCGATTTAAAATCCTATGTAAAACAGAAATTTGATATTTTTTTAACAATGAATATATATAATTCTCCGAGTTCCAAGATAGTATTTCAAAATTAACAAATTCATCTTTTTCTAGCTCTTCTTTTAACGCACTTAGATGACTCGAACTACCTCCTATATGGGGGTAATTAAATATAGTACAAGCTAATATATTTATTTTTTCCATCGTCGATAACTTTTTGTATCATCCATGAATCTTAATAATAGTGCACTAAAATTATTTATTTGATTATAAAGCGAAAACCTTTCTTTTACATCATTTATTGCATTTATGCTTATCTTTTTTCTTTTTTCTTCATTGCGATATAACGTTTCAATAGCATACGCGATCGAATCATAATTTTCACATTCTACAACTATTCCATTTTCATTATTTCGCACAATTTCAGTAATACTACCGCCGTTAGTCACAATAACCGGGACGCCATAACTCATTGCTTCTATAATTGCTACTCCAAAGCTTTCCATTCTGGAAGGCATTACAAATATATCAAAAACCTGCATAATTTCACGGGCATCATTTCTATAACCTAAAAATAAGATGCTATCTTCAAGATTTTCTTTTTTTATTATTTCTTTTATCTCGGCTATATATGAACCATTTTCTTCGTTAGGATTACCACCAACTATAATTAATATCATATTATTATATTTTGGATTTCTTTTTAATTTCGCAAAAGCTTTTATAAGTAAATCAACGCCCTTCCTTCTTATTATATTTCCAACATATCCTATTATGAACTTTTCTTCCTTTAAGTTTAATCTCTTTTTTAATTGCTTTTTGTCAGTTACCATTTTTAGATCATAATCTAAAGCGTTATATATTACATATATTTTTTCAGACTGAACGTTCATTTCTATCAATTGTCCTTTCGTCCCTTCACTTACAGGAACAATTATATCAGCTTTCTTAAATAAAAGTTTATAAAATATATTTATATCACTTAAGTATTGAACTCCATGAAAATGAAATACCATTTTAGGTTTTTTATAAAATAATTTTGAAAGGTATATTAATAAGCCAGACTTTGGTAGTCCGAATATAATATAATCTACTTTATACCGCTTGTTTTCTTTTGCTATAACTATGCTATATTTAATAAGTTTAATAAACAAAATCATTTTTTTAATAAAAGACAATTCCTTAATTTTTTTTATAGATATATCGAAATCTAAATTAATTACAAATGTATTCTTATTATTAATTATTCGTTTTTTTTCTATCTGCATTATATCTGTTATATCCCCAAAAGGATCGTATAGAATGATCTTAATATCCTTTCTATAAATAGAAAAACCTTCTAATAATCTGCCTTCTACAATTGGAACACCACCACCCATTGTAAATAAATCAAAAAACGCCAAATTCATTTCTAATCTATTTAACATATATCATTCCCAATACATACCAATATAATGACATAACTTGAGGAACATAAAAGGTGTGCATCCCTAAACCAGAAATTAAAAGTGAAATTGATATGGATAATAGTGATTGGATAAAAATTAAGTTTAAGTTATTTTTTTCATATGATTTTGCTAAAAATAAAATTTTAAATATTTTATATATCATATAGATAAAGAACAACATTGCAATAATACCGCCCTCTACTAATATTTGTAAATATTGATTACCCACATTATTAACCGACTCATCCAGTGTGAAGTAATTTGAAAACCTTAGGTATCTAGAGCTAAAAATCGGGACATTGTGAATTCCAGCTCCCATAATAGGGAAATCTAAAAATAGTTTTAAGCCTACCTTACTTGCCTCTAATCGACTATATATTTGAATCGTATCCGTTCCTTCAGACGCGACCTCTGTCCATCTTTCAAAAAGGTCCACTCCATCACCTTTAATGTTTAGTTTATTTTCAATAAACCCAATAATGCCAATTAATAATATAAGAAATGCTATTAACAATATCATTTTCACTTTACTATATTTATTACCCCTTTTTTCAAATATCCAAAAGAATATTGACCCTAATAGTCCAAGAGAGGCAGCCCTTGAGCCCGACGCCCAAAGTGATAAAAATGAACTTAATATACACAAAGCACTTATAGCCCTAATACCTCTTTTTTTAGAAAATATATAAGTAGAAAGGCTAAAATTAGCAATGAGCACTGAAAATAGACCCAGATTATTAGGGTAAATTAGCCAGGATCCAGCCCTACCACCACTCTTATAATATTCTACAATTGCATTAAATGAAATTATAATTCCTATAATATTTAAGCTATATAAAGAATGCATTTTTTCTTTATAGGAACATAATGCCGGTAATATTAAAACCAATAAAGAATATTCACCTATTCTTTTTGAATAAGTGATAAGGTCAGCTAATGCATCTCGGTAACCTGAATTTATAAGGGAAGATAAAATAGATGATAAGCAAATTAACCAACAACAAAATATTATTTTTACCCCAGACGTATTTATTTTAGTAAAAGAGCTCTTTTTAGCAATGAAGGCAAATGAAATAATAAGCAAAACTAAATCGGAAAGGGTTATTTTAAATGTATATGCACCTATTGCTAGTTCACTAAGAGGTAACCAAAATAAAGCAAACAACGGAAATAAAATTATTAATAATCTTATTATTTTCATGATAATAAAATGTGGTTGTTAAGACATTTTAGTGGGTAATAGGGTAAAGGTCTAAACCACCGCAATGGAAGTAGATGGCGGTCTTAAAATGTTCGCGGTCACGAAAGCCGCAGGACATCTTCTTGATTGTCTGGATAGTGGAGTTCAGCCCTTTGCTGACCGCATTGGTGATTCGATGCTTCAAGTTGTAAATGTCAAGCACTTTTCCCACTACTGTGGTAAGAACATTTCCCAGGGGCACGGTAAGGATATTTCCCACCCTAGTGGTAAACAGATTTCCCATACCCGGTTGGAATAATTCAAACCTCCTTTTTTGATTTATTGATACGATAAGATTCACCGTACGGGGTAAAGACCCTGGCGTGATGAAGCAGCCGATCGAGAAGGGCGGTGGTCATCACCGTGTCGCCCATCATCGCAGCCCAGGCATCGAAGCTCTTGTTAGAGGTGACGATGAGCGAGGTCTTTTCGTATAATTCACTGATTAGGTTGAAGAAGAGATTGGCTTCCCGTTTCTCGATAGGTGTATAGCCGATCTCGTCGATGATGACCAGGTCAGATTTCATGATTCTGCGGACTCGGTATTCAGAGGTCTTCTGCACCTCAGCGGTTTTCAGGAGCCTGACCATGTTGGTAACCCGCTCGAAACAGACCTTGTATCCTTTTTCCACAGCCACCCGCCAGAAGGCAATCGCCAGGTGGGTCTTACCGATGCAGGCTGGCCGAAAGCACAACAGCAAAAATATAAAACCTGAGCCTGCTGCGGCAGCAGTACTGACCAAAATCAAGCTGCATCTGCTGGCCAAACGGCAACTGCGGCACCTTCGTGTAGATCCTGTCACGCTCCTTAAACCGCAATCTGTCCGTCCGGCTAAGATAGTCAATGTAGTTGCGGAGCGTCTGCTCGTTGCCCGGTAAACTCTAGTATCTCTCCTCCAGATAGTCATATACCGAGGAAACCTGAAGCCTCCGAAACCCGTTGGCCTCGTCAACCTCCAGAATCTCCTCCCACAAGCCATCAAACCTATTGTCCCGGAATAGATGCTCCCGACGATAGGCCCTGTAGTCTTCCTCATCCATGGCAAAATACTTGGCCACCGTCCTCGAGTCAAGCCCCAGAGCCTTGACAATCGCTCCCTTCAAATATCCCCGCCTCCGATATGCCTGGATTTGCTTAAACATCGCTTTGTTTATCATTCCTGCCTCCTGTAAGGTTTCTTCCTACCTTACAGGAACTCAAAATCAATGGGAATTCTATTTACCATCCCTATGGGATTTCTGCTTGCCTCTACCATTGCATTTCTGTTTACCATTACCCCTGGGATTTTAGCTTACAGTTTCCACAAGAAGTGCCATCTCTTTTTCTCCTTGAAGAATAAACCGTTGAGGACGGCTCGGGCCTGGGCTCTTAAGGAGAGTTTGCGAGAGCTGTGGAGTTACCATTCTAGAGGCTGGGCTGAAAAAGCACTTTTACTCCTGGTATGCTTGGGCTATAAGGTCCTCGCTGGAACCGGTAAAGCAGGTAGCCCGCATGTTCCGCAAATATCTGCCCAACATTCTGACCTACTTGAAACATAGAATCACTAATGCGGTCAGTGAGGGATTGAACTCGGCCATCCAGACGGTTAAGAAGATGGCCTGCGGTTTCCGAAACCGGGAACACTTCAAAACACCCATTTACTTCCATTGCGGCGGCATAGACCTTTACCCTGTGACCCATAGGAATGTCTGATGAATCATAAACTTTAATAAATAGGCCTTATAAACTTATCTAAGTGTCTCGTAAGGTCATGATTATAATAGAGCGTCGCCCCCAGACTTTCATTAGGCGAGCGCCTGGTGTCCTCCCACTCCTTCAGGATGCTCAACAAGCTTCAGCCAGGCCACGCAGCACATACTCATCGGGCAGCCAGCCTAGGTTGTTGTCCTCCTCACACTTAGTTTTTCGACGGCTGAAAATGTTTATCACCTCAAGACCTCCGATTACAGCGTTATCATAAAAACGCAAATTTCTTAGTCGAAAGAATCAAAAGCTTATTGCCCATAAATAATCTTTACAAATCAACTTAGAAATCAAACACAAAGGCATACTCCTAAACCATAAGTGAAGAGCCATGAATATCAATTCTATTCCTATAAGGTTTAATCATGCTCATTTAGTCCTTCAAATTCAAAAATAATTTGTTCGGGCTCGCTTATGGTTCTTCCGAAAATAAGATATCTAGCTACGTTTTTTATATATATTTGATAGATTGTTTGTCTCAAACTAAAACTCCACCCCGCTTTACATATCGTAGCTCTTTTTGGCTGAAGTTCATCATATGAGTTTATGTGATATCGCCTTCGGTGCTCTTCATTGCTATTTTCTTCTTCCACTGGAACAATTATGAATAATCTTGTGCATTTTGAGCGAAGCTCATTAACAGCGTCCCCGTCATTTTCTAAGTGTTCCATCACATGAGAGGCAATAATAATATCACTAAATGGAACGCATTCTTCGCCTCCCACAATAAAGTTCACAAAGCTTCCATATCGTTCTCTTGCGATCGATATCGCGTTCTCGCTAAAGTCCACGCCTATAAAGTCCGCTTTCGGAAAATATTTTTTGTAAACCTTGAAGGCATCCCCTTCAGCGCAACCAAAATCACAAATAGAGCCATTAAATCCCTTTGGTATGCCTAAAAGGGGAACATATCTTTTAGCATGATTAATGGTCTGAAAATTTCCTCCTTTCTTCCTCCAGTCTAATGAATAGAATCTTTCGTCCCAATATTCCTTCGAGTTAACTTTATATTGCATTTTTTAATGTAACCTTATTGTCTCACTTTTAATAAAAGGCCTCGTCATTTTCCTTCTCTTCCCTTTTAATTTATTGTGATAACAGGTCTTTATTTAATTAGTCAGAATTAAATTGTCTAATCGTTCTAACTTCTTTCGATATTGCTTATCATTTTGATTATAAATTTAACAGCGACTCTACTCGGCAAAGGCGCTCGTGTCCACCCACTCCTTCTTCAAGATGCTCCAGAAGTCCTCGGCCAGGCCGCGCAGTACATACTCATAAGGCAGCCAGCCGTAACCGTGGTCTCCCCAGCCCGTCCCCCAGGAGTTGCGGATAAGCAGCGCACCTCTGGTCTTCTCATGGCTGAAGTTGTTGGTAATCTCGAGCTTGTCGTCATAGCCGACAGCCATCACCGCATGTCCGCCCTCCATCCGCTCGCGTGGAGATGGAAACGGAATGAAGCCGGTCTCCTCGGCCTGCTCAATCGAGTTATAAACCGAAAAACCAAAGATAAACGGCATGCCCTTGGCCAGGTAAGCCTTCAGGCTGTGGAGAACATCCGCCGGTTTTGAGCCGGCCGGGTCGTGGCGAAAATATTTTATCGCCTGGTAGTTCTGGGCAAAAGCATAACAGAAAGCGGACGGCTCGCGGTCAAACGATTCTTCCTTATCGGTATACGGCCAGTAGGATTCCGGTGGCACGCCAAAAAGAACCATCGCTCCCATGGTGGTGCGAAGATAAGCACCGCTATCGCCCTT
>Ga0116192_1001084_pt1 | contig 19504 bp, 22 predicted proteins | sample AD_UKC113_MetaG_FD_89876 | JGI IMG/M metagenome (GOLD analysis project Ga0116192, IMG submission 89876) | Active sludge microbial communities of municipal wastewater-treating anaerobic digesters from Hong Kong - AD_UKC113_MetaG | ecosystem: Engineered > Bioreactor > Anaerobic > Digestate... | reverse complement strand
TGCCGCTGCCGCGCCGCGCCTGTCTCAGGCGGAACGCATTCGCCGGGCTGCGGAGAAATCCGTCCGTGCGCGGAACCTGTATGCGGACCAGACCGCCAGCGCGCTTACCCAGTCGCTCAAGTCTTCGCAGGAAGAAGTCGCGAAGGCCATCCTCCGGTACAAGTCGCTCGGTTCCCTCCCGGACAACAAGCTCGCGGCGCTCAAGGGACTGGACAAACTCAACGGGGAACTCGGGGACATCCTCTTCGCCGTCAAGAAAGAGCACACCCTCGCTTTTCGCAAGTCCACCAAGGCGGCATTCCGGCAGGGCGTGTACGACGGTATCGGCGAGTTCACCGCAGCGCAAATGCCCTTCTATCGCGACCTCACCCCAACCGGGATAGACAAACTCACAACGCGCGTCTTCACGCTCGTAGATACCGACGCGCTGGACTTCATGGTCAACTACAACGTCATCCTCGCCGGGGACGTTCACCGCGAACTGGCCGACGGTATCAAGCGCACGATCATGAGCGGCATCGCCACGGGCAAGGGCGCGGACGACATCGTCCGCGATCTCGGCCATGTCATCGTGGACAAGGATTCCTTCCGCCAAGCCGGGACGCGTGTATTCAGCAAGGCGCAGTACCGCATGGAGATGATCGCCCGGACCGAGGTGTTGCGCGCGCACAACCAAGGACGTCTCAAGTTCCACCAGCGGGTCGGCGTGCAGAAGCTCGAATGGCTCGCGATGGAAGACGAGCGCATGTGCCCGGTTTGCGGCAGTCTGGATGGCAAGGTCTTCCTCACGGACAAGTTCCCGCAGCAACCGGCGCATCCCCATTGCCGGTGTACCCACGTCGTCGCGTGGCCCATGGACATCTGCGGTCTCACGCCCATGGCCAAGGCGGACGGCGAGCCTGCCGCGTGCATTCTGCCGCCGCAGACGCTGGAAAAGCTCGCGGATGCCAAAGCGGAAGAGGACGCCAAACTCAAGTCCGCATTCGACAGCGGTTCCATCGGCGACCTTGGCGGCCTGACCGTCAAACAACTGCAGGCGCTCGCCAAACAGAACGGCATCGCCATCGCGCGAACCAAGGCGGATTTCATCGCACTGCTGGACACCGCCGAACCCGGTATCACCCACGGCGACCTCGGCGGCGAGGCGCTCAAGGCCAAACTCGCCCAGTACAAGATCGGCGCGCTGCGCAGCAAGGAAGACCTCGTCGCACTGCTGGCGCAGAAACAGGCCGCCATCAAGCAGGCCCAGCAGGTGGCGAAACAGGTCGCTTAGCTTCCACCGACCGGGGGGCTGCACGATCTCACGGTCAAGGACCTTCAGGAGATGGCCAAGTCCAAGGGCATCTCCCTCAACATGACCAAGCAGGACGTCATCGAACTGCTGGACCAGATCGAGCCGGGCGTAGACCACGGGGGCCTTTCCGGGAACTCACTCATCGCGGCGAAGCAGAAACTCGGCGTGGGCGTGCTTAAGAACAAACAGCAATTGGTCCACGCCCTGGAAAAAGCGGCGGGGCAGGAACTGGCAGAGAAGGCCAAACAGGAAGCAGTCAGCGCTGCGCTGCAAAAGACAAAAGCCTTCATTGAGGAACAGACAGCCAAAGTGGTGCTTCCCGCCGGGCCGGAGCAGTTCGCCTCGTTCATGGCATCAGTGCATGACGCCGGTCGCGGGCCTTTCCTTCAACTTGCAGAGCGGATTCTCATTGGCTCTTACCGGGAAGCAGTTCCCGCATTCGTTCCTTCGTCGTTATTGGAAGATTCTCCATGCGTTTCATCACGGAAAGATCCTCTTCCGCTAAAGTCTCTCGATTCTGGCTCCTATAGACTTTGGCCCTCGCTTCGTAATACCGAGAAAGTTGATTGCGCATAAACTTGTTTTTTGCATAAGGCTTGGGATCCGAATTCAGGACCCAACTCGTGAGATGATTATTGCCGCGGTTGATGGCCTCCGTATAGTCTGCTAGCGCTGCATCATGTCTTCCCAATGCATCATTCGCTTGACCGCGGAGGAAGTGAACAGATCCGTCTGTGAACGAGACCAAGTGATCGCCTGCCAGCGACAGAGCCTCAGTCAGGTCAGAAACCACCTTTTCATATTTCATATTCGCGAAGTCGGTCTGCGCGCTCTTGTACAGTGTAGATGCCTTCTTTTCAGATTTGCTCGCACACGATGCAAGAAGCACTACTAGAAGCAAGGCACAACCGGTAAACGTGACTCGGTGCATCATCACAAGAATCCTCCTGAAATCACTTTGTCTCCATCTTTCCCAAGACTGCCCCAACAATCTGGCCAGCTAGACCCCCCACTGCTACCGCCACACATGTGGGCAGAAGTCCATCGAACTTGAGGACATACCATGTTATCACGCATGCGATCGCGGCTCCCGCTATCGAATACTTGGTCCAGCTCACAATACACCGCCTTTCTTTGCGCTCAAGATTGGCGCTATCAAGATCAGAAGTACCATCCCGGATGTAGCTATGCCCCAAAATTCATGCCCGTTGCCAAACAGGCCTTCAACAAGCCCCCAGAAAATACCCATGAATCCGAGAACGGGCGCACTGAGTCTGGCAAAGGCCGGCCAAGCTGTTCCACCAGCGATGCCTTTCCTGAAAGTTATGCACAGTGCTCCCACTACGGCAACAATCATGGGAAAGAAGGGATCTTCGCTCTCAGAATCTACGCCGGTTTGTGATGTGTCAGTATCTGTGTCTAATGCCACGTCGCTAGACTGGCTGGCATTGGAGATTGGCGCGTTTGTCGGCGCATTCGAGTCTCCATCCGTGCTCGAGCCAGCAGAGTTACGGTCCCCGCCCTCGGCTATAAGTGCGCCGTCCGCCTTTCTGGACACCCCGGGTTTCCGCTCATCTTGCTGCGCCGACGACGAGGCGGCGACACACGATACAATGAGTATTTTGATGATTGTTCGAGTCATCACCTTGATATCGTTTCCTCGTTAGGCCACCTCTAGCGCAATATCGGTTCCGCGCTGACAAGAAACCATTTCTCATCTACATTCAGAGCAACATTGGCCAGGACAAGACTACCGAATGGCGTTCCGTTGAGACGAATAGTCACATCAACGACGCGGCTGTCTGAGCGCGGTACAGCATCGACGATAACTGAGGATAGCTGAAAATCGACATCCTGATCGGTCTTGCTGTACCGAACATTCATCCAGCGGTTGGCAAGGCCATCCCAACCATTCGTGCCCTTGCCACAGGACGGGCAAAGAAAACGCTCGGACTTCGGCGTCGAGTAGGCGATACATTCGTAGCAGACCACGATGCCGCAACTCTGGCATTTCAGATAGAGATTCCCTATGAGGCTCTGTGTTTCTGGCGGTTCCTCGTGTCTGAATTCTTCCCGATACTTTGTAGATATGGGAATCGAGGTGTAGTGAGTCTCACTGTGCTCAGCTTTCTTCTGACAACGACTACACTCAACCGGTCGAGATTCTGACCAGCCTTTTTGCTTCCCCAAGAGCGCATCCCATCCGCGTTTCCTGTACATTTCCAGAATAGGAACGGGTATAGCCTGACAAACATCGACGATCTGATCGTCCTTGGATCCAAAATCTGTCGTCTTCTTGCAGTACACGCTTGAATAGAAATCGCGGCAAAGCTGCTCAAGATCAGTCTGGAACTGAATCTGCGAGGCTGTCGCGGCACGCCCAAGGCTTGAGAGGATCATGTACGCCCCGCCCAAGACCATTATCGGCCCTCCAATAAGAAACAACACCCCGAAAGGCAGTTTCTCCTTACCGACGACATCCGCGACGCCGTATGCGGAGGCAAGGATCCCGAGAACGACCATCACTACTGCAATGCCGAAGTTGCCCAGAGCCTTCGTCTTCTTGATTTGCGCTACACCTTGCCCTTGTCTTGCGAGACCATCCGGTGTATCGAGGAACGCCAAGCACTCTTCTGTTCGGGAGTCCAGCAGGATATCCGTCATCGTGCGACTCGATTCCGTCATTTACTTGTAACCTCCAGAGGATCATTTCGCTTCCGAGCCTGAAGGATGAAGCTGAATCGCCTCCATTGTGGCATTTATTGATGGCCTTCCGCCGCCATACATGACGCTTGATCCTCCAAATACCACAATCGACTCGCCGAGAACAGCGCACATATGGCCACTTCTGCCTGACTGTAGTCTAGGCCCGGCGCTCCATTCATTGGAGCTAGGATCAAATGCGTGGATCTGCGTTGGGAATTCTCCGGTCTTGCAAATTCCGCCAACGACAAATACCTTGCCCCCTGCGACAACGGCTCTTCCGCCAGTTCGGTCTGTCGGGATGTCTTGCACGACGGTCCATGTATTTGTTTTGGGATCAAAGCAATCGACACGTTCCGCTCTATGACTGGTTGGCGTGGATTGTACGTACGAGGCAGCTTTGCCAGAAATGATGAAGATCCGTCCATCTACTGCGGCGGCGGCACCAGCTTGTCGTCCTTCAGGCATTGCGCCTAAAGACTGCCAAGTATTATTCTTTATGTCCAGAGCTTCTACGACGTCCAGCGTTCTCCTGTTGTCCCCAAGGCCAGCAATTCCGCCGAAAGCATACAGAGTGTCATCAACAACACATACCATTAGCGACCAGCGCGCAGTGGGCATGGCGGCACAAGATTCCCACTTGTCTTCAGCTGCGACGTACTTCTCCACAGATGACAGAACTGCATCATCGCTGCGCCCGCCGACCACAAACATGGCGCCACCATGGACAGCCGACGCTGCAAGAGATCTGGGCGTCGGAATGGGTGCGCAAGAAATCCATAGTTTTGTCGCGGGGTCGTAGCAACCCACTTCGCGAAGATTGCCGGAAAGGGTCATACCTCCGGCAACAACTAGCTTGCCATTCACGGCCTCCGCGCATCCGGCCATCCGCCCCACGAAAGCATGATCAGATGGATTGCTTGGCCCCGCTTCACATCCCATGCACATGAGAGCAAAGGATACCGTGAAGAACGCCGTAAACATTGCATGTTTAGACATTTTTCTCTCCTTTTGTTCAAATCGAACTGGTTGTCTACTTCTTTGCCTGATGCCGCTCGAGTAGACTCACGATTTCTGAATGTCCCTCTTTTCTTGCGACCGTTAGAGACGTCCTGCCATCTCTTGTTGCGGCATTTACGTCAGCACCACTCTCGATGAGGATTTTTACAATGTCAAGATTGCCTTTCCACGACGCATATATCAGCGCCGTGCCGCCCCCCTGGTCCGCTTGATTAGGGTTGGCTCCCTTTGAGAGCAGAAGCCGAACGACATCCTTCTGGTTCCTGGCAGCCGCAAGCATCAAGGCGGTACCACCTGCGGGCACTTGGTCGGTCCCCGGTCCCGCCGAATTCACGTCGGCACCGCGGTCAAGTAGACTCCGGACTTCGTCAAGTCTTCCGAGCCCGGCGGCAATACGGAATTGGGAGTTGATTTCCTCCTTATCGGAGGTATCGTTGGTGTCCCGTAAAGGGCCTGCTTTGTCCGGTTCGGGTGAGACAGGGGCCGCAGGAGCACCTGGAGGAACAGGGCTACTGGGGCCAGAAGAAGGAGTACCGGCAGATGGCCCAGCAGGCGGAGATGCAGGAACAGGAGGAGATGAAGGAGCAGGAGCGGCAGCGGGAGGAGTACTAGAGCCATCGTCTTGCTTGCTATTGGCGGCTACCTGTCCGCAGTCGCAACCCGCCACACGATTCCAGAAGCCCTTTTCAGTCGCGGTATAAGCTGCTGGATAGACATACTTGCAGATGAATCCGTCGGGGCCACGGCCAAAGATTATATAAACGGCGATAGCGACGATCACCAGACCTGCCCCGCCCTTTTTATTGGCATTCGACTGCTCGCTCATTGTCATTGTCTCCTTTTCCATCCTGATTCAGGCGAAGCAATGGCCCCCGAAAAGCTGAGGAGCGCGGCGACCGCGCTGTGCACAGGGACTTCCACATCCCTACCAGAGAACGCAGTCTCGACCGCGCTCCAAACGGAGCGCGTCGAGCACTTGCGCGGTTCTCTGCAATACAACGTGGAAGTTTTGTGCACATCCGCTCAAGGCTTGACGCCTAGAATCTGTCTCTTATCGTTTCCGATATTCTCCTTGTTTTCGTTTCGTCTTCATCGTACTGCTTCTGCGTTCGTATTCACAACACCACGGCAGCGGTGTTGCTGGGCACGCTAATTCCGGCGCTGTTGACGCCGATGGCGCGGTACTCGATTTCGCAACGCTGAGGTTGGTGCGAAAGCAATGTATGCGTTTCGAGCGCCATTCCGACTTGTTCCCAACTGCCGAATGCGCCGCCGCCTTGCGGGCCATTGCGGCGATAAATCACGTAGGTCCGCACGGGTCCGCCTTTGCCGCCGATGATGGGGGATTTCCAGTCCAGGTAGACGGTGCCGGGGCCTTGCATGATGGCTTCGAGGGCGCGGGGTTGGTTCGGCGGATTCGTCGGCTGTGCCGGGGCTTTCTTTCCCCAACCGATCAGTTCAAGTTTGCCCGGATCGTTCGCGGTGTCCACTTCGGACTGTTTCAATTGGGCAAGCATGTTCTCGGTCAGGGCGTCAAGGGCGGCATCTTTCTCTTCGGTCTTGATCTTCGCCATCGCGCGGAAGCAGATGACGACAAGCAACCCTTGACGAAAATCATCGGTGGCAGTTTGCATGGCTGGAAGGTCGGCATGCGGGAAGTCGCCGGGATTCGTTTGATACCCAGCGATCATCGCGTTGGCCAACGCGAGAATGTCCAACTCCTGGCTCGGAAACTGCGCCATTGTTTCATCCTTTTTTGACAGGATAACGGGAATGACAGGATTCGCTAAAAGCGCGGACCTTTCTTTTGACCTCGACTTTCTCTTCGCCAAAATTCAGCAGCAATCCGACCGGTTTTCCGGTGGCGACAAGATAGTTCACCACTTGGGCGTCATGGGCTTGGTTGAGACGCCGGACGGATTTCAACTCGACGATGACGGTGTCTTCGACAACAACATCGGCGATGAAATCGCCAACGACGATTCCTTCATATTCGGCCTTGATGGGCTGTTGTGCCGTCGCATGCAAACCGCTCCGTTCAAGCTCAATCATCATGCACTGTTCATAAACGAATTTGAGAAACCCGAAGCCCATCTGGTTGTACACGCGAAAGGCGCAACCGATCATCTTCTCTGTCAGGGGTTCAAATCCCATCATCTGGTCAGAATGCGCGTCACTTTCCGATCTCTCCCAAGGCAAACTCCGCTGCCATACGAACCCCCAACTCCTTATCCTTCAGGGCATTACTGAGTGGTGCTATCGCTCGCTTGTCTTGGAGATCTGCCAAAGCATATGCTGCCGCCTCACGGACATTGGCGTCTTTATCATTCAAGCGCAGAATAATGGGTTCAACTGCTCGTGAGGCCTTCATCTTTCCCAAAGCCTTCATTGCATCTCCACTGACAACCCAATCCAGATCCTCGATAGTAGCGATAAGAGGATCAATAGCTCGTGCATCACCTATTTCGGAAAGTACCGTAATCGCCGCCCTGCGCGTTTCCGGATCCTTATCCGACAACGCTTTGATAAATTCAGAAACTGCATTGATGGTAGACTCGTTCTTCTGCCATTTGGGGTCTATTGCCCTCAAAGTGCCAAGGGCGCAGGCCGAAACATGTTGGTTTGAGTCAACCATAGCCGCAACTAGGAAGTCGACTGCAGGGTCACCTATCTCGATAATTGCCTGGCGTGCCTCAAGACTGGGAGATGTTGGAACGCTCCGGCCTCCTTCCCATCGTTGTAGTGGCGTATTATCCGGGAAGGTTTCAATTAACGCCAAGATCGCGGCCTCAGCCTTTGGACCCATTGCAGCCAACCTGGCAGCCGCGTAGGCCTTGTCCTTGGCATCGCCAGTTCTGAGGGTAAGGATCTCTTTTCGGAGGTCCTCCGATGCTTGTTCCTCGGACTTCATTGCTCTTGCATTGAGATTAGGGTGATTCTCAATGAACGAGAGTCGGGGGGGCGATGAGTCTGTAGTCATAGCGCATGCCGGAAGATGCGAGAAGTTGGTGATGAGAACAATCGCTGCCACGCCAGACAGGAGACCAAAATGGATACGCTCAGCGTTCACGGGACTTTGTCCTTATCCTGTTATTCTGTCCGATTTCTTTACAGCACGACCGCAGCCGTGTTGCTCGGCACGCTGTTGCCGCCGTTATTCACGGCGATGATTCGGTATTCCAACTGGACGTTGCGCGGCTGATCGGGCAGCGTCAACTCGCTGTCGAGGGCCACGCCAACTTGATGCCACTCGTTGAACGCGCCGCCGGAGACTTGCTCGCGGCGTTCGATGAGATACGTCCTCACGCGGCCGCCCGGACCCGGCGCGGGCGATTTCCAATCGAGGAAGAGCGTGCCCGGTCCCTGAATAACGGGATCGAGATTGCGCGGTTGGCCCGGCGGATTGCTCGGTTGCGCGGGCGCTTTCGGACCCCAACCGATCAAGCCCAATTTCTCCTGATCGCTCGAAACATCCACTTCGGACTGGCGAAGCTGGACTTTCATGAGGTCTTCCAGCGTCGTCAGCACGCCGTCTTTGGCTTCCGTCGCCAACTGAGCCTTGGCGTCCGCGTCGAGTTGCGCATTCTTGGCTGTCTGGTACGACGCGCGCTCCCCCTGGAGCGCGACGAGGTCGGCATGAGGGAATACCGCCGGGTTTTGCTGGTATCCGGCGATCATGGCATCCGCCAGCGCGACAACATCCGGTTCCCGCCTTGGAAAATTCGGCATAGTCTCAATCTCCTTCCGCATTCAACGGTTTCGGGCCTCTTGGGGCACAAAACACACAACATATTGAAAATTAAGCACTTACAACGCGGCTCCCCGCCGCGCAACGTCGAATTGCAGACTTACAACGTCACGTTGCAGACATGCAATTCGAAGATGTAAACACGCATTTTCGATTTGCAGACATGCAACCCCGATCCTCGCAGCCGAGCGTCGAATTGCAGATCAACAATTCGACGTTGCAGATACGCATTTGGGATTTGCAGATATGCAATCTCGTTCCCCGCTCCCCGGAACACCGCTACAGGTTTACAATTCGGGATTGCGAGTCGGTCGCCCCGCTGGAATGACGTGCTTCCCCTCAGCGTCCTGCTTCGGTCTGCAAGTCTGCACGCGATTCAACTTTCGCGGTTGTGTTCGGCGTGAGTAGCTTCGGCGATTCGTCTGCGGTGTATTTCGCCGTTAGGCGAACCCCCAATACTGCAAGGGCCATAGCACAAAAGAGTACTACACATTCGTCATGGAATTCGCAGATTCTACGGCAAACGGCCCGAGAAGTCAAGTTTTTTGTTTGCCCCTTTCATAGGTTTGTTCCGTCAGACTCCGTGCTCCTCAAACCGCGTCATATCGTGAACCTGATCGCCCCGCACATTTCTCCTCGTTTCCGGTAAGTAACCTCCAGACAGGCGATGGTCGCCTGCCGGAGGACGCATGGAATTGTTCGCTACCGACCTTGACCGGCTGGGTTTCCTTCTGGAAACGGATGCCTCGCTCGGGCTGCATCTGGAATCGCTCGCGGCGCAGGGCGTCGAACTCGTCACCGAGGAACTCCCGCCCGATCAGCGCCCGAAGTACGTCACCAACTACATCGGCTCCAAGCAAAAGCTCGTCGACTGGATTTGGAAGCACACGCCAGAGGATGCGGCCTCCGTATTGGATGTCTTCACCGGGTCCGCGGTCGTGGCCTATATGTACAAGACCAAGGGGTTACAAGTACTGGCCAACGACCGGCTCCGCTACTCTTATCATGCGGCGCGTGCGATTGTAGAGAATTCGGACACGCGTCTCTCTGAAGCCGACCTGGACAAGCTCCTGGCGCACAACCCAAAGGCGCGCACCTTCGTCCGGGACACCTTCAAGGGCATCTTCTTCGCCCAGGGCGTCCACGGCCTCATAGACAACATCCGCGCGAACTGCGACCTGTTCAAGGGATACAAGAGAGACATCGCGCTTTTCGCCTTGGGCAAGACCTGCATGTCCGGCAAGGGCGGATTCGGCCATTTCTCTTCGTCCACGCAGTACGGCAAGCGCGAGGATAGCCCGGACGAGTTCATCGAGCGGCTCAAGGGCAACATTGCGCGCATCAACGCCCTTGTTTTCGACGGCGGCAAGCCCTGTAAAGCGTCCAATGAGGACGTTAACGTGTTCCTGCCGAAGGCCGGCGTTGACCTCGCGTATTTCGACCCGCCGTATGCCACCGAATTCAGCACGACCAACTACGAACGTTCGTACCACTTCGTAGAAGGTCTCATGACCTACTGGGACGGCCTGGAAATCAACGAGGAATCGAAGGTCAAGTTCTACGAGACCGACCACGAGACCGTTACGAAGGCCAACGCCAAGGGCTTCTTCGAAACCTTCCTCGGCAACGCAGCGCATATCCCGCACTGGCTCATCTCGTACCGCGACCACGCCTACCCCAACGAAAGCGAAATGCGGCAGATCATCGCCGCGCACGGGCGGGATTCGAGCATGCGGTCGCACCAGCACCACTACTCGATCACCTCGCGCCACGGAGAAAACTCCAACGCGCTCGAACGGCTCTTCATCTGCCGCAAAGCCAAGGCCATGAAACAGGCGGCGGACCTGCGCGCGCAAGGGGTTTGGGACGAAACGGAGAATGAAATCCGCTACCGCGTCCGCGACCCGAAGGACTTCGTGACGGACTCTTTCCGCACCAAGGAACTCAAGGACGGCGTGTCCATCATCGTCGGCAGACTCAAAGGCGCCGACTCGGACACGATGGTGCTGCAGGCGTACCGGTTCGCCAAGAAATCCGAAGAGAACCCCGACGGCTGGACCTTGGATAAGGCCAAGGAGTGGGTCAAGAAGCATCAGACCGGCTCGGCGTTGTCCGACGGCCTGTGTGCGGCGGCGATGCACACGTCCGCGCCCATCGAGTTCGCCTTCCCGTCGGCGGAAGCACTCGACGTAGCCCCCGGCCCCGCGGGCGATCCCCAGTTCACCTTCGTGTTGTGCCGCGCGGGTACCAACCGGAACGGCGACCATTTCCTCGCCGAGGAACTCGCTACCCGGTACATGACGGCGGTCAACAAGAAAATCGATCTCAAGCATTCCCAAGACTTTACGGACATCGTCGGCGGCATTGCCGGGGCGGATTACATCGAGGACGCCCAGAGCCAGCGCATCGAGTGCGCGGGCGAACTGTACACACGGGACAGCGCCAACGCCCAGCTCGCGTACAAGCTCATGAAACGCGGCGTGATCACCCATGTCTCGATGGAGTGCGACTACGAAGAGGGCGAATGCTCGGTCTGCGGCAAGCGCGCGGCGTCCAAGAGCGACTACTGCGTCCACCTCCGCAAGAACAAGGGCGGCGAGGTCCAGGGAAAACCAGTCTACGAAATTCTGCACGGCGTGACGTTCACAGGCGTCGGGCTGCTCGACCGCAAGGGCGCGGACGAGAACGCCCGGATTCTGCAAGTGGCGTCGCAACAGTGCCCATGTGAAGAACCCACAAAAGGAGAGCCAGCGATGGACGAGAAGGACAAGGACAAGACGCCCAAGGAAGAGACCGAGGGCGCGAAAAAGAAGGACGACGCCGGGGGCGGCGGAGGTGGGGGCGGGAACACGCCCGTGCCCGACGACCCAGCGGCATTGAAGGCGCGCGTCAAGGAATTGGAGCAGGAGAACAAGGCTCTCAAACAGCAGGTGAGCGATCTCCAGAAGCAGGTCCAGGAACTCGAGGCGGACAAGAAAGCCGCCGCCAACCGCGCGCGGGCGCAGAAACTCCTGCGAAAGATGGAGAAGCAGGGGCTGTCTTTCGGGTCCGACGAGGAACGCGAACAGGAATTGTTCCGCCTGGCCAGTCTTTCCGACGAGGCGTTCGCGGCGACGGAGACCGCCTACGAACGCATGGCGGGCGCGAAGCCGTCCGCCGATGCGGGCAAGGACGGCGGCGCGGCGAAGGCGGGCGAGGGCGCGCCGGCGCAGGAATCCGCCCAGGCTTCCCGTACCTGTTCAAAGGATACCCCGCCCCTGCGCACCGACGCCGGCGTCCGTCCCCTGGATGTCGACGACAAGAAGACCTCGCTCGAGGACCAGCTGCGCGACGGCATGATGGCCGCATACCGCACGCGGGTCGCCTCGGAAACCGGAACCCTGGCCCAGTCGGCCTAACTCACAGGAAGGAGTCAGCACCATGGCTTTCATCAATGCAGCGCACCGGGGTCTCGCCTATGGCGACGGCTACCTTCAGGGCGACGGCGAACTCGGCCAGTTGGTCAAGATCGCGGGTAACGACCTGTTCGCGGTGAACACCGACCCCGCCACGCCGTCCTTCGGCATCCTTATCAAGGGATATAAGAGCGGCGAGATGCCCGGCATCTATTGCATGGGCGGCGTCTACGAAACCGATGTGTTCGAGGGGACCATTCAGGCGGGCGACCTGCTGAAGGCATCCGCGAACGGCAAACTCACGGCGGGCGTCGGCGAGGGCGATGTGGTGGTCGCGCAGGCGATCTCCGTGTCCGGCGGCACGCTCAAGTTCCGTCTGATCGTGTAAGGAAGGAGAACACCGACCCATGAAGACCAACAGCATCAATATCCACAGCCAGGAGTACATGGAGACCATGGCGCGCCTGATGAGTCAGGCGATGGAGTCTCCCGATGGCATGCGCGCGCTGGCGGCCGCCATTGCAGCGCCCATCGAACAGGAGATCGACCGCAAGGAAATCTCCTCGCTCCTGCTGACGAAACACACACTGCCGAAGGGCGAGCGGCCCATCTACCAGAAGCGAAAGGAGGTCACCGCGCACTGGATCAGCACCGAAGGCGACGCACGTTCGGGCGAGGTGAACAAGGACGAGGTCGAGTTCCCGACGCACCGCATCCATGCGAATCCGATGGTCGACGTGTCCGTGCTCAAACACGGGAACATCGGCACGCTCATGGACATCCAGACCAGCGCGGCCAACGATATCCGCAAGAAGATAGACAGCCGAACCCTGACCGTCCTGTCCGCCGCGGTGCCCGCCGCGAACGTCGTCGAGGTCACCGGTACGGCGTTGACGGACACGGCCCTCAATCAGGCCATTTCGATCATCGAGGACCTGGAGATGTCCGTGAAATACATCGTCATGCGCGGGCGGCGGTTCAACGATATGCGGTCGTGGAACCTCGACCCGGAGACGAAGGCCGAATTGCGCGCCAAGGGCGTCATCAAGAATTACGGCACGGGCGGCATTCTGTTGACCGCCGCGGCGGCGATGGACGAGATCATCCTCGTGCCGGACGCCGAGGTCGGCAAGATGCCCATCCGCGAGACGCTCACCACGGAGTCCATCGAGGTCAAGACGCAGTTCAAGACCGGCTGGCTCGTGTGGATGGAACTGGGCCAGGGCGTCACCCGCCCGGAGATTCTGGTCAAGATCCGGATTCTCGGATAGGGGAGGCCGCCGCACATGATTCAAGTGAAGAACGTACGCGCCGGCATGCTGCTCATCACGGATGCCGGACTCGAACTCAAGCCGGGCGAGGTGGCCGGAGCCGCCTCGCTCAGCCCCCAAATGCAGCGCGCCGTGGCCTCGGGCCACCTTGTCGTGGTGCGCGATGACGCCCCTGTTGCCGGACCGCCGGAGACCGATACGCCGGAGAGCCTTGCCGCACTGCAGGCGCCGGACGCCGTGGCACGCGTGCAGGCGGAAACGGATGCGGGATGTTTGAAGTCGTGGCTCGCGGCGGACAAACGCCGGAGCGTGGTCGCCGCCATCAACGCGCGTCTGCAGGAACTCGGACAGAACACGGGGTGACCCCATGCCGCTGGCGGACTTGGTATCCACGCTGCGCCAGGACATCGCCGACGCGGAGAAGACGCTCTTCGCCGACGAGGTCTTGGCGCGGTGTCTCTTGAAGGGGGCGCTCCGTCTTGGACGGGACTTGCGCATCACGCTCGCGGTGACGGGCGGAGAGATCACGCCGGAGCCGGAAGGCGAGACACGGGAACTGCTCCTGCTCCTGGGGCAGATTAATGCCTGCCAGATCATGCGCGCGGCGACGGCGAATGCGTTCTCTTTCTCCAGCGGGGACAAGAGCGTCAACAAGACCGGCCAGCCCAAGCAGTGGGCGGAACTGGAAGAATCGCTCACGCTCCAGTACCGGCAGCGTGTAGCGCAAATGACCCCCGGCGTCCATGACGACGACGGCTACATCATCTCTCCTGAATTCCGGCCCGTCCTCTACGAACAGGGCATCGACCTCGAACCATTGGAGGATTCCCACCTGTGGCCCTATTGAGTCCGGGCGAGAAGGCCGAAGCGGGCGCGGATGTGCGCGGGCTTATTCTCGCGTCCGGTCAGACCGCAATCCTGCTGCGGGCTTCGGACGGCGAACGGTTGTATGGCACGGACGATGCGCCGTATGCACCGGTCGGGGAACTTCTTCCGCTGGAGTTTATTCCGACGCCGGCAGAGGACCTCGCGCAGAAGATCGATGCCACGGCCTGTGTATTGCCTGACGCGGACGTGCGCCCGGAGGACCGAATCCAAGTCGGCGCGGAGACGTATCGCGTGCAGACGGTGAAGGAAGAACGCCTGTTCGGCGCGATCACGCACAAGGTGATCAAATTGGTAAAGCATCATGCCGGTTAAGCGGTTCGGAGACTGGGACAAGGTCAAGGCGCGGCTGGAGAACAACCCCGGCGCACGCTTGGCCAAGGCCATCCGTCAGGCCACCATTCAGAACGCGCTGTTGCTGGTCAGGGAAATCAAGCGGGGCATTGTTGCGCAGGCGCCGGGCGGCGTGCCGTTCCCGCCGCTGGCCGAGAGCACCATCGAACGCAAAGGTTCCAGCAAGGCCCTTATCGATACGGGCTTCCTGCTCAATTCCATCACACAACGAATTCTGGCCGACCATGCGTTCGTGGGACTCCTGCGCGGGACGGTCAACAATGAAGGCGAGGACATGGTGAACATCGGTGCCGTCATGGAATACGGCGCGACCATCACCATGCCGAACGGCGCAACCATCATCATCCCGCCGCGCCCCTTCCTGCATCCCACGATGGAGAAGTACCGCGACCAGGTCGCGGACAACTACCGCAGAGCCGTCCGCACTGCAATGAACAAGGCAATACCACACTCTACGTAATCCGGAAACTAGAAAAATCTACGACGTCACCGCCAGCAACAAAGGAGGCCGTTTCTCGCCAGTATGCCGTCAGAAACTCCCTTTCCTCTGGGGACAGAACTCGCAGAACCTTACAGTGCACCTTCGTGAATTCGTTTGTAGCCTCAGTTCGTAATACTATCACGCGAGCGACAGCCACCCATTCCGAGGTAAGGAGATCGAGGGGGATGTTGATCGGGTACAAACGCCTTCCTTTCTTGCAGAAACAAAACTCGCTGTGTCCGCTGAGATCATGGTGGTCAACTCCTTGGGAAGTATCCAACTTGACCATCCAGTTAATCTCGACAACTGATCCCACAGTCTGCTCCTTCCAAGTGACCCCCAATTACCCACATATGGGTGAAAAGATCCCAACCTTGCACTAGACTATTCTACCCCCCAATGGCGCTCTGCAAGTATTTCGCTGCAAGGTCAAGACCCGCTTTCATGGCAACGTCTAGTGCCTGCTGGCCAGCACCTTTAAGGGCACTCAGCAACTTACCGAGATTGCCCTCTCTAGCGGATTGCTGAGCCTCGGCGACCTTTCCAATCACGATATCGCCGTTGTCTCCGCCCTCTCCTTGCTTCAGCCTGTCTCTCAGGGCACCAAGCTCTTCAATTAACTCATTCCTCTTGGCATTATCTCCCCAAGATTGCATGAGAATCATCTGTGAGTTGCTGCCCGAGTTTGGTCCTTGATTTCCTACCTGTGCCGCATTGTATTGGTCTCGCATGCATGTACCCTCCTGAACATTACTGATCGAGACAGAGATGCTCGGAAAAGACTGTAGGGGACAACCCACTTCACGGTCCCTATCTCGCTCAGCAGTCCTCATATAGTTTTCAACGAGTCGCGCAATCTTCGTCTGCACGACAGTTCCATTATCAAGTTCATGTCGGAGTTCCTTGTCAAGATGAAGAATGGACGGCCCGGCGTCGGTTTCGCCGTAGTACCTGTTGGACGGAAGAACGCTCCGCTCGGAATACGACACAAGTGGCTGGCTGGTAAGTTGATAAATAAGTAGTTGACATACAGATATATATGGATACAGAGTTACCTCGAATGCGTTGTGGTTTACGATTTGTAGGGGCATGGCACCGGCAAATCCTGGATTAATATAGTCACCGGTACAATGAACGGAGATGCCAAGCCGCGCAAGCCTGCTTCTTCCTTCAACTCGCGCGCTGTATTTGTCGCAAACGGAGATCTGTTCGTAGACTTGTCCGAAGACGATTTCCTGGGGCCCGACAGCTATGGGAGTTCCTTCGTCCAAGTATTGCGCATCCAGAAAGTCGTTGACACATTCCAAGTCCCTTATGTCGAACGTTTTCACATTTCTTGAAAAACGCAGGACTCTGTTACCCAATCGCAGGTCCACCGAGGCTGGCTGCACCTGACGGGCGAGATCAAAAGGATGGCTAGGCTCGGGACAGCCAAAGACGATTTCACCCTTCGATATGGCTGCATATATCTCTCTGTCGCTCAATTGCATCTGTGCTCAGTCCGAACTCTCTTGAAACCACGCCCGAATGTCCCTGACAGCGAAGGTTCTATCAGCGTTCTTGTCAATGTCATGGGCCACCAGAAGCCATTGCTCCTCCGGATGCCACTCATTCTTTCCGAAGACAATCTCCTTGGGAACGATATGCCTGACCGAAGTTCTCCCCTTGTAGTTTGTATACACGATTGAGATGGATTGCTCGGCTTTCATCGGACTTCTCCTTGTGTGTCAGCTGACAAGACCATAGCGACCGAGCTTCTCGCCCAGTCCGTAGTACTCTTTGCGACAGTACGCTATAGGCATAATACGATCATATTGTATCTCCGGGCTTATACAGTCGGCGTCGGCATATTCATGTTTCACCAGCCCAATGAAGGTATGATGAGATCCAAGCTCCAAAACGCTGACCACGTCACAGAAGAGATGGTGTTTGCACTCTTCTATACACGGCGGATACCCAGGAACCAAGGTGACCTTCGTAAGCCCGTTTTCCGCAAACTTATCCGTGGACTCTCCCGAAGTGTTGCCGCACCGATCAACGGAATGAAGCATGCCTTTCGTTGGAATGTTTATCGTGAATTTCAGGGAGGCCTTCAGAATGTGATAGGAGAAGCGTTCCGGCCTGACTGAGATGTAGACCGTTGGTGGAGAGGAACAAAGGATCCCGGTCCAGGAGACTGTAAGAACATTCACCTGTTGTTCGAGACAGCAAGTTACGAGAGTGACGGGCACGGGATAGAGGCTGGCCCGTACGTCCGCCTTGGGCATTTTCTCCTTTGTCGGCATGTCAATATCGCTCCCACGTCCGCGTGCCAAACACGCATGACGGCTATAGCGTACGGGCTAAGCGGTCTGGTTGTCAAAGACTGCGCACGAAGGCCAGGGACTCTGGCCGTATCACTCACGAATGAGCGCAGTCCCGTGTTTTCCGGTAAGTAATCTCCGAACGAGGTTTGCCGGAGACGAACGTATGACGCTGCTGCGCGAAGTGGTCGAGACCTTCATCCGCCTGGTCAAGGCGGAGATTGCCCCCAATGCCGTTCTCGTCCCCCCGGACGATGTGTTCGAGGTGCCCAGGGTTCCGAGTCTTGTCCTGCAAGGCCCCACGCCAATCGAAGACGCCGCGCGCCGCTGTCCGGCCCCTCTCCTTCTCGATGACCGGGACGCCATGACCTTTACGGAAACGGCCCATCCCCGGCTGTATCACCTGGACTTCGACCTTGTCGCTACAGCTGGCGATGCCCCATCGGTCATCGACATGCAGGAAAAGGCGGTCCGTTTCTTTCAGGCGCACCCCACGATATCTATCGGCGACCGGGGCGCGCTCAACCTCTCCCTGCTTGTCCCCCTGGGCGCGGGGCGCCGCGTGAACCTCTCCAACCTGCGGCAGGCGTCGGGGCGGTGCCGTATTGAGGATTGCCCGGTATACGGCGACGCCGTGCGTGAGGGAAAGCTCATAGACACACGGATTTTCGAGTTCCGCGACGGCGTCGTCGAAGACGCCGTCTTCGGTCCGCAGCCATAGAGAGGAGAAAACGCCCATGATTGAAGTGAAGAACCTGCTGTTCCAACCGCTGTCGCTGCACACGCGCAGCGGGCGTGGACTGCACCTGGGACCACGCCAAGTCCTCCGCCTGCCCGACGACGACGTGTCCGCGGAAATGCAGGCCGCAGCCCGGCGCGGCGCCGTGAGCCTGACCCCTGTGGACGAGACCGCTGTTACCGACACGCCGCAGTCCCCCGGCGTCCCGACCGACCCAGCGTTGGAAAGCGCCGTCCGCAGCCGTCTCGGATTCGATTCCGGCCAGGCGGCCACCGCCCCGGACACCACGCGCGTCGCGCGCAGGAAAAGGAGTTGACCATGCCCACCTATCTTTCCCCCGGCGTCACCATCCGCGAAACGGATTTCAGCTACTACGTCAAACAGTTGTCCACGTCCGCGTGCGGCATGCTCGGCGTCGCGGAACGCGGCCCGAGCAACAAGCCGACGCTCGTGACCAGTTGGGAACAATTCGTCCGCCGTTTCGGCGGCTATGTCCAGTCGGGCTACCTCGCCTACGCCGCGCGCGCCTTCTTCGACAACGGCGGCGCGCAGCTCTGGGTGAACCGCATCGCCCACTACACCGATCCGTTGGACAAGACCACGCTCAGCGCCGTGCGCAGCGCCGTCACGCTCAAGAACCGCAACACCGTCAAGGCATCGCTCGCGACGGGCGCATCCGGCACGGACCGCATCCTCTGGCAGGCCGTGGCGGCAGGCGCGGCGGGCAACGGAATCACCATCGCGCTCGTCGCCTCCGGCAACGACACCACGTTGTCGGTCGAAGTAACGGGCGAAGCGATCACCGTGAACCTCGCCACGGACAATGAGGGCAACTCCACCTCGACAGTCGCTCAGGTCGTGGCCGCCGTTACGGCCAAGACCGAAGCCGCAGCATTGGTCACGGTCGCCGGAACGGATACGGGCGTGGTGGCAGCTGTCGCCGCGACTCACTTGGCGGGCGGATTGGACCCGCAGGACGCCCTGACGGTCAAAGCCGTGGACGAGGGTGTCTGGGGCGACCGGATTGCCGTCCAACTGGAGAACGGTTCCCGTTCGCCGGACACGGAGTTCAACCTCATCATCCGGCATAAGAACGAGATCGTCGAGGTCTTCAAGGACCTGTCCATGTCGCCGACCGCCGCGAACTACGTCGAACTCGTCGTGAACGGCGACTCGGAGTACGTCACCGTCGAGGACAAGACCACGGGAACCGTTACGGCGCAGCACCGGCCCGCCGTGGGCCAGTTCTCGCTCACGGACGGCGACGACGGACTCACCGGTCTCGCGGACGAGGACTATATCGGCGACCAT
>Ga0116192_1001081_pt1 | contig 19529 bp, 20 predicted proteins | sample AD_UKC113_MetaG_FD_89876 | JGI IMG/M metagenome (GOLD analysis project Ga0116192, IMG submission 89876) | Active sludge microbial communities of municipal wastewater-treating anaerobic digesters from Hong Kong - AD_UKC113_MetaG | ecosystem: Engineered > Bioreactor > Anaerobic > Digestate... | reverse complement strand
TTAATTCAGATGTTAATTCGGATGTTAATTCAGATGTTAATTCAGATGTTGATTCAGTTGTTGTATCAAATGTTAAATTATTAGCAATCATGTATGCGTATTGAGCTTGTTGTTTTATAATTCCTGAATTTGTTTCTCTTTCACCTAAAATATATTTTGATAATACTTTATAATTATTATCATATGTAATGTAAATTATATTGAATCTACCGATGGAAAACCAAGCTCCAGCGAAAATATCATAAAGTTTTGGTATATTTAGTTCACTGGAACTTAATTTATTATGCACGCCATTTATTTCTACGGCTGCGGCATTTCTATGCCCACCTCCATCAAATTTGACTGCTATTGCTTCTACATCTGATGCGTATTCATGAGAACGTAAACTCATATATGTGCTTGTACCAAAATCATTAATACTATATGCAACACTAAAATCAAGTAATGGATATTTATTAAACATTGCATTAGCAACATCAGATTTTAAAATCTTAGTGTTAGAATATCCGATAAAATAATATTTATTATCAATCATGCAGAAAAGAGGATCAGTATAACTAGCATTATTAATATGTATATCATTTATTTGTTTGTAATAAACACCTTTAATCATAATTTCATCCATTATTTTTTTATCATCACACAAATATTCACAATACAAATCAATGTTAAGAGGTAAATTGTAAAACCATGATACAAATTCTTTGCAGTATGGCATTTTTTCCAACATCAAATCACGATCTTGTACATATTCTACGAGCAATGGTGGTTTAGAATCTGCAAACAAAAATTCCCACATTAACATTGCACCACTTTTAAACATATTAAATATTTTATATCTATTATCTAATTGTGCTAATTTTTTTTCTGCAGTTTTATGATGATCAATAATTATAAAATTTTTTGCTTCTGCAATAAATCTGAGAATGATATCATAATTAAATGAAATGTCACATATTATAACATTTTTTCCTTTTATACTATCAATAAGTTTAGCAATTTTATCTGTTTGTGAATTTCGATCATAAGAACAACCAATGAAATCGATTTTTTGAGGTAATTTTTTAATGTTTGAATAAAATTTAAGAATTGCAGCACTAGTTAGACCATCACTACATGGATCATGAAATATTAAAACATCGACTGAATTTTTGTCAAAATTTATATTTTTATTATTATTTTCATATGATACTTTTTTAGTTGGGATAATTGAACTTGTCATAATTAGTATTATAATATATTACGAAAATTTAAATACATAATTGTAAATATCATTTTTTTATACGATATTGATTTTATCTTGAATATTTACTATTATAGCAACTAAAATGATAAAATGAATAATTATCGAAATCAAATATATACATTCATGTGGCCAGAAAACATTTGTTTACCAGTTAAAGTTTACGGATATATCGTAATATTAGCGCTTGTGTTATCATGTTTAATTAACATTTTTGTTGATTATTTTAACAATATTGGTTTATTTTATTCAATTAGTAAAAATATTGGAAGTAGTTTTTGTTGCTGTGCAAGTAGTGTAATTTTAGTTTTAATACTAGCATATTTCTGTGCATATCCGATAGTTGCATATGGAACTTGGGCAGCTGTAATTTTAATGTTACTTTGTTCATTTTCAAGTATTGCGGGCAACTTTTTCTATGTATACAGCTATAATCCTGTTTTAATAATATAAAAAAAATTGAAATTTACATTTTCTAAATATTTCATGATATTTTTGGATGATAATAACAGTATTACGCAACATGCCAGGAAATAACAAGTCAAACCAACATAACCGAACAAACGAAGTTAAACCCGATAATAAAAAACCAGAAATTAAAAGTTGTAATTTTGGTGTTAATTGTACTTTGTTCGAATGTAAACCCGAGTTTCATCCAGAAGGTAGATTAATTACCAAAGAACATTGTAACATTAAAAAATGTAAACTCGGTGAACGTTGTTTGAAAGATCATTCACTTGATTTTTTTGCTTGTCATTATGGCAAGTTGTGTATTAATCGTAATTGCGATCGTCCTCATCCTACTAATCCTTTGTGTGATCATGGTAATAATTGCATATCAAACGAATGTTTACGTATGGAACCTTATGCTAAAGATAACGATGATAGTTATACTAGTAATAAAAAACATCATGTTAATAAAAAACCTTATTTCGATCTTTCGAATGACGAGGAATTTCCTGTTGTTTTAGTATCAGCAAGTCAAACAAAACGTAAAAAGGATAAGGCTGCAAACAAAAAAAACAAAGTTTGTATCTTAAATAATAACGTAGTATCTTCAAATTCTTTTCAAGCTTTGGTTGATGTAGAGGAAGAGGACAAGTTGACAAACCAAGATAATACAAGTAATATTGTTATTACGGAGGTTAATCCTATTGTGGAAAAAAATGTTGAGGAAGAGAAAAAAGATGAAGAGGAAGAAATATTGGAAATAGAAGTCAAGGCGGAACCCAAAATTGAATCGTTACCAACAAGTAATACGAAATCGAAATCGAAATCAAAATCGAAATCAAAATCAAAATCAAAATCAATTGTTACTTCTTCTGTTCCTGCTTCTACATTTACACCAGCATCATTTTGGAAAACAACTGCAGTAAACAAATTATTACCTCAAGTATCAAAAGATGCTTCAGATAATTATAAACTATCTATTAATCATGTTTCAAGTCAAATTAATATCATTAATTCGAAAAATTTGAATGGTATTGAGAAATTAGCATTCATTGGAGATGCGATAAATAATATGAGTAAAAACAAATGGAACATTAACATTAAGGGTAATAACATTAATTTGACTCCAAAAGATAAAATTACTGGTACACTTAACGATGAAATTATTCCACTAAAGTTTTGCAGTAATTTTGTTGTTGATTCTGTATTGGAAATTAAAGTTGTCGATAAATGTGATGCGTTTGAACGCATACTTGCTATTTCTGACAAGCTTGAAGCAGATAACGATATCCAAAAATGGAATGCCGAGTATGATATTAATAGCAACTTGATTCTTGTAACTCCAATTTCTTCTTCACAATCATAAATAACAATTTATTTTTTTTTATGCATCGTAAATGTAAATGCAAAATAAAAAACATTTAAGTAGATTTTTCTTTATTTTTAGTGTATTTAGTCGCCATGTGTAATAATCCTTTTTTTTTATATTCATAACATGGTTCTTGGAATATTTCCTCTTCTGGTTCATATTCGATACTATTTCGATCTAATCCTGGCCAGTGAATGGGTTTATTTTTTAATAATACGACCACTATTCTATCATATTCTAAATACATAAAAGTTTCATTAGGAATTACTTCGGCAAATAACGTATATTCATAAACACACATACTGCCACTATCTCTTGTATAAGATAATTCGAAATCTAATTTTTCTAGTTTATAAGTACATTGTTCTAGTTTAGGATTATCAACATATAATTCAATAATAATATGCTCATTGGTTTGATTCCACGTAAATATTACTTTTTTTTCTCCCCTAGAATTAAGACCAAAGCATAAATTAGTATCAAACATCATATTATTTATGTATGTATTTATAAATTAATAGATTTTGTTTAATAGTTAAAATTTCAATTTTTACAATAAAAATGAACCAAAATTTTTTTTAAATTTAGAAAAAATGAAAAATATTTAAAATAAAAAATAAATATGTATATACCAAATACACATTATAATAAATATTATAAAAATGATAAGTAGAATCTTCACAACAAAAAATGTAAATATTCCTGTTATTGGAGCAAAATGTTCTGTACTCAATCATGGTCATGTGATACTTACAGATGCAATGCCATCGTACATCGATCCTACTGATCCTTTAGGTGCAGAGCGTAAAATATTAGATGCAGCAAGGACATCAACTAATTTGGATTCAGTGACTAAGAAAAACAAAGGAATATTAAATGGGCCAATCAAGTATGATTATGATCGTGATGTAAAATTACTCAAATATTTAATGAAACATCAACATTGGAGTCCTTTTGAACAAATACAACTTCAATTTCATTTGAGATTACCAATGTTCGTACGTAGTCAATATATTAGATATCGTACAGGTGCATATAATGAAGAATCAAGAAGGTATTCATTGCCAACACCCCAATTTTATGTACCAGAAAAAAATAAATTATTATTACAAAGTACAACTAATAAGCAAGCATCTTCTAACGAAATAATAAATGATGAGGGTATAAAATTATTTTACGATACTTTAGCTAAATCAGAAGAGATTTATCAAACTTCAGAAATGTTAACTAAGGAATATGGATTGTCACGAGAAACTGCAAGATTACCTCACCCACAAAATATGTTTACAAGTCTAGTTTTATCTATGAATCTTCGTAATGTTTTAAATGTGATCGCACAACGCACACATAGTACAGCACAATATGAAGCGAGAGTTTATGCATTCGCTATTTATAATTTAGTTAAACAAATTGCTCCTATTACTTTAGAAACGTTTTTAAATACTCATATGTTTAACATAAGTGCTCCTATTGATGCTTATACAGAGGTCAATAATTTAGATGACAAGCAAGATACAATTAATAATAAAAAATATATTATTGCACACGAAATTATTAAAGACCAAATTATTGAAATTGAAAAACTTAAAGAAGATTTTAAATCTATGACACCAGTTATTGAATATGAACAAAATTAGTTTATTTATCAAAATAATAGATGTATTCCCTATTTTTTAATAAATGTAGATGTCCAAATAATTTTAAATAATCCCTTACAATTTTAGTATCATGATACTCAATAGAATAAGTCACATCATCAATAAGATACATTTGCAAATAATAGTACAAAAAACACATTTTATCATTAAACACATTTACTAATACATCTTTAAGATATGTTTCTTTAGTTTCATGTAAAATATCGAGAATTTTACTACTCGCATCAAATAAATATACTATTTTTTGTTTAATATTCTTTACATAATATGTTTGTATTGGTGTTTTTATTGGGTATTCATTAATATTTTTTATATGCAAGTTATCATAATCTTGGTTAATAATTACTTTAGTTATAATAATAAGCACATTTTCAAATTCGGATATAATGTCAGAAACCTTAATTTTAGATATTTTATCCAATATGATATCCAAATGCTTATGCAATTCTTGTATATTTTTAAAACTTGCCAAATTTTCATTTCGAGGTGCGAATTCAAAACCCAAGTTAGTATAAAAAGTTCTACCATATTGTAATAATTTCAAATACGACAAATCAAGTTTTTGTCCATTTATAGGACATGTTATAGTAGTACCATCATGTAAAGTAGTTTTTTTTACTCCTAATACTTTATTAATTTGTAATACTAATTTAACCATTTGACTACCACTAATTTCACTAGTTTTGTGAATACTAGAAATATATGTTGTATAACTCATTTCCTCTTCTGGATTTGAATAATTTAAAAAGTAAATTGAAAATGGTCGTAATATTTCTGTGTAGTTCTTATCATCGTATTCTAATATATAAAATTTTATATTATTCGAGTTTAATGTAGCCATGTACAATATTACTGGCACTTGCATTTTTTCATATTCAATTATGAAATTATCTCCTAATTCTACTTGAATAGCTTTTAGATTAATAACAGGATTCAAATTTGATGGTCGATATGTATTAATATTTAATACTGGCAAGTTTGGTATATCTGATTCAGGTATTGATGATGTGGTTGATGATATTTGTGATTCTAAAAGCATTATAACTTTGTAGTGTTTATACTTTTGTGATTTAAAAAAAAAAATGAAATTGTTATCTTTAAACCAATCTAATAGTTTGTTATCCTTTTAATATCAAACATCGTAATGTCAATCAACAATAACAACACCAACGCTAATTTTAATGCTTTTAATAAAAGCAATAGAATTTCAGTACAACCTGGGTTTTGTCGTTATGTACCATGTACTAGACTAAATTGTAAAAAAAATCATTTTGAAGGACAACAATATTTTCTTCCTGGACAACCTCAATGTTTTCCTAAACAATCTTATTGTCAAAATGTCCCGCAATCAACCGTAACGCAATCAACTGTTCCGTATGCTTGTGAACCTATGCGTCAATTTATCGTATCTACTTTTAAAAATCAAGAGTTTCCTTTGCATGTTAATAAAGATGAAAAAAAATCTGCTATCAAATGCAAAGATTATGATAAATGTAGAAACCCAAAATGCCCTTATTCTCATGATATTAGACTTAACGTTGAAAATAATATGTTGCCTTGTCCATATCGTGAGAATTGCAAAAACCCAAAGTGCGGATACAATCATGATGTTCGTACTTTTAATATGCAAACAGTAGCATCGACAAGTACACCTTTTTATGAAAAAAATAAAAACAAAAATAAGAAAAAAAATAAATTAGAAAATAAATTAGAAAATAAATTAGAAAATAAATTAGAAAATAATTTAGAAAATAATTTAGAAAATAATTTAGAAAATAATTTAGAAAATAATAACAATAATAATAATAACAATAATAACAATAATAATAATAATAATAACAACAAAAAACATGATGCTAACCCTTCTTCAAAGTTTTCCAAGAAGAAAATGCGTAATGAAAAACACAAAAATGTTATTCAACCTGAGAAACACCAAAATGTTATTCAACCTGAATTGCCACAGTATTTTTGTCCAACAAATTTTACTCCAAGCTCTTTTGTTGCGCAATTTGGACAAAAGAACAATTTAGGTGAAAATATTTTCTCTCAAACACAAAGTACAACTCAAACTTCAACTTCTCCAAAAGGAAAAGGGAATAGTAATCATGAAAGAAGATCTATGACCCCACCAACTGATGCTATTTTAAAGTATCAGCCTAAACTTCAAGTTGAAAATATTAACTAGACTTTTTTTTATTTTAAAAATGATAATTCAAAAAATTTATTATTTTTGTATTAGTAAAAGTATTTAATTATCTAATGTTATCTTGTATTTATTTAGTACGTTTATGTGGTGTTGAAGGGGAACTTCTTTATAAATATGGTAGGACGCAAAATTACCATGTACGAAAATTAGGTCATCAACAAGAATACAAAAACATTACAAAACGAATAGTACTAGTACATTTTGAACCTATAAAAAAATGTTATTTAAGACAAGCTGAAAAAGATATTAGTTTTTTGCTCAAAAAATATAAATACCCGCATAAACGAAAAGAACTTTTAATAATTTCTGATAATTGTTTGGATAGTGTTAAAAAAATATTTTTAAATGTTGGAAATAAATTTAGATGTTATGATGATAATATTTTAAGAAAAGAGAATTAATTACGTGTATTTTTCTTTCGTTATTTTCTCTTTTTAAAAGAAGTACGTTTATATTTTTCTAGTTCTTTTTTATCTGCTTTAGTAAGATTATTATTCATATTAATAAGATCCCTATAATCACATTTAACTGTTTTTTCATGGAGTTTTTTAATTTTAATACTAGTATTAACATTTTGATCAAGTACATATTTAATTATTTCCTTATTAGATAAAAAGCAAACTATGTGTAATGGTGTCCAATTATCAATCGTTGTAACTTCAAGATTTACACCCATTTTAATTAAATAATATATAACTTGTGCAGATCCATGATGACAAGCAAAATGTATTGGTCTCCAACCGTCGAGTGTTGGATATTCTAAATATTTATTATAATTTTCGTCATTTTTGAACAGTTCAACTAAATATGTGATAGTTTCAATCGAACCATATTTACATGCATAATGCAAAATGTTCCAACCATTAGGTGTTGTTATCAACAAATTAGCTCCAGAAACAATCAATAGTTTAATAGCTTCTAGGTCATTATGTTTTGTTACAATATGCAAAGGTGCCATACCACTATCTTCCAAAATGTCTAAGTCAACACCTTTTTTAATAATAAAATTTAATAATTTTGTAGTATACAAACAAATAATATGAATTAATCGCCATCCATTAATAATTTTAGTTTCAAGATCTTTCGTATTATTAATAATATGAATAATTACCAATAATTCATTCTCCATAAAACTTTTAAAATCATTAATTTTGTTGAAAAAATTTTCAATATCATATTCAGTGTAGTCAAGTAGTTTTTTATAGTTTTTAGTTCGTATTATTTCATCAATTTTTTTAATATTGTCGAAATACTTATTAGATGGTACATATTGATTTACTATTGCATCAGGATTATTTAACAAGTATTCATTAACTGCATCAAGAATTTCTTTATTATTTTCAAGCACACCATCTTCCATAATACATCCTGTCACTGGGCTTGTATCCTCTAACGATAACCATTTTACTATTGCTTGATATTCATATGTTATATGATCACTTGACTTCACAGGTTCCTTAAATATTTTTTGTGTTAATGGGCAAATTAAATCAGTAGGAATTGCATTTGCTTTACAAAGTACATGGGAAAGACGTATTGGTTGTTCCATTATTTCAAAAATTAATAAATAAAATTTTCTTTATAAATGCATAGTTTTCATTTTTTTTCAAATTTTCCTAGATATATATATACACAATTAGCAATACAAGATCATCAAAAATGGATACATATACGTTGCTTAAACAATTATCGACATGTCGTAGTGAAAGTACAGGAACTAGTTTAATATCATACTTTTTAACTAATGGTGATGCTGCTAGTATTATTAGTGCAATTAATAAATTAAATCAAGAAATTAGTGTCAGTAATAACATAAAATCTAAATCTGTTAGGAAGGATGTGATATGTGCGCTTAAATCTGCTGTTTACCATTTAAAAACTTATAAAAATTGCAATAATAAAAATGGCATAGTATTATTCTCTGGGAAAATTGCCCAAAACCAGTATCGTCTTTGATCCTGATTTTTTTATAATAATAGAGCCACATAAACCAGTAAAGAAATGCGATTATATTTGTGACAATATATTTCATACAGACTATTTACTATCACAATATGAGCCTGAAAATATTATTGGTTTAGTTTTAATAAGTGGTACACATTCGATAAGTTACAAAATAACAAAAACAGGTGATTATTTTGACTATTTTGCTCTTAAAAAAATTACAGTAGAATTGCAAAAGAGACAAAAAAAAGGTGGTTCAAGTTCAGCAAGGATAGGCAGGATACGTGATGAAAAAGAAGAAAAATATGTTAAACAAGTAGCTAACATGGTTGTTAATTCATATCTTGAAAATAATAATACAAAATATATATGTAGTAATTTGATAATTGCAGGACCAAGTGAATTGAAACATAAAGTAATAAAAGAACCATTATTTGAACAATATTTTAAAGGTCGAATTTTAGAAATAATAGATTCATCTGCAGATAATGGTATAATACATAAACTTGTTAATGATTGCAAAAATATTATTTCAAATCATATGACACATGATTTTAAGCTACAATTGGATATTTTAAATGATTTAATTAGAGATGCAAGTGATAAACTTGTTTTTGGTTCAAAAAATATTATAGAATCATTAAATTTATGTACATTAGAATATGTATTTGTTGATAACTCTAAAATGTATGAATATGGTGATAAAATTAAAGAATTAGCAGGTGTTTATGGTTGTAAAATAATTGTTGGTAGTTTGATAACAAATACTGGTTTAGAGTTTGCAGGTATTAAATTTTGGTAAGACTAAGAAAAATAATAAATAAAAATCAAATTATGATATGTTGACTATTGGTGATCAAGTGATAAATATTATCATATGATTTTGATTGAAAAAAAATGATTTTTTAATAGAATATTAACTTTCCTAATAAAAATAAAATTATATTAATAATACAATAAAATACGATGATATATTCATACGAATCAACTAAATATATATTTTACGAACCAGTAAAATATGGAAGTTTTTGTCTTGTAGTATTTAATATTTGCTTAGAACTATTATGGAGACTAACACAAGTAGAGCTTTTTTCTCGTATAATGTGGAGCATAGTATGCTCATTTGGAATTCTTATTTCGTTTACTGCACTTATCATTTTATTTAGTATACTTTATAAAAAAAATAAATTAGAAAAAAATAATATACGTGAAGACTCAGATGATATTAAAGAAAATATGATACTTTTGTCAATGATTATTCTATTTGATATAATATCATGTTTGTGTATAATGATAGTAACAAGAGTATTTATATCCAAAATAACAAGTTTTATTTTAGTATTAGTTGGTTAGTTATTTTTTATTTTTGTCAAATTAAAATCATGATTCACTAATATAACAAGCAATGACTGACTTTGCGAAGGAATCAAATGATAAAACAGTTAGAAATATACTAATTGGTTTCGCCGTGTTAATAATAATTTGTGGTTGTCTGCTATTATGTTGTAGTAGTTCATTTTCAATGCTTACGCATAACACTACTACTACAGAAGAGGAAAAAGCAGATGATATTTTAGATGTAGATGAATACGATTATGCAGAGGATGATAATAACTATGATAGCAATGATAACGATAATGTTGAAGATTTGATTAGTCCAGATATAAATAAACCTTTAGATGAATCAACACCACCAGAAAAACCTAAAAAAACGGAAGAAGAAACAAATGATAAACCACGATCAATTAAAGCGTCAGATGCCAAATTAATCAATGAAAATGGAAAATATTATTTGATTTTAGGTGGCAAATCAAAATTAGAAATTAGAAAAGATAGTATAAAAAAGAAAAACAACAATATTTACTTAATTTTGACTTCTGGAAAAAAGATTGTAATTGTTGGAAATAATAAATAAAATTGAAATTTCACATTTTAAATGAACTCTTTAATAAATATTATTTAATATTATAATTGATATTTAGAATACTCTAAAAAATTAAACAGGCACTGTTGGCTTCATTTAAAAATGGAAAGTTCAAACAGTGTTAATTTAATTGATACTAACAAAAATTTAGAAGAAAAAATTTGTCGTGTCATAGATTCTGAAGGTATAGTTGGTTGCGTTGAAGATTCCGAAGGGATTATTAATATTAATAGAAATTTATCGTCAAAAAGTGCAGACATAATAGGCATTATGTTTCCTGATTATTTATATAATCCTGCAGACGTTACAGATGAAGAATTAGCTTTAATGTTTGATGAAATAAGAGTTTACATCTTTAATAATGATTTAAAAGTATTTATTGACTACATAAAATTAGAAACTCTAAATAAATTCATGAATTTTATGGGTCAATCTTCAATATCTTTCATTGGGTATTGTTATGAAATTAACAAAAATGTAATTGAAATAATAGAAAGATTAGCTTCTGAAGATTCTAGAATCAGAATTAGGAAACTTTATGTTACAAGTTATGATATTGATGTCGTACAACAAATTGAATTACTTAAACCGTTAGATTTGTTATGCACAAGAAATCAGATGAGACGTGCAGTAAGATTTAAAAAAGTACATGATAATTTAAATTTGGTAGCAAAAATATCAAGCATTGAGTTTAAAAGTCTTAAAGTGAAGGTTAGGTTTTATTCAGAAAATTATGATATCAAGTTATTCCAAAATATTTTTAATGGTTCAGACTCGACTATCAAGTTTGGGTTAATAATAAATATCAATATTAATGATGTTAAAAAAAATAAATGCACCTTAACTTTTCCTCGATTAAATAATGTTGATAGTTTAACATTTTGTAGAAATGATACCAAATATTCAAATCCAATAAAATTTGATATACAATATCCACTTAGAAATCTAGTTTTTTACAGATATTGTAAAGCTATAGAGTTACACTATGAAACTATCAAATGTTTAAAATTATTGAGTTGTGGTACTAAAAATTTTAAGTTGCAACGTTATGAACCTGTATCTAAAGGGATAGTTACTGAATCAACTATTGATTTTTTAATTATTAAAAATACAGTTAGTGATCAAATTCATAATATAATTTTTAATACAAATTTGTCGGTTTACTCTGTTTTTATCCAGAATACCATTATTAATGAAAAAACGTATAAAGAAATATTCGAAAGGAAACACAACATCGTACTAAATACTTTTTCTAGAGATATAAATGAAAAAAATGAACAAAATGTAATAAATGTCAAAAAAATTCCTACAGAAGAAATTGTTAATTTAAATATGATACGTCATTTGAGATCAATAACTTTAAAAAATTATCCAACGCCTGTATTTTTAAATACTTTATTCCTTTTTCCAAAAGATGTGATATTGTTTCGTTATGTCAACAATTATGAATACATGGTTTATGAAGGTTCTTTAACACCAAACATACTTAATTCTTATACTATTTACAATAACAAATTGCAATCAGCATTTTACGTTAATAATTCACATTATCAATTATTTCGTTCTGTTGTATTTCTTGGAATATCTGATTTGAATGATTATTCTGAACTTGACAAGTTAGATGTTACAGGACATTCGTATCTTAATAAATGCGATCCTTATGCTAATAACATACTTGCTGCTGTTAGTTCACATAATGTTTACACATTTATGTTCAACAGAAATAATTTAGCAGAAAAAATTGTAAAAAATAAAACAAATGCTATAAATAATGCTAAGGACAAGTTAAGAATTAAATGTAAGGGAAAACAACATTAGTTTAGTGAACACTTTGAAAAACAAGTGCCAATACATTATTATTTTTTTTAATCTATCAAAAAAAAAATTATTTTAATTATTTTTGAGTCATTAAAAATTTGTGTTATCATTAACTTTACGTAAATTTATACATGTATTAAGAAAATCCTTTTTTAAATTGATATTTGTAATAACATCATAAGTAAATTTAGTAATATCCAATGATAAGCAATTTTCAGTTTCGATTTTATAGTTTCCATGTTTGTCTCTTTTTAATTTATCAATAAGGAAAACCATTAAATGATCAAATTCTTTTTGATCATTTGGTAATTCGTTATTATTATTATCAATTTCTATTTTTTTATTTAATGCTTTTATATCAATTTCTGATTTTGTATAATATCCAATGAAAATCGGAGTGCCACCAACAATAATAAATCTAGTTGCTAAAGTTTCATCTGTAAAAGCTTCATTACGACCCAAAAAAACATTACTATTGGTTGGTTGAATACTTGCAATATCTAATTTAAATTCTTCTTTACATTCACGTTCAATAGTTTCTATGTAGCAAGTTTCTTTTTGAGATCTTCTACCAGAGCATATAGTATATGCATTATGATATTTGTCAAAACCAAGAATTATATATTTTGAATCAATAATCATTACGCATCCTGCACCACCTTGTGATCCTCCTTTCTCGTCTATACTATTACATGTAGCATGATTATATTCGCATTTAGATTTCATATCAAGTTTTTGTTTTTTCAACTAGTATAATAATATTATTGTGAACAACATAAACTTTGTACACAACTTTTATTTCATTTTTTATCTTAAGATATATGTTTTTTATTTGCTCCTATAATACAATCTTATTAACATAATTTAAACGATTATATAAATTTATCATTTTGTTAAAATAAATCAACATTATTATCAAAAAACCAAAGAATATTAGTTATTACATATAAAGTCTTTTTCAAATTTACTTCTTCGCTTTTAACGATTTTAAAAGCTGAATTAAACATACGATAAAGAGTTTGTTTATGAATGCTATTATTAGCAAAGTTAAAGAAATATTCCAAAACAGTACAAAAAGTAATAACATATTGTATTGATTCGAGTTTAGAAAGTTTAAGTGTAGTATGTACTTGTTTTTCATTCAAATAATCATAATAAGTAATATCCTTTGTATTTTTTCTTGCAATACAGTACAATTCAGACCCAAATATTTTTATTAATCTTTGTAAATTTAATCTACACGATAATTCAATATTTTCTGAACTATCCAAATAAGCAATAGGATCTAAATATGAATGTGGATTGTTAATAATCATACGTTTAATAGAACGTTTTACTTTTATATTAATTGTTGTTTTAATATCTTCTAATATTATTTCTAAACGCTTAATTTCTTTTTCGCGTATTAATTTATTATATGTATATTCTTCTTTAAGTTTATTAATTTTAAGTTCAATATACTTTTTTCTCCATGCAATCATCGCCATAAATCTAAGTATAAAAGGATGTAATTTTTCATAATTAATTGGGTTATTCGATACATTTAATACAGCTAATTTTTTTAAACTTGTCAATTCAATTGGTAGAGTTGTCAAACAATTTCTATCAATATAAAATATTTCTAAAGATACTAATTTATTAATAGTAGGAGGTATTGACTTAATTTTATTGTTACTCAAATTAATTATTGTAATATGTGACATATTAAAAATTCCTGTCGGAAATGAATGAATAAGTTGAGAATTTGCATCGTAGATAGGATCTGGTAATTTTATTTGTTTCATCATATTAAATAGTTTGAATGGAGAAGAAGATAATATAGACATCTTTATTGATGTTGGTGTAAGCTTATTATTATGGACAATACTATTTTCATTTTCCATATTAGAATCTACATTTTCACCGTAATCTTGTAATGAATTTGAACTATTTAATTCGTGGTTTATATCTGCATTTTGTTCTTTGCATACAGATATTGCTTGTGATTTTACTATTTTTTCATTATTATTCATTAAATTGGTTAATCTTAACTTGATATATTTTGTTACACTAAATATTATTCATTTTTAAAAAATGAAAAAATAAATAATTAAGAATTCCAGTACTATTATACACAAATTATCATTACTACATTTATAATTGCCATTATTACATTTAAACTTTTATATACACATTCATTATGAGGAATATACCTTTAAAATCAGCTTCGGATAGTTTACCAAATTTTGATGTTTCAATTAAAGTAGTTGAAACTACAACTGAAACTGAAACTCAACAAAAATTAGGAACTCCACATGTGAACGAAAATAATTTTATTACATCAGACATGACAGATTTAACAAATATGTTTTTTGAATTAGACACGGATTTTGAAACTGATATTAATTTTCCTGTTAGCATAGTACGTGGGCCACCTAAAAACAAATACAACAAAAAAAAGTATCATCCATATCCTTATCCTGATTTTCATTATCATTTTTTTCAAACTTCAGCAAAATATAAAATGAATCCTCAAAATGTGACATTGGAACGTTCAAAAACTAAGTTTAATAGATTTGTTATGAGCGCGTAACAAAATTATTAGATAAGAATGGTAATTTAAATTCGTTTTGTTTATACTTGTTTGATACAACAAGTACATTTGTTTGTGAAAAGTATGCTTTAGTTTTAGAATTAACATAATCAGTATAACTATAGGCATTTTGGCAATATAAACGGTCAATTATTGCATATTTTGTACCTTTAAGTGTATTAAAATTTGGATTTTGATAATCTGTTTGTTTATTTGTGTTACAATGTTTATTTAAAACCAAACGATCATGAACATCCCATACAGGTATCGTTATAAAAACAGTAAGATTTGTAGTATTATCTAATGCTTTTCTAATATGTGCAAAACTTGATTCTATCATCCAAGTTGTAAAAGGTGGATTCATTTCAAATACTCCTGATTTTAAGGTACAATCGAAAAAATTACCAATGCTACCAAAATATTTTTCAATATCATAAAACATACTACAAAAATATTTTAATGATGTGTTAATAATAGAACCAAAAAGTTCGACATCGACATGATAATTTTTGTGTAAATAGTCAAGTTCTTTATAATTAACTGAACCTTGTTTACCATCTAAAATTCCTAAATATTTATAACGAAAAAGTGCTGACCAAATAAGTTCATCAATAATATTACTATTCATTGGCTCAGGATTTCTATTGATATATCTATTAACAATTTTATCATAAATTTGTTTGTTGATTGGTATTCTTGTATTGTTACGTTCTGTTATTTGTAAAATTACATCTGTTTTTGTTATTTCTTTTGTAAGTGTTCTGTTTGTAAACTCAAATGAATTTAGTTTAGAAATATACTTATTAACTTTATTATTTAGTGCTTGAATTGTTTCTGATGACGCTAATTCAAAAATATTTTTATTCTCATCAAATGTTTGGACTATTAATTCTTTGTTAAAAATAATAAATACTGGATCTTGAACGTTCATATTCATAGCAATACCACTCAATAAAAGTGTACCAATTGGATTAGGACTTTTGTCAAGGTCAATATTAAAAGCTGATATAAAATGTTTATTTAGTTTATTAAAGTATTTGTACCTTGCATATTCTGTAGCAAGTGTAAAAGGTACTTTGTATTCTCGATATTTATACTCTAATTCAAAATAATCCTCTTTAATATTTTTAGTTATCATGAATTACTTTATTCTTGTATGTTAATTAGTATGATATAATAATTGAATAAATTATATATTTAGTCAACTAAATTGTATGTTATAATGAATCATATAAAAAAAAGTTCTAAATTATAATAACAAAAACGTACATGATGAGCAGACATTTAAATTAATACTTTGCATATCATGTGTAAAATATTTTTTGCACATCTCACAAGTAAAATAAATTGTGGTAATACATTTATGATTTATTTTAACACACATTCTAATGCATTCGTAACACATATGATCAACGCAATCAGAACAATAAAAAGGATATAAATATATTTTTTTGCATAATGAACATCTAGGATTATTTACCTTTTCTTTGCCAATCATTTATATTATTAACACTGTAGATGCATCATTAAAAATAAAATAGTAAAGTTAAAAAATTCAATTTTATTATAAATGATTTTAAAGCCCACAATCTAATGTCAAATACAACATTATAATTACATCTATAACTACAATAACAAGATAACAATATAATGAAAGTTTTTAATGTTTTAATATTTAAGGTTATTGTTATTAGATAAAACACTGAAAATGCTATCAAATCTTGCGTCTACATATTCACTTGTTGGGAAATAGTTTATTTTTGCATTATTATGATCAAGTAAAATAATATCATATATGTCCATATTTTTTAGAAGACTAAATAATTTTTCTTGAAGTTCTGGAACCACATATTTGCAAATTTTTTTTAATTGAGATTCTTTTGAATTTTTTAATATTACAGTATAATCACATTGTGAGTTCGTATTTAGTATTTGGTAAGTAGTAATAAAAGATATGTCAATTGGTTTACCAAAACGATTTATAGAAGGATAAGTGATTGTTTTTATTTCTTTAAATTCTTGTTCATATACATCATCAAAAATAACCAAAAGAGAATCTTCGAATTCAATATCATTAAGAACGTTTTGAATCATTTCTATTGGTATTGCTACAATATTTTTTGTTTTATACAAGTTCGATGCTATAGATCCTTGAAATGAATCGTTTGATAACATTTGATAAAATTTTGAGCAATTACATATTGGGGAAACATAAATTACTTTGTTAAAATTATTTCGTTTGACATATTCAGCAATAAATCTGGTTTTTCCTGAATTACGAATACCGACAATATTTATTTTTATAGGCATCTATTGTTAATAATATTAGTAATAGATTAAAAATTTAATAAAAAAATATATTGTATGCTAAAAATAAGATAAATTAACGCGATATAACGTAATAAAAATGATTTTATTTACTAATATAAAGATTATTGTAACATAAATAAATAAAAATATAAATATGAACAAATCAGTAATCTTTAATCAAAACAATTATATTAATCCAAGTTATACGCATTATGGAGGTATGGCAGGATTTCAGGATTATGGGTGTAATGGTGTTAAACTTAAAAATAATTTGATAAATCATTGGCGAGAAAGTTTAGCTTCAGGGGATAATATTTTTGAAATTCAAGTACCTTCGATAATGCCTTATGAAATTTTAAAAGCTTCAGGACATGTTGAACGATTTACTGATTATGTTGTGTATGATTGTGATGGTATTGCTTATAGGGCAGATCATTTAGTAAAAGATTATTACAAAGAGGATCCAACAATTAATGTAGATGCTATGACGATAGAAGATTTAGAAAAAATAATTAATGAAAAAAAACTTATAAATGCTGCTGAAAATGTAGTCATTAGTAAAAAAAATCTGATGTTTAATATGACAGATAATACGGGATCTATTACTTTTTTGAGACCAGAATTAGCACAAGGTATTATTATTAATTTTAATAGATATTTAACTGCCTCTAATTATCAAATGCCAATTGGTATCGCATCTGTTGATAAATCATATCGGAATGAGATTTCCACAAAACATTTTACTAGATTAAGAGAATTTACACAAGCTGAACTTGAATATTTTATTGATCCTCAAAGTAAATCAGATCCAAAAATATTAGAAGGAATAGATTTAAACATAAATATACCAACAAGTACTGGAATTGTTACATTGCAAGATCTATTGAGTAGCAAACAAGTAATGAGCTATATTATGTTAAGTTTTATCCATAAAGTGTACATATTTGCACAAACTATTGGTCTTAAAGATAATAATATTAGATTTAGGAAACATGAGAAAAACGAAATGGCACATTATGCAATTGAATGTTGGGACCTAGAATGTAAAATTAATGAAGATTGGTTAGAAGTTATTGGAATAGCTGATAGGGGGGTTTGGGATTGTACAGTTCATAGTCAAGGTGCAAATAAAATTGTGGCAAGAAGATTACTAAAAGAACCAAGAATAGTGATGAATAGTTTAATAGAATTAAATAAAAAGGAAATTGCAAGAAAGTATAGTAAACATATGAAATATATTATTGAATATGTTGAAGCTAACAATAATACAATTTTGGCCAATATGAGTATCGATAATTTAGTCTTTGAAATTAAATTAGGAAAAGAAACTTTAGTAATAACAAGTAACATGTTTAGAATAATTTGTGTCAAAAAAACAGAAACTTTTGATGAGTATTATCCTAACATTATTGAACCTTCTTTTGGTATTGATAGATTAATATATGCAATTTTAATGCAAAATACTTGGACACGCGCAGATACTGAAAATGGTATACGATATGTTTTATCATTACCCATTAAACTTGCTCCTTACAATTTAGCTCTTTTCGTGTTACTTGATAGAGAAGATTTATATGAAATATTAAACAAAATTAAAAATATTTTAAAAAAAAAATATTCAATCTATTATGATTATTCAACTACAAAAATAGGCAAAAAATATGTAAGAGCTGATAGTATAGGCGTACCTTTTGCTATAACTATTGATGTACAAAGTTTAAGTGATCAAAATATTACTATTAGAGATAGAGATACTATGCAACAAGTGCGAATACCAATTAATGAATTGGAAGAAAAACTAAAAGGTATGATTGGATTTTAATAATTTGTTTTATTCTAAAGCTCAACCTTAGACAATGTATGTACTTTTACGCTTTTTTTTACGACTTTCAACAATATCTCTTTTTATATAAATAGTATATTTGTTAATAATATATTTGTTAATAGTATATTCGTTAATACTATCTTTGATTTTGCCATGTTTCCTTACAAAAAAAATCATTATTTTAAAATAAGAAATTACTAGTTAATAAAT
>Ga0116192_1001077_pt1 | contig 19552 bp, 24 predicted proteins | sample AD_UKC113_MetaG_FD_89876 | JGI IMG/M metagenome (GOLD analysis project Ga0116192, IMG submission 89876) | Active sludge microbial communities of municipal wastewater-treating anaerobic digesters from Hong Kong - AD_UKC113_MetaG | ecosystem: Engineered > Bioreactor > Anaerobic > Digestate... | reverse complement strand
GTTAATACAATAACTCCAGTACTTCAATCAATACAAGATGCCGGCGCATTATACAAATATGAAGTTATAATGGACGAAAGTAATAATACTCCTGCAGTAATTGATGATGCAACAGCTATTATTGATATTGGTGTATGGATTACTAAAGGTATGCAAAAAATTGTCAACCGTATTACAGTTAATTCTTTATCGGGAGTTAGTTCGGGTGGATTTACAGCAGCATAATTTATAAAATAAAGAAAAATAAAATTTAAACTATATGGCTGAAAATAATATGACAAGTAAGGGAACATTTGCTCTAAGTCACTTTAGAAATTCACGTGCGGCAAAAGAACAATTTGAACCAGTATATTTGAATTTATTTACTGTTGAAATTGCTCTTCCTGTTGGAATTGGAGCTACTGATGAACAAAAGAATTTGTTATTAGAAAATGTTACTCAAATTAATGGATTACAATCTCATTCATTTCCAACAAGTCTTGTGACTCAGAATTATAAATGGGCTCAAAGACGTTATGCTGGTGGAAAACCAGAAAGGACTACTATGGATATTCAAATTGATTTTGAAGTTAACTTAGATAGAACCAATAGTCCATATGTTCTAAAAACATTACGTCAATGGTCAGATCTTGTTTATGATCCACTTACAGGTAGAACTGGTTTAAAACGTGATTATACGGCAGATTGGGCATTAATTACAGCTTATGATAGAGCAGGAAATCCATTCTGGCAATGGAAACTATATCAAGTATTTCCAATGAGTGCCATTCAAGTTCCTACATGGAATTATACATCAAATGATATATGGAAAATATCAAATTGGACTTTAGCTTGTGATTATTGGGATGAAAGTATTATATAACAACAATTTACGAATAAAATATAAAAGGGGAGCAATAATTGTTCTCCTTTATTTTTATGAAACTATACATAAAACTTTTTGACATTTTTTTCATATTATAAAATATATAGTATAAAAATAAAATACAAAATTCAATAAATTTCAATAATTAATCATAAAAAACATAATTTAAAACCATGCTTTTATGACTTGAATTTTTTGTTGAAAAACATTAAATTTATATAAATACTTATTTATTAAACTTGATAACTATTTACTCCCATTGGTGTTTTACCAACAGCGTTGGATAAAATCCTTTCTTGTTTTTCTTTATCCTATATTCATATCCTCTTCTTGCAATCTCTATTGAAGCGTTTACTGCATCCGTGTAGTTATACTGTAAATTTCCAATAAAACTTGAATAAGCAGGATTTATTTACAGAATATAATTTAATTCCTTCTATGTTTAATCTTTTGGTTAAGTTATTGATAAACAATTCTCTTTTCCAGAGATTTTTGTTTTTTTCTATTTGATATTTTTATTTTTGAACAACCTTTAAAATGTAGGTCTTCAACAAAAACTGATTTACAACTAAATTGTTTTGCTAGATTTGCGATCGATTTACTTATTTCATAGGTTTCAAACTTTAATTTGTTTTGAAAATATTTCATTCTACTTGAGTTTGAACTTAGTTTTTCATTTAAAATTTTATTAAAAATTTTCTTTAAACTAAATTCTTGAGCATGAATAACGTTTCCATTATCTAAAATTGAAACACCTATTGCACCTTGGTTTAAATCTATTCCTAAATATCTATTTTCATTTAAATTTCTAACTATCTCGTTATTTTGTTATATCAATTTTTCAACTAGTAAAAATAAACATTATTTTTAATAAAACTTTTTATTTATTTTTTTATATAATATTTAATAATAGATTTTACCTATATAGAATAATTCTTTTACGATATATATATATTAAGAAATATTATTTTTTTATAATTTTTATGTTAAATTATTGTTAATTTTTAATATTAAATATGATGAGTCAAAATTATTCTGAAGAAGAAAAAGCTAAAAAATTTGTAGAAGAAGAGGAAGGAGTTGAAAAAGAAATTAAAGTAAATAAACCAATTACCGAAGCTCCTGTGTTTAAATCACCCTACAGTAAACCAGATGAAATAATATCTCTTGGTAATAGAATAGGTTATCAAAAAATACCTATTGAAGATCTTCCAACACGCGGAATGTTTTACCCAGAAGGAACAGAAATATTTATTCGTGCTGCTAATGCTGGAGAAATAAGACACTGGTCAACGATAAATGAAACTAATATATCGGCAGTTGATGATATGTTAAATTATATCTTAGAGAGATGTGTTACTATTAAATTTGGACAAAATAAACATTCATCTTGGAAAGATATAAAAGAAGTAGATAGATTTTATCTTATTTTAGCCGTAAGAGAATATACATTCATTAAAGGAGAAAATCAACTTCAAGTTAAAGTAGCCGAAGGAAAAAAGATAAATGTATCCAAAGAAATGATAGATTATATTTCTTTTAATGAAAGATTGTTAAAATATTATGATGAAAATAGTCGTTGTTTCTTATTAAAATTTAAATCAGGTAAAGTAATTCCATTCCATATTCCTTCGGTTGGTGTGGTTCAATGGATTAAACAATATGTACAGAGAAAACAACAATTACAACAAATGATAGATGAAGATTTTATAAGTTATGCTCCATTTATTATAGGTGATTGGCGAGGATTAAATGATTTATCATATGAAAAATATGCTATTGATTCTAACGATTGGAGTACTGGAGAAGTTTCTGCTATTACAAATATAAAAGATATGTTTGCCGAAACAGTAGATCCTCATATTAAGTATATTGATGAGGGAGGTGCGGAGCGTCGAGCTCCTCTCAACTTTCAAGGCGGGTTTAAATCTCTTTTCATTATTTCAGATCCACTTGGAGAATTGGTCTAAGATTGAATTCATATTTACTTTTAAATTACATATTCCGCCACCAATGTTAGATACACTAGAGTTTTGGAGAGTAGAAATGTTATTAAAAGATTATGAAGAATACTTAGAAGAAGAAAAGAAACAACATGAAGAACAAAGAAAAGAACAAGAAAAACAACAAAAGAATTATCAACAACCTAATATATCGGATGTATATAAAAATATCCCAAAATTTGATGGATGGAATAATTCAAATATGCCAAAAGTTAATATACCTAACATATCAATGCCAAATATTTAAAAGAAAAGAGGGGGCTTCGGTCCCTTCTTTTTATTTACATGAATATATAAAATAAAATATCAAAAGATAATTAATGGACAATTCCGTAACATTACTAAAGGGTATATTAACAACTCTTCTAAGAATAGAAAAGAAAATTGGTACTAGTACTGGTGGACCTACTACTGCTGCGGGTTCTACTACAAGTTCTACAGAATCAACTAAAGATACGGGTTATGCATTTAGTGGTATTTTTGGAAAAGGAGATATTAAAGGAACTTTAAATGATATAGCAAAAGGTCTAGATGGAATGGGAAAAACCATTAAAGAATTATCTATAGGTTTAAGTAAATTTAAAGATTCTGGTGGAGCTAAAGCTCTTACTGATTTTATAGAAAGATTAATGAAAGCGGCAAGTTCTGGAATAGGAATAAGCTTTAAATCCGTATCACAGGCATTAGAAACATTAGCCGCTTCAATAACTCCATTAGCATGGGGTGTTATGAAATTTGGTTTAATGCAAAAAATTGGGTTAGTTCATGCTACGGCCGTTGGTTTATCAGAATTATTGGGTGTATTGGCCGGTGTTGCCGTAGCTGCACCAATGATTAATTTAGTTTCTCCTGTTTTAAAGGGTTTAGGAATGGCTTTAGAAGGATTAGCTAGTGTTCTTAAATCTATAGGTATTGTTATGTTATCATTTGCAACTTCTATTCTTATATTAGTTGGTGCTGTTAAATTAGCTCAGATGTTATTTAATACATCAACAGCATGGGAAGCCATAGGAATGGTATTTACTATAATAGGAATGTTTGCTTTAACATTTAGTATGTTATCAGTTTTGTCGCCTGCAATAATATTAGGTAGCGATGCTATGGCTGCTATGGGTTTAGGATTAACATTAATAGGCGTTGGTTTAATATCATTCTTAGCAGCAACTTTGGTAATGACTAAAATAGGTGACTGGAAAGCTATATTTAATACTATAGCTGTAGTTGGTTTATTAGCAGTAGCATTTTCTTTATTAGGATTATTATCAGAGTTAATTATTTCTGGCGCGGATGCGGCCAAAGGAATGGGCGTAGCATTAATAATATTATCTGTTGGAGTATTAGCATTTGGCGCCGTAAGTGTATTATTAGACTTAATGGGGCTTTCAATGGATAGTATATGGAACTCAGTAAAAATGGTTGCTTTATTAGGATTAACATTTGCTGGATTAGGAGTATTTTCTCCTTTTATTATTGCAGGTAGTTTGGCAGCCATTGGAATGAGTATAAGCTTAGTTATATTATCTTTAGGTTTATTAGCATTTGTTTATTTATCCGATGAAATTAATAAAAAATTGGGAAAAGATGGTATAACAGGAATGCTTAAAATAGCAGGATTAATAACAGGAATATCACTAGTATTTTCTGCACTTGGTTTATTAATTACACCATTAACAATTGGATTTATTGCCGTAAGTTTATTAACATTGGGTTTAGTTGTACTTTCAGCTGGAATTAAAACCATAATGGATTTATCTAGTAGATTAGATATGAATCAAGTAAAAGAAACGATATCGGATTTAATTTCTTCTACAATGATTGGTGTCACAAAAGGCATATCTAAAGGATTATTAGGAGAAGATGGAGATTCTAAAGGATTTTGGGGAAAAGTCGGATCTATAGCTAAAAATACTGCAATACTTTTATTTGGCATTGGATTAGTAATGCATACCGCTATGGCCGTTTCTATGCTCGGTTTAGCATTAAGAGCATTCACACAAGCTGGCACAATAACAACTATAACAGGATACGATAAAGATGGAAAACCAATATATGGGCCTTCGGTTGATGTATCTAATGCAGCAGCAAATATAGCCACGGCGATTAGAACTTTCTTTACAACTTTAAAAGAAAGCATAATAACATTACCATCTTTAAAAGATATAGATTTAATAACCGCTATTTTAACAGGATATAGATCTGGTCCATTTAATGATAGACCAAGTTTAATGGGAACTATTATAGATTTCGGAAAAATGTTATCACAATGGGCAGAAATAGGACTTAGCGGTGGTGTCCCAGTAGAAAGAGATAAAAATGGAAAAATAACTAAAACTGCTAGTTTTGCTAATATTGCTAAAGCTATAGCCGGATCTATTAAAGATTTTTTTACAGAATTATCAAATGTTGTTATAAATAATGCCGAAACATTAATGGAAAAAGCAACGGTAATTGCAGAAATTTTAGGTGGAGTAAAAAGAAAAATTCGAGCAGATAAACCAGGTTTGATTGATCCGTTATTTAAATTCGCCGAAATAATTACTACATTTGCTAATGGATATGTAGATATACCAGATCCAAAAGATCCTAAAAAAACTATAAAACAAAAAATTGATTATAAACAAACGGCTATAGATATTGCTGCCTCAATTACTGGATTTGCAAGTACTTTAGCCACTGGTTTAGAAACTATAGATGCTAAAAAATTAAAAAAAGGCACGGAGAAAATAACCGATTCATTTGAGTTATTAAATACTCAATTTGATAAGATGATTAGAAATAAAACCGGTATTGAAAAGGCTGCCGAAACTATTGGTAAATTTGCTGTTAAAGTTGGAGAACTTGGAACATCATTAAATAATTTAGATATTGTTAAATTAGAAGGAATAAGTAATCTTGAAAGTTCATTAAAAATAGAAATGAGTGAAGGAGAAGGTGGATGGTATCCTGGAAAGATGATTGTTGAAATGGTTAAAACTGTGGCAGGATCTAGTACAACGTCAACCGTCGGCGCAGCTTCTACCCCTATTATAGTTCAACAACCCGTATCGGCTGGAACAACTACAACATCTTCTGTTACCGCGGTTCAAAATAGCCCGGATTGGAATATTATAGCTCAAGCTATAGGCCAACATGTAGCCGATGCTTTAAGAAGTGGACAATTTAAATTTGAATTCTCTGGTTCTGGACCAAATGGAGTTTTTTATATGCAACCAAATGTATAAAGAGAATATAATTAATGAGAAGCTAACGTGTTCCTCAATAAAAACTTTAAATAGTATTTTATTTTTTTTATAATAAAATTAAAAAACTAGAGTATATTTTAGCTATATAAAAGACATATTGTATATAATAAAAGTTAAACAAAGAAAATATTTTAGTATTATGACTAAAAGTATATTCACAGTCAAATCTTTTAAACCAAGAAATTGGAATTATGAAGATGATAATATTCGTATTTTAAAATCATTTAGAATAAATAAAAATAAGGTTTTATTATTCTTAGAAAATTTTTCTAATGGTATTACTTATCAAATGGATGAATTTTTAATATTTTTAGAAAATTTTTCTAGTGGTACTACTTATCAAATATATGAATTTAATGAATCAGATGATTTTGATGATAAAAATTATAGTAGATTTAGTTATCCAATAACTGGCAGTTTTGTAAATAGTAGAAATAAAGAAGACGCAGAAGAATTATTTAACCATCTCGTGAAATTATATAAAAGAAAATATAAAATAAATGAAACTTAATTATTGTTAATTTTTAATAATTTATTATTACATATAATTAATGGTCAATGATTAACGTAAGTATACTAGATATATAAATTCATATTAAAACTATTTAATTATTTTTTTATATAATATCTGTAAATTAAAATAATATGATTTTAAACCTATTTATTGTACACGCTCTGCGTGGTGAGATTAATGAAAAAGATAAAAACTTAGGATTCCAATATGCAAATGAAATTATCCCTTCTACGGGTATCTGGGTGACCGACAGTGATACCTGGATAGCAAATCCCGATACAAACATTAAATTTAATCATATAATAGCAAATCCATTTACAGATTTAAGTAAAGATATAAATCTTAAATCTGGAATGACTTATTATTCTTCTATAAAACAATTCATAGATGAGGCTTATAAAAATATAGGTATCAATCAAACAGTTAATTTTTATACAATAAACCCAGAGATTTATAAACAGGTAGATGTTTGGGCAGAAGGCGCTACAGTAATGCTAATTAATAAGATGTATGAAAATGCAACTTCATTTATCGATAACGAATGGTTTAATAACAACTATGAAATAATAGACGATTCGGGATTAATACGTTTTTCTGGAGGTAGTTATAAAAAACTTAAATATATAAAAAGAATGTATTAAAAAATTTAAAAAAATATGGCATTTATAAAGAAACTTGGAATGGGTATTGTTGCATTTGATGGCACAGAATTTTTAGATATGATTCTAAATTTAATAAGAGATCAAATAGATTATGTAATCATATCTTATCAAACGCGTTCTTATTTTAACAATCCAATAGATCCTAATGATTTACAAGAAATTAAAAGATTAAAAGAAGTTGGTCTAGTAGATGAAATTGTAGAATTTAATCAGAATAGATATGTTAAAGATCCTCGTGAAGAAGAATGTAGAAGAAGAAATTTAATGATAGAAAGATTAAGACAAGTTGGATGTAGTCATACTCTTATTACAGACTCTGATGAAATTTATGATCCTATAATGTTTAAAAGGGCTAAAGATATTATTAACTCAAAAGGTTATTCAACTACGTATTGTTCTTATATTAATTATTATAAAGATTTTGAACATCAATTAATATATCCATTTAGACCGGGTGTACCTTTTATTAATGCATCCATATTTACATTTACTTATAATGCACCGGCACCACTTCCAACTGATCCAACGAGAAGAGTTTTAAATCCTCTTAATATTAGTACATATATTTTTAAAGATGAAGAAATTTTAATGGCTCATGCGGCATGGATTAGAAAAGATATTCGTAAAAAATTAGTTAACTGGAGTGCTAAAAATCATTTTAAACCAGAATTAATTGATAAAGCCGTAGAAAATTATAATAATTGGAAAGAAGGCGATGATGCAATAATGTTATTTAATGTTCCAAATAATTCGGTAAAAGTAAAGAAATTAGTTCCACCTATACATAATTTTAAAGTACCTTGGGTTGTATAAATTAATAGTAAAATATCAATCTATATATATTTACATTTAAATTATTTTGTAAAGGAAGACATTAAATTTTATTTTGTGTCTTCCTTTAATTTTTGACTCTTTAATTTATTCCACACTTCTCTTGCTTCTTGATCTTTGTCGTGAAGATATATACCTCTCGCAAATGCATAATTTTTAAATGGACTAAAATCATAAATTAAATATTTATAATCACTTAGATAGCCTTCTACTTCAGGTCTAACTTTTAAAAATAATGTATAAAAGTTTTCGTCTTTCTTGAAATAATCAATAATTCTAAATTTTTTTTGATCTAATTGAGTTTCTAAACCCGGAAATTTGGAAAATGGAATATCAACATACTTAATAGGTTTTATTCCTTCTTCATTAAGGTATTTTGATTTATTTAATTTCATTTTTGATTTGAAATTATCCCAATAATATTTACCATAAGAACAGAATATTTCACTTCCTTCTTTTATATCTCTAGTTGCAACGATAACTGGTCTATCTTTATCATCTATTCTTATTTCGGAATTATTCTTGAATTTTGTTTTTACTAAACCTTCGGCATCATTTGCATATTTAGCAAAACACTTTGTGTTCTTACTATCCATAATAGTACCATTTGGAAGATCTATAAAATATTCATCTCCTGAAGTTTTAGCTACTTCTATTGCTTGTTCATATGTTAATATATCACCTTTATATACCGATATAATTTCTCCTTTATATATATCTATAGAAGTAAACAATCCCATACCACTATTTGGAATTTGAGATCTTTTAACGTATAAATAATCCGACTCCTTTAATCCAATATTTGTTATATCTTCTTCACTTAAGTGTTCGTTTATAAATTTAGCTATCATTGTTCCAATAAATAAAGATATTTTAAATAGATCCGATTTAATTTATTCATTAACTTTTTTAGCTCTAATAGGTTGAATACTTTCTTTTTTAATCATATCCATTCCTATTTGATCACTAACCAATTCATGTGTATTTGATTGTTCTTTAGGATTAATTACAGTAACTGTATGTGGATCTATTTTAATAAGTTTTTTTGTTAAATTATCTAATATAACATAATAAGATACGGCATCACTCTGAGGTGTTTTTTTAATAAATAATATTGTACCTGTAAAGATACGGTCTCCTTTTTTATTGATTTGTTTTCCGCGTATCTCTTCACCAATATGAACACGCGATAGATTCTTCATAATATTTGGTCTTGGTTCTAATGAGTGATTTAAAGGAACTATAGAATATGTATACATTGTATTAGGTCCACCAAGATTAGATGAACCACCAAAGCCCATACCTCGCGAAGCATAACGACCACCAACAGTAAAACCTGCACCTATGGAATTTTCACTTAAATAATGTTGAAATTCCGGATACATCTCTTTTACGTTGTGATAAAAATCCCATTCAAATTCCCAGCGTCCATAAATATTAGTATTTGTGTCAGTTTTATTACAATAAATTATAATATATTGATGTAATGATTGATCAATGTTTTCTAAATCTATTGTATTTCTATCTATTATAGCTTTTGCAAATATAATTATACGTTTACTTGTAAGTTCTATATAATCTATTATATGAAGATCTATAAACCATGGAAATCTTTTTTTTAATATTTCATAAGTTATATTAAGATTATGAAGTTTTGCTAATATATTTTTAACAGGTTTTATTCCTGTATAATCTTGATTTCTATGTAGTTTTTTTGCTTTCATATTTTATTTATTTTTATACGAATTGCATATAATCTATTTGAACATCAAATGGATGAGGATTAAAAACATAAAAACCTTCTATATAGTTTTCCGTAGAATAATCATCATTATCTTGTGCTTCGGTAACTAAATATAATTTACTGAATTTATTCCATAAATTATTTTCAGTTATATATGATAAATAATCACCGGCATTTATAGTATCACTTGTTGTGCAAGTTGCACTTCCAACATCTACAATTTTAGTTTTCTTTTCATAAACGATGGTAGAAGCACATGTTGTAGCTTCATAATATGTAAAAGGAGTAACTACATGATTTATATATAACCAATCTTGAGTTACATCGCTATTACTTGTAGGATAAAGAGCTTTAATTAAAACACCTTTCATTGCTCCGGCTGGATATCTTGATGATGGTATATATGCACTAACATCTTCGGTTAGATTATGTACCGCCACCACAGCATTTGAACTATCATATAAAGTTAATATTGCCGTAGAAATATTATATTCATATCCTAAAGCGGTTCCAGTAAAAGTAAATGAAGATACATCAAATGTTGCTGTTATTTTTATATTATTATTACTTAATGTCGTATTAAGTGCATTTTCAATTGTTATATTCTGAGAATAATTTCCAGAAGCAGTAATAGCCTTTGAAATATATCTAAAATTAGAATAATAATTAATTGATAAATCTAGTTTTAAGTAGTATAAATCCAAAGAAGTATAAGTACTAGTATCATTGAATTTTTGTACTTCATAAGTTAATCCTTTAGATAGACCAGGTATAAATATAACTTCTTGAGGCTCTAAAACCTTAGTTTGCATATTATAATTTGTAACTGGAATGGCTATATCAGAAAATGCCATTGAAATTAAAGTATCTGGTCCTTTAGTTATACCAATTTGTTCTTGTGGTAAGAATTCAAAATACATTCCATCATTTGTAGAACAAGGTGGTAAATTCAATGAAGTACCATTTATATTAGCATAGAATACATCTGAACTATTATTTGTTGTAGCCATTATAAATACTTCTTTTTTATTTATATATCTTTAAATACAAAATAAAAAAGAAGCTTTTAAAAGCTTCTTTTCATTATATTTTATCATAGTTATTTCTTTCACCCGGGTTTATTGGAATGCCCCATTTATCTAACACTGGTTTCTTTTCATTTTTTGGTATTGCTTTTACGTCTATAACTTCAACACCATCTCTTGTTTTCTTTTCTTCTTTAATTTCTTCTGTCAATGGACTTTCGGTTATAACTTCTATTATATCATCACCTTTAGTTGGTCTTTTATCTAATTCTTTAAGATTTTTAAGCTTTTTTGTTCTTGCCTCTTTTACCTTTATTAGTGTTTTTGGTTTTCTTAAAGATTTTTTTCCTTCTTGGAGCTTTTCTTCTTTTTCTTTTGGAGCTTCTAGTTGCTCCTTTTGCTGAAGCTCCTGTTCTTTTTTTGGTTTTTCTTTTTCTATTATTTCTTCTTTTTTGATTTCTTCAGCTTTAACTTCTTCGGTAATTATTTTTTGTTTTTGTTGTAGTTTTTCTTTAGCTTCTTCTAATGCTTTATTAAATGAATCGTCAGTAGTAGTTGATAAATTATTTACAAAATTTTCTGATATTTCTGGAACTTCCAACAAATCTTCTTTTTTATCAATTATAATTTCATCATTCACTTTTGGAAATGGAATTTCTTCAACCGCGTTAATGGGAGTAATATTATTAACTACTTTTACATCATTTGACTTAATTTTTAATTCAGGTTCTGTTTTTAGTTCCATTATATCAATATATTCTTCATCTATTGATGTATCTTCAATGTCTTTGGTAATTATCGGTTTTTTATATTTAACCTTTGGTTTTTCTTCTATTGTTTCTTCTACTTCTTCCGAATCTTCATCGTCTTTATTAGATTGTTTTTCTTTGACTTCGTTAGATTGTTTTTCTTCGGCGTCCTTTAATTGAATATTTTGAGATACTAATGCCGTCATACCTAATGCAATTATAGGTAATAAAGAACCAGTGATCCAAGCAATAATTATCTTAAATAACTTTGCATCTACTCCTTCTACCCAAAATAATATAGAGTCTTGAAAATATTGAAAGTCTAATGTATTAGATGTTTCAATAAACTTATAAGATGATACAACATTACCAATAACCTGTAAGGTTGTTAATATTATCATTATAAACCATGATAACAATCTATTTTTATTGTTTGTTAAAAGTATAGAAAATAAAACGCTTGCTTGCCCGATCTCAGCCACTAGAGACAATATAACAGATAACCAACTTGGATTAGATATATTAAAAAAGGAAATAGCATGATACCAAGACACAAATGCAGTACATACATATAATATCGCGAATGTTATTATTAAAGACCAATATAACACTGTTTTGCGATCTTTATTTTTAAATAAACTCATTATAATATTTTTTATTTTTATATGTTATAATTCAATTAAAGTTTTGTTAAATTTAAGTGAATATATATTAAAATATAAGGTGTTAGATTTATACTGACATATAAATCAACTTTAAGGACTTAAAAGCTGTCCACCTTATAATCTATATATTTAAAATAAAGGACTATAATCATGAGAAATAAACTAATTTACTGTCAAATTTGTAATAAAAAGTTTACTACATTGTGTAGTTTAAGCAGACATTTAAGAAAAGATCATAATATTAATAAAAAAGAATATTATGACAAATATATTAAAAAAGATAATGAAGGAAAATGTAAAATATGTGGAGAATTAACAGTGTTCAGAGGACTACATGGTTATAAATTAACGTGCGAAAAGAAAACAAATCCCAAATGTAGTATCTTATATGCGCAACAAGAGACAATAAATGCAATGATTAAAAAATATGGAGTTTCAAATCCATATCAAATTCCAAAAAATAAAGAAAATTGCATTAAAAATCTTAAAAAATTTTATAAAGATAAAAATAAAGTATTAATAGCAAAGAAAAAATATAAAGATACTTGTTTACAAAAATATGGTGTAGAAAATATATCACAATCTGAAAAGTCTCAAAATAAAAATGGGTTTAAGTATTATAATTATAAAGGCATTAAATGTCAAGGCAGTTATGAACTAGATTTTATTAAAAATTATTATGATAAATTTACAGATATAAAAAGGGGTCCTTGTATTAAATATTCATTTAAAAGAAAAGAACATATTTATCATGCAGATTATTATATTCCATCTTTAAATTTAATAATAGAAATTAAAAATAAAAATTTATATAATAGAGATAAAAATCAAATAAAAGCAAAAAAGAAAGCCACTATTTCTAATGGCTTTAATTATATTATGATTTTAGAGAAAAATTATAAACAATTTAATAAATTATATAATAATTGAGTTATTTATTTTTATCTTTTTCTTCATCTTTAGATATATTTTCAATCTTAATAGTAGTATTAGCTTTTAATTTTTCTACGGCAGATTGTACACTCTTAGCTTTATCTTCCGCGGCTTGTGCGGCTATTTTATATGTTTTTATATCAAAATTTAATTCTTTAATTAAAGAATCTTTTTTAATTATAACATTTTTTAAAGAATCTTGTATAAGAGTGTGTTTAATTTCAGAACGACGAAGTGCAGATTTTCTTGCACATCCTTGTATTGATTTAAAACAAAATAAAATAAATAGAACAATAATTATTGCTTTATTGTATTTCTGAAATATTACTTTAAGTTCCATAGTTTTTGTTTTATTTATTCGATTTCTTATTTTTCCGTTTTAAGTTATTCATCTTTTTTAAAATCTTCTTTTTCTAAAAAGAATCCTTGTTCTGCGGATATCCATTGGTCTTGCTTAAATTGAATTTCTTTTATCAATTCTCTAGCTTCTTTTACTACATTAAAAATATTTCCCATAATTTTAATATGTTTTTCGGCTATCTTCTCAAATTCTTCGGCCGATGCAACTCCAATACCACTAACTCCATTTTGCATTATATAAGCCAAAAATTCTAATGCTTGATATGTAACAAACAATGGTTTATTTTTTTCAAAATTCTTATAGGAATCTTCAATAACTTCATTTATTTTAATCATACCCATCCATGAATCTTTCATCCATATAGCTCGATTCTTAATAAAGTCATTAAGATACTCTAAAGTATTCCATGCTTCTTTTTCATCTGCAATTTGCCATAATTTATTTTGGAATTCTTTTGCAGCATTTTCAAAAGCAACTTTAAAATTTTCAATATCTTTTTTGGTAGGTTTATTTGCAATTGATGCATCTACCGTGGTGTTGTTTTCAACCGGATTAATTTCTAATTCTGCCATTTTAATTTATTTTATTTGTTAAATATAAATTCTTGATTATTTTTTTTATGCCATTCTATACACAAAGTTTTAAATTCTTGTTTATTTTCTTCAAGTTCATCTCCTTCACACACAATATTTTGTATAAAATCATCTTTTTTATTGATACAAAGAATATTACAAGAATTAACAGATTTTCCTTCTAATAAAAGCATCTCATCTAATGCATATGCGTATCCACCTAATTGAAGTTTATATTTCTTTTCTTTTATTGAACCCTTTTTAATTTTTTCGCTACTGGTTTTAAAGTCCGTTATATTTAAAAATGGTCCAGATATGTATGCTATATCTAATTTTCCTCGATAAAAAGCACTTGAAGAATATAATGATAATTCTATTCCATAAACATTTTTATAAATATTAGCATACTCACAATAATAAAATTTATAGAAAAGATCTAAACCTTCATTTATTTTATCTTCTGGTATTTGTTGTTCTTTTAATAATGCCGGAACAGATTTTTGAATTTCTAATAAAACAGCCGACGGATCTTTAGTTTCATTTGTTCTTTCTATAAAATGTTCTATGAAAGCATGCATTGAAGTTCCTCTTTGGCCGGCGGCTTCCATTATTTTTTTAGCTTTTTCCGCTCCTACTGCTTGTACAAATGCATCATATTCGGGATCTGGTACACATTCTGCTAATATCGTCGACACCGATGGTATTTTAAGTTTATAATAAGCTTCATATAAACCTCTTTCTCCTATTGACCATTTTACATTTTCTATGTTAAATGAGTTATTATCCATGTAATTATATTATATTTTATGATTAATGTTATTAATGTACTTAAAATGAAAATCCATTTAATAAGCCACAATATAGAAAACTTTTCAAACACAAATCTATATATTGCGGCATAAGATAAAGTTTCGATACCTTTATCATCCACAAATTGACTAAATTCTGGAGTTAGAGAACCAGCGAATCCAAGTTCATCATCTAAATATTGGTGAACAGGTTTTAATATTTCAAATACTCTAAACCTTTTCATTTTTTCATCTAAACCTTTATCAGACTCATCAAGTGATACTATTAAATATAATGTATAAAATCTATTATATTTAATCTTAAATTGATTTAACTTAGAATTAGGATTTCGGGCCTCGGATTTAATTATATTTTTAAATTTATTATAGTTTATTAAATCTTTAATTACTATAGCTAAAGGCCATCTAGATGGGTTAAATAGTGTCTTCATTTGCATAATATATTTCAATTAATTCAGGATATTTCTTTTTAATAACGTATGTTATATCTTTACGAGCTTTTCTTAAACGAGTTTTAACTGTTGATTCCGGCCATTTTAATTTTTTAGCTATTGCTGACAATTTCATTTTTTCTATTTCTCTTTGATATATAACACTTTTATATGGTTCTTTGAGTTTATTTATTTCTTCTTTAATGCATTCATTAAGGGCTTCTATTGCTTCATTTCGGTCTTTTGGACCATAACATTCAGTTTTTATATTATATACTTGTGAACAAATGGCTTTCATTTTTCTTTGTGATGATGGGATTTTTTCTGAATGTTTTTTAGACGTATACCATGCCGATTCTAAAAAATTTAAATTATTATTATCAATATGCATAAATTTCTTTTTATATCTTAAATATCCTAAAGCAATATTTTTTGCTATAGCATATGACCAAGTAGAAAAATTATATTTTTTATCATATTGATCTATTTTTTCCCATATATTTACAAATGTTAAGGAAATTATTTCATTACATATATCTACATCTTTTACATAATCATATGTAAATTTGCGAAGTCCTGGAGTTAGTCGATTTATTAAAATCGAGAAATTTTTATTTGATTTATCTTTTAGAAATTCTAATGCAATATCCTGAATTGTTTTTTTAGACATAAATTAATTTATTTTAGTTTAATGTACAATTGTTTATATGTAAAGTGAGACGGGGATCCCCGTCTCACTTATTTAATTTAATTTTTTTATTCTTCAATTACCTGTTCAAGATAATTATTTATATTTGACATAATTCCCATGACTCTAATATAAGGGAATTGTCCAAGAACATTTAAAACCTGTGTTAGTGTATTGTGATCTATAACATCAACATTGATAGCATTCATTAATCCTGCTATTTCGTTAAATGGACGATCACCAATAGCCTTTAAAATGTCCTGTTTTAATTCAGGTTTAATTTTGTATGTAGGTACATACGCTTTAGTTTCTACTTGAGATGATTGATTATTTTCTGCCATAATTAAATTTAATTTAGTTTTATTTTTTTTTATCTTAAAATAATATATTATTTGTTAAAATTTATTTAAAATTAGTTAAACTATTGTTAATTTAAGAAGTATCTCTATAAGTGAGATATATCTCTTTTAAATCTTCAATAGTAAAGTCTTCTTTATTTATTTCTATGTCATAATCTGTAAAAGTTTTAAAATCTTCTCTATCGACTTGTAACCTACGTTCTACATTGTCTGCATCATTCCTTTTAGATAAACGTTCTTTTCTCACATCCTCGGATATATTGAAATACACTATAAGTGATTTTTTTCTATCACTTCTTAGTAATTGTTTTATATCTCCAGGAGTCATAATTATCACATTATTCTCGGGATTATAAAAATCATTTTTATCTATTCCATAGTACCATTCTCCATTATTGAATGTCATCCATGTATAAAATTCATCATTATTTAATTTCTTTATAAATTGTTCTTTGTTTATAAAAAAATAATCTTTACCGTTAACTTCCCCATTTCTTATTGGTCTGGTTGTATAAGTACATCCAAAATGCATTCCAAATATATCACATAGAAATTTACATGCATAATTTTTCCCAGAAGATCCTGGTCCTACCAAAATGATGCGATAATACATTATTTTCTTTTGTTAACAAGTTTGTATATGTAAAATAAAATATAATTAATCGTAAATCCGATAGCAAATATTGATTCCATACTCCAGTTTTTATTCATTAATGTTTTACAAGTTACTCCAAATAAAATTGATTTAAATATAATTTCAATTATTTGATAAACTAACATTAATGAAACAACACCTGATTTAATTGGTTTTTGTTTATTTTTTATTTCTATGACGGGTTTAACATCAGGTTTTACTTCAGATTTAGTCTCAGGCTTAATTTCTGCTCCAATGTTTTTATTTTCATTGTTATGTGATTTCATTGGCTTATTATTTTTATAAGAATTTAATAAGTCTTCTAATAAATTATTTTTTAACATATTTTTATTTTTTAGTAACTATCCTTTAAGCTTGTTTAACTTTTTGTTCTTTATTTTCTACAACAGATAAAGCTGATTTAATTTTTGGTATATTTTTAAAAATTAAAGAGTTTGTATCTTTATTTTCACACTTATTATCTTTATAACAAAATTTTAATATTACAATTCCATCTTTATTAATAGTTTGAATTGTTTTAATTTTATCAAGAGCATCTAAAACATTTTGTTCTAATGTAGTTTTATCTAATTTTTCTGGGTCTATTTTATAAATTTTTCCTAGTTCTAGATTGTTTCTTTTTAAATATTCAATAGCACTTTTAAAACTTTTTTCTTTTTCTATTTTAGCTTCAGCTTCTTTTTGTTGTTTAGCCTTTTCTTTTTCTTGTTTTTTAGCTTCTTTTTTAGCTTCTATTTCTTTCTTTTTATTTTCATCTTTAATTACTTTTTCTAAATTATTTAGATTATTGGTTTCAATATCAAATACAGAGAGATCAAATCCCGCTTTATAAGTATCTAAGATATTCTTTTCATTATTAGATATTTTTATTATTTGCTTTGTTTTTGGATCTGTTATAACATATTTTTTTCCATCTTGTTTAGGTATTAATAATTTTTTAATATTAGATAATTGTGTATTGAATCTATTAATATTTTGATTTTTTTTATTTTCATCGTCTGTAGTAGTAAATTCATATTTAATCATTTGCATATGAGTAGTAGCATATAAATCAATAACAGATTTTACAAAATTATCTATTTTCTTTTTTGATTTTTTATTTTTAAGTGCTTTAAATCCTTTATAAGCCAACCAACCTAATCCACCGGCTGTAGCAAATCCTGCTGCACCAATCCCAAGAGGTACTAATATTGAACTTAATGATGGTAATGTCGTGGCTAAAGCAACACCACCTAAAGTAGTTCCTGTATGTCTTACAGTACTACTAGCTGGATTTAAACTATTAACTTCATTTAAAGACTCATTGGTTTTTAATTTTTTTTTTAAAAATTCTGATTTTTTATTTTCTTTAGAATTATCTTTGTCTTCATCTTCTTTTGTTTCTTTTCCTTTTACTTGTTTTGTCACAGATTTTACATTATCTTTTTTAGATTTATTTTCTCTTGCAAATGGATTTCCATTACCTTTAGATTTTTTTTCTTGTTTTCCTAATGATTCTTGTTTAAACGAAGATGATGTTTTTCCTCCCATATTCATTTCAGGCTTAAAATCTTTAGAACCTTGGAATGAATATCCAGGAGTAAATTTAGCCGAAGTCATTGTAACAGTAACTTCAGTCTGAGCTTTCTGATACTCGGCCTTAAGCCAATCATAGCTTTTTTTATTTGTATCGGGTATTATCATACCTTCTTTAGATTCTAATTCTTCGTTTAGCTTGTCTAAATATTCATTAAAATTAAATGATCCAACTTTCATAGTTTTGAACTTTATTTTATATATCTTTCTTTATTTATTTATTTATGTATTTTTTAAGTTTGTTGTGTAAAAATAATTTTTTATTTTTTTTCTTTAAGAGCCGCACCTTTATTAAAAGGTTTTAATCCAATACTTCTTTGCATTAATTTAAATATCTTTATATTATTTTTAGGAATTACAATAGGCATTGTTGGATCTGCCATAGAACCATCTTTAATTAATTTTGCTTTCTTTTTCTTTTTAACTTCATTTACTGTTTTAGCTCTCATGATTAATCATTATTTTTATCATTCCCAAATATTTCATCTTGACATTTTTGACAAAGTCCACTTATTTTAAATTCTTTTCTAGAACTTTCATCTTTAAAATCTTCTAATCTTATTGGCGCGCCACAAAGTGGACAAAGTCCTAATTCTGCTCTATTAACTTCTTTATCAAAATCAGCAGAATGTAACATTTTCTTTTTATTAGCATTATGTTTTATATAATCATTTAAATTTTCTATAACTAATTTTTTCATATCATCTAATTATTTTTATACTGTAAATTCAGTTCCACCACCGCCGGCTGGTGCTTCACCTCCTGTTGGTATTTCACCTCCTGTTGGTATTTCACCTCCTGTTGGTATTTCACCTCCTGTTGGTGCCACGCCGCCTGCTGGTGCTTCACCACCAAATCCTAAATCTCCT
>Ga0116192_1001075_pt1 | contig 19571 bp, 13 predicted proteins | sample AD_UKC113_MetaG_FD_89876 | JGI IMG/M metagenome (GOLD analysis project Ga0116192, IMG submission 89876) | Active sludge microbial communities of municipal wastewater-treating anaerobic digesters from Hong Kong - AD_UKC113_MetaG | ecosystem: Engineered > Bioreactor > Anaerobic > Digestate... | reverse complement strand
GGGTAAGAAGGGGAGACAAGCCCAGGGAAGGTTCGTCAAACAAAATCATCTTGGGGCGGGACATGAGACCCCGGGCAATGGCGCACATCTGCTGCTCTCCCCCCGAAAGGGTCCCGGCCATTTGCTTGTGACGCTCCCGCAGCCGGGGAAAGAGGGTGAAAACCCAATCCAGGGTCTCGGACCGGCGGGCTTTGGCTGCCGGGGTAAGGGACCCGAGCTCGAGGTTTTCCTTCACGCTCATTTCGGGAAAAAGCTGCCGTGCTTCGGGAACATGGGCAATCCCCGCCTCGATGATCTTGTAGGGCGGCAAAACGTCCAACCGCCGGTCTTCGAACAGGATCTGTCCCCGGGTGGGGCGGATCAGGCTCGAGATGGTCTTCATGATGGTGCTCTTCCCCGCCCCGTTGGCACCCACCAGGACCACGAATTCGTTGCCCTTGACCTCGAAGGAAACATCCCACAGGACCTGGATGTCCCCGTAACCCGCATCAACGTTTTCAACCCGCAGCATGCTCTCATTCCTTTCCGAGGTAGGCTTCAATGACGGCCTGGTTGTTGGCGACTTCCGCCGGGGTTCCCAAAGCGATTTCCTGGCCGTAATTGATGCAGAGAATCCGGTCGCACAGGTTCATGATCACGTGCATGATGTGCTCGACGATGATGATCGTCTTACCGGTATCCCGCACTCGGCGGATGAGCTCCACCCCCTCGCGCTGCTCCTGGGGAGTCAGTCCCGCCATGGTTTCGTCGAGGAGGATGAGTTCGGGTTCCGTTGCCAGTGCCCGAGCGATCTCGAGTCTCTTGCGGTCCCCGATGGTCAGCCCCTTGGCTGGATAGTCGAGCTTCTTGCTGAGCTCGCAGAACTCGAGGACCTCGAGGGCCTTCTCCCGGGCCGCCTGCATGGATTGACGGCGATTGAAGGCGGAGGTCATGACGTTTTCGAGCACCGTCATCCGGCGCAAAGGCTTCACCACCTGGAAGGTCCTCCCGATTCCCAGCTTGCAAACCTTCCACGTGGGAAGGCCGTCGATGGTGGAACCCTTGAACCGCATGGTGCCGGACGTCTGGGGATAGTAGCCCGTAATCAGGTTGAAAACCGTGGTCTTGCCGGACCCGTTGGGACCGATCAGGCCGAAAATCTGCCCCTGCTCGACCTGGAAGCTGAGGTCGTTGACCGCAATCAGGCCGCCGAAATTCTTCGTCAAATGTTCTGTCTGGAAGTAAGCCATCGTTCGTTCTCACCCATGGATTAGGAATATGCCTTTTCTCGTGTCCACAATCTGCGGATCTTCGGCCAATCTCCGATGACCCCGTTGGCCAGGTATCGGATGACGAAGATCACCAGGAGACCGAAAGCCAGTACGTGGGACTCGCTCACCCATCTCGGGAAAAGGCCGAAAAAGGAGCTCCGGAAGGTCTCCTGCAGAAAGACCATGATGAAGGCTCCCACCGGGGGTCCCCAGATGGTGCCTACTCCCCCGATGATTCCCACCAGGATGGCCATGATGGAAATGTCATGCAGGTTGAAGACCACGTGCGGGTCGATGAAGGCCATGTAGTTCATATAGAATGCTCCGGCCAGCCCCGTAAAAAAAGAGCTGATCATCAAAGAGAGGCTTTTATATCGGAAGGCGCTGATCCCCATGGACTCCGCCGCGTCCTGGTCCTCGCGAATGGCGACGAAATAATAGCCCCACTTGGAATAAACCACCCGGTGAATGGCGAACATGCACAGGGCGGCCAGAGCGACCCCCAGGTAATAATAGGGAAGTTTGCTTCGAAAGGTCTGAATGATGAGAATCCCCTCCATCCCTTCGGTAAAACTCCTCCAGTCAATAGCCACCAATCGAAAAATCTCTCCCACCGCAATGGTGGCCAGGGCGAAGTAAGGGCCCCGGAGGCGGAAGCAGACCCAGCCGATGAAAAGGCCCACCAGGGTGGAAACGGGTCCCCCCAGAAGAATCCCCCACCACGCGGAAATGCCCAGCTTGGTCACGCACAAACCCGCGGTGTAGGCTCCCGTGCCGAAAAAGATGGCGTGCCCGAAAGAAACCTGCCCGGTGAATCCGGCAAGAAGGTTCCACGAAGACCCGATGAGGACCCACATGAGGGCAATGATGAAAATATGCCGGTAGTAGTCCGACGGAACCAGCACGGGAAATGCCAGAAAGAAAAGAACGATGCCCAACAACACCCAACGATTTATCCTCATAACGTACCCTCTACTAAACCTTCGTCAGCGTCTTCAAGCCGCCGGGCAGAAAGATGAGAACGAGTAGAAAAATCACCAGACCCACTGCGTCCTTGAGGGCCATGGAAATATACGTGGCACCCAACGATTCGGCGACTCCCAGAACGACTCCGCCCAGAATGGCCCCAATGGTGCTGCCCATACCTCCCAACATGGTGATGACGAAAGCCTTGAGAGTGAACGGGCCCCCGATGTCCGGGAATAGGTAGTAGATGGGAAGGAGCAGGGTCCCGGCCGCCGCAACGAGGCCGGACCCGAGGCCGTAGGTGAGGACCGTGATCCAGTGGGCGTTGATCCCCATGATCATGGCGGCGTCGGCATTCTGGGCCGTGGCCCGAACGGACTTGCCCAGGTCCGTCTTGAGCAGGAAGAAGAATAGGGCCGCCGTGAGCAGCAGGGCGATCCCGAAGGCGACCACCATGGGAAAGTTGAGGGAAATCGGCCCAATGTACAAGGCCGTGGCACTGTAGGCGGTCTTCACCGACCGGTAGTCGGAACGAAAGATGAACCGAATGATCTCCGTCAACACCATCCCGATGCCCACCGTCATGAGCACCTGGTTTTCGGGAAGGATGGAATCCACCTTGAGCAGAGGGTTGAGCAAGTATTTCTGCAGGAAGATTCCCAGAAGAAACAGGGCGGGCATCGAGACCAGCAGGGAGAAATAGGGATCGAGGCCGAAATACTCGAAAAGCACGAATGTAATATACATGGCAACCATCATCAACTGGCCGTGGGCCAAGTTGATGATCTTCATCACTCCCATGATCAGGGTCATGCCGATGCCGATGAGAGCGTAGATGCCGCCGATCAAAACCCCGGATACGAGGGTCTGTACGAGGATTTCCATGGGATCCAGTCCTTTTCAAAACAAAAGTGGGGTTGGGAGCACGCCTCCACAACCCCACGCCGATTCCACGATTACTTCCAGGTTTTCTCCCAGTCGATGGGAAATACAAACGGCTTGGTGGCAACGTTCCTGGGCCATACGAGCTCCAGTTTGCCGTCGATCCACTGGACCAGGTAGGTGGGGAGCTTGTTCTGGTTGGTCTTCTTGTCGTAGGAGATGAATTTCACCGGGCCGAAGACCGTCATCATGTCCGTGGCGGCTAGGGAATCCCGGACGTCTTTGGGAGTAAGGGACTTGGTCCTCTTGAGGGCGTCGGCAATGACGAAGGCGGCGGCATAAGCCTCGGCACCGTGATATTCCGTGTCCTTGTTGAACTTCTTGACGTATTTATCATAGTAGGCCATGGCCCCCGGGTAAGGGAGGGTCTGGTACCACAGTGTCGCCGAGTAGACCATTTCCGAGGCCTTGCCGGCATTCTTCGGGAATTCGGGCAGGGTGAATCCTGCGGCCCCTCCCACGAAAACCTTGGGGGACAAGCGCAGTTCCCGGGACTGGCTCATGAGCAGGGATGCGTCCATGATGTAGGAGATCATGTACACCAAATCGGGGTTGGCCTGTTTGACCTTGACCAGGAGGGGTTTGAAGTCCACACCCCCCTTGGAATAGCCCTCGTTCAGGAGGACCTTGATTCCCAGGCGATTGCAGGTTTCCTGGAAGGTCTTGGAACCCCCGGACCCGAAATTGCTGTCCTCGAAAAGGATGGCTGCGGTCTTGGGCTTGACCACTTCGGTGAGAAAGGACTCGAGGGCGGACGGATATTCACTGACGGCAGGGTTGAGCCGGAAAACATAGTTCCAGTTTTGTTCGGTGATTTTGTCCGCGGACCCGGTGTTTACCAGGAAGGGCATTTCGTTCTGCTGGGCCACTCCGGCAATGGCGAAGGTCTCGGAGCTCCCGTACCCGCCCCCCAACATGACCACCTTGTCCTTGGTGATAAGCTTTTCCGCGGCGGAACGAGCCACCTCGGGCTTTCCAGTGTCGTCCTCGAAGATGAAATAGAGTCTCTTGCCGTTGACGCCGCCCCCGGCATTGATTTCCTCCAGGGCCAACTCGAAGGAGTTCTTTTCGATTTCTCCGAAGGCAGCCTGGCCTCCGGTTAAGGGAAGGATGATGCCCACCTTGATGGAATCCTGCGCGAGGGTCGGCCCGGCCGACAAGGCCGCGGCCATGCATAGAGCGAGACACACAGTTGCAATTCTCTTCATCTTGCCCTCCTTCAACGGTCCGTGAAAAGTGTACAACCCATTCATCCAGGAGCAACGTCGACACGCTGCAAATAAGTGCGTTGAAAAGGCACCGGGGATGTGGCAGAAGAGGATCCTTCGGCTAGGAAACCTATTATAAAGAGGGCTTGAAGTCAAGCCAAGGATTGCGGCCACACGCAGAATCCCGGGGAGGAAGGAACTGAATGAGATACGCAATGGGCACCACACCGGATCATGAGATTGTTCGTTCTATTGAGCCGGTGGTGTTGCAATCGGAACATGTGCTCTTTCACCCCGAAGCCGTGAAAGACGCCGCCGACCGTCTCGAAGAACAAGAGGACTTCCCCGGCCTTTCCTGGAAACACCCCTGCCATTTCTTTGACGGCGGGGAGGAAACCGCTCGTTGGATCCTGGTACTGGATGTTCTGAACCATTGTTTCTGGCCTTCCCCCGGCCAAAAGACCTGGACGGTGATCCACGGCGGCCGCCGTTGGTCCGGGTACTGGGGCCTGGCCGCAAGCCTCAACCGGGCCATGGAACGAAGAACCCCCGTCACGCGGGCCTCCTGGCTGGCCTCCCTCGAAGAAGAGGACCTGCGGCGGGTATTTGCGGGGGAAGGGGACATCCCCCTTTTTCCCGAGCGCCTCCGAAACCTGCGAGAGGCGGGCCGCATTCTCGAGGAGCGTTGGGGGGGAGATTTCGTCAATCTCATCGAGGAAGCTTCGAAAAGTGCCCTGAAATTGGTTCGCCTGGTGGTGGAGAGCTTCCCCGGTTTTCGGGACCAGGCCCTATACAGAGGATATAAGGTAAATTTCCTGAAACGGGCCCAGCTCCTGGTTTGGGACCTTTACTGCGCCTTCGAGGGCAAAAGCTTCGGCGAGTTTCATGACCTGGAGGCCCTGACGGCCTTTGCGGACTACAAGCTCCCCCAGGTGCTCAGGGAACTGGGAGTCCTTTCCTATGATTCGCCCCTGGCAGCCCGAGTGGATCGCCGGGAGGAGCTCCAACCCGGGAGCCACGAAGAGGTCGAGATCCGGGCCCTGACCCTTTGGGCCGTGGAGGCCATCAAGGAAGAACTGCTCCAACGAGGCCGGAATCTCATGAGTGCGCAAATCGACCGGGGGCTCTGGAACCTGGGTCAACGGGACGCCTACCGACGCCGACCCTACCATCGCTGCCGGACGACCTATTATTAGGGCGAGGGGCAAGGGGCTGGAGGCGAGGGGCAAAATAGCCGGGAAGCGTGGAGGGCCGCAGGGTGGGCGCGGCGAAGCGAAGCCCACCGGGGGAATTCGAGGCTCGATGATGGAAGCGTGGGCCTGGGGGCGAGGAGGCCGGGAGGCTCGGGATTGCGTCCCTTTCCCGGCTGGAACCGCTCGGTTTGACGGAACGACAAGAAGGAGACATTCGTGGAATACCGTTATCGTCGTGAAAGTTTCGGGGAACTTCCGGTTCGCCCGGAGCACCTGGATATCTATCTGGATTTCCGGCCGGATTTCGTGGAAGCGGTCAACTGCATGCGGATGACGCCCCGCGGCCCCATGGAAGTCCTGGAACTGGACGCCAACGGCCTGGACATCCTGGCGGTGGAATGGAGGGAGACCTCCCCGGATTCCCCGGGCAGCTGGGAAGCCCTGGCCTACGAAGACCGAAGGGATCGGAACAAGCTGGTCCTCTTCTTTCCCCGGCCGGTTTCCCGAGACCGCCCCTTGTGGGTTCGGACCCGCACCCGCTGTTACCCGTCGGACCATATCCTCGAGGGAATCTACAAGGACGTGACCCCTCCGGGGGCCCCCCAGCAATACATGTCCCAATGCCAGCAATGGGGTTTCCAGCGGATCATGCCCATCCTGGACGACTGCCGTGCCAAGTGCACCATGACCACCACCCTCGAGGGGGATGCCCGGTACACGCACCTCATCAGCAACGGCAACGTGAACCTCGAGTCCAATCCCCAAGGGGTTCCGGTCCCCAAGCCCGGGGACCCCCGGCGCCGCACCATCACCTTCGAAAACCCCGTTCCCATGGCTCCTTACCTGTTCATCGCCTGTGCGGGCACCTGGGACACCTTGACGGACCGGGTGACCTACCCTGACGGCCGAACGGTGCGACTCGAGTACCTGGTTCCCCCCGGGATGAGCCCGTATGCCCGGGTTCCCATGGAAATCCTCAAGAAGGCCGTTCTGTGGATCCGGGAAACCCAGGATTACACCTACACCGGGGACACCTACCGCACCATCTGCATGACCAAGTCCAATTTCGGCGGCATGGAAAACGTGGGGAACACCACCATCGTCACGGATGCCGCCCTGGTTCACGAGCACAGCCTGGACGCATCGCTCCTCTATGCCCATGCCGTCATCGTCCACGAATTCGAACACAACCAGTGCGGGAGCGAAACCACTATGGACACTCCCTTCGACGTGTGGCTGAACGAAGCCTACACCGTGGATGTGGAACGCCGCTTTATGGCCGACCGGTTCGATCCGACCCTGGTTCGCCTGCTGCAAGTGGACGGCATCCGAAATCCTCTCCTCGGGCCCCTGGCCATCGAGGACGGAGGGCATGTGGGCCGGGTGGTCCGAGAAGGCTTCAACGACCCGGACGAGCTCATCGACGGGGTGACCTATGTGAAGGCGGCCGAAATCATCGGCATGCTTCGGCGGGTGCTGGGAGAAGAAAACTTCCTTGCCGGAAAGACCCTCTACTTTCAGCGATACCGGCACGGGAACGCCGATACGGACCAGTTTTTCGCCTGTTTCGAAGAGGTCTCCGGGACTTCCCTGGAACCATTCAAGAAGGGATGGCTCTATCGCATCGGGTACCCCCGGGTGACGGCGGAAACCTCCTTCGACCCGGCCAAGAAGGAATTTCACATCCGGTGGCGCCAAGAGGTGCCGCCGGGAGAAGCCCCGTTTCACATCCCCATCGAGCTCGCCTTGGTGGGGGAAGACGGGAAGGACCTTCCCGGCACCGGCCAGGTCTTCCAGCTCAACCGGGAGGAGGCATCCTTGACCCTTTCCGGGATCGAGGCGGAACCCGCCTTCGCTTCCATGAACCGGGATTCTTCCTTTTACGGTACCTTCTCCCACCGGAATTCCACCCCCGATCTTTTGAGAAAACAAGTCCTGCTGGACCCCAACGGCCACAACCGGGTGGACGCCATGCGGAAGCTGACGGATCTTCAGCGGATTCGCCTGCTGGAAGACCCCCGGGGAGAAATCGATCCCCGGTGGCTGGACCTCTTCGAAGACCTCCTGGCGGATTCGACCGTGGCTCCCGGCCTGCAGTCCTACCTGCTGCGCATCGAGGAACAGCCCGTGGACCGCGACTACGCCACCTGGTATCCCGAACTGGCGGCGGCCCGTGAAACCATGATGCGGGCCCTGAACGGCCGGTATCGGGCAAAGCTCCTCGATCGGTTCGAGGGGCTCCGGGCGGCGCCGCCCCCGCCGGAATCCGAACCCTGGACGGGCCTCGAGGAACGGATGCTAAAGAATGTCCTCTTGGACCTCATCGTCGTGGACGATTCCCCCCAAAGCCACGAACTGATCCTTGACTATTTTCGAAACGCCGCCAACCCCACGGACCGGGTGGCGGCCCTGGGGGCCCTAAACCGCTCCGGGTCGCCTCAACGACGGCCGGTGTTGGAAGAAGTCTACGAAGCCTGGCACGGGCATCTGAGCGGCTATGCCAACTACCTTCGAGTGGTGGCGGGGGGGACCCGCCCGGATGTCTTCGACCTGATCGACCGGGAAAAGCGTCGAAGTACCTTCGACATCACCCAGCCCACCTGGTCCCGGGCGCTGTTTGTTTCCATGGCCGCCAACAACAAGATGCTGTGGACGGAGAAAGGAATCCGGTGGATGACGGCCGCCATCATCGAACTGGCCCCCATCAATCAGACCACCACCAGCCGGATGCTCAACGCCTTCCAGCATGTGAGGCGCCTGCGGCCGCCACTGCGGGAGCGGGTGTTGGAAGCCCTCGAGGAAATCGTGTCTAGGGTCGGCCGGGAGGCGAGCCCGACCGTCTACGGGCAGGCGAGTTCCTACCTGGCGGGAAGGTGACGTCGGCCCCGGGCCGGGGGAACCTTCCCGGCTTGCGGGTAGACAAGCTTCTCCGGTGGTGTAGGTTCGAGTTTGTGTAAATCCTTCCGGGTTGCAAAAGGAGGCGCTCTTCCTGGTGCGGGAAATCCCGATCATCGCGGCGCATCGAATTCCATGTGATGTCCGGGTCCTTGAAACCCTGAAGGAAGCCCTGAAGGTTCCTTTACCCAGGGGGGTTGAAGGCGGAAGGGAAGGGTGCCGGTTTGCGGGAACGCGACATCTTTAGCGTACCTCATAGTCCATGGACTTTACAGGTATTCTGCTTCGGCGTATCCCGATGGGCACGAAACTCGGGTCCCGCCCAGCCGGTCCACCGCTCATATTTCCTTGACAGCCGTCTTTTAAGACGGTAAAAGTCCTGGCAAGAAAATAAGCTGTGGGGCCTTCTGTAAATATTGAAGATATTGCCAAAGTATTTGTACCAAGAACATATACATAAGTACAATGACATTATGGGCCGATACAAATACTATGGAGTCAGGATGAGCAGAGGTCTCATAGTTGCAAATGGAGATCAACCATTACTTCTATCCCATGTACCGGACGGATGAATTCCGACAGATCACAGGGTGCGGTTCATGTTGGGTTCCGTCTGTTAGATGAACATGTTTGCCTTCTATCAGTCATATTGGCGGGGTCGTGTGCTATTCTTGAAGAGATGGCGGATGAATGGGCGACCGAGAGAGAAAGGTGGACGTTTCCGAACGAAGGGGCCTCCTGCGAGACCTCTGCAGTCATTCTGCCCTCAGGAGAGGTGAACGTCTCAGGCGCGGCAGTGTCAGTGGGCGCAAGAGGATGAATAGGCTCGGGAACATCCATTTCGTTGAGTCCTGCGTTTCCAAGAGAGGGATCCAGCCGATTCAAGTTCAAAGCGGATATGCAAGCGCGAGAGGTAGGCCGCGATTTCGCAATATTCGAAGGCAGACATACTCTGCGGTGTCGCTTCCGGGAGAGCTGATTCTTGAGTACCTGACAAGTAAATGGAGCGGAATGCAATGACCCCCAAAGTAGTCCGGTGTCTGTTGGTCGCCCTTTTGATCTGTTGCTGTGGGATAGGATGGGCACAAAACATCACGTTTCAACCAATTGTGACCCCTGGGCTGCAGCAGGAGAATCGCTCACAACAGATTGTCCCCCAGCAGGGTACCAGCAGCCAGGTCGACCAAAACCAGCAGGCACCACCAGGCACGGAGGGAACTCCTACACCCGTGCCTTCTCACGCGCCGGCTCTACAGGTCCCTTCCCAGATTCCTCAAGCGCCGTCTTCCTTACCCGTGTCCCTTCCCCCAGGGGCTACAGAACAGCGGGCCCCCGATCGGAGTGTTCCCTCTGCGCCAGGATTGACAGTGGAGGAAGTATCGGATTTCGAAAAGTATGTGGCGGGGAAATCGCCGGAGAAGCTCTCATTTGATATCAAACAGTTTGGCTACGATCTTTTCCTGGCGCCTCCAACCCTTACCGGGCCCGTTCAGCGGACCGTTCCTGTTGGCCCGGAATATGTCATGGGCCCTGGGGACGAACTGCGCGTGAATGTCTGGGGAAGCATCGAGGGGGTTTGGAACGTCGTAGTGGATCGCGACGGGGCCATCACTCTGCCCAAAGTAGGCACACTGGGCATTGCCGGTCTGAGCTTTCAGGAAACCAAGGCAGTGATTCAGAAGGAACTGGCCAAGCAGTACACCGACTTTGAGATGAACGTGAGCATGGGTCAGCTACGGGGCATGGGGGTATATGTCGTCGGAAAGGCCAGGAAGCCCGGCGCCTTCGTTGTTTCTTCTCTTTCCACTCTGCTGAACGCGCTCCAAGAGTCGGGGGGGCCGAGCAAAGTCGGTACGATGCGCGACATCCAGTTGAAACGCAACGGAGAAACCATTGCCCATCTCGACCTGTATGATTTCCTGCTCACGGGAAACAAAGAAAACGATGTTCGCCTCATGCCCGGAGACGTCATCTTCATTCCCGCCATTGGGCCTATGGTGGGCATTGCCGGAGACGTCAAAGTCCCGGCAATCTACGAACTCAAGGGGGCAGCCAGGGTTTCCGACGTGATCAAGTTGGCCGGGGGCACTACTGCAAAAGCGTTCACCCAGAGAGTCCAGGTGGAAAGGTTCTCCAAAAGGACCAACAAGGCCATACTGGATTTGAACCTCGGCCAACTCAAGGGCAAAAACGACATTCTTCTCGAAGACGGCGACGTGGTGAAGGTCTTTGCCGTCACGGAGAATGTGACCAACAGAGTCGTACTCAAGGGAAATGTACGGCGACCCGGAGAATACGAATGGCGGAAGGGGATGAGAGTCCGCGATCTTCTGAAGAGTACCGAGGAGTTGCTTCCGGAAACCCTGATGGAGCGCGCTCAGATCGATCGCCTCGTACCCCCTGATTACCACCTGGAATATGAAACGTTCGATTTGGGGAAGGTGCTTCTGGAAGGCTCCGAAAGCGAGAATCTGCTTCTTGCTCCCTACGACACCGTGATCGTTTTCAATAAGTGGGAAGTGAAGGAGAGGGATAAAGTGAGATCGTCCGGGGCATTGAACAAACCGGGTGAGTTTGACTACCGCAAGAACATGAGGCTCTCCGACCTGATCGGACTTTCGGGCGGACTCAAGTATTACGCATCCGCAAAAGAGGCTGAGCTCACCCGGGTGAAACCAACCCCGGAGGGGCCCGTGACCGAGAAGATCACCGTGTACCCATCCAGTGCACTGCAGGGAAATCCGGAGGCCGATATCCTTCTCCAGGAGAATGACTATCTCTTTGTCCGGGCCATCCCGGAATGGGACCTTTACAAGCTGGTGACGGTTGGAGGACAGGTCATGTATCCGGGGGCGTACTCCGTGGACAAAAGGGAAAAGCTTTCCTCTCTTTTGACTCGCGCGGGAGGGTTCACGGATGTGGCCTATCTCCAGGGGGCCGTTTTAGTGCGGGAGAGTGTCAAAAGGTTTCAGCAGGAACAGATCAATCGGATGGTTGACAAGTTGCAGCGAGAGCTCCTGTCGAGCGGCAGTGTGAATATTGGGACTGCATCGACGCCCGAGGAAGCGAAGATTTTGCAGGAACAGGAGAAACAGAAAGCACTTTTCCTTGAAAGCCTGCGGCATCTCCAGGCACAAGGACGATTGTTCATCACCCTGGACAGGCTCGATAAGCTCAGAGGCAGTCAGAACGATATCGAACTGGAGGAGGGGGACTCCCTCTACATTCCCACCAAGCCAGCGACCATCCAGGTTATCGGTGCCGTTTACAACCCTTCGGCAATGCTTTTCGAGCAGGGGCGGGACGTCTCGTACTATATTCGCATGAGCGGCGGGTTCAGTGAAAACGCTGATAGCAAGAATACCTATGTTTTGAAAGTCAACGGCCGTGCCCTCAAACCCAAGGGAAAATTTCTGGCATGGGACAGGGACTCCAACAGCTGGAGGTCTTCCGGGTACGCCGACCTGCAGCCGGGCGATACCATCGTGGTGCCCGAGAGACTGGAAAAAGTGGCTTGGATGCGAAATATAAAAGACATTGCGCAGATTCTATTCCAGGTTGGGACTGCAGCGGGTGTCGTTGTGGCGGCCGGACTCTAGCGATGCAAGCGAGTAGGCCCCGAAGGAACATGTGGATACAGCTGTCCGGTCCGGCAGGGGCCGTGTTGGGTGGATCACAGAGCGGATTTGCTGCTTTGTCGGCAAGTGGCGCCGCAGATCAGTAGTTGAAGCTCTGCAGACCTTGGAGGCGTTTTGCTGGTTGCGGCGCAAAGGGGGGGTGCGGAACCGGGCGGTTCACCCCGACTTGGCGATCCCCCTTCGGTGGATGGCTCGCTTACGGTTCGTTTCCTCACAGCATCGAGATGAGGGCCCTTGAGGCTTAATCCCATAGTAGAGAGAGGAAACGCTCATGCCGCCCGGATTCTTCCGGAGGCTGTACGGCCGTTAAGGAATATCCGACTGGGTGAACCGCATCCATATCTTGTCGAGGAAACGGAGAGACTCATGGAAACGTCTTGCGGTTGAGTGAGGTCATTCGTTTCGCTGGCCGGGATGGGGGATGAATCTTCGGGATCCCGGAGCGGCTTTTGGCGTTTATTGGGGAGCTGCATCGCATGAAAGAAGTGTTGCAGGATCAAGTGGATGAAATTGAAGAAGTACATTTACTAGATTACGTGCTTGTGTTGCTCAAGAGAAAGAAACTCATTGCTGCCATTACTTGCGCCATAAGCCTTCTGAGCATCATTTATGTCCTGGTCATTCCTCCCATTTACGAAGGAACAGCCAGGATCCTCCCCCCGTCCAAGGGGGGAGCCTCCATGGGGCTGTTGAGCCAACTTTCCTCCATTGCCGGAATGGCGTCAGCACTTCCCGGTATGCCTGGCACTCCTTCCGACTTGTATGTTGGGATGCTGACCGACAGCCGGACCATAGCGGATGCGATGATTGACCGATTCAAGCTGATGGAGGTCTATGATAAGGACAATCGGGTTGACACCAGGAATGCGTTATCCAAACGTTTGAGGGCGATGAGTGATAGGAAAAGCGGTATCATTACCATAACGGTTGAAGATGAAGACCCGAAAAGGGCCGCCGATATGGCGAACGCGTTTGTCGAGGAATTGGCTAAGATCAACAACACGCTTGCGGTCGCCGATGCCAGGCAAAAAAGGCTCTTTTTCGAGGGACAGTTGAAAGAAACCATTACGGCACTGAGGGTCGCCGAAGAGGACCTGAAGAGCTTCCAGGAAAAAACGGGCGCCATCCAGATCAGCAGTCAGGCTGGAGCGGTTGTGGAAGGCATCGCCTCACTCAGGGCTCAGATCGCCGCCAAAGAGATCCAGATCAAGGTCATGAGGACCTATTTCACTGAGAACAGCCGGGACGTGAGACGCGCAGAGGAAGAACTGGCCGGGATGAAGGAACAGTTGAAGAAACTGGAAGCTGGCGGCGACAAGTCCTATGGCAGCACGATTATCCCCACGGGGGAAGTGCCGGCTCTGAGTGTCGAGTATCTCCGGAAACTCCGAGAATTCAAGTTCCAGGAGACCCTTTACGAGATGCTCTCCAAAATGTATGAGTCCGCTAGGCTGGATGAAGCAAGTGATGTATCTTCGATCCAGGTGGTTGATTCTGCGGTCGTGCCGGAGAAAAGGTCCAAGCCAAAGAGGACATTGACGGTCGTACTTGCAACCGTGCTCGGCTTTTTCTTTGCGGTTCTTGCGTCGTTCTTCGCTGAGTATTGGGAAAAAATGTCTCAAAGCCCTGAAGACTGCCAGAGGTTGGAGAAGATCAGGGAACATTTGGACTCAATTAGGAACAATCGCGCACTGACCTGGATCTGCAGAGTGTTCAAAAGGGGATCCGGAGGGTCCTAGCCCGGCCCTTTACCCATAAATAAGGACTCACGGAGCGCATCGCTTGACCTGAGGTTCATGTTCCTCTATTCTGCCCGGACATGTTTCAGGTTCGAATCGTTCGCACACTCATGCCAAGGGAGACACACGATGAAAACGGAGGAGTACAAGAAGATCATTCAGATGGCGATCGGGAACGAAGTTGCAGCCTACGAGTTCTACAAGAGCGTTTGCGACACGACCAAGGATGCGAATTTGAAAAGCATCTTCGGCAAGATGGCCGAGGAGGAAAAGAAGCATAAAGCTTTCCTGGAGGAATGCCTCACCGGGGCCAAGGCCCTCCAGTTTGACGAGGTTGCCGACTACAAGGTCTCCCAGACGGTCGACAAGCCTCAGCTTTCCATGTCGCTCAAGCCCGCCGATGCCATCGCCCTGGCCATGAAGGAGGAGGAGGAAGCCATGGTCATGTACCAGGCTCTGGCCGACTCGAGCAAGGACCCGGACCAGAAGAAGATGTTTCAGTCCCTATCGGCCATGGAAAAGGGACACAAGGCCAACCTCGAAAACATCTATACCGGCATGGCGTTTCCGGAAGCCTGGTAGCCGGGTCCCAAAGCCTGCAGCGTTCGACGGCGGGGTCCACAACGACCCTGCCGCTTTTTCTCGGGGGCTTGGCCACCGCTTTCGCCCACCCGTGAACCCTCGGGATGCCGCCCGGAGAACAGAGCCCCGCGCCATAGGGATCCACTCCTCTTTCGTTGAGATCGAAGACCGATGTCAATCGGAGGAAACCGGCCCTGCCCGGCGGGTGTGGAGCCGGGCGCCCTCGAGGAGGCTCCCCTCGAGCCCCATCCGGTGGCCGAGTTCGTCCGTCACGAGGATCTCCCCGTTCATGGCCGCCCGGTAAAGGGAAGGGTCCCGGGACATGAGGGCGTGTTTCACCGTCATTCCCCGAAAGAGGCTCACCGGGGTGTCGTCGACGAAAACGCGAATGGTTTCCTTCATGGCGTCTTGAAGGTGATTCGACCCTCCGTGACGGGAGCAATCGGGGACCTTTTCGCCACATAGTCGATTACCACGTCTCTAAGGGATTCACGAGCGGTCACGTTCTTGCCTTCCTTGAAGGCGGTAAAGCGGTCGCCCCCGGCTGCCAGGAAATCGTTGGTCACCACCCGGTACACCGCCTGCTCCTCGAGGGGCCGGGTTCCCACCATCACCTCGACTACCCGGTTGCCCGGCGGCCGGGACAGATCGTAGACGACCGTCAGCCCGGATACCTGGAGGATTTGCACGGCCAGGGCGGCGCTCTGTTCCAGGAGCTCCAGGACCTGTTTCCCCGTGAGGTCCATTAGGACCAGGTAGTTGTCGAAGGGAAGGGCCGAATACAGCTGTCCCAGGGTGATGGGGCCCTTGTACACGTCTGTGCGGATTCCCCCGCCGTTCTGGAAAGCGATTTGAGCTCCCGTCGCCTCGCGCATGACGTCGGTCACCAGGTCCCCGAAGTTGGACTCGGCGTGACGCTGGCGGACGAGGTCCACGGCGGTCTGCCCGATTGCCTGGTTGAACCTGGCGTCGAACCGGGTTTCATACTCCCGGATCATGGAGGCCACTTGAGGGTCCGCGGGACGATCGGGGCCGGACAGGACCGGCTTCAGCTCCCCTTTTTGCGTATATCGCGCAACCCGGGACGTCGAGGGATCGAAGGACAGATCCAAAACCCCGAGGTACATTCCGTAGTATCCCGCCTGAACGATGAGGGCCTCGCCGACTTTCATGGGATCGGGCAGGACGGTGTGACTGTCTCCCCCGACGATCACGTGGATTCCCGGAACCTCCACCGCCAGGTCCATGTCCGCCTGCAAGCCGCAGTGGGAGAGAACCACCAGGAGTTGAGCGCCCCGGTTCTTCATCTCTTGCAGGACGGAAGGAAGAACGGCCGCCGGGTCCTCGATGGTGAGGTCCTCGACGTTGGACGGCTTGGTGCGAAAGGCGAGTTCCCGGGTGGTGACTCCCACCACTCCGGTGCAAATCCCTTTCCTGGTGAAAAGGGCATAGGGCATGACCCCCGGCAGGTAGCGGCCCTCTCGATCCTTGAGGTTGGCCGACAAGAAGGGGAACCGTGCCGCCGTCGTGAGCTCGCCCAGCACGTCCCTCCCCCAGTCGAACTCGTGATTGCCCAGGGTCATGGCGTCGAAGCGAAGATGGTTCATAATCTCCAGGACCGGCTTTCCGTGGAACACCGTCGAAATGGGGGCCCCCTGGAACATGTCCCCGGCGGACAAGAGCAGGGTGCCTTCGGGATTGCGCTCCCGCTCCCGTTGAATCATGGCGGCCAGGGCGGCGGCGCCGCTCACGGGTTCCTGTTCGTGAACGCTCTTTTCCGTGAACGGCAGAATGTGACCGTGAAGGTCGTTGACGTGCAGGATGGTCAGGTCTACGGGCTCGGCCCCGCAAACCCCGGGGAAAAGCGACAGGAGCAGAAAGGAAAAAAGGACCAGGCCCACGGCACGGACCGGACGGGTCTTCTCCCGGGCCGGGCCGGGGAAGGCAATGCAACACCCGAGTAGGGGTGCGAACACTCCAAAGAAAGGACTCAACGAATGAAACGAGGGAGAGACTTCGCGCGGAGGGGCCTTCCCCGGTTTTTGCCGGGGGTGGAAACAACGAGAGGGTCCGACCCAAGTGCCGCCCCTATCCGTCTCGCCCTTTCGGGTCCGCAGGGGTGTTGCGGCGGGGTTTCCAAAAAGCTGCCTCATGGAGGGTCCTTCAATGTCATCGGGGAGTTCCGAATCGGGTTCGCTTCAGGTTTTGATCCCGGACGGAATTCGTCGAAAGCCCGGCGCTGGGGGGGCCTACCGGGCAACATCCGGCCTCACGTCTTTCTCCGGGTTCCGGTGTATGGGCCGGCGCAAGGACGAAGGGCGTCCCTCCACCCTGAGTTGAGCGATCCCGAGAGCCTCAGCCCGTCAAGCCCGCGAGGCGGGCACCCGTGGGTATGCACCCTCTTCGTTGATGTCCGCCTGGGCGAAAATGAGCAAACGAAATTCGTATCGGCCGGGTCGCTGGATCCACGACCGGGCGCCGGTTGGAAAAAACCCGGGGCCGACGCCTGGGGACGCCCGCCCCCCGGGCCGGGTGGGTGATCCCTTTGCCCTTCGCCTGTTAAGGATTGACCGGACCCGACGTCTCGAGGGATTCCCCGGATTGGGATCCGACCAGCTTGGTAACGTTGGCGCTGGGATAGAACTCGGCGGTGATGGAACCCGTCTGAACTTTGATGGTTCCTCCGGGGCCGTCGTAGGATGCACCGTTCAGATTGAAGCGCTGGGCGGTACCCCCGGTGACGGGGAATACCATGCGAACGGTGTAGGTTTGAAGCCCCATAGTGCCCGGGGACAGGGAAAAGATCCAGGGACCTTTGCCGTTGTTGGTGCTGAGGGTCAAGGTAAGACTCGAGTCCCGATGATCGAATGCAGCCATCCCGGATGCGGTAACGACCACATAGCCCTTCTTGGGCGGAGTGATGACCACGCCGGCACAGCGTTTCCAACTGCCGCTGCCCGAATACATGGACGCCTGCTCCTGGAGTTTGTAGGCCATGGTCTCCCCGGCAAAAGAATGCGAGGGAACCCAGGAAACCGTCAGGACCAAAAGAATTGCACAGACCAAGGGCAAAAAGCGCTTCATGTTTTCCTCCTCCTCTTACGTGTCTAACCCACTAGGAAAGTCCCGGTACGACCATCGAGACCAGCCCGTTTCCACTTCCCGCCGGGAGCCGGTGGGAGGCTCATTTCGCGGTCCTTCCCGGCCTCCGGGATGAAACCCGTTTTCGATACACCTCTTGGAACCAAGGAAAGTCCCGAACAGGACCGGGGTTGACAAATCCGGTCCGGAGGACTTCTTTGACGTATACCACAGGGAGAACCGATGCAGAAACGGATTCACGATCCCGCTTCGAGAGGCAGGAAAATCCCGGAGAATTCCCGATGAGCCCCCGCAACAGAAAGCACCTGGTCCTGGTGGGCGGCGGCCATGCTCACATGACGACGCTGCGGGACCTGGACCAAATCACCGGAGTCGGACACCGGGTGACTCTCATCAGTCCGTCTGCCTACCAGTACTATTCGGGAATGGGCCCAGGACTCCTGTCAGGGTTTTACCGGCCCGGGGAAACCCGGGTGAACATCCGGAAGATGGCCGAGGGCCGGGGCGGTGATTTTGTCCCCGATCGGGTGGTCCGGGTGAGTCCTCGGGAGAGGGCCCTGTACCTCGAGGGAGGAGCCTCCGTCGGATACGATGTGGTTTCCTTCAACACGGGCAGCCGGATTCGCGATGAGGTCGCAGTGCGGAACTGTCCCCGGGTATACCCGGTAAAACCGATCGAGAACCTGGTCCGGGCCCGCCAAACCCTCCTCGCCGAGCCTGGTCCGAGCCCCTGGCGTCTCGTGGTGTTGGGAGGGGGCCCAGCGGGGACGGAAATAGCCGCAAATCTCTGGAGGCTCTGTGCCGAGGCGGGAATTCCTCGAGACATTACCCTGGTTGCCGGGGAGCGGCTGCTGGCAGGGGCGCCCCCCCGGGTACGAGCCCTGGCCCTCGAGTCGCTGCGGTCCCGCAACATTCACGTTCTCGAGGCCACGCGAGCCCGGAGAATCGAGCCGGGCGAGATTGTCCTCGAAACCGGGCGCATCCTCGATTACGATCTGGCCTTTAGTGCGGTTGGGGTAAGACCGTCTCCCCTGTTCGAGGAATCGGGACTGCCTACGGGACCCGACGGTGGTCTGCTGGTGGATTCCACTCTCCGATGCACGGCTCACCGGGAGATTTTCGGAGGAGGGGACTGTATCAGCCTTCGGGGCACGACCCTTGCCCGGGTCGGGGTCATGGCCGTGCGGCAGAACCCCGTCCTGTACCATAACCTGGCGGCGGCTCTCGATGGGCGTCCGTTGAAGCCTTTCCGCCCCGGGGGCGGCTATATGCTGATCCTGAACATGGGGGACGGCCGGGGGATCCTTTGGAGAAACGGCCTGGTCCTGGCGGGTTCGTGGGTGTTTCGAATGAAGGATTTCATCGATCGGCGCTTCATGGAAAGGTTCCAGGTGTCGGGGGAGCTGCAAGAGCCTTTCGAGCCGGAAGATCCCTTGGAGAAGATCAGGGAGCGGAGATGAACAAGGAAGACTATTTCAAGCCGGGTTCTTCGTGGTTTCCGGACGAAGTGCGGGACTTCTTGCGGGAGCGGGAGGCCGGGACCTACAACCTGTTGGACGTGCGCCAGCCCGTGGAATACCAAGAGGGACACATTCCCGGGGCAAAGCTCATTCCGTTGGGGCGCCTGACGGGGCAGCTCAAGGAATTGACTCCCGGGGTGCCGACCATTGTCTATTGTTCTGTGGGGGGGCGGAGCCGGGTGGCCGCTTCCATGCTTTCTCGGGCCGGTTTCCGGGACGTCCACAACATGGAAGGAGGGTTCGAGGCCTGGGAGGGAAACATCGCCCGGGGAATGCCGCAAACGGCCGAGGCCTATTTTGCTCCCGGTCGGTCCCTGGAAGAATACGTGGCCCTGGCATGGTGGCTCGAGGACGGGACCCAAGAGTTCTTCCAAACGGTCCGGGAGTCTGCCGGGGATGCCGAAGCCCGGGATCTTTACGAAAGTCTCATCGCTGCCGAAGATCGGCACAAGAGTTCCCTTCTCGAGGCTTACGAGGAACTCCGGGGGAAGAAGGCCGATCCGGGCTTCCCGGCTTCGGCCGTCCGGGACCTGGGG
>Ga0116192_1001073_pt1 | contig 19591 bp, 14 predicted proteins | sample AD_UKC113_MetaG_FD_89876 | JGI IMG/M metagenome (GOLD analysis project Ga0116192, IMG submission 89876) | Active sludge microbial communities of municipal wastewater-treating anaerobic digesters from Hong Kong - AD_UKC113_MetaG | ecosystem: Engineered > Bioreactor > Anaerobic > Digestate... | reverse complement strand
CTGGAAGCATGGCAAATCGCCCGCGACATGGGAAAAACCGTGTTGGGCATGGAAACGATCCCGGAACAGATCCGGACCCTCGAGAGCATCCCCCTGGAGCGGATTGTGAACTACTTGAGGCGGTGCGGTCGGTGGAAGGGGAACATCCGGCGGAATGTGCGCGCGTATCTGCGGGGAGACCTCGAGGGGATGATGGGTACCAGCACGGAATTCCCATCCCGAACAGAGCACATCATCCACCACCGGGACCGGACGTTTCTGGAACGAATGATGCCTTTTATCCGGGAGGGACGTTGCGCGGTGTTCGTCGGGTCGGCCCACCTGCTGAACCTTCGCCCCATGTTGGCCGAGGCCGGGTTCACCCTTAGGAAATGCCGATGATACTTCCGGGTCTGTTGGCCAGGGTCACCGCCGAAGCCGTCGTCCCCGAGCAGGTCATTCCCTATGTCTGCTCGGTAACGGATTCCAAGGCCCGGATGATCGAGGACTGCGTGGCCTTTGAATCCCCGGGGGAGTTGGTCCTGGTGGCCTACCCCCTCCACAATCCCCGGGATGAGATTGCCATGGCCCGGGCCGCCGGCCGGGCCCTCCAAACCCCGGGCATCGAGAAGTTCACGGTCATCGGCCCGGCAAGGCCTCAGGCAGCTCCGGAAAGCAGCCCTGCGGCCCAAGACTGGTATTACACGGTGCCGTTGCCCCCGCCGCCCCCGGGTCAAAAGCTGCGCAACCTTCTTCGCCGAGCTTCCCGGGAGCTTCGGATCGAACGGGGCGCCGGGTGGAGGGAGGATCACGCACACCTGGTGCGGTTTTACCTGGATTCGAGGCCTCTCGATCCGGGAACCCGGTGGATCTTCAACCGGTTGCCCCGGTACCTGGCTGCGTCTCCCGGAAGCCTGCTTCTCTCGGCCCGCCGCGCGGACGGTCGTCTTGCCGGTTTTGCCGTCGGGGAGTATTCCTCCCTGCGAACGGCGTTTTTCATGTTTTGCTTTCGGGCCCCCGACGGAGCCCCCCCGGGAACCGCCGATCTCCTCCTCCACAGGCTTCTCGAAGAAGGCTCGAATCGGGGCCAGGTGCAGATGAACCTGGGTTTGGGGGTGAACCCGGGAATTCGGTTCTTCAAGGGCAAATGGGGGGCGGTTCCTTTTCTTCCTTGTGTTCAGGTTTCCTGGGTGCCCGAGGCACCTGGTTTTTTGGCACGGCTGCGAAAAATTCTTCGCCGCTGAGAGAGACGGATCGAGATGAGACCGGGTTCGAATTCGGGAGAAGAACTTCGCCCCCCAGGAGTCTGGGAAAGCATCCGGGAGCTGTTGCTGGGGGTCCGCCGTCCCCTGGATTGTATCCAGGTGGAGGTGACCTCGCGATGTCCCGGGCGTTGCCTATACTGTCCCCATACCACCATGAGGGAACGATGGCTTTCCCGGGACATGGATATGGAAACCTTCCGTCACCTGTGGCCGTTGATGCGCCGCTCGGCTCGAGTGCACCTCCAGGGTTGGGGCGAACCCCTCCTCAACCCCTTCTTCTTCGACATGGCCGCATTGGCTCGAAAGGCCGGTTGTGCCGTTTCCACCACTACCTGTGGACTCCTCATGGACGAGACCCTGGCGGAGAAACTCGTGGAAAGCGGGGTGGATATCCTGGCCTTTTCCCTGGCGGGCACGGACGAGGCCGGCAACGCATCCCGCCGGGGGGTGGACTTCGAACGGGTCTGCCGAGCCGTCTCCCTGCTGCAGCGGATCAGGAAGTCTCGTATGGGCGTTCATCTCGAGATCCATTTTGCCTACCTCATGCTGGCTTCCAACCTGGAGGCCGTGAAGGGCCTGCCTCGACTCATGGAGGAGCTGGGGGTCCACGCATCGGTGATCAGCACCCTGGACTACCTTCCCGGGCCGGAATGGAGGAAGGAAGCCTTCGCACCCGAAGAAAGCGAGAAGATCTCCCGAGCTTCGGACATCCTCGAAGCCGTTCAGGCGGAAGCGCGACGCCTGGGACTGGGCTTCCATTGGACACTTCCGGATCCCGGCGCCCCCGGGACCACCTGCCGGGAAAACATTGCCCGCTCGCTCTTTGTGGGGGGAGACGGTTCCCTGTCGCCCTGCGTCTATGTGAATCTGCCGATCTCAGGAGAGGACTCCAATCGGCGGGTATTCGGCAACGCCAAGGATCAGGACCCGGTCGCCCTTTGGGAGGGAAACGACTTCCGTCGATTCCGGGAACGTTTGGCCGGGGGCGACCCGGATGAGCCCTGCCGGACCTGCGCCAAGAGATTCGAATCTTGACCGAGACGGAAAAGGGGATCCCCTCGGCACCGCCTGCACAGCGGGTTGGGCGACCTCGATGGTCGACCCGCAAAAATCGGTGTAACGGCGCGAGAAAGCTGGTATAAGAGTCTTATCCCGGCCGGAGCCATCCGCTTGGGCGTGGCGTTTGGGGGCGTGAAAGCCTTTCTCCCGCCATGCAGAGGATGGAAAAGACCTTTACCGACATCTTCCCGGGGAGAATTCTTCCGTGAACCCACCCACGACGATCAGATCGCCTGAATCTTCCGAGGCGGGGACAGACTGCGCGAAATCCCCCTCGACCCCGTCGGGTCCTCGAGACGGACAACTCCAGCCGTTGCCGGATACCGTGATCCGCGAGGTGAAATCGTACGCGGGGGACCAGCTTTCTCAAATCAAGCGGCTGATCCAAATCGGACTGGCTCTCTCGGCCGAAAGGGATGTCCACAAGATCCTCGAAATGATCGTGCAGGAAGCAAGAAACGTCACCCATGCCGACGCGGGGACCCTCTATATTGTGGACTCGGGAGAGAAGCTTCTACGGTTCCAAATCATCCAGAATGACAGCCTGAATATTCGTATTGGGGGGACTACGGGCAAGGAAGTCCCTTTGCCGCCGATTCCCCTGGAGGTACGGGGAGAACCGAATTACGCCAATGTTTCCTCCTACGTGGCATTGACGGGCCGGACCGTGAACATCGAAGACGTTTATGAGACCGAGATCTTCGATTTTACGGGCCCCAAGAAGTACGACGCATCCACGGGGTACCGCTCCAAGTCCATGCTCGTCATTCCCATGAAGAATCACGAAGACGATATCATCGGGGTGCTTCAGCTTCTCAATGCCCTGGACCCGGAAACCGGGGAAGTCATCGGCTTTTCCCAGGAGCTGGTCTCCCTTATCGCTTCCCTGGCTTCCCAAGCCGCGGTGGCCCTCACCAATGCTCAGCTCATCCAAGATCTGCGAAACCTTTTCTACTCCTTTATCCGAAGCATCGCCACCGCCATCGACGAAAAGTCGCGGTATACCGGGGGACACATCCGAAGAGTCGTGGACCTTACCATGATGATCGTCGAGGCCGTCAATGAAACCCGGCAAGGCCCTTTGGCCGCCGTACACTTTTCCGCCGACGAGGTGGAAGAGTTGAGACTTGCGGCATGGATGCACGATGTGGGAAAGATCACGACCCCCGAGTACGTGGTGGACAAGTCTACCAAGCTCCAGACCATCTTTGATCGCATCGAGCTGTTGGAAACCCGGTTCGATCTCGTTGGAAAGACCATCGAAGAACAATATTTGTTGGAAAAGCTCCAGGGACTCTCCCGTGAAAAACCACCTGCCCCCTGCCTCGAAGACCCGGATTCCAAGAGGGAGAACGCCCTGCAAGCCCTGGAGCAGGACCGGGCCTTTGTGAGGGGCTGCAACGACCCCGACCGGTTTCTTTCGGACGCGGACCTCGAGAGGCTTCGGCAAATCGCCCGCAAAACCTATCGATTGAACGGGAGGGTGCTGCCTTACTTGACCGAGGACGAGCTGTACAATCTGTCCACGCGCAAGGGCAGTCTGACGGAAAAAGAGCGGGAAACCATTCGGCAGCACGTCGTCATGACACGCAGGATCCTTTCGGAAATCCCGTTTCCCAAGAAACTCCGTCACGTTCCTCTGTATGCCGCCGGTCATCATGAAAAGCTGGACGGGTCCGGATATCCCCTGGGCCTCAAGGTCCACCAGCTGCCCATCCAGGCGCGCATCATCGCCATTGCGGACGTCTTCGAGGCCTTGACGGCCAGGGATCGCCCCTACAAAGACCCTTTGACCCTCCCCCAAGCCATGAAGGTCCTCCAATCCATGAGTGACGCGGGCCACATTGACCCCCACCTCTTCCAGGTTTTTGTGGACAGCGGAATTCACCAGCACTATGCGGATAAAGAGCTCACATCCCCCGAAACCCCTTGATATTCCAGCGTCGAGAACCCTCAAGCCCCGACGATTCCGTCCCCTGGAGGGTTCTTCCCCGATTTGTTATACTCGCTGCAAGGTTTTGGGAATCATACCGATTGAGCCCATCGAAGAGGTTGGCCAACCATGAAGATTTCCTCTCGTCTGTACCTTATTCTGGGAACGGTGTTTCTCCTCTGCGCGTGCTCGATTGTCTTTCTGGTGAGCCATCAGATGCGCAATCAAGCCCTCCACGAGGCGGAATCCAAGGCCCTGATTATCCTGGACCGGGATTTGGCCACTCATGACTACTTTCAGCACGAACTCAAGCCGAAGCTCTTCAAGTGGAGTGACGCCTTCCGTTCGGAGGATTTTTTTGATCCCAGCTGGATGTCCTCCACCTACGTCATCCGACAGATCGACCGCAATTTCAAGTTGTTGAACCCGGGAAATTACTACGACAAGACCTGTGCCGTAGACGCTCGAAATCCTGAAAACGAGGCGGACGATTACGAGAGGCCCTTTCTCGAGGAACTCAACCGAAACCCCAGTGTGGTGGCTCGATCCTGCGTTCGTTTCTTCGATGGGCAACCTTATTTTGTCGTGATGCGCCGGGGGTTGCTCATGGAACAGCACTGCCTCAAGTGCCACGGGAACCCCAAGGACGCACCCCGGGACATGATTCGCCACTATGGGGCCGAGAGGAGCTTTCATCGCAGGGTGGGAGAAACCGTTTCCGCCATTTCCATTCGTATTCCTCTCACGGCGGCCTATCGACAGACGGAGGCTTTCTCCTGGAAGCTCTCCGGTATACTCCTGATCGCCCTCGCCTTTCTCTTCATTGTTCAGCATTGGGTGAACAATCGACTCCTTCTGAAGCCCTTGGGACGGATGCACGAGAAGGCACTCCAGATTGCGGCCAGCGACGAACATCTGGGTGAAGAAATTCCCCTGCCCCAAGGGCAGGAGCTGCGCGAGCTTACCGAAGCCTTCAATCTGATGTCCGAGCGCCTGAGAGAGCGTAACGACGAGCTTCGGCGCCTGAACATCCAGTTGCAGCTGGACATCGCCCGACGCGAACGGGCGGAGGAGGCTCTGCGCGAGAGTGAAGCATGTTTGTGTGCGGCCATCGAGAGCTTGCCCTTCGACTTCTGGATCCGGAACCCTCGGGGACAGTTTGTGCTTCAGAACTCCAAAAGCAGAGAGAACTACGGAGACATGATCGGAAAACAGCCCGAAGAGGTGTGCGTCGATGAGGCCGTCCTGGCCGCATGGCAGCGAACCTTCCAGCGGGCGATGGCGGGGGAGCTGACCCAGGAAGAGGTGGAATACAGGACCCCCGCGGGGAAGAAAACCTATCACAACGTGGTGGCCCCGGTTCTGGATGGGGAACAGACCCTGGGGATCCTTTCGGCCAACATTGACATTACCGAGAGGAAAAACGCGGAAGAAGAGCTGCTGCGCTACCGGGAGCACCTGGAAAACCTCGTGGAATACCGAACCACAGAGCTTCGGATGGCCAACGAACAACTCAGGCAGGAGGTTGCGGAACGAAGGAAGATCGAAGAAGTCCTCAGGGAAAGCGAAGAACGCTATCGAAGCCTCATCGAAACCGCCCACGAGGGGATTTGGGTCATCGATGCCGACGGCAACACCACCTTCATCAACGACAAGATGACCCACCTGCTGGGGTATTCTGCAGAAGAGATTGCCGGGAAATCCTTCTTTGATTTCATGAACGATGAATGGAAAACGGTGGCCGAGAGTTTCCTCGAGCGGCGGCGCGGAGGAATCCGGGAGCAACTGGATTTCAAGTTCCTGAGAAAGGATGGGTCCGAGCTTTGGGCCATTGTCTCCACCAACCCGCTGTTCGCTAAGGATGGGCGGTATGCGGGGGCTTTGGCCCTGATTACCGACATCACCGACCGTAAAGCCGCAGAGGAAGCTCTTCTCAAGAGCGAAGAGAAATTCCGGAACATCTACCAGGAATCCCCCATTGGAATCGAGCTCTACAATGCCCAGGGAGAGCTCATCGACATCAACCGGTCCTGCCTGGAGATGTTCGGAATCCTTCACGAGGAGGAAGTCCTGGGCTTTCAACTCCATCGGGACCCCAATGTTCCGGAAGAGATCATGAACCGCGTTCGCCGGGGGGAAATGGTTCGGTTCGAAACGACCTTTGACTTCGACAAGATCCGGGAAATGAACCTCTACGCCACCCACAAGCAGGGGATTGCCTGGTTGGACGTCTTGATCACGCCCCTTAGAACCGCCGGGATTCTGGGAGGGTATCTGGTCCAAATTCAGGATATTACTGAGAGAAAGCGTTCCGAGCAAACCTTGAGGGAATCGGAAAAACAGCTTCGTTTCCTTTCCACCCAACTGCTGTCCGCCCAGGAAGAAGAAAGGGTCCGAATGGCTCGGGAGGTTCATGACAGCATCGGATCCTCCTTGACGGGCATTAAGATCAGTCTCGAGAATCTCCTCTGCGACTTTGAAAAAGGCGTTCTAAAACCCGAATCCATCCAGGTTCTCATAACCACCGCCCAGAATTCCATCCGCGAATGCCGAAGAATCATGACCGATCTGCGGCCTTCCATCCTGGACGACTACGGCATCGTGGCCACCACCGAATGGCTTTGCGAACAGTTCCAGGCCATTTACCGAAACATCCTCATCCACAAGACCCTGGACATCCAGGAGAAGGACGTTCCCGAGAACCTGAAGATCATTCTTTTCCGGATCATGCAGGAGGCGCTCAACAACACCGCCAAGTACAGCAAGGCGCAATCCGTTCACTTGCTCCTGCGCAAGAGACCGGAATGCATTGAATTGAGGATTGAAGACGACGGAGTGGGATTCGACCCGGCTTCGGTTCTGGCCAAAAGCAACTGCGAAAAGGGGGTGGGCCTGACCAGCATGAAAGAACGCGCCGAGCTTTTTGGGGGCATTTTCTCGATCTTCACCGCGCCGGGCAAGGGAACGTCCATTCGTGTGTCCTGGCCGTGCGAGACCCTTGCAGCCGTTGCCTGCTAGGGCATTAGGACAATCGCCGGGAGAAGAGTCGCCGGCCGGGTGGAAGCCAAGGCGGCTCAACCACGGGAAATTTCAACGCTCATCCCTAGAGGCCGATCGCTTGTTTCGGAAGCGACCGACGGTAACCGAGCGATTCTTGAGGATCATTCCCCATCCAACGGCGATCCCGGCGGGCAGGGAGGGCCCCGTCCCTACAGAACGCTTCGCTTGTAAAGCCCACGGGCTTTATGCATGATTCATGGTCTGTGCAGGCGGAAAATTGGGTCGCCTGTAGGCGGCGGGCTGTATGTATCCCCTTATACGAAGTTGCACTCAAGCCGAAACTGCCCATCCGCAGGATTCAGCCCTTTGCTCGTAATCTGCACTCAGCATGTTAGGGCGACCTTAAGCGCAACTTGATATACAGCGGGAAATATTGCTCATCTTGGGACCCGGTAAACCGGGATACAAACACCATATTCTGCTCTCCCAACCGCATACAGGTCGTAGAGGTGCATGTCGTCTCGTACGATGAACAGGAGGTTCCCCCCGGTTTCGGGGGGCAATGGGGCAGGACCCTCGGCTTCACAGCAACATCAGGTCTTCCGGTGCCGTGTTCAAGGAACGAAGGCCGTCCGGGTCCACCACGTACGTGTTCTCGAGACCCGCGATCCCCGTTCCCGGCAGGATAATCTTAGGCTCGAAGGCAAACGTCATCCCGGCCTCCAGGATCGTTTCCTGCCCCCTGGCAATGAGGGGAAGCTCGTCCACTTCGAGTCCCAATCCATGCCCCACGAAGGAGACCCTGTCCTCCCCGTATCCCATGAAGTATTCCGTCCAGCCTTCGGCTTCGGCCCACTCACAGACCTTGTGGTAGAGTTCTGCGCAGACGGATCCCGGTCGAGCGATTTCCCGAAACCTTCGATGAACCTCCCGGACGAACGTGTAGGCCTTTTGAAGCCTCTCCGGCGGCTCACCAATGCAGAAATTGCGGGTCTGATCGTTCAGGTACCCGTGATAATTCATCATAGTGTCCACACTCACCACCTCTCGGGCTCGAATCACCCGCAGGCTCGGCCCCTGGCCAAAGGCGGGGCTCAGCCCCAGGCCGCCCGTGGCGGTGTCCGAGTAGGCGGGAACGGCCGCTTCGGGTCCGGACAAAACATGCCCGAAATACATGTCCATGTTGAATCCCCGAAGACGAATCAGCCCCAGATGACCGGCCCTCCTGGCCACAGCCTCGAGCTCGATGCTCAACTCGAGCTCCGAGATTCCCTCCCGCAAGAACCTGGGCACAGCATCGGAGACGGTCCGGGACAAACCGGCCGCCCCCTGCATCATCTCCAGTTCCCACGGCGACTTGATCATCCTGACCCGGCGGATGAGCCCGCTTACGTCCCGGATCTGCTGTTTGGGAAAGAGCTTCTCATCGTAGAAGAAGAACGTGTTGGCAGGCAAGACGTCCAGCTCGAGTCCCAACACGCGGGGAGACTCGGTGCCGCATGCCTCCCGGACGGCCGCCGGAAGTGCCCGGATGCTTCGAAGAGGATGAATGGGACGCAGGGAAGACTGGGACAAGGCGCGTTCCGGGTCCCTTCTCACCATGAAAAGGGGCCGTCCCGAGGCGGGCACAATGAGATGAGCGTCTTGAACCGTCCCGGTAAAATAATACAGGTCGGTGTTCTGCCGAATGATTGCCGCGTCGATCCCGCTCCTGGAAAGAAGCTCCTGGAAGGCCACCAGCCTTCGGGCAATTTCACCGGCGGGGACTCTCATCCTGGTCCATCCTACTCCCGAAGAAGGCCGAAAGTGCGGTCAGGCTCAATCGAGAGCCTCTGTTTCCAACACACGCTCTCGGGCGTCCCTGTGCTCGATGACCGAGACCCCTTCACACCTTGTCCTCCAAGAGGCAAGAAATCGCGGCCCCCCAGGGGAATCCGGCACTCTGAAACCATGGCTGAAAGCCGCAGTGGATTCCCTCGCCCACAAGATGCCGGAAAAGGGGACCCGCCCTGTGCGTCGCCGAAAACCGATGAGTCGCCGCGTCCGAAAGCGCACCGGCGATGGAAGCGTGCGAATCCAGAGGGTGCACGCCCGTCTAAAGAGCCGCCTTCCCGTGAGAATGCCCCCCCCACTCGGCACCGACCACCTGCCTCCTGTTTAGCACGTTTCAGCACGCTCCGTAAACCCTTTGGCTGCTTTGGCTGGGATTCCCGGCTCCGGCATTCCGCCTCCCGCGGTTTTCTGTTTCCTAAAAACCGGTTATGTCATATCGTTTTCTTGAAAAGCTTTGCGGCACATCCAATCGTAGGAGCGGCATACAGCGTGTTGTCGGTTCAAGGAATCAGCAAATCCCTCGGGAAAAAGGAACTGTTTCGCGATGTTTCCTTTCACCTGCACCGGGGGGAAAAGGTCGGGCTCATCGGCCCCAACGGATCGGGGAAGACTACCCTGTTCCACATCATGCTCGAACTGGCGGAACCCGATTCGGGCACGATCGTCAAGTCCAAGTGCTTGCGTTGCGGTCATCTTCCCCAGCAATGGATTCCTCTGCAAGGGAAGACGGTCCTGGCGTACGCCATGGATGTCGATCAGCAGGTCCGGTCCGTTCGCAGCCGGCTCCGGGACCTCCAGGCGCGTCTCGAAAAGGAGACGGATCGCGAGCGAATCGAGGAACTGGCCCTCGAACAGACGGGACTGCTGGAACGACTCGAGCACCTGGGGGGATATGACCTGGAAGCCCGGGCAGCCAAGGTTCTTGCCGGCCTGGGGTTCGACGACCGGCAAATGCACCAGTCCGTAGCGGGTCTTAGCGGCGGCTGGGGCATGCGGCTGGAATTGGCCCGTCTCCTGCTCGAAGAACCGGACCTTCTTCTCTTGGACGAACCCACGAACCACCTGGACCTCGAGTCCTTGATGTGGCTCGAAAGCTATCTGGTGGGGACCGCTTCTTCCGTGGTGATCATTTCCCACGACCGCACCTTTCTCAACCGGGTCGTCCAGAGGATTTTTGAGCTCGATCAAGGCCGGTTTCAGGAATACCGAGGAACCTACGACTCCTACCTGGAAGAGAAGGCCCGGAGGAAAGAAATCCTCACCGCCACCTACAAGAACCAGCAGGAAAGAATCCGCCAGGTGGAACGCTTCATCGAGCGAAACCGGGTGCGGAAAGACCGAGCCAAACAGGTTCAAAGTCGTTTGAAGCTCCTGGAGAAGATGGAGCAGGTCGGCCCAGTTCGTGAGGAGGCCCACGTCCGGTTTTCTTTTCCGGAACCTCCCAGGTCCGGGAGGAATGTCTTCGAGCTTAGCAAGGTCCACAAGGCCTACGGGGACCACAGCGTCTATGCCGGGATCGATCTGACCATCGAGCGGGGGGAGCGGGTGGCGTTCCTGGGCGCCAACGGCGCCGGGAAGAGCACCCTGTTGAAGATTCTGGCCGGAGTGGAAACAATCACCGGGGGAGAGAGACTCCTGGGACACAACGTCGTCCTGGGGTACTATGCCCAATATCAATGGGAACAGCTGCACGCCGACCGGACGGTCCTCGAGGAGGCTTCCTCCGTTGCCGGAGACTTGACCCAGACGGCCCTTCGCAGCTTGCTGGGAGCCTTTCTGTTTCGGGGAGACGATGTTTCCAAGAAGATTGCAGTTCTGAGCGGAGGTGAAAAGGCCCGACTCATCCTCTGCAAACTGCTTCTGCAGCGTCCCAACGTGCTCCTCCTGGATGAGCCCACCAACCACCTGGACATTCCGTCCCGGGTGGTCCTGGAGACCTCCCTGGCGGATTTTCCCGGCACCCTCTGCTTCATCAGTCACGATCGGCATTTCATCAATGCCGTTGCCACTCAAACCCTGCTGGTGGAAGAGGGTCGGGTACAGCTTTTTCCCGGCAACTACGACGATTTCCAGGACGTGTGGAAAAGCAGGGTTCGTCCCGAGGCTCCACATGCCACGGAGGCCGCCCCCCGGGAACAGACGGCTCCCGCCGAATTGTCGCCGAAGAAGGACCCATCCCGAAAACGAGCGGAAGCCCAATGGCGAAATGAGCTCTACCGCTTGAAGAAGCCGCTGCAGGAACGGCTCGATCAGACGGAGTCCCGGCTGGAAGCGGCTCAAACCCGGTGGCAGGAGCTCAACAAGGCTTTGGCCCTCCCCGACACCTATCGAGACTCCGCCAAAGCCCAGGAACTCATCCGGGAACACCGGGAGTGTCAGGCCCGCATCGAGCAGCTCACCCAGGTATGGGAAGAGGCGGCACTGGCCATCGAGGACCTGGAAGCCGGCTTCCGGCAGCAGAAGGAGGACCCGGACCGGGAACGGGGGGGAAAGAGTTCGAGCATTTCTTGAAACGGCAGCGCACGTCCTCTCGCAGCATCGGGAGCGGAATTGATGGACATTCATCGTTTGGAAGTGTTCTGCAAAGTAGTCGATCTTCAGAGCTTCACCAAGGCGGCCGAGGCGGTGTATCTTACGCAGCCCACGGTGAGCGAACATATCCGGGCACTGGAAGAAATGGTGGGCGAGAAGCTGGTGGACCGGTTGGGACGCGAGGTCCTTCCAACCCCTGCGGGCAAGATTCTGTACCAGTACGCCCGAACCATGATCCAGGTAAGAGACGAAGCGATACAAGCCCTGGAAAGCTATAAAGGCAACCTGTCCGGGCACCTGTCCGTTGGCGCCAGCACCATTCCCGGGACCTACATTCTTCCGGAAATGCTCGGGTCCTTCAAATCCCTCTTTCCCTCCATCCAGACCACCCTGATCATCTCGGGCAGCTCCCAGATCATCAGCAGACTTTTGGATGGAAGCATCGAGCTGGGACTTGTGGGAGCCAAGTGGAGCGACCGGCGAATCCTTTCGGAGGAAATCTTTTCGGACGAGTTGGTCTTGACGGTTTATCCCGAGCACCCGTGGGCAGGTCTGGGGGAAATCTCCCTGCAGCAGCTCGCGGGAGAACCCTTCATCCAGCGGGAAAGAGGTTCGGGCACTCGGATCGTCATGGAACAGGCCCTCTCCTCCCGAGGGTTCGATCCGGCTCAACTTCACGTCATCGCGGAAATGGGAAGTACGGAAGCGCTGCGCCAGGGCATCAAGGCCCGGATCGGCATTTCCATCCTCTCCTACCAGGCCGTAGCCGAAGACGCGGATCGGGGGACCCTGGTGACGGTGGGTATCGAGGGACTGCGGCTCTTCCGCCCGTTTTACCTGGTGAGAAGGAAGAAGCGACATCCCTCCCCCCTGGGCACGGCCTTTGTCGAGCATCTGCGCACCCAGGCCGCGGACCGGCTGAACCGCAGGGCGGATCCCGAATAAGGGAATCCCCTCGGGTCGGAAAAGGTCCGGGATTCCCCCGTACGGCGTTTGGTCCGGGCGATGCAGGCTTATCCCGCGACCACGGGATTTCGGGACCCTTTCAGGACGGCCCCCAGCCGGACGAAATCCAAGGGGCTAAGAGTCTCGGGGCGCCTACCCGGATCGATTTGGGCAAGGGAGAGCACTTCCTCGACCTTAGCCCCCCGCCGCAACGAAAAATCCTTCAGACTGTTCCGGAGAGTCTTGCGTCTTTGCTGAAAGGCGGTGCTCACCAGGATTCGAAGGAATGAAAAGGGAAGCTCCCCGGCGAGGCCTTCCCCCGAGAAGTCCATACGCACCACCAACGAGTCCACCTTGGGCCGGGGAAAGAACTGGCCCGGCCCAACACCGAAGAGAATCTTCGTTTGTGCGTACATTCCCAGTAGAACCGAAAGGACCCCGTATTCCCCCGTGCCGGGATCCGCAGCCAGGCGCAGCCCCACTTCCTTCTGCACCATGAAGACGGCCCGGCTAAAGGCAGGATGGGCCTCAAGCAGGGAAAAGATCAGGGGGGAGGAGATGTTGTAGGGCAGGTTGCCCACCACCACCAGGGATTGACCGACCGATCGGGCCAATGTGCGGAAGTCAAAATCCAGCACATTCATTTCATGGATTTGGACTGCCGGGGAACGCCGGGACACGGCCTCCCTCAAGAAGGACGCCAGGTTTCCGTCCAGTTCCACCAGGTGGAGGGCGCATCCCTTGGGAAGCAAGAACTGCGTCAGAGCCCCCAACCCGGGGCCCACTTCCACCACCACGTCGGAGTCCCGGATTTGAGCGCTCTCCACAATGCGCAGGGCCGTGCACGGCTGAGTCAGGAAATGCTGCCCCAGGGGTTTTTGGGACTTGATCCCGGTCATCCGGTAGTATTGGTTGGGACTGATCAACATGGGGTCGGGTCAATACCACCGGGACCGGGCATCCAGGTCCAGGGGATTCGGGCAAAATCCGGCACGTTTCCAGGCATAATACCCGGCGGCGGCCACCATGACCGCATTGTCGGTGCAATAGCGCGATTCGGGAAGATGAAGGGTCAATCCGTGGTAGGCGGCTTCCTCCCGCAGGCGCATTCGAAGGCGCTCGTTGGCGGCAACTCCCCCCACCACGGCCACATCCCGGACCGCCGCCCCGTTGGCGGCCCGGACGACCTTGGTTACCAGGACTTCCACTACGGCCTCCTGAAAACTCGCCGCCAGGTCTTCCAAGCGATAAGGCCCCCCTTGGGGTCCGGAACCGGGGAGCCCGTGCCGACGGACGAAATTGGCCACCGCGGTCTTGATCCCGCTGAAGCTGAAATCCAGGGATTCCTTTTCCATGAAGGCCTTGGGAAAAGGAAAAGCCTGGGGGTTGCCTTGGGGGGCGATCCTGTCGATAACGACTCCGCCGGGATACCCAAGGCCCAGGAGTTTCGCCACTTTGTCGAAGGCCTCTCCGGCGGCGTCGTCCCGGGTTCCGCCCAGAAGCCGGGCCCCCCCCCCGGGGTCCACTTGGTACAGGGCCGTGTGCCCTCCGGAAACCACCAGGCAAACCAGGGGCTTCTCCGGGGGGCCTTTCCCCAGAAAGGCTGCGTGCATGTGCGCCTCGAGATGATTGACGGCGATCAGCGGCTTGTCCAGGGCATAGGACATGGCCTTGGCGGCGCTGAGTCCGACCAGGAGGGCACCTACCAGCCCAGGGCCCTGGGTCACGGCCACGGCATCCGGGGCCTCCCGGGTGAGGTCTGCCTGTTCCAAGGCCCGGCCGATGACGGGAAGGATCGCTTCCACGTGCTTTCGGGAAGCCAGTTCCGGGACCACCCCTCCGTACGGAGTATGCACCGCCACCTGGCTGGCCACCACATCGGACAGCACCACGGTCCCATCCTTGACCACAGCCGCCGCCGTCTCGTCACACGAAGTCTCGATGCCCAGAATGATCATGCCCTGTTCCTGCCCTCCCGCTCCCTGCCTTTGCCTCGATGAGGCCCTACTTTCAGTACGCCGTGCGGCGGCAGCCGTCTCGGTCCATCCGAAGGTAACACGTTTGAAGGCCCGTTGAAAACAATGGCCGCGTCCTTTTCAGCAAAGACCGATGTTCCCCCTCGACTGCACGGCTCATCTTCTCAAATGTCCAGGATGACCGTGGCTTCCCAGCCTCGGGCAGCTGGTTCCACCCGATAGCGATGAAAGGTTACGGCCTTCACATCCACGACGAGTTCATGCTTCTCGGGGTCAAGGCGCTCTCCCGCCGCCCGGGCAACCAGAAAGAATCGGCCTTCCTCCTGCCGGATCCGGGCAGCGATCACCCTGAGGAGCAGCTGCTCGGCGTCTTTCCAGAAGATGAGTTCCTGGAGGAGTTCGAAGAGGAGCATCTCCGCCGTATCGGCCTCCAGGCAAAGCTCTTTCGTCACCCGCGGTTCGATGGTATCCAGCACCTCCACCATGACGTTCATGGTGGCGTCCGCCGCCGCAACGCACAAATCCTCGAGGGTTTCTCCCCAGGCTTCGAAGGCCACATCGGCGGTGGCGATATCCTCGATGTATCTAAAGGGCATCTTGAATCCCGCATCCCTCCAGGCGCCGGAGGATGGATTCCCGATCGGCATCCGTTCCCACCCCGATGAACACCAGCTCGGTCCTGTCCCCGGCAAAGACTTCCAGGTCCCAACGACCTGCCACGTAGTTGAACAGCATGCCGCCGGAGGCAAACCGCACAAACCCCTTGGCCCGGTAGACCGAAAGCGGCAGGTCGGAAGCCCATTGCCGAAACTTCGCCTCATCCAGGGGACGCTCCGCTCGGTACACAAAGGAACGGAACGCCGGCTGATCCTGAGAAGCAGGGGCCCGCCGGGGCAGTCCGAGGGAATGAATGCCCAGGAGAACCCGTAAATCCACGCGGCACCGAACGGTTGGGACCAGGACGGCCCGGCCGTTGAATCGACGAACCTGGTCCTCCACCCGCCGGACTTCTTCAGGCTTGATTAGGTCCGTTTTATTGATCAGGACCACGTCGGCAACCTCCAGTTGGGTCCTGGCGGTATATCCCAAGGACGGGTAGCGAACCGAGGCGTATCCGTCCACGATGCAAAGGATGCCGTCCAGGCGCACCTCGGGCAGACTGTCCTCGATGTCGAACACCAGGGCGTCGGCCTCGGCGACCCCCGTGGCCTCGACCACGATGAGGTCGGGCTCGATCTTGTCCAGGATCTCTCGAACGGCGGCCTCGAACTCTCCGCTCAGGGAACAGCACACACACCCTCCGGTAAGCTCCACCATTTCGAGGTTCCGCCCTCGGAGAAGCCTCCCGTCGATCCCGATCTCGCCGAATTCATTCATCAGGACGGCCAATCGGCCCGGGAACGACTCGATGATCTCTCGGAGAAGAGTGGTTTTTCCGCTTCCCAGGGACCCCGTGACCAGGGAAATGGGCGTCTTCGAGGACATGTCCTCACCCCTTGACGTTCCCGATGGGGACGAACCGGACGACCCGCCTGCTGATTCCCGCCAGTTCCGTGGCCGCCACCACATCGTCGATGCTCTTGTAAGCGGGACCGGCCTCCTCGGCCAGCCCGGCGTAAGAGACCGTGCGAAGGTAGATGCCCCGCTGTTCCATATCTTGCTGAAGTTTCTTTCCCTGGAACTGTCTCTTGGCCTGTCGGCGGCTCATGGTCCGTCCGCTTCCGTGGGCTGTGCTGTAGAAGGTTTGGGAGCCGGTCTCGACCCCGACCAGCAGGTAGCTTCCCGTCTCCATGCTGCCGCCCAGGATGACGGGCTGACCCGTCGTCCGGTACAGGGGAGGCAACCCTTCCATGCCGGGCCCGAAGGCCCGGGTGGCACCCTTCCGGTGCACCAGGAGCTGTCTTAGCCGGCCGTCCACCCGGTGATTCTCGATCTTTGCCGTATTGTGGGCCACGTCATAGACCTGGTGAAGTCCCAAATCTTTGGGATCCTTATGGAAGATCTCGGAAAAGGCCTCGCGAACCCGATGAAGAATCACCTGCCGATTGGCAAAGGACATGTTGACGGCGCACTTCATGGCCGCGAAATAGTCTCGGCCTTCCTCGGATTGAAAGGGAGCGCACGCCAGTTCCCGGTCCAGGATGCGAATTCCGTATTTTCGTTCCATCACCTTGAGGAAAAGCTGCAGATAATCCGTCGCCACCTGGTGACCGAATCCTCGGCTTCCGCAGTGAAACATCACCGCCACCTGGTTGGGAAGGGTGATCCCGAAGGCTTTGGCCAGATCGGGGTCCAGGATGTGTTCGGGACGGGCCACCTGGATTTCGAGATAGTGGTTTCCGGATCCCAGGGTGCCGATTTGCCTGTACCCCCGCTCGACGGCCCTGTCGCTGATCTTCCGGGCATCCGCCCCCTCGATGCAGCCGTTTTCCTCGGTTCGTTCGAGGTCTTCCTCCCAGCCGTACCCTCGATCGACACACCACCGGGCCCCCTGTTCGACCACCGTGCGGAACTCGTCCTGGGTGAGTCTCACAAAGCCCGTGCTGCCCACTCCGGCGGGAACCCGGGCAAAGAGCCGATCCACCAGGTCTCTCAAGCGGGGCTGCACTTCCTCGAGAGTGAGGTTGGTCAGCACCAGGCGCATGCCGCAATTCACATCGAACCCGATCCCGCCGGGGGAAATGACCCCGTCCCGAACATCCATGGCCGCCACACCCCCGATGGGAAAGCCGTAGCCCCAATGGCCGTCGGGCATGCAATAGGCATGGTTGACGATTCCCGGAAGGGTGGCCACGTTGGTCACCTGGTCCACGACCCCGTCGTCCATTTCTCGAAGGAGCTTCTCCGTGGCGTAGATTCTGGCCGGAACCCGCATCCCCTCCTTGAAGGACGTGGGAATCTCCCACACCGTCTCCGAGATCCTGCGAATATCCTTGACTGACACCATCGCTCATCCCCCTTTCTGCCGTATTTTTACAAGCATCCCCCCCACGGTTTGTCCGAGACCGCGGTCGTCTTGTCCGTTGGTTTCGGAAAACCGACCCTTCTATCATAGCATCTTGACCCGGAATGTAATCACATGCCGGGGTCAAAACCGCTTCCCATCGTCCTTTCCCTTGCCGGCGCCCTCCACCGGAGCCCGTTGGGGAATTCCACGCGAATTCCGCCTTGACACACCAATAGCGCTTCTTTAGGGTAGTGCCATTCGTGAAGGATGTCTTCCAGTTGGCCAGCAATTTTTCTTCCCTGCAACGCCTGAATTTGTCCTGTCCCGCTCCCGGTCCGGATCTTCCCCTCACGCAGCGGGGTGAGGTTTCGTTACGAACGGATATGCCCGAGGCACTTGCTGCGACGCCGATCACCGTTTTGCCCCAGTGAAGCGCCGAGCTCGGCTCGGATCTTCGATTTCCACGGGACTCCCCAAAACCCTTGGCACCTTATCCCGGAACGGGCACAGGGCAGGGGGATCCCCGTAAGTGCAACCAGCAGGCGAAGACGTCGGCACCGGTTCAGGAATGGAAGGAAATTGCATTGGGTTTGGTGATTTTGCGGATGTTTTGGGATTTGGCGGGATTTGGTGTGAATTCGTGGGATTGGGAAATTTTGGGTGTGAGCAAAACGCAATTCGTGGGTGGGTTGGGGGTGAGGATTTTGCGGTTGAAATTGCGTTTTGGTGATCAAAAGTGGGGCGGGGTGTTTGGGGTGCGAATTGTTTATAAACTGTTTGCAAACTGAGGTGGGGGTCATTTTGCGCCGCACTTTCTGCAGGATCTGTAGCCTGCCTGCGTCGAGGGCTTGTTGGCGGGTGGTGAAGGCGGCTGTGCAGGCTTTGCAGTCGTAGTGTTGACAGGAGGAGTCGTGGAAGATGAGGGAGGATACGTTGCCGTGGTATGGGGCGGCGCTTGCGGGAGGTGGCTTGGGTTTTGGGGATTGAGGTGTTGCCTGAGCGAGGTTGAGGGAGTGTCTGAAGTCCCATGGTGGTGTTGGGGTTTTGGCTGCCCATAAGCCGGATCTCGCGCCCTGGGAGTCGGATTGGAGTTTCAGCCAGTCGTGGCAGAAGTCGTTTGTGCAATACTGAGTGTAGACCCAGGCGTGGCCGGAGCGGATCAATTCTTCGTTTATGGACCGGCCGTTGACGTGGACAGTGGCAACCGTTCGCCCGTATCGGTCGATGTCGATGGGCTGGACTTCCACTTGGCTGCCGTTCGCGAGCTTTGAAGCAAAGATCCAAGCTTCTCGACCGGAAGCCTGATTGCCTTCAGGGCAGTCGATGCCATAGAGTCGGACGTTCACGGATTCTTCGCCTTTCATGACCACCATGGTATCGCCATCAATTACCTGGATCACCCTTCCCTGCCAGCCATAGAGCGGAGTAATGGCACACAGGACAGATATGAGCGACATAGCAAGGCCGAAAGTAAGCCGTCTTCGAGTTATGGGTGTTGGTCCTTTAGTAACCTGCTGTTAGTTCAATTTGACATGAGTGTTTTTTGCAGACCAAAAGCCACCACTCAAGTTCAAGGTATAGGATTCCTTCTGGTTGGGGACTTCAAATACAAGGACACCCTTGGTTGGGATGTTGGGCTGGCATTGCTTCAAGAATAGTGTCTTGGCTCCAGATAGTTCAAGTGCCGTGGAGCCTTCGGATGAGGGCTCATATGAAACATTTGATTGATCCTGGAGCTTGAATAGGGCGCTATCAATCAATCGGGTTTCAGAGGATGTATTCGTTATGGTTAGATCAACAAGGAGAAATATGCCATCAGCCTTTTCCTGTGCGAATTGGTTACCGACTGATTTTGAAAACTTAACCCCATTCACCTTGTAGATGAAGTTACCAACATTCACCTCGTCGCCCAGGCCGGCAATCTGCTTTGATGGTTTCTCGGCGGCGGGAGCGGTGGACTTATTTGAATTTTCCGGCTTTTCGCCCGGTGATTGAACTGGGGCGGCGGCTGGGGTTGTTGCCGCCGTCTGAGTGGTTTTCTGCTGTGAGTCTTTATCCTTGGGGGCAAATATGCCTGCAACTATAAGCAGGGCAAATAGACCGAGGAGGATTTTCTTTGTCT
>Ga0116192_1001071_pt1 | contig 19618 bp, 18 predicted proteins | sample AD_UKC113_MetaG_FD_89876 | JGI IMG/M metagenome (GOLD analysis project Ga0116192, IMG submission 89876) | Active sludge microbial communities of municipal wastewater-treating anaerobic digesters from Hong Kong - AD_UKC113_MetaG | ecosystem: Engineered > Bioreactor > Anaerobic > Digestate... | reverse complement strand
TTTGCACTTAAAAGTTTGATCGCCCCGCTGCCATTTCTACTCATTATTGCAGTAATACAGGTTTTTCTGTATTCTTCCGCGCTCGACCCAAAGATCGTGGCAAGTATCGGAAAAGTTCATATCACGCTTTCCGGCATTTGGGCAGGAGGAATGCTGCTCATCCGTTTTTGCGCCTTAATCTTGCTCTTAAGCCTGGGTGGATTTGTGATTTCAACCTCCGAATTATTGCAAGGTCTCAACCGTGCCCTTGCCCCCTTGCAGCGCCTTGGCATCCGCACCATGGATTTCATCATGGTGATTCAAGTGACGCTGCGCTTCCTTCCCTTCCTTGCCCAGAGTGCCGAACGCATCGCCAAAGCGCAGGCATCGCGCGGCTCAGATTGGGGGGTGAAAAAGAAAGGGTTGGCGAACCGTATCCGGCAAGTGGTTCCGATGGTGCTGCCTCTTTTCATCACCAGCCTGCGCCGGTCTGAAAACCTCGCGCTGGCAATGGATGCCCGCGCCTACGGGGTGCTGGACAAACGAACCAGCATGACAGAACCACATTTTAACTGGAAAGATGCTTCCGCAATCCTGATCGGAATCACCATCTCACTTGCCATCTTTCTTGTGTAAGACGATAAGTGAATGTGGGGGATCTTACCCGAGATCAGAGCCTTTGCGTTTGCCCACAGTGAATTGACGGTAAGCTGCCACCACCAGTAGGGTGATCAATGCCGAGACCCCTGCTTCAGGTAATCCTGAAGTAACCGCAATCCCACCCAGTGCTTTCCACATTCCTGAACCAAATACCTGGGTCATCAGAGGGGTGTTGCCAAAAAACAACCCCAGGGCACCCAGTACCAGCACCGTATTGGTAAGACTGCCGGCAATACCGCTCACAATCAAGCCCGGAACCGGCCATTTCTTCAACGCAGACCAGACCAGCCAGGCGACAGGACCAATGAAGAGACGGGGAAAAACAGCCAACAGGGGGTTGACGAACAAGGGATCAAGTACACCGGTGGGAGCAATGGCTGCCTGCAACATGCTAAAAAGCCCGAAGATCAGACCGATTCCAAGCCCCACAATCGGACCCTCAAGAATGGCCCCGATGATCACCGGAACATGCATAATGGTCAGCGAGATTCCGCCAAACCATGGAATGAATCCCCAATGCGTCAGACCGAGAAGGATGGTGATACCACCGAGGACAGCTGTAATCACGATTTTTCTTGTTCTATCTTGTGCCATTGATCACTCCATTTTTGTTGAAGTATGATCCAAATTGACTAACGATTACCCATGAATTTTAGCACACCCAGACCAGTATTGCTTTGGGCGATTTTGGGGCTGCCATAGTATTCAATGACACCGGCACCAGAAATGGTGGCATTCAACACATCCTTTGCCCACACAGTGGCGGAGCCAACCCCGGTCAAACGGACACTGGCTACACTCGCTTCAAGGCGGGGGGCTTTGAAAGATCCCGCACCGCTGAGCGCCACATTCAGTTCATCTGTCCTTCCGGCAAGGTCCATGGAACCAACGCCTGAAAGGGTGACAGAAATCTGCTTCGCTTCCACCGTACCGATGGTAAGCAGTCCGGGACCTGAAATTGCAAGATCCAGATTTTCTGATTCGATTTTCGGGCAATCCAGGCTGCCCACTCCGGCAATCGACAGTCCGACGATCTCCCGCATAATAAGGCGGAAACGGATCTTGTCACCACTGAGAGCGCGGATGCCAGTCCAATCCTTCCAATCCTCATCATAATCGATGGTGAGAATGTTCCCCTCCACGATGGTACGTATGCGTGAGCGAATCTCAGGCTGGGCTTCAATTTCCAGTTCCTCATGATCGCCTTGCAAGAGATCTACTCTTCCCATACCTTTGAAAATTAGGGTGTTAATCCCGTTGACATCACGTTTTTCTGAACTTGTGAATGAATCGCTCATCTTAATCTCCTTCGAATTTTTCTACGGATATATACGTTATCAGCAGGCAAAGGATTCAACCCCTTCAAACGGATGGATATACAATATAATCTAGTCGTAATTTACAATTCGCCCAGGAGATATCATGTCCACAAACTTTCCACCAAGATGGGATTTGAGCAACGTTTATCCTTCTCTTTCATCCGCTGAATATGCTCGTGACTTTGAAAAATTATCACAGCTAATATCTGAAATTGAGAAGGTTTTAACCAGCACAGCAGCAAAAGCCACTGGAAAAGAAGAAAGTCAATTTCTGGCTGCGCTTGCCAGTGATCTGGTCGACAGATTTAATGAATTGCTCTTGCTAGCCGGTACCATGCGCGCCTACATCGAATCCTTCATTTCAACAGACAGCTACAATAAGGAAGCCCTGCGGAAAGAATCCGAATTTGACCAGCTGGCGGTTAAGATGGATCAGTTGGAAGTCTTATTACGCGCCTGGATAGGTAAAGTGGCTGACCGGTTGCCCGAACTCTTCATTGCGGAACCCAAACTTGAAGCCCACCGCTATTTTCTTGAGGAAGATGCCCGCCAAAGCAAGTACATGATGTCGGAAGCTGAGGAGATGCTGGCATCTGAATTGAGTCTGAGCGGTTCCAATGCCTGGTCGAAGCTGCAAGGGATGGTCACTTCGCAGGCAAGCGCCGAAGTGGAAATCGATGGTGAATTGCGCAAACTGCCCTCCCCTGCCCTCACCAATTTGCGTTCGCACCCTGATGCGGATGTACGCCGGCGCGGTTACGAAACGGAAGACAAACTTTGGACTTCCCTCAAGGTTCCACTGGCTGCTGCCATGAATGGGATTAAAGGCGAAGTCAATGTGCTTAACCGGCGCCGTGGTCGCAAAGACGCCTTGCACAGTGCCATTGACATGGCGCACATCGATCGTCAAACCCTTGACGCAATGCTTGGCGCGATGCAAGAGTCCTTCCCGATGTTCCGGCGTTATTTCAAAGCCAAAGCCAAGTATCTGGGAGAGGAAAAACTGCCCTGGTATGATCTCTTTGCGCCGGTGGGTGAGATCAAATCGGATTACACCTTCGATGAAGCCAGAGAAATCGTCTTGAAGAATTTTGGCAATTTCACGCCGGAGCTGGAAGCATTCGCCAAAAACGCCTTTGATCATCACTGGATCGATGCCGAACAACGGGATGGAAAACGCGGCGGCGCCTTTTGCATGGAAGTGCCGGGCGTTGGTGAGAGCCGCATTTTATCCAATTTTGATGGAACCTTCGATCAGGTTTCCACGCTCGCTCACGAGCTGGGGCATGGCTTTCATAATTACTGCGCAGTAAAAGCCGGTAAAACTGAAATTCAAAAATTCACCCCCATGACGTTGGCAGAAACTGCTTCGATAATGTGTGAAACCATCGTTACCTCGGCGATGATGAAAGACGTGACAAAACCTGAAGAGGAACTTGCCATTCTGGAAAGCCAGATTAACAATGATTCACAAATTATTGTGGATATTTATTCCCGCTACTTGTTTGAAAAAGAGGTGTTTGAACGCCGGGAAAAAGCAGAACTGACCGCGGATGAATTGTGTGAGATTATGGAAGACGCTCAAAAAGCCACTTATGGCGATGGATTGGACGAGAGATACCTGCAAAAATGGATGTGGACGTGGAAACCTCATTATTACTCTGCGGGATTATCCTTCTACAACTTCCCTTACGCCTTCGGGTTAATGTTTGCGACGGGTTTGTATGAGATTTACACACAACGTGGACCCGCCTTTGTTAAAGATTATATGAACCTGCTGGCGAGCACCGGCGAAGCTCCTGCCGCTGATCTGGCAGCGCGCTTTGGAATTGATATCAGGACGCCCAAGTTCTGGGAAGATAGCCTGAAAATCGCCGAAAAACGGGTGGATCGTTATTGCCTGCTGGTTGGTTGATCGCAATGGCTCCAGGGAGGTGAAAGCCTCCCTGGTTTATTCGTTATCAGGATCGTCTATTTTTTACTTGCCCAACTGAAAACTGTGAATTATAATGCTGGGCATATTGCGGGCGTCGCCAAGTGGTAAGGCGTCAGCCTTCCAAGCTGATATTCGTGGGTTCGAGTCCCATCGCCCGCTCTTAAAGCCCTCCTGGGGCTTTTTTTCTTTTGGGCTCCGGGAGGCTTACGCACTCCCAGCGCCTGCTCTTAAAGCCCTCCTGGGGCTTTTTTCTTTTGGGCTCCGGGAGGCTTGCGCACTCCCATCGCCCGCTCTTAAAGCCCTCCTGGGGCTTTTTTCTTTTGGGCTCCGGGAGGCTTGCGCACTCCCAGCGCCCGCTCTTAAAGCCCTCATCGGGATCATTTTTATACTTAGAAACGAAAGGTATAATTATCCCCAGGCAGGTCATTTCTTAGCATGAAAAATATTAATCTCTCCTCCATCAAGAAATTCAAGACTGATTCAACCGCCTGGCAGATGCTTTATGGAATTGTCTTTTGCGCACTTTCGGTTCTTCTCGCTGTTCGATTATTCCATATCATTGACCAATACGCGGTAAACATCATTTTTCTAGATCAGGTAGGATTTCAAACGCCGATTTATGAACATAAAGGCTTATGGGAATTATTTACCCGCCAACTCGGCCCACACCGCCAGGGTTTGGGGGAATTTGTGACGTGGGCGGTAATTCATTTATCCGGCTGGAACACCAGAGCAGAATCTTTTACGATTTTAGCCGTTCTTTATGCTTGCCTGCCCGTGGCATTATTATTAAAAATAAAATTAACAGGCAAGTTGCAGATTACTGATTTATGGTTTCCTTTTTTGTTTTTCAGCCCAATCCATTGGGAGCACATGATCATTACGCCCAATATCTCGCATTCAATTCTGCCTCTGTGCTTAATCCTTTTCTACGCCCTCGCCTGGACAATCCCGAATATCTATCTTCGCGCCGCGTGTATCTTAACGTTGAATTTTCTTCTGATATTCACTGGATTCGGCATCTTTATGGGATTGATCACTCTGGGTTTATTGATTATCGAGCTTGTGTATTCAATTGTGAAAAAAAACGCCTTAATGATTCGCTATACGGCGACTTGTTTTGTCATCGCTTTGTCGAGTTTTGCAATCTTTAGTATCGGCTATAAATTTCATCAAGCAACGGATCCAATTAATCTTTCGATGCAGAGTTTATATAAAATTCCCGCGTTTATGGCATTAATGAATGCCAATCTTTTTGGGTTGAAGTATTTGGATCATCCAGCCATTTCCCTTGTGGTGGGTTTTCTGCTGTTATTTGCCATCCTGGCAATTTTTATCATTCATTTTAAAAATTATTTTAGAAATCCATTTCAAGAAAAACCGATTGACAAAGTTATTGTTGCCCTGATTGGATATTCATTGTTATTTTCATTCGTCACCGCTTTGGGAAGAGACTCCTATGGCGTAAACGGAGGTCAGGTGTCGCGGTATATGGCTTTACTTATTCCGGGATACATGGGGGTTTATTTCGCCTTATTGACTGCCAGAATAAACTATCGAAATGTTTTATTAATCGCCTTCTCTTTAATGTTCCTCATCGCAGGAGGATTGCCAATGAATTTTCGAGATCAGGAGATGATGATCCATATTTCCAGAGGGAAAACCCTGTGGAAAGAATGTTACCTTGAAACCGAAAACTATTACGGGTGCAATCAAAGCACCGGTTTTAAGATCCATCCTCGAAAGGAAAGCATCGTCATAGAACGCCTGAATTATTTCAAAGAAAATGATCTCAATCTATATCTTGATGATTAGGCTCTGGCAATCTTTCCATATCAGGCGTTTGTCCTCCTCAGTCTCTCTTCACGTACCAACGGAAGTGTAATATTTTCGCTGGCACAATTGTGGTGCAAAGACTGAGAAAAAATGCTATGATGAATTAATCTTAATGCGCGGAGGTTAACGATGTCGAAAAACATAATCCGTTGGATCCTGATTATCGGTGGGCTGTTAATCTTCTTGTTATCCCTGGCTGCGGATGTCGTGGGGATCGGTACTTATCCAGGTATTAACTACGCGCAGCTCGGCGCGATGGCAGTTGGGTTGATTTTTGTGATTTATGGCATTCTGATGAACCGAAAAAAGAAATCCTGAAAATTTTCCTGAGAGCCTGTTCCACTGTCTGTCTTTAACAACAAATAAAAACTTTTTACCAAATCCGGGGTTAATATAACCCGGGCAATGCCGGGTTAGATCGGATTTAGCCGTTGATGAATAACAGGTAATCCACCATAAAAAAACCACCTGCCAGGGTAAAAATCACCCCGATCACAAGCCCTGCCACCGTCATCCACTTTCCGCTATAGGTATCAGGGTTTTTTCGGTTTCTAATTCCCCCAAGAATGCCAAGTACCAGCATCAGTAATCCGATCCCAAACAAGCCAACGATATGGATCAGTAATGTCGTCAGGCTATCATCGCGGAGGAGGAAGAGCCGGTACCAGGGAATCAGGAAAAGAGGGAGAATCAGCAAGCCAGCAAGAAGGCTGATTAGTCCCAAAATATTCACTTTTTTCTTCAATGGATTATCCTTAACTTTAGCCATATCAAAACTCCTTAAGCAGGAAATTCTGCGATTATATCACTGGCGTATCTAGAAATCACACAGACTATTTTATTGAATGTATCGCACCTCACCGGGGGTCAAACCTCAGAAGGATAAGATAAGTCAACAGACAGTAATTTTCCGCTAAAAAAATCCCGGCGTAGAGCCGGGAGAGATTGTTACTCAGGTGTAGTTGGGCGCTGGACTTTTGGCTTTGCGCGGGATTTTGCAGACGAAATCCTGGCAGAAGCGATCTTTTTGCCCGCATTCGGGCTTAATAATAAGGTAAGACGGGTCAGCGCGTTTTCATCATACTCCGTTCGACCACAGATGTCACACACCCAGGCAGGAAAATCTGGTACGGAGATTAATTCATCTCCAAGCCAGGTGAAATAGGCAATGTAATCGCGGTGCATATGCCCTGCCTGGCACTCACGACACGGAAAAACTGGATCAATATTGGTAAATTCATTCTCCGACATTTTCTTTATTCTCTTAACATAAGATTATCACAAATTCAAGATTATTGGGATTAATTGTTTTGCAAGGAGTTGAGACGGCTGGCACTGGCAATATCAGATTGGTGGTGGGTGACAATTTTTACTTCATCCAAAGGCCAGTAAACAACCAGCGCCTTTCCAACAACATCCTCAAGCGGGACGAACCCCCAGCTATGGGAATCAGAGGATTGATTCCGGTTATCGCCCAGTACAAATATTGCATCTTCTGGAACCTGCCAGGAGCCGCTATACATGGGGTCAGCAGCAGTATAGGGTTCTTCCAGCAATTCCCCGTTGACATAAACATCGCCATTCTTCACTTCAACAAAGTCACCCGGTTTGCCAATCAATCGTTTGATGAAATCCTCTTCGCGGTTGTAAGGATCGTGGAAGATGACCACATCTCCTGTTTTCATCTCGCCCAATTTATAAGCCAGTTTGTTTACCAGCACGATATCCCCTTCAAACAAGGTCGGCTGCATGCTGATATTCAGAACTCGCACTCTTGCAAAAACGGCATCAATCGCAAAATAGAGCAGCGCAGCCAGCACAAGGGTTTGGAACAATTCCATGAAGAAAGACTTCGCAGAAGAATTTGCTTGACCAGGCATTTTTGGAATTTCTTCCAGCTGGTCAAATTCAGGAGAGGGATGCGGCTCTAATGTCATAGGTTCGAGGTTGATTTTACCCTAATCATGGCGTGGTTTTAGCACCAAACGAATCGGTGTGCCGGTGAACGGGTATTCTTTGCGGATCTGGTTCTCTAGAAATCGCAGATAGGTAAAATGTGCCAGCTGAGGATTATTACAATAAATCATAAAGGTCGGTGGATCAGTGCGAACTTGCGTTCCATAAAAGAGTTTAATTCCCTGTCCGGTGCGTGATGTCGGAGAGTGCACATCCTGGGCGTTCTGAAGGATACGGTTGAGAGCCCCGGTGGTTACCCGTGCCAGCCGTTCTTCCTGCACCTGCAAAGCAAGCGGCAGTACCTGGTCCACCCGCTGACCCGTTTTGGCAGAGATGAACAGCATCGGAACATAATCCATGAAATTTAGTTCCTGGCGGATACGCTCGCTGTATTGCTGCATGGTGTAATTATCTTTTTCAATGGCATCCCACTTGTTTACCAGTACAACGGTGCTTTTCCACTCCTCTTTGACGTATCCGGCAATGTGGGCATCCTGGGTCGTAATCCCTTCAACAGCATCGATCATCAACAAAGCCACATCACAGCGCTCAATTGCCCGCATCGAGCGTACAACGCTGAATTTTTCCACCCCGGGATCCACTTTGCCCCGCCGGCGGATTCCTGCAGTATCAATTAAAGTGACCGGTATGCCCTGAAATTCAATGCGAGTATCCACCGCGTCACGAGTAGTGCCGGGAATATCGCTGACAATTGCGCGCTCCTCCCCCACCAGACGGTTGAGCAGGCTGGATTTACCCACGTTGGGTTTACCCACGATGGCAATTTTTACGGAGTCATCCTCAGTTTTCTCTTCCTGAACAGGCAGCACTTTGAGTAACTCATCCAGCAGGTCACCAGTACCCGTGCCATGAACTGCGGAAATCGGATAAGGATCGCCAAGACCAAGCTCGTAAAACTCATGTACCAGATCGCGCTGGCGGCTGCTGTCCGCTTTATTTACGATGAGAAAGATTGGCGGATGCGGAACACCATTAATGATCTTTTGTTCCTTGCGCAGGATTTCAGCCACTTCTTTATCAGCAGGGGTGACGCCACTGATACCATCGACAAGGAAGAAAACGACATCAGCCTCGGTGACAGCAAGAATCGCCTGCGAACGGATATCCTCGACAAAATCCGCGGATCCGATGGATAACGGGCTTTTCCGGCTGCTGGCATTGGGATCGATGCCCCCGGTATCAACAACATCAAAAACCCGACCGCTCCATTCCGCTTCCCCAAAAAGGCGGTCACGTGTGGTACCGGGAATATCATCCACAATCGCCAGACGCTCGCCGCACAGACGATTAAAAAGGGTGCTTTTTCCAACATTGGGTCTTCCGACCAGTGCAACAATTGGTTTTGGCATTCGGTCACATCCTGGTAGGTATTTTACCCTCTTTCAGCGGGAAAAAACGGAAAGAAAAACCCTTTTACTTTGCTGTGCTGATAGTCACTTCAAAAGTTAGCGGAGAGATGCTTTCGATAGACAGACCAGGGATATTCAAAGAAAGCTTCGGTTCAGTGATCGAATACTTGCCCGGTAGATAACCGGTCAGATCAATCAAAACCCTGACATCATTCACAAAAATGGCATCCAATGCCGGAACCGGTCCGGTAATGATAATATTCGCTTTTTCTGGCAGAATTGATGCAGTCAAATTGGAAGCTAGCCCGGTAGCTTCAATCAGCACATCCGAAAGGGCAATACTGCTGACAACAGGCTCAATGGCAACTTTAACTTCCACCTGTGGGTCGCCAATTACCTGCAAATTAGGCGCCAGATTTAGATCTACGGTTTCAGTGAACCCTTCATGCCGATCGATCAGACTGATCACTTTCGTCTCTACATAACCCGGCAACGCATCTACAAGAGCCGTGTCTGTGGAATATACGGTGACGGTTGGAGGGTTAACGGTAATGCTGGTCAACCTGAAGCCCTCACGCACCTGCCCGTCTGTGACTACCTTCACCACGACATTTCGATAACCACCACGCTGCGAAACAGATTGCAGCAGGGTGATTTCTTCAGGGGTCACTGTTACATCCCGCACTTGCAGACCATTGGCATCCACCGGCACCAGTGTGATCGTTTCGTTGATATCCGACCGCACCTGAGAGAGATCGACCACCGCACGTACTTCAACCACCTGGGCAACTCGTGATTCCGCGCCGCTCACGACCGCGGTGGTTTCAGAAAGACGAGGTTCATCCGTTTGATAACCAACCGGAAGTGCTCCGCGGTTAACCACTTTGATATCAAGCTTTTTACTGATCAATGGTTCAAGCACCAGATCAACACTCTGCGGAGTGTAAGAAATAATTTCCACCGGTTTAATGCCTACCTGCACCTGCACCGGAATCGTGGTTGAGCCTGCAGAGACATTGGAAAGATCAATAAAAGCGCGAACAGTCGCTTTACCTGAATTAAGCGTTTCCCAAATTGAAATTGGCGCCCGCAGCGTTATGGTAACCGATTCTGGCAGATCATTGATAATGACAAGATTCGTGGATTGACCGATCACTTCAATAGGAACCGCGCGCGGATAAGCCTTGGTCTCCGACGGATCGGAGGAAGTCACCGCCAGGATCCAAACCACGAGTGCCACAAGAATTGAGGTAAGGATCAATGGGATCAATTTGGTGAAAGAACGGAGACGTGCCAGCATCATTCCTCGCGTTTGGATTCAGGCAAAATTTGTTTTAGCCAATCCCAGGGTTTCAATTTAAATACGGGATTTTCGGGAGGTTGGTAAAAGGCGAGCAGGATATTTTCGAGCCTCTCACTGTCCAACCGCCGGATCATGCGACCGTTATGGGCAATCGAAATTGATCCGGTTTCCTCGGATACCACCACGGTGATGGCATCGGTGGCTTCCGAAGTCCCGAGGGCTGCCCGGTGGCGCAGCCCCATCTGACGTTCCGGTGAGCGGGTGAGAATACCGCTGGAAGAAAGGGGCATGACACACGCCCCGGCAATGACCTGGTTGTTGGCAATGATCACTGCGCCATCATGCAACGGCGTATTGGGATAAAAGATTTGTAATAACAATTCGGGGGTAACATCCGCATTCAGACGCACCCCAGTGCGGGCATATTCCTCCAGGTTGTCTGCCCGTTGCAGCACGATCAGGGCGCCGTGTTCTCGGGCGGATAAACGCGAAGCGGCGGTGACGATTGCCCGGATCGTCTTTTCCATCAACTGTTGCTGCGACTCACTCTTGCGTACCAGCAACTGGCTGGAACCAGCGCGCCCCAATTTTTCCAGACCACGCCGAATCTCCGGAGCAAAAATAACCGGGATGGCAAAGAGAAGGGCAGGAACCATCGTGCTTACCAGCCAGGAGAATGCTGGAAGGTTAATGAAGGTCGTCAGCAACACGAGAAAGATGCTGATGACAATCACCCCGCGCAGCAAAACCATGATCTGGGTATCTCGCAGAAGCATCAGAATGGCAAACACAACCGATGCCACCAGGAATACATCCACCAGGCTCAGCCAGTTCATGCGCTGAAAGATGTAAACTATCTCACTCCACAGATCAGACATTCTTGCTAAATCACCTGTTTCTGAAAGGTAAAACTCGTTGTATCAAATAGGTTTTAAGACACGATCCTTCCGAAGTTGCTTAAAAAAGAGAATGGATCCTGGCTGCATGGATTCGAGGGCAGCTTCCTGCCAGGCAAGCACTCCAAGTTCGATTGGTTTCTTTTCAGTATAACCCAGACTGATCCATAACGGATCGTAACGGGAAAGATGCGGAGGGACAAAAATAAGCGAAACTTCACATTGCAATTGACTTGAAGCATGTTCCATTTCACGAATGAGAATCGGAAGGTATTCAGCTGCCGGTATTGCCGGATCAAGCATAATTTCGGTCGTCCGGGAGACGAGATTTTCAACCTGCCAGCCGAGGAACCCTCTGGTATTGTTTTCAATTTTCAATAAGAGGAAAGCTCTTTCGCCAAAAGCTGCCATAACATCTCTGGCGGTAAAGGGTGTTTTGCCTCCGTTTACCTGGTTGTAGACTTGTAGGATTTCATCCACCTGACGAGGTCCTGCCCTTTGAACATTGACTTCTCCCAGGGAGAGTTTAACTGATTGCGAAACCGGAAAGACGCTCTCTGCCCGGGTCGGAATTGTGCGTTGCCAGGCAGCCGCGACCTGCTTCCAGGTGTCCTCAAATGTCCCAACGTTCTTAATCAGCACGGTGGCACTGGAGAAACGTGATTCTTGAGGCACCTGGGAATTGATTCGCAGGCGGGCTTCTTTTTCACTCATGTGGCGGTTTTGCATCAGCCGATCCAGCTGGATTTCAGGTGGAGAATAAACAACCCAGATGGCATCGCACATCGCTGAGAGGTTGGATTCAAGCAGTTTTATTGCCTCAATGACCACAACTTTGTGCGGAGAACGCCGGATGAGGATGTCTACTGCCTGAACAACAAGTGGATGCACAATTGTCTCAAGAGCTGCCAGCGCATCCGGGTCGTTGAAGACAATTTTGCCTAATCGTGAGCGGTCGATTTGACCATCGGGAGCCAGTAAAAAGCGACCAAAAGTTTTAAGCACCGCATCATACCCAGGCGCCCCTTTTGCGATCGCCCGGTGTGCCAACGCATCAGCATCGATACCATAGGCACCGAGGTGCTCCAGCATACGCCGAACCACACTTTTGCCAGTACCTATGCTGCCGGTAAGACCAATGATGTACTTATCTTTCCATTTGCTCACTGTGCACCTGCAGGAATCGGAGGATCGATAACCATAATAACATTTTATTCACGCCAAGGGTGATTGTCAACAAAACTGCAATCCTCGCTATAATGGAACCAGATGAATTGAAGAGAGACAATGGCTGAACTCAGATCGCTTTTCCCAAAAATCGAACCTTATCGGACGGATTGGCTGGACGTTTCAGAGATCCATTCCCTTTATTATGAAGAAGTCGGCAATCCGGCAGGGATTCCGGTCGTTTTCCTGCATGGCGGTCCAGGAGCGGGGATACACCCAACTCACCGCCGCTTTTTTGATCCGGATAAATTCCGGGTGATCCTCTTCAACCAGCGTGGAGCAGGGAACAGCAAGCCATCTGGTGAGCTGCGCCAGAATGACACCTGGGAATTGATTGAAGACATCGAACGGGTAAGACGATTCATGGAAATCGAAAGCTGGTTCGTTTTTGGCGGCTCTTGGGGAAGCACTCTTGCCCTCGCCTACGCGCAGTCTCACCCTGACGCCGTCCGTGGGCTCGTATTACGCGGGATTTTCCTTGGACAACAGCGCGAGTTGAATTGGGAGTATATCGATGGGGCTTCGCGCATCTTCCCGGAGGAATGGGATAAATTTTACAATTTCATCCCTGCGGAGGAGAGAATTGACCTTCCAGGTGCCTATTACCGGCGTCTGACCTCACCTTCCCACTCCACTCAAATGGAGGCTGCCTACCACTGGTATGACTGGGAAGATGCCATCAGCAGACTGCTTCCCAGGGTGGCACAACGAATGGAGGATAAGGAACTTCTCGCTTTTGCCCGGATTGAATGCCACTATATGGTAAATCGCTTATTCTTCCCGGAAGATGATTTCCTGATGAAACGAATGCCTCTGATCGCTCATCTGCCGGTCTGGATCGCCCAGGGACGGTACGACGTCATCTGTCCGGTCGTCACGGCTTACCAACTCAGTCAGGCACTACCCAACGCCAAATTGCATATCCTACCCGATGCAGGTCATGCCATCACTGAACCTGCCATCGTCGATAGTCTGATTCGCGGGATCGAAAGCCTTGCCAGTCAAACCTAGGACCTCTCACAATGCGGTAAAATAACGCATCAAATCATCCACACATTTTTCCTCGAGGATTTCCATGGCGCAAAAAGGCAGAAAAAAAACTGTAAAACAACAATCTCATAAGAAAATGCCGCCCAAATCAGCGGTTTCGCCGCGTAGGAGTCAGCCGGGGAAGATAAAAATTCCCACCTGGGTCTTCATCGCCATCCTGATCACGGTTATCGCTGTGGTGGTCACCTTAGTGATCCTTAAGAACCAACCCTCTCAGGCAAGTGAAAGTGCGCTGCCTGCCACAATCACTGTGAGCGAAGCCGAACAGGCACTCACCAACGGGGCATTTCTTTTGGATGTTCGGACACAGGAAGAATGGGAATCCGGTCATATCGATGGGGCAGTACTGATCCCATTGGATCAGCTTGAAAGCCGGGCAGGCGAGCTCCCTGCTGATCAGGATATCCTGATCATCTGCCGCAGCGGCAACCGCAGTGGACAGGCGCGGGATTTACTGCGCGGCTTGGGATTCTCTCGAACCACCAGCATCTCCGGCGGGATTACCGCCTGGACGGCTGCAAACCTGCCGGTTGTCACAGGTCCTTAAGAGCTGGATTGAATCCCCATTTTTGTGAGCTCGATTTCAGTCTAATCCAGACTGTATTGCCCGGGCAATTTCTTCATTTATTCCAGATACCGTGAGTAATTCGTCCAGCGTAGCCTGACGGATTGCTTCAATATCCCCAAATTTTTGCAGCAAAGCTTTACGGCGCGCCGGTCCAATCCCCGGAATGGCATCCAACCGGGAGGCAATTCCTATCTTGCCGCGTGCTTTGCGGTGGGCGGTAATGGCGAAGCGATGAGCTTCATCTCGAATGCGCTGCACCAGATAGAGACCCTGTGAACGGCGCGGAAGGATCACTGAAGCTTCACGCTCCGGCTGAAAAAGCTCCTCCTGCTGCTTGGCTAGACCCACCACTTGAACGGTTCCATCCAGATTGAAAGATCGCAGCACGTTGACTGCACGTCCTAATTGCCCCTTGCCACCATCCACAATCAATAAATCCGGCAAAACAGCAAAGGACGGATCAGGTTTTACACCCACCTGTTGTTTCTCCTGAGCAGCTTGCCAGCGCTTAAATCGGCGGCTGAGCACTTCCTCCATGCTGGCAAAATCGTCCGGACCACTCACGGTTTTAATGTTGAAATGGCGGTAAAGATTCCGGCTGGGTGTACCCTGTTCAAAAACGACCATACTGCCCACTGAGGCGGTGCCTTGCGTGTTGGAAATATCAAAACACTCGATCCGATTCGGAGCCTGCGGGAGACCCAATGCCTGTTGAATTTCTGCCAAAGCCTGAGTTTGTTTATTTTTATCAGCTTCCCATTGAGTGCGCAGCGCCTGCAGGGTTTCCACCGCGTTTTCAGTAGCCATGGCAACCAATTCCTGCGCGGTGCCGCTTCGGGGGACACTTAATTCCACTTTAGAGCCGCCTCTTCTGGTGTTCAACCACTGACGGATGATTTGTGCTTCTTCCACTTCGTTTGGCAGGAGCACCTTATCCGGAATAACCGCAGCTTCGGTATAAAACTGCTTGATAAATTCAGCCATCACTTCATTGTCAGGCGTTTCTTCCGCACCTTCCATTACAAAGTACTCGCGCCCCATCAGGCGACCATTCCGGATGAAGAATACTTGAATACAGGCTTCATTGTCCGCCCGGGCAAGCGCCAGCACATCCGAATTGCCTTCTTCGCTGGTAATCACCTTTTGTTTTTCCACAACTCGTTCGATAGACTGCAGTTGATCCCGCAACTGGGCTGCCTTCTCATAATTTAATTGTTCCGCTGCCAGTGTCATTTCCTGCTGCAACCGGCTGACAATGGGGTCCGTTTGACCATCCAGGAAAGCGCATAAATCTTCGATCAGCCTGGTATATCCCGCCTGATCAATCGCACCGATGCATGGACCGCTGCACAGCTTGATGTCGTAATACAGACAGGGTCGGGCGTCATGCCCGGTGATCTCACGGTCACAGGTAAGATAGGGAAAAATATGGCGCAGAAGATCAAGCGTCTGGTGCACTGCCCATACACTGGTATAGGGACCAAAATAACGCGAACCATCATTTACCATCTGACGTGTGACTGTAACTTTGGGAAAGGGAGTGGCGAGATGCACTTTGATATAGGGATAACGCTTATCATCCTTCAACCGCACATTGAACCGCGGTCGGTATTTCTTTATCAAATTCATTTCCAGGATAAGCGCTTCCAGCTCCGAACCAACCACAATCCATTCCAGATCCTCAATCTGGGAGACCAGTTTGATGACTTTGCGGTCGGTTTCGGGATGTTCCTGAAAGTAAGAACGCACCCGATTGCGCAGGTTGATTGCCTTGCCAACGTAAATTACCTCACCGGCGCTATTTTTCATGATATAGCAGCCAGGTTTGATCGGCAGGGTCTCGATGACCCCTTTCAGATGATCACTAAGTTCAACCATGAGCAGATTTTAACACAGGGGATGCCAGCTGGAGGAAAGGAACAATCAGATCAGGAGGACTCCATCCCCCTCGATAACTTCACCCACCCGCCAGAAGGGTGAATTCATTTTTGTCATTTCCATCTCGAACTCCGGGCAACGCTGAGGGGGGACAGCCAGCAGCAAACCACCACTGGTTTGCGGATCATAAAAGAGCATCTGCAAATCTTCGGCAAGCTGCCGTTGCAGATGGATTCGGGGTTGGAAATAAGCTTTATTGTCGTAAGCGCCCCCCGGGAAGATGAACTGTGCCGCATAAGGGAGGGCGTTTTCAAGGATTGGAATCTGATCCACGGTCAGCCGGAGCGCCACCTGGCTGGCATCTGCCATCTCCAGGGCATGCCCGAGGAGAGAAAAACCAGTGATATCGGTCGCTGACCGAACTCCGCAAACCTGTGCTGCCTGACTGGCTTCACGATTCAGGCGGACCATCCAGTCCACCGCCGCCGCCAGATCTTCGGCTTTGACTCGTTCCTGTTTAAGGGCAGTGGTGATCGTGCCAAAGCCCAATGGTTTGGTCATGTATAAGTGATCGCCAGGACGTGCGCCTCGCTTGGTGAACAATTTATTCGGGTCCACCATGCCTGCCACAACCATACCATATTTCGGTTCCTTATCCTGTATGGAGTGTCCTCCGGCAATCACCACGCCTGCCTCACGAGCTTTCACCGCGCCACCCTTGAAGATCAAGCTGCTGATGCTGGGATCCAGATCCGTTGGCAGGGCGGCAATATTCAATGCCAGGAAGGGGGTTCCTCCCATGGCATAAATGTCTGAGAAGCTGTTGGTCGCCGCAATTCGTCCATAGTCAAAAGGATCATCAACCACTGGCGTGAAAAAGTCAGTGGTGAGAACCAGCGCGCGGTTTTCATCCAGTTTCCAAACCGCGGCATCATCTGGAGATTGCAATCCGGCGATCAAGTTCGGCGTGTCAGCCGGGTCGAACATGTCCTGCATGGGGCGCAGCACCTGCGCCAGCGCTTCAGCGCTCAGCTTGGACGCTCAACCCGCGCAACTGGATAGGCTGGTCAGTCGAATCTGCTTTCCGGAAGGATGTAGAGCATCGTTTTCCATAGGTGTATTATACACTGGCTCAATTTGCTTTCTTTCAGAGATCAGTTTTATCACCCACTGCTCTTTCGCTTTGGAAGGCTCAAGCTCCAAGCCGCCTGTGAAACCGCATCTGATCCTCCATAAGTTCTGTGAAGCTATGGATGTTAATCACAAAGAGGAAACGCGAAATTTCGACATCAATTCGGTTCCACCTCTGGCGGTACCAGTAGTGCCGTTCAAATCCCCCCAGCGCGCAGCGGAGGAAACGGCTTCTTTAGTGATAAAATTGACCTGCTTAAAGACAATTCTAGTCTTATCAATGCCAATCTTTCCGATCCTCTCGAAGACGTTTCTGCAAGAGTTTGGAGAGAGCATTCGGTTAAAATTACAAGCGGTGGGTAGCTGTTAACGAATGGAAAAAACTGAAAACGAAGCAAAGAAATGGGATCTCATCATTGAACCCAAACGGCAACTGCTGGATTTGCGCCTCAGTGAACTCTGGAAATACCGGGATCTCATTGCACTTTTTGTAAGGCGGGATTTCGTTGCGGCATACAAACAAACGATCCTTGGTCCGTTGTGGTATCTGATTCAACCCTTACTGACCACGATTATTTTTACCTTCATATTTGGTCAGGTGGCTGCACTGCCAACCGATGGTTTGCCGCAATTCCTTTTTTATATGTCAGGGAATATCCTGTGGGCTTATTTTGCCGATTGCCTGACCAAAACATCGAACACCTTCGTCGCCAATACCAACCTTTTCGGAAAAGTCTATTTTCCCCGCATGGCAGTGCCGGTTTCCATTCTTATTTCCAACCTGATCACCTTCGCGATGCAATTCGTCTTCTTCCTATTATTTGTTGGTTATTTTGCCTTACGTGGTTCTGAAATTCATCCCAACCTGTGGATCCTCGCTTTTCCCCTGCTGCTTCTCATTATGGCAGGGCTTGGTCTGGGGTTGGGTATCCTCATCTCCGCCATGACCACCAAATACCGCGATCTGCGCTTTTTGGTGTCCTTTGGCGTCACCCTCCTGATGTATGCCACTCCAGTCATTTATCCTGCCTCCTCGGTGCCCGCACAATATCAAACGATCATTCATCTGAATCCGGTGACGTCGATCATCGAGACCTTCCGTTATGGTTTTCTGGGTTCAGGTACCGTCAATCCGTGGGGGCTGGTTTACAGTTTTATCTTCATGGTGGTCATCGTCGTCATCGGGTCAATTGTGTTCAACCGCGTTGAAGCCACTTTCATGGACACGATATAAATGAGCGACCCGATTATTTCCGTAGAAAATCTTTCCAAAAAGTACCGCCTCGGGCAAATTGGCACCGGTACCTTATCCAATGACTTGAAGGTGTGGTGGGCGCTAAAGCGCGGTCTTCCAAACCCCATGCTGAAGATCGGTCAGGAAGATCATGGTAATCAAACGGACGGGTACATTTGGGCATTGCGGGAGGTCAGTTTTTCAGTTCAACCCGGTGAGGTTCTGGGCATCATTGGTCGGAACGGCGCCGGTAAGAGCACGCTGCTTAAGATTCTCTCCCGGGTAACCGCCCCAACGACCGGTCGGGTTAAAGTAAGGGGTCGGATCGCCAGCCTGCTGGAGGTGGGCACCGGCTTTCACCCTGAATTGACGGGGCGAGAAAATATTTATCTCAACGGCGCCATCCTGGGGATGACGAAACAGGAAATCGATCGCAAATTTGATGAAATCGTTGATTTTGCTGAAATCGAACAATTCATTGAGACTCCTGTCAAGCGATATTCCAGCGGCATGTACGTCCGGCTGGCTTTTTCTGTCGCCGCGCACCTGGAATCGGAAATCCTGCTGGTAGATGAGGTTCTGGCAGTGGGTGACCTCGAATTCCAAAAGAAGTGCATCGGAAAAATGGGGGATATTGCCAGCGAAGAAGGACGTACCGTTCTGTTCGTAAGCCACAACATGGTCTCGGTCAGAAGGTTATGCGAACGTGGCATCCTGCTCAATGCAGGAGTGATCGAAACCATGGGACCAATTGATGACACTCTCAATCAGTATATGTCCATCAAGGAAAAGACGCAGCTGCAGGATCTTGCCTCGCGCACAGACCGCAGTGGCAATGGAAGACTGCGTTTCACCGGTATTGAGGTGCTGGATGAATCCAAAATAAAATACAACGTGAAACTGGGTTCGCCGACAACCATTTTTATCAAGTACCAAGGCACTGCGCCTTTGCGGAACGTCCGCATTTCGCTCAGCATCGTCAACCAGTATGGCGAGCGCTTAAACTGGCTTTGTAATGATTTCTCCGGTCAACCTTTCCAGGATCTGCCGGAAAAAGGTACGATTCGGGTGGATTTTCCTCGCTTTCCATATATGCCCGGTTCTTATGCCATCGGCGTGCAGGCTTTGGTTGGGCGTGACCTTGCCGATAAAGTCCCCAACGCCACTGTTTTTCAAGTGCATGCGGGAGATTTCTATGACAGTGGGATGAACCCGCCCGCCAAATCAGGGTCGGTGCTCGTTCCTCATACCTGGTCGGTACAGGCGGAGGAGTAA
>Ga0116192_1001069_pt1 | contig 19627 bp, 16 predicted proteins | sample AD_UKC113_MetaG_FD_89876 | JGI IMG/M metagenome (GOLD analysis project Ga0116192, IMG submission 89876) | Active sludge microbial communities of municipal wastewater-treating anaerobic digesters from Hong Kong - AD_UKC113_MetaG | ecosystem: Engineered > Bioreactor > Anaerobic > Digestate... | reverse complement strand
GCATACGCTGTGTAGGAAAATATGTTTACGACAAGGGCTTGACCACCAAGACCGAGATTGCCGTCGAAACCCTGGCAGGGATTCGTAAACTTGCCCTCTTTCCCGATGCCCATAACAAGATAGAAAAAGTGCGTGTATGGATGGGTGTTCCCCGTTTTTCCGATACCCATGATCTCGCCGATCTCCCTTCCAGGGAATTCCCGACCCAGGTCAGGGTTTTGGATCGGGAGTTCCCCCTCTACTGCGTATCCATGGGGAATCCCCATGCCATCACCGAAATAACCAATGCTTTTGAGTACCCTGTGGAAAAGTATGGTGCCGAAATCCAAAAGCTGCCCTGCTTCCCCCAATCGGTGAATGTGGAGTTTGTTGAGGTGACTTCTCCCAACACACTGGACATGCGCGTGTACGAGCGCGGAAGCGGTGAGACCCTCGCCTGCGGAACGGGTGCCTGTGCCTCGGCCGTGGCCATGATGCGCTTGGGAAAGCTGAGCAAGAATGCTTTTGTCAAGCTTCTGGGCGGCACCCTGCAGATTGAATGGCGGGATGACGGGGTCTATATGACGGGTCCTGCTACCCATGTATTTGACGGTGAGGTCAATGATTAACGGAGGAATACAGAACCATGATAGTTAACAGCCATTTTGGAAATGTTAAAGAGACCTATTTGTTCTCAGAAATAGCCAAGCGCGTCAGCGATTTTAAGGCTCAGAACTCAGGCGCCGATGTAATCCGCCTGGGTATTGGCGATGCTACCCAGCCCTTGCCCGAGGTCTGTATCAAGGCCATGCATGAAGCGGTGGAGGAAATGGCCTACCCGGAAACCTTCCGGGGATACGGCCCCGAGCAGGGCTATGATTTTCTAAGACAGGCCATCAGCGAGTACGATTATAAGGCTCGCGGCTGTGATATCGAGGCCGATGAGATCTTTGTCAGTGACGGCGCCAAGAGCGACACCGCCAATTTTACCGACCTCTTTGGCAAAGGCAATATCATTGGCATCTCCAACCCAGTTTATCCCGTCTATCTGGACAGCAATATCATGGCCGGGCATTCGGGCGCTGAAAACCAAGGCAGTTATGAAAACATCGTCTTTCTGGATTGCCTTCCCGAAAACGGCTTAAAGCCCGCCATACCCGATAAGCACTTGGATATTGTCTATCTGTGCTCCCCCAATAATCCCACAGGGGTAACCCTGAGCCATGAGGACCTTAAGGCCTGGGTGGATTATGCCCTGGAGCACAAGACCCTGATTTTATTCGATGCGGCTTATGAAGCCTTTGTCACCGATCCATCCATACCGCGGAGCATCTATGAAATCCCCGGCGCTAAAAAGGTGGCTGCAGAATTCAGGAGCTTCTCCAAAACTGCCGGCTTCACGGGCACACGCTGCGGTTATACCGTTGTGCCCAAGAGCCTGGAGATCGCCGTATCCAACGGCAATAAGCCCCTTCATCTCCACAGCATGTGGCTGCGCCGCCAGACCACCAAGTTCAACGGCGTATCCTATATCGTTCAAAAGGGCGCGGCAGCCATATACAGTGAAGCAGGGCGCCATCAGATAAAGAAGGCCATTGATATTTACCTCAGTAATGCCAAGGCCATCCGAAAAGCCTTTGAGGAAAAGGGCTATCAGGTCTGGGGCGGGGACAACTCCCCCTATATCTGGCTGAAGGTGCCGGAAGGAAAGACCTCCTGGGAATTCTTTGACTACCTGCTTAACACCTACCATATCGTGGGAACCCCGGGCTCGGGCTTTGGAACCCGCGGTGAAGGCTTCTTCCGCCTCACTGGGTTTGGCAGTCCGCAGAAGACCAAGGAAGCTGTCAACCGTATTCTGAAGGGCCTGCTTTAAAGCTTTTTCAGAGCGATTTATTTGAATAGCAACAGCATGAGAAGTTGAAAGATGCCTGCATCTCATCAACTTCTCATTTTTTTATAAGGAAATCCTTATCTTAATATAATGGGACTATCGTATAATGTGAGTATAGCCAAATATTTAGGAGGGAGTCCTGATGCTAAACACATTATTAGCTTTTAAAGATTCGGTGATACAGAAGCTGGGGCCCGTGCTGGGCTACGGTGTTCTCATTCTGGGAGCCATTGTGGCCCTTGGCCTTCTCATTGCTCTGGCCAAAACCGTATTGTTCTTGTTCATCTGGCTGGTGGCCTTAGGTGCGGTAGCCTTCGGCGCCTATAAGATCTACGAATTAATCACGGCTAAAAAGGGGAACCAATAAAGAAAACCTCCAAAAAAAAGCCTCCCTGAAAAGGGAGGCAACTTTGGAGGTTAAATGCTTTAAGGTGTGTTATACTAAACCGAAAAGCAGATCCCCGTAGGTAGGTATGGGCCACAGGCTTGCATCAACCAAGGTCTCCAGCTTGTCGGCATCAGCACGAAGTCCGTTCATCAGAGGAATAATCTCATCCTTATAGGCCAGTGCTATCTTGTAGCTGTCCTCGCTGCTTTCATCCAGCGCGTCAACAGCCAGCTTCAATTTATCAACTTGAAATTTGATGCTTGTGGTCAGGTCAACCAGCTTGCTCAGCTCTTCCTTGTAGGAGGAAGCATCGGCACCGGCGGCGTTGAGAGAAGCCACAGTATCGGCAACCTTTCTGACATAGTTCATGGAAGCGGGCAGGATTTGTCTGCTTGCCATTTCTACCATGGTCAGAGCCTCAATTCTGATTGTCTTGGCATAGTTCTCAAGGTTAATCTCATAACGGGAGTGCATCTCGGTATGGGACAGAACGCCGTGCTTTTCGAAGACCTTGATATTCTTTTCGTCGATGAGAGCAGGAATAGCGTCCACAGTAGTTTTTAAGTTAGGCAGACCTCTCTTCTCTGCTTCTTCGACCCATTCAGGCGCATAGTTATTGCCGTTGAAGATAACACGCTTATGCTTCTTGATAATTTCCTTAACCACTGCATTGACCTCAGCCTGGAAGTCAGAAGCTGCCTCGAGTCTGTCAGCAATCTGGGACAGCGCTTCAGCCACGATGGTGTTGAGGATGAAGTTGGGTGTAGCAATGGACTGAGAGGAACCCACGCTGCGGAACTCAAACTTATTGCCGGTGAAGGCAAAGGGCGAGGTTCTGTTTCTGTCGGTGGTATCCTTGGGCAGAACGGGCAGTGTGGAAACACCAATTTCCAAAGTTCTGCTGTTGCCATTGTTCTTGGCAACGCCGGTCTCGATTTGCTCAATAACATCGGTCAATTCCTCACCAAGGAAGACGGAGATGATGGCCGGAGGAGCCTCATTGGCACCCAGTCTGTGATCGTTGCCGGCGGAGGCAATACCAACTCTCAAAAGGTCGGCATATTCGTCCACAGCCTTAATGACGGCTGTCAGGAACACCAGGAACTGTGCATTGTCCACAGGGGTCTTGCCGGGATCCAGCAGATTCTTGCCCTCATTGGTGGACATGGACCAGTTGTTATGCTTACCGGAACCGTTAACACCTGCGAAAGGCTTCTCGTGGAGCAGGCAGGCCAGTCCGAGTCTGTCGGCAACCTTCTTCATGATCTCCATGGTCAACTGGTTATGATCGGTAGCAATATTGGTGGTAGAGAATACGGGAGCCAACTCATGCTGTGCGGGAGCCACTTCATTATGCTTGGTCTTGGCGGTAACGCCCAGCTTCCAAAGCTCTGCATCCAGCTCATGCATGAACTCTGATACTTTATTTTTAAGATTACCGAAGTAATGGTCTTCCATTTCCTGACCCTTGGGAGGCTTAGCGCCAAACAGGGTTCTGCCGGTATAGAGAAGGTCCTTTCTCTTCATGAAGTATTCCTTGTCAACCAGAAAGTACTCCTGCTCGGGACCAACGGTGGTGAACACCTTTTTGGTGGTGGTATCACCAAAGAGTCTCAGAATACGAATGGCTTGCTTGGAGAGAGCCTCCATGGATCTTAAAAGAGGTGTTTTTAAGTCCAGAGCTTCACCGGTGTAAGAGCAGAAAGCAGTCGGTATGTACAAGGTGCGATCCTTTACAAAGGCCGGAGAGGTACAATCCCATGCGGTATAACCTCTGGCCTCAAAGGTTGCACGCAAACCACCTGAGGGGAATGAAGAAGCATCAGGTTCACCCTTGATGAGCTCTTTGCTGGAAAATTCCATAATAGCACGGCCATCACCTGTGGGAGATATGAAGGAATCATGTTTCTCAGCGGTGATTCCCGTCAGAGGCTGGAACCAGTGAGTATAGTGAGTGGCGCCTTTTTCAACGGCCCAATCCTTCATCACACAAGCAACCACCTCAGCAACATCCGGATCCAGAGGCAGACCCTCTGTGATTGTCTTCTTCAGTTTCTTGTAAGTGGCCTTTGGAAGCCTTTCCTGCATGACCGAATCATTAAACACGTACGATCCAAACATACCGGAGTTAATTTCATCACAACAAATTCCCATAACCTGATCTCCTTTCAGAATTGTAAAAAGGGCGCACCCCTGTCTTGGTGAAACGCCCTTGTTTCCGTTAAGAATCTGCTCTTTAACGAACAAATTATAACAGGAATTGCAAGGAAGCGTCAATTGAAATTTCATTTTTTGTCAATCTGCATGATGGGTTACACTTCATTGCAATTTTCTTAGGGCATTTCAACAAGCAAAAAGGCACTAGTTTTATCAACTAGCGCCTTTGCTAAGCTTGATTTTTAATCTACTCACATTATAGCAGATGGCATTTAATTTTGCAAGTACCTAATTGAAAATATTTCATATTTTTTATGGTGTGATTCGTTTGACATCTCTGGGGAACAGGCTGGTATAACGCACGTTATTCAGCCCAAGTAGTTGCATTTCCAGTCTTTCAAGCCCCAACCCCAGTCCTCCGTGAGGGGGCATACCATGCTTATGGATGGACAAGTAATGTTCAAAATCTGAAGGTTCTAACCCCATCTCTTGCATTTTCGTCACTTGTTGTTGATAATCGTGGATACGTTGTCCGCCCGTCGTGATCTCCAGGCCCCGGAAGAGTAAATCGAAGCTGAAGGCAAAACCCGGATCGTTGGGATCATCCATGGCATAGAAGGGCCGGCGGGATGACGGGAAGTGGGTGATGAAGATAAACTCACTGCCCAGCTTCTCCTTGGAGTATTGGCATAAAAGCACTTCTTCCTCCGGATCCAGATCTCCGTTGCCCGTCACTCTTCGCCCATACTCACGGGCCAAAAGCTCCTTGGCTTCCTTGAACTTCAAAACGGGAATCTCGCCCACAACGGGGAGCTCCACCTTAAGAAGGCTCAGCTCCTGGCTGTAATTCTCCTTAAGATAATCCATCATATATCTCAGCATGGCGGCTTCCGTGTCCATCACGTCCTCCATGCCCTTGATATACCCCATCTCAAAGTCCATACTGATATATTCATTGAGGTGACGGGTGGTATTGTGTTTCTCGGCTCTGAATACAGGTGCTACTTCAAAGACTCTGCCAAAAACCCCCACCATCATCTGCTTGTAGATCTGAGGGCTCTGAGCCAGGCAAGCGGGCTGGCCGAAATAGTCCATTTTAAAGATGTTGGCTCCGCCCTCAGCACCTGCCGAGGTGGTTTTGGGTGAATGAATCTCGGTAAAATCATTGGCCGATAAGTAATGGCGGAAGGCCTTGACAATGCCCTCCTGCAGCTTAAAGATGGCCCTTTGCTGGGGATGGCGCAACGCTATGGGACGATGGTCAAGGATGACATCCAGGCCCGAGCTCAGCTTTGGCTTGTTCAAGCTGACAGGCGGAAGGGCATTGGCGACGGACAGCACCTCAATGGACCTTCCATGCACTTCAAATCCGCCAAAAGCACGGGGCTCTTCCTTTTTGATACCGGTCACCCTGACACAATCGCCCTCATTGAGACTTCCGTCCTCCCTGAGTCCTGTCAGTTGATAACCGCCTTCATCAAGCACACATTGAATCAAGCTGCGGGAAGTTCTGATCACTACAAAGATGACCTTGCCCATTTCCCGAATACGATGGATACAACCTTCAACTATCACTTCATCCGGTGCGGAGCCGGATTGTCGTATCCCTTCCTGCAAGGGGCCCATTCCTTTTATCGTCATCATAGCACTTCGTCCTTTCTTTCATTTCACAGGGGTTTCATTCTTTATCCTGCCAGTCCGATTTCCTGTTAAGGGTATTATGAGGAGGCCGCCTGAAGTTCCCTGGTCAGAACCTCCTTAACCTGGGCAGGATCACCCTTGCCTTTCAGTTCTCCCATAACCCTTCCCATCAGGAAGCCAAAGGCCTTTTCCTTACCGGATACATAATCATTAAAGGCTTGGGGATTGCTCTGAATAACCTTTCTTACGGCGTCGAGAACCAGGTTTTCATCCCTCTGCACCTTAAGTCCCCGCTTTTCAATAATCTCCGATGGCTCGGCACCTGTCTCTATAACCTCGTCCATAACCTTTTTGGCTGAGGCCTGGGTAATTTCACCCTTCTCGAGGAACAGGAGAATCTCCCCGAAACGTTTGCCGTTGAGTGGAGAATCCAGTACGGCTTCTCCTTTATCATTAATTCTGCGCATGATATCAGTCATAATCCAGTTGCTGACCGTCTTGGCATTGCCGCAGACGGCAACGGCCGCATCAAACATATCCGCAACACGCTTGTTCATGGTAATCAGGTTCGCATCGTACCGGGGAATACCCAGCTCGTTGATATATCTGTCTCTGCGGCTCTGGGGAAGCTCCGGAATGCTGCGCTTAATGGATTCAAGCCACTCATCATCCACCACAATGGGCACCAAATCGGGCTCGGGGAAATAGCGGTAATCCATGGCCTCTTCCTTGCCGCGCATTGAAAAGCTTTCGCCCTTGTTGTCATCCCAGCGTCTGGTTTCCTGAATCACCACGCCGCCCTTTCTCAGCACCTCGGCCTGGCGTTTGGCTTCGGCCTCGGCTGCTCTCTGAACGGAGCGGAAGGAGTTAAGGTTCTTCATCTCGGTTCTGACACCGAAGGCCTCGGTCCCCTTGGGACGGATGGACAGGTTTACGTCGGCGCGGATGGAGCCTTCCTGCATACGGCAGTCAGAAACCTCGGTATATTCCAAAATGGACTTGATAGTTTCAAACAAAATTCTGGCTTCTTCCGGAGAGCGGATATCGGGGCGGGTTACAATTTCTATGAGGGGCACACCGCATCGGTTGTAATCGATAAGGGTCCCCTGACCATAGGGATCATGCACCAGTTTTCCCGCATCCTCCTCAATATGAATGCGCTCAATGCCTATCCTTTTGGTTTCGCCGTTGACCTCAATATCCACATAGCCGTCATAGCAGATGGGCAGGTCATACTGGGAGATCTGATAGGCCTTGGGCATATCGGGATAGAAGAAGTTCTTACGGTCCAGCTTGCTGAAACGAGAGATCTTGCAGTTCATGGCCAGGCCTGCTTTAATAGCATATTCCAGGGCCGTTTTATTGAGCACGGGCAGGGTCCCCGGCATGCCCAGGCACACGGGACAGCACTGGGTGTTGGGGTCACCGCCGAACTCGTTCTTGCAGCCGCAAAAGACCTTGGATTGTGTTTTTAACTCAGAATGTATTTCAAGACCTATGATAATATCATATTCCATAGTTTAAGCCCTCCCTTCGTTTTTCAATGCCTTGAAGGAGCCAACGGCCTTTTCAATGGCATATCCAATTCTGAGAAGCAGCTTTTCTGAAAAGGGCTTTCCAATAAGCTGTATGCCGATAGGCATGTTTTTGTCATCAAGACCGCAGGGAACTACCAGACCAGGGAGACCGGCCAGGTTGACTCCGGCGGTATAAATATCGCTCAGGTACATTTTCAGCGGATCCTCAAGCTTCTCTCCCAGCTTGAAGGCCGTGGTGGGATAGGCTGGCCCGATGATCACATCAAACTGCTCGAAGGCCCGGGCAAACTCATTGGCAATAATCCGCCGAACCTTCAGGGCTTTGTTGTAAAGTTCATCATGGTAACCGGAGCTTAAAGCATAGGTTCCCAAAAGAATACGCCGCTTCACCTCTCGGCCAAAGCCCTCGCCCCTGGACAAACGATAGACCTCATCAATATTCTTGGCCGCTTTGCTGCGATGGCCGTACCGAATGCCGTCATAGCGGGCCAGGTTGGCACTGGCTTCCGAGGAGGATATAAGGTAATAAGCGGGTACTGCATGCTTAATGCCGGGAAGGGCGGTTTCCTGCGCCGAGGCGCACTGATCCTCGAGGAGTTTTATCGTTTTGAGGATGGCCTTGCGCACCCCGTCATCCAGCGCCGAGTCAAAGAACTCAGCGGGAAGGCCCAGGGACAGACCCTTCACACCCTTTTCCAGGTCCTCGGTAAAGCTTCCGTTTTCCCAGACTACCGATGTGGAATCCATGGGGTCATGGGCGACCACCTCGTCCATGACTAACGCACAGTCGGTCACATCCTTGGTCAGAGGCCCGATCTGGTCCAATGACGAAGCAAAGGCCACCAGACCATAGCGGGAAACCAGGCCATAGGTGGGCTTAAGCCCCACCACACCGCAGAAGGCTGCGGGCTGTCTTATGGAACCACCGGTATCCGAGCCCAGCGTAAATCCTGCAAGATTTGCTGCAACAGCAGCCGCTGAGCCACCGCTGGAGCCACCGGCCACATACTCGGTATTCCAGGGGTTTCTGGTGGGACCGAATATGGTATTCTCAGTGGAGCTCCCCATGGCGAACTCATCCATATTGAGCTTGCCCAGCATGACGGCGCCCTTCTTAAGGAGTCGGTCCACTGCGGTTGAGGAATAGGGCGGGATAAAATTCTCCAGCATTTTAGAAGCACAGGTGGTTCTCACACCATAGGTGCACATATTATCCTTAATGCCCATGGGAATACCGCAGAGCGCAGAATTCTCCTCACCCGAGGAAAGCCTCTTCTGCGCCTCCTCGGCCTGATTAAGGGCTTCATTTTCACAGAGGGTTACATAGCAATTAATGGAGGGATTATTCTCATGAATGGCATCCAGATACTCGCGGGTCAGCTCTACAACCCCGATTTCACCGGCTTTTAATAAATCATGGGTTTCTTTTAAGGTTAATTCTCGTAATTTCATCATGCATCCACCACACTCGGAACCATAAAGCATTCGTTGGCTGTTTCAGGGGCGTTATTCATCAGTTCCTCCCTGCGATTCACATGGGTAGGAACATCCTCCCTTAAAACATTATGAAGAGGAAGCACATGCTCCATGGGCTTAACGTCCCCGGTATCCAGTTTTGAGAGCTGTTCCATATAGCCAATGATCATATCCAAATCCTTGGCAAAGCCTTCGAGTTCGGATTCATTAATGGATAGAGCTGAGAGTTGCGCTATTTTCTTAATTGTTTCCACATCGGTTGCCATAAGATACCTCCCAATAAGAAAAGCGCTATCCAGCCAACATATCAGATTGTGAAATGCGGTCCGAACAGCGCCTTTGCTGTAATATTTCAAACATTATAACATGGCATGGAAGAAAATGCAAGATGCTCAACAAAAACTTGCATTTTTGTCTTTCATCAATAAAGCTCAAGTTCTCCTCAGTCATTCATAGTGTTTTAAATAAGTTAATAAATAGGTTATGATGAAATGTACTCGTACATACAGGTATTTTTTAGGTGCATCAATTTAGGGGAGGCATTTATATGGCTGACATCGGAACCAAGGTTTTTACCCTGCCCCATGGGATACTGTCCATTCAATCGGCACAGGTGAGCGATGCCGAAGAATTTCTTGAGTATATTTTGAAGGTCTATCAGGAGACCGATTTTCTCACAAGTACCCCCGATGAGTTTGACATGACGGTGGAGGATGAACGCAGGTTTATTGAGGATAGGCTTTTGGATCCTAAGGGACTCCTGCTGACAGCCCGATATCAGGGCATCCTCGTGGGGTCTCTGGGGGTCAATCCCTCCCATCTTAAGCGCTATAGCCACAAGATCTCCTTTGGCATATCCCTTTTAAAGGATTACTGGGGCCTGGGCATCGGCAGGAAACTTATTGAGACCCTGCTGGAATGGGCGGATGCCAGCGGGATAGTCAAGGTATCCTTGGAGGTTGATACCTTGAACACCCGGGCCATCCGCCTTTACCAGTCCATGGGCTTCAAAGAAGAAGGGTATCTTAAGATGGATAGACGCATGGAAAACATGGAATTCCGCGACTCGCTGATTATGGCACGGTTTAATCCTTATTACTGTAAGCGGTCCTAAGCAAGGGATGCTGCAGGTTCATGATCGTATAGCCTTGCTCAGCCTTATTGTCTACGCCATAGTAAGCCCGTAAATACATTTCCTTAAGCTCGCTCATCAGAGGATAGCGCGGGTTGGCGCCGGTGCACTGGTCGTCAAAGGCCTGCTCAACCATCTGGTCAAGGCTTTCCAGGAATGCCTTTTCCTCCACCCCATAATCACGGATGGTCTTCTTTACCCCAACCCGCTCCTTAAGCTCCTCAATGGCCTTAATAAGGCTTTCCAGCTTTTCGGTGTTATTCTTGCCCTTAAGACCCAGATAGTCGGCAATCTCGGCATATCGGGCCAGAGCATGGGGGTGATCATACTGGGGGAAGGTGCCCATTTTGGTGGGGGCCTCGGAGGCGTTATAGCGAATGACCTCGCTTATCATCAGGGCATTGGCGATGCCGTGGGGCAGATGGTGGAAGGCGCCCAGCTTGTGGGCCATAGAATGGCAGACACCCAGAAAGGCATTGGCAAAGGCCATCCCCGCTATGGTGGAGGCATTGGCCATCTTTTCTCTGGCCTCGGGATCGGATTCGCCGTTTTCATAGGCTCTGGGCAGGTATTCAAAGATGATCTTCAATGCCTTAAGCGCCAGACCATCGGTGTAGTCGGTGGCCAGCATGGAAGCATAGGCCTCAATGGCATGGGTCAGGGCGTCAATCCCCGATGCGGCGGTGAGCCCCTTGGGCATCTTCATCATCAGGTCGGCATCCACGATGGCCATGTCGGGCAGGAGCTCATAGTCGGCCAGAGGATACTTAATGCCCGTCTTTTCATCGGTGATAACCGCAAAGGGGGTTACCTCTGAGCCCGTTCCGGCTGTGGTGGGTATGGCGATGAAATAAGCCTTCTCACCCATTTCAGGGAAGGTATAGATGCGCTTGCGGATATCGGCAAAGCGCATGGCCATGTCCATAAAATCCACCTCGGGATGCTCATACATCACCCACATGATCTTAGCCGCGTCCATGGCCGAGCCGCCGCCCAGGGCAATGATGCAGTCAGGCTTAAAGCCCTGCATGGCCTCAGCGCCTTTTCGGGCTGACTCGAGGGTGGGATCGGGCGCTACATCAAAGAAAGTGGTGTGGCTGATGCCCATTTCATCCAGCTTGTCAGTGACAGCCTTGGTATAGCCGTTATGATACAGGAAGGAGTCGGTCACAATAAAGGCCTTATTCTTGCCCAGCACATTTTTAAGTTCATCCAGGGCAACGGGCAGGCAGCCCCTTTTCAGGTAGACCTTATCGGGCACTCTGAACCACAACATATTCTCTTTCCTTTCCGCAACGGTTTTGATATTGAGAAGCTGATGAACCCCCACATTCTCGGAGACCGAGTTGCCGCCCCATGAGCCGCAGCCCAGGGTCAGAGAAGGCGCCAGCTTGAAGTTGTAAAGGTCGCCAATGCCGCCAAAGGCCGAAGGCGTGTTCACCAGGATACGGCAGGTCTTCATCCTTGTGCAATAGGCATCCAGCTTGGCCTTTTCAGTGATTTCGTTAAGATATACCGAAGCCGTATGGCCATAACCGCCGTCCTCAATCAGGCGTTCAGCCTTATCCAGAGCCTCGTCAAAGGTTTTGGCCCGATACATGGCCAGAACCGGGGAAAGCTTTTCATGGGCAAAGGCCTCGGTGAGTTCCACACTCTCCACTTCACCTATGAGAATTTTAGTATTCTCAGGAACGGTTACCCCGGCTAACTGGGCTATGGTACTGGCCGACTGGCCTACAATTTTAGCATTGAGGGCACCGTCAATCAGAATGGTCTTACGGACCTTTTCCTTCTCCTCTTCATTGAGGAAATAGCAGCCCCGGTGCGCAAACTCTTTCTTAACCTTATTATATATATCATCAAGAACAATCACCGATTGCTCAGAAGCACAGATCATACCGTTGTCGAAGGTCTTGGAGTGTATGACCGAGTTGACGGCCAACAGGATATCGGCAGAGGAGTCTATAATGGCCGGTGTATTGCCGGGACCCACGCCTATGGCGGGCTTGCCCGAGGAATAGGCCGCCCTGACCAGACCGGGACCGCCGGTGGCCAGAATGAGATCGGCCTCCTTCATGACCAGGTTGGTCATTTCTAGAGAGGGCACATCTATCCAGCCAATGATGTCCTCAGGAGCCCCTGCGGCAACTGCGGCCTCCAGAACTACCCTGGCTGCGGCGATGGTGGAGTTCTTGGCCCTGGGATGGGGGCTGATGATAATCCCGTTTCTGGTTTTTAAGGCAATGAGGGTTTTGAAAATGGCCGTAGAGGTGGGGTTTGTGGTAGGGATAACGGCTGCGATAACCCCCACGGGCTCGGCAATCCGCTTGATGCCAAAGGCTTTGTCCTCTTCAATGACGCCGCATGTCCTGGTGTTTTTGTATGCATTATAAATATACTCGGCGGCGTAATGGTTCTTAATGACCTTATCCTCCACCACACCCATACCGGTCTCACTGACAGCCAGTTTTGCCAGAGGAATACGTTCCTTATTGGCAGCGGACGCGGCAGCAAGGAAGATTTTATCCACCTGCTCCTGAGTGTATGTTGAGAATATCTTTTGGGCCGCCTTAATTTTCGTCAGTGCTTCCTGCAGTTTTTCAACACTGTCGATGAGGGGGTACTTCTTGTTGCTGTCCATAGAGATTCCTCCTTCTTTCATGTTCATTAGATTCATTGATTGTTAAATAATTAACATTTTAGGTTAAAAAATTTTGCGCCTCTATTCCAGAGGGCCCTGGGGAGCCTGTGACTTTTAACTCCCCAGTGAGTGTAACGCTTAGTGTCATTATGTTAATTATTTAACAATATCAGTGTACCACTGTGCATCCTCTGTTACCATTGGTTGTTTGACTAATTGTTAATTATCTAACATTGTGACTTTTATGCATTTCACCAGCAGGCCTGAATGTATTGCTCTTGTGCCCCCATCACATACCCATCCTCTACTTCAGAGTTATTATCCAGGGCCCTGTCATGGCACATTCCACCTCAAACTTAAGACCAATCTTTCTTGCATTTTCAATACCCTCAAACGCTTTACCAAGAGACCAAAAACACTTCAGCGACTTGATGAAACCGAGAGCGTTTTCCCATCGGATTCTATCATTATGGTTCCGCTTTCATGGGTTTGCCAAATCTCGGCTTCAAGAAGGGAAAGACGGTCGGTGATGAGCTTATCGGGATGCCCATAGCTGTTTCCCGCACCCACACTGATGATGGCATATTGGGGTGATATTTTCTTGGCAAACTGGGCCGTTGTAGAGGTTCCTGAGCCATGATGGCCGACCTTGAGCACATCTGCCTTAAGATTCATGCCGGAGGCCACTATATCATGCTCAGCCTCTGATTCCGCATCACCGGTAAAGATAAAACTGTTCTCCCCATGGTCCAGCCGGATAACCAGGGAGAGATTATTCAAATCACTGTAATTCTTGCTTCTATCAGAGAGAATGGTAATGACCATGTCTCCAAAGGGGTATTGGTCACCCTGCTCCGGCCACTTTACAGGGATGTTTTTTTCAGCAATGAGCATTTCAAAGACCTTGCTCACCTTCGATGTGGCGGATACTGCCGGTTTAATAATCTGCTCCACCTCAAAGGCATTAAGCACTGATTCCATCCCTCCAATATGATCCTCGTGGGGATGGGTTGCAATCAGAAGCTCAATATCATCCGTTTCCAAAGCGTTTAAATACTCAACCACAAGGGAGCCATCAGCTTTATTGCCCGCATCGATGAGTATATCCGTATCTCCGTAGTCTATAAAAATAGCATCCGCTTGGCCCACATCAATAAAATGCACTGTCATATTTTGAGCTTCTGCGGGCAAAGCGGTTGGCTCATTCTTTCCTGTATAAAGATAATCAAAACCATCAACCGACAGCAAGCTGCAGCCTGGGATGACAAAAAGCAGTAGCAAAGAAATCGCTAATAATGCGTGTTTTTTCATGTCGATGTTCCCCCCAAGATAAGTATATGGGTTAAAGCATTATCTTGCAAACAGCAATATGCCTGGCGCAGGTATTAAGGCTGCTCAAACCCTGAACATGTTGCTTTCGTTAACCTTCAGGGAAACTTGTCGATAGCCTGAAACACATATATACTTTAAAAAGCCTTCCCCCGCTCCTTTAAAGAGCAGAAACCAGAGCATTACTGAAACGGTTATTCTTGAAAATGGGAAGTTCGAGGCAGGAAAGGATTTTCCGGCGGGTATCTACGATATCCATTACATATCGGGAATAGGCGGTAATGTCATATCACACAACGAAACAACATCTGAGCATGTTAACGTGGTAATAGGTCCTGAAGAGGATAACCAGGATGGCTATTACTGTGATCAGACATTTAAGAATGCCCGCTTAGACGAAGGGGTTCAATTAGAGGTTGATAATGTAAAAGTAAAGCTTGTGCCCAGTAAATAACTAAACCAGCACATTGGAATGAAGACTGGCTATTAAGTAAGAGAGCCTTAAGGGCTCTCTTCATGTTCGGGCTGTTAACCTATTTATTGCCTTGTAAACTCAGTTGAGGCCAGGGCCGCAGAGAGGATTTTGTCCTTCCTGAAGGTCCGCATATCGCCCCTTTGATAACAGAAGGCCTTTATATAATCGTTCTCAACCTTATAGATGTGTATCCGCCTTTGTGTAATTTCGTCACCGGACATATAGATAATGTCACAGTCTTTATCTTTCGCGTGGTTAAGGATGTACTCCAGCATACCCAAACCCCCACATTTCAGAAAGATACGGCTCATATTCTTGGATAAGCACTCTTAAAAAAGAACACATAATTATTATATATCCGAACATATGTTCTTGTAAATAGTATTCCTTGCCATTGCTAACTAAAATCGATATGATGGTTAAAAGTGCTCTTTAATAGAGGTGACGCAGAATGAAGATCACTGCACTGGTTGAAAACAAATCCCATAGTGAGGCCAAGGCCGTCCACGGGCTGTCCTTTTACATAGAAACCGAAAAGCATAAACTCCTTTTCGATTTAGGTCCTGACAACACGCTCTTTGAGAACGCAAAAAAGAAGGGTATTGACCTTGCTGAGGTTGATACCGTCATTATCTCTCATGGGCATAGGGATCATGGCGGGGCATTGAAGAACTTTCTGGAGCTGAATCAAAAAGCTAAAATCTATATCCAGAGAACTGCTTTTGAACCGCATTTCTCAAAGCTCTTTTTATTCATGTTTAACGTGGGTTTGGATAAAAAGCTATTGAACCATAAAAACATTGTGCTGCTGGATGGCAATTACACCATAGATGATGAGCTGTCATTGTTTACCGTCCATACTCCTGATAGAATTTCCTCCGAAGCCAACAAGTCCCTATACGCATTACATGGGCCTGATGATTTCAGACATGAGCAAAACCTGATTATCCGCGGAAAGAAGAAGGCACTTTTTATGGGGTGCGGGCATAAGGGTGTTGTCAATATTCTTGAAAACCTCGGTGAGGATCTTCCTTCCTATTGCTTTGGCGGATTTCATGTGTATAACCCGGTCAGCAGAAAAACTGTATCCGTTGAGCAGCTTGATGCGCTTGCCAGTGAGCTTAAGAAGTATAAGGATATTCAGTTTTATACCTGCCACTGTACTGGTAATGATGCTTTCGCCTATTTACAGAATAAGCTGAATCATATGCGCTATTTCTCCTGCGGCGATGAATTGGTAACAGAGTGAGCCTGTCAGATCCATAATTGGGAAGCGCATTTTTCTTGAAGATGTGCGTCCATCAGTGCTAAGATTAGAACTGCGTACATTTAGAGCCACTTAATTGCGACACCAGGATGACCTGACAGACAAAGGAAATACAATGAAAAAGATACTAATCATTGGAACAGGCGGTACCATCGCCTCAAAAAAACATTCTCTTGGTCTTAGGCCGGAGATTGGTATAGATGAACTGATACGACTTGCCGATATCCCGCGGGATAAATGCCATCTTGAAGGTATCACCGTCATGAACATAGACAGCACCAATATGACCCCCTCAGGATGGGTAACTATCGCCAACAGTATTGCAGAACATTATGATCATTATGATGGCTTCGTTGTTACCCATGGTACCGATACCATGGCCTACACCAGCGCCGCATTGACCTATATACTCCATAAGCTCAACAAACCTGTTATTATTACAGGATCACAGTACCCCATCACAGAAGTCCATACCGATGCTATCCAGAACCTGACCGATGCCGTGTATTTCGCCATGGAAAACATTAAAGGCGTTTTTATTTGCTTTGATGGTGATCTTATCGCGGGGACAAGGGCTATCAAGGTCAAGACCAAATCCTATGATGCCTTTGAGAGCGTCAACTTCCCAGTGGTTGCCCATATAAAGCATCAGAAGGTTCAATATGACAGCCGGGTGTTGGAGCAGTTTTTACCAGGTGAGCAACCGGAGCCCCTGGAAGTATGGTCGGATTATAACGACCGCATCCTGGTAATAAAGCTCATCCCTGGTATGCATCCGGATATCTTTGATTTTATCAAAGCGCACTATGACGGGGTCATCATAGAAAGCTTCGGTCTGGGCGGTATCCCTGACAATGAGTACAACATCTCAGGAAAGATTCGTGAGCTTATCCAGTCCGGCATTGTGGTTGTGTTGACCACACAATGCCTTGAGGAGGGTGTGGAGTACGGCATCTATGAAGTGGGAAGCCAGCTTCCCCGAGATAAGGTCATTATCGCCGGAGATTTCAACACTGAGACTTTAGTTGCCAAGACCATGATCGCCATGGGCACCTTCAAATCGATAGATGAGATTAAGGAATATATTGAAACCCCTTATACTGTTCATCATGGAGGCTAGCACCTAAGTCATTGAGTAAATAGGAAAAGTATATCGTAAGTCTTGCCCGGGCTTTTGCAGGATTTATTCATGTCCCATAAACTGCATAGGCGAAAACTCAAAAGGATTGGTCTCAAGCCCCAACCATACTGGAGCAACAATAAATAATGCGCCTTAAGCCATTAGCGATAATTTGAAAGGGGACAATATGATGGACTATGTCAAAGAAAACAGTCAAATATGGGATGCGAGAGCAGAAAACAATGATATCTGGTCCACACCCGTTTCTAGTGAAACCATCCAGCTTGCTAAAAACGGAACTTTCAGTATTTTATTAACGCCTACCAAAGCAGTTCCGCTTGATTGGTTTCCCGATGATATTCAATCAAAGAAAGTATTATGCTTAGCCAGCGGTGGCGGGCAGCAGGGACCTGTCATGGCAGCATTAGGCGCCGAAGTTACTGTCTTTGATAATAGTCTTAAGCAATTAGAGAAAGATACGTTCGTCGCTCAAAGAGATGGATTGAATATTAAAACCGTTCAGGGGGACATGAAGGATTTATCAGTATTCGATGATGAATATTTTGATTTTATTATTCACCCCTGGTCCAATAGTTATGTTGATACTGTTTTACCGGTCTGGAAGGAATGCGCAAGAGTTCTTAAGAAAAATGGTACATTAATTGCAGGGTTCGGAAATCCGGTTGAATACATCTTTGATTTAGGGCAATTAGAGAAAGGTAATTTTGTTGTTAAACATAAAATCCCCTATTCCGATCTGGAGCATCTCGATGACGAGGCCGTAGCTGCAGCATGCAAGGAAGGCGGCTATGTTTTTGGCCATACCCTGACCGACCAAATTCAAGGGCAAATTGCTGCAGGATTTGCCATTATCGGTTTTTATGAGGATATTGGCGGGACGGCATTAGATCGATTCATCTACACATCTATTGCCACAAGAGCGATTAAACTATAGACGATTTTCAACAAAACCATTACACATTCTGAATCTTTCATATCGTCCTTATAAGCAGCATTACATAACACTTACACCATAGGGTTACTCGTTGGTCATACGAGTAATCCTATTCTATTTGCTAATTAAAGCGCCTAATTTTCGATAATGTCAGCAAACATTTACTTCCCCTGTAAGAAAAAGTATAATTAAATAGACAAAGGAGTAGCAATTGGCTGAACCGTATTGTTCCCAGATAAGCTGAGGAAGTGATCCTAAACAAATTTATACACTCCAATAGTGCTATAGTGTTTAAAGAAATCTGAATAATAAAGTTCCATCATCAAATTTTCTAGCTATTAAAGAAAACTTCAATAAGAAATCTTATCTGTTTGTCTTGTTAAAAAAAACATGCTAAAATTTTAATAACGTATTGTTCCGTGGTATAAACTTCTTAAGAACATGATAATAATATAGGAGGGACAGTAATGCATTCTAATAGGGCTGGTTTTTTCATGAAACAACCTTCAGGTTATGTTGCTTTTATTCCAAACCCGCTGCCTCCTGAACCTCCCATATTTGTTGATGATGAAATGTTTAAGCTATTATCTGATGCAGATAGAAAACTTGGTAGACTGGACGGAATAACTCAAATACTACCAAACCCTGATCTATTTGTTGCCATGTATGTTCAAAAAGAAGCCGTGTTAAGCTCGCAAATAGAAGGTACACAGGCATCCCTTATCGATGTTTTAGGTCAAGAAGACGGGAATCATGAAAAAAAAGAGCATATTGATGAGGTCGTTAACTACGTACATGCCATGAAGTATGGACTTGAGCGTTTGTCGACTTTACCTTTATGCTTAAGATCACTTAAGGAAATTCATTCGAAACTTTTAAAAGATGGACGTGGTAGCAGCAAAAATCCTGGAGAATTCCGAAGCACACAAAATTGGATCGGCCCTGCAGGCTGCGACTTACTCAATGCAACATTTGTCCCACCACCAGTTCCTGAAATGCATGAGGCACTTGGGCAACTTGAGAAGTTTCTTCATTCAGATGATAACATTCCGTCGTTAATAAAAATAGGCTTAATACATGCTCAATTTGAAACAATTCACCCTTTCCTCGACGGTAATGGAAGAGTGGGGCGATTACTTATTACATTCTGGCTTTGTCAACAAGAAATCCTTTCTCAACCATTGCTTTACTTAAGCTATTACTTTAAACAGAATCGTCTTGAATATTATGACAGGCTTATGGCTGTACGAACAAAAGGGGATTGGGAGGGGTGGCTTAAATTCTTTCTTAAAGGTATTGCACAAGTATCTGATGAGAGTATAAACTCTGCAAAAGAAATAATAAAACTACGGGATCAATATACTAAAATAGTTCACCAAAAGAAAAAGACAAGCTATCAGAAACTGCTTGATATTTTATTTGAACACCCTATACTAACCACCACAAAAGCTAGTGAGTTGCTAGATATAACATACCCTACCGCTAACTCAATTATTAATGATTTTTGCCATTGGGGTATCCTTAAGCCACGTGATCCTTCAAAAAAGAGAAATCAAAATTACGTTTTTCATAGGTATATAGAAATACTTCAACGAGGAACAGAACTATAAAAATCAAGACCAGTAATGGTCTTGT
>Ga0116192_1001066_pt1 | contig 19640 bp, 19 predicted proteins | sample AD_UKC113_MetaG_FD_89876 | JGI IMG/M metagenome (GOLD analysis project Ga0116192, IMG submission 89876) | Active sludge microbial communities of municipal wastewater-treating anaerobic digesters from Hong Kong - AD_UKC113_MetaG | ecosystem: Engineered > Bioreactor > Anaerobic > Digestate... | reverse complement strand
CTATTAATATTTGTTACACCAGACATTATTGATACTACTGGTGCAAGATTCTTTAGCGTTGGCAAAGAAGAAGCATCATAAAAATTTTAAATAGATTCGCAAAAGGAACAGAATCCCTTAAATGCGTATATTAAGGGGTGAAGAACCAATGCAAAATTTGATATGTGGCTTTACCTATATAATTTACTCTGGAAGATAATTACTCCCTTATTAAAAATTTATTTTCAACTGAATAAGAAATATCTTCCCTTAAAAAATAGATTTGTACCTAACATCCCTGTTGTATCACACCCCGTCTGGATACATGCTTGTAGTGTTGGTGAAGTTAACGAGATTGAACCAGTAATCAAGCACTGGATAAAAGAATTTCCAGATATTCCACTTCTGTTAACAGTTAACACAATAAGTGGTTTTCAGCAAGCAGAAAATAAATACAAAAATTTGCCTGTCCATATCACCTGGTGTCCTTTCGACCATCCAGATTCGGTAGAAACATTTGTATCACAATTAAAGCCTCGCCTATTTATCCTAGTTGAAACAGAACTTTGGCCCAACCTAATTTTGTCAACAAAAAGTTACAACATCCCAATTGTTATTATCAATGGACGAATAAGTGACCGATTTCTAAATTCTTACCAACGCTGGAACAAAATTTATAAGCAATTATTAGAAAAAATAGATTTGTTTTTAGTCCAAACAGAAGAATATGGAAAACGATTCATTGAATTAGGTGCTCGCCCTGATAAAGTTCATACAGTCGGAAATATAAAATATGATTCAGTTGCTACCGAAGTAGATTTGCGAATTAGAAATAGATTGAGAATCTCTCTGGGTATCCCGGTAGATGGGAAAGTGATTGTTTTCGGCAGCCTTCGCGATAGAGATGAAGAGGTCGCAAAAAAAATATGGGATGACCTCAAATCAAGAATACCAGATTTATGGCTTATTCTTGCACCGCGTCATCCTGATAAAAAAAGTGTAATCCTATCTTTTTTTAAAGATGAACCCGTGCTCCTACGAAGTGAAAACTTGAACGGCAAAAAGAGTCAGGGAGAGAAAATTATTATAGTAGATACCCTTGGTGAATTAATCCTTTTTTATTCAATTGCTACAATCTCTATTATTGGAGGGAGTTGGTTTCCAGGAGTAGATGGACATAATCCGTTAGAACCCGCTGCTCTGGGAGTAGTGCCTATTTTTGGACCTTATATGAAAAATTTTCAAGAGCCAGCAGAAACATTGCTAAAAGATAACGGTGCTATTCAGTTAAACAATTATACAGAGTCGTCAGCGGTATTAGAGAAATTGCTTTCCTCGCCTTATGAATCTATAAACTATGGAACACGCGCCAGGAAAATTGTTTTACAAAATCAAGGTGCTATTCACCAGACTATACACTTCCTTCAAAGGCTTATTTCTGTATAATATTCTCTGTCAATTTCCATTTTAAATCTCGTTTGTATGAAAATAGCAAAGTAAAAGGACAATATTCTTGATGATTCCTAACAGAATAAAATACAAAAAGCGTTCAGATTTTTTTATAGCAATTCTACTCCTTTTCCCTTCGCTATTAGTGCTAATTCCATTTTTTATTTTTCCTTTATTTTATGCTTTACAGTTAAGTCTATGGGGAGGAAAGAGAAACACAGGTATATTTGTAGGATTAAAAAACTACATGGTTGCATTTCAAAGTCCTATGTTCTGGCAAAGTTTAAGAGTGACTCTCTACTACGCAATCATGACTGTTCCCACCACATTAATTTTAGGTTTTTGTGTTGCCTATCTACTTTCAAAGATTCTTCGAGGCAGGACATTTTTGAGAATATTGTTCTTTGTCCCTTATGTAACTTCAACCGTTGCTGTGGCAATGGTCTGGCGCATCTTTTATAATCCCCAATTCGGCTTTTTCAACTCAATACTTGATTTATTTGGTTTCCCTGTTCAGCGATGGCTATTAGAACCGCGTGGAGTTCTGAACATTTTGTCCGGTGGGGTTATCAGTCCTCAATGGGGTCCTAGCCTTGCTTTAGTATGTATATCGTTGTTCGATATATGGCACACATTCGGTTTTGCCGTGGTGGTTTTTCTCACCGCAATGAGCACTTTGCCCAAAGAATATTATGAAGCAGCACAAATAGACGGGGCTCGACCTTTACAGGTGCTATTTCATATCGAGTTACCATTGTTAAGTCCGACCTGGCTCTTTTTGATTACAGTTCAATTAATTCGTTCTTTACAATCATTCAGTAGTTTTTATGCTTTAAGTCCGTCCAGCGGCAGAACAATGGGCACAACTGAAAATCTGATGTTACATATTTACTCACAGTTTTATGAATACGGCTATTGGGGCTATGGCTCAGCAGTAGCAATTCTTTTAAGCATTTTTATTATGGCTTTAACCTTTATACAATGGCAATGGACACGGCGATATGTCTTTTACCAATAATTTCCAAAATATCAAAATTAAACATTTATTTTATTTCCACACACCTTTTTATTATTTACGAAAAATACTTATTTATACTTGTTTAACCTTTTTAGGTGTGCTTGTTAGTTTCCCATTTTTGTGGATGATTACTGCGTCATTTAAATCATTAGAAGAAGCCACATCTCCATCCCTCTGGATTTTTCCAACACAATGGCAATGGAAAAATTGGATTTATGTCTTTCACTCTGCTCCATTCGGCAGATATTTTTTTAATTCATTTGTAGTCGCAGGCATTGTTACTATTGCTGTCAGCATCAACTCAATATTGGCAGGTTATGTTTTTGCACGACTAAAATTTCAAGGTAAAGGTTTTCTTTTTGCACTGATTATGGCTACAATGATGGTTCCCTTTGAATCCATTCTTATCCCGAATTTTATTTTAATTAGCAAATTAGGCTGGTATAATACTTATGCTGGTCTTATTGTTCCGTGGTGTGCCAATGCGTTTTCAATTTTACTCATTCGCCAGGCATTTCTGACTGTCCCGGAGGATTACTATGAGTCCGCTCAAATTGATGGGTGTGGACACTTTTCCTTTCTATTATATCTATCCATTCCTTTTGTCAAGCCTGCTTTAATTACTGGGGCTTTATTCTCTTTTCTAGGTAGTTATAACTCGTTATTATGGCCATTAATTATCACTGCTGATGAAACAAAACGAGTAGTTCAAGTAGGTCTGACTGTATTTTCTGGTGATGCAGGGATTAGAGTAAATCTACTTATGGCTGCATCAACAATTGTAGCATTACCCACAATAATAATTTATCTTATTGCCCAGAGATATTTTTTTCAGGAATCCATTCGGGTTGGATTGAAAGGATAAATTATGCTTATAAAAATAGCAAAGGGCAATGAAATTTATTTCCTTACCATGCTTATTGTACTTTTATGTGAGTCTGGCTGCTTTTTTTATAACAAGTCAGAATTTGTTCCTATAAATGATTCGCAGGTAGTATTCTGGGATAGACAAACCGCAGAAAGTGCTGAATTCATCAGGACAAAAGCAGATGAGTTTAATAGACTTTATCCTGGCTTATCAATAAAAGTTGAAAGGGCAGGAAACTATACAGAAATATTCCGGAAAGTATCAGCAAGCATTCAAGCACGCAAACTTCCAGCATTGGCGGTTTCGTATGAGAGTATGACAAGTGAATATATCCCCACAGGTGCCGTAGTTCCAATAGACGAATATTTAAACGACCCTGAAATAGGACTTACACAAGAGGAATTACAAGATTTTTTCCCTGCTGTTATTGAAGCCAATCGCTATCCCGCTTTTGATAACAAACTTTATTCATTCCCATTGGCAAAGAGTGTGCTCGTGTTGTATTACAATATAGATGTTTTGAAAAAAGCAGGTATTTCCACACTACCAGAGACCTGGGATAAATTTTATAAGGATTTGCAAATCGTAAAAACAAAGTCAGGAAAGAAAGGCTATGCTATTTCAATAGACTGTTCTACTCTTGATGCAATGATTTATAGTTTCGGAGGTGAAATCATAAGAGGGAAAGAGACTTTATTTGATTCTCCTGAAACAATTCAGGTCTTTTCACTTTTACAGCAACTTATTAAGGAAGACCTTGCATATATGATTACACCGGGAACTTTTGACGACCAGGTTGCCCTCGCAAAAGGTGAAATTGCTTACATGATTCGTTCAAGTTCTTTGCGAATTGGACTTGAATTGTTGGAGAAGGAAAATCCTTTCCATTGGGGTATTGCTCCACTGCCTCATACTGAACATATAACACCTGTCACAGTCCTATTTGGTCCCAACATAACAATTTTCAAAACTACACCTGAACAGCAGAGAAGAGCATGGTCGTTTGTTAGATTTATGACATCAAGAGAGAATACCATTCATTGGGCAATAGAAACAGGATATGTGCCTATTCGAAAATCCCCTGCGGAAGCCCCAGCCCTCCAAAAATATTGGTTAAATAAACCCTATGCAAAAGTTCCTTTTGAATATTTGAAGTTTGCAAAACCTGAACCCAACCCATCAGGCTGGCAACAGATTCGGGATATGGCAGAAAGTGCAGAGTTAGAAGTGCTAACCTTAATGGATACACCGGAAAATGTTTGTAGAAGACTTAAAAAGAAAGCTGACGCAGTATTAAACCTTCCATAGAAATTCTCCGAGTCCTATTTGCTATCATTTAAAATCTATGATAATATATGTCAGGTCCTAAAAAGGAAGAACAATGAGTAGAATAAAAGAGGTGCATATACTTTTGGGGTTATTAATCTTCCTATTGCTTGTTTCTTTCTTCGTGTTTCATTTCAATCCATTTCGTATAGTAAACGAGTTCATTCAAAAAAAAATATGCAATCCAAAATTACCTCCTCGTGATACAAGAGATAATAATTATTTAAATCTACTGCAAATGACAATGATGGCTCTTGATGATGACCCGCTTGTTTATTATAAGCATACTAAAAGATTGGTTCGAGAAGCGTGTGTCGCCATTGAAAAACATAAAGATAACTCTCCGGAAGCATTATTTATTACATCTGTCCAACTTATTCGAGAGAATGAATTTGCTGAATCCTTCGACCTGCTTTATGAAACTGTAGATAAATACCCAAATTGGTGTGAAGCCTACTGTTATCTGGGGTATATTGGATTCAAATACGACATTACCACTCTGGACAGGTCAATCGAACATTTGAAAAAGGCTATTGAGTGCAATCCTCAAAAAGCACGATATTATTCCTTTTTAGCAACGGTATGTCGCCATAAATATAAAAATTCACAGGACAATCAATATCTTAATCTGGCAAAGAAAAATTTTGAGTTGGCTTTGAAATTAGACCCTGAAGATTTGAACGCTTATAACAATTATGCAAACTTTTTAGTGGAAATCGGTGATTATGAAAAGGCAGAGCAATGTTATAAGAAGGCTATGTCTATTTACCCTGAACACGGAAAGCCTTATTACAATCTGGCGTGCCTCAAAGCACTCCAAGGAGATAAAGTGTCCGCAATAAAATATCTAAAAGAATCGTTGGACAAAAATCCAGACTTCAGATATGATGCTAAAAATGACCCTGACTTTGAAATCCTTAAAAATGACCCTGAGTTCATAGGATTGATATACAATTATCATGGCGATATACCATTAAACTTAGAAAAAGTAGAAGATAATTCCGTCGAATAAAATTATTCCAAAGTAAGGTTTCAAATAAAAAAATTTGCCACCATTATCGCCAAGCAGACACAAACCCCGCAAAAAAAAAATCTGCAATGAGATAAACATAATATTTGTTTTATATTCTTAATGCAGCATAAATATTCCTGTCTGTGTTTTTAAAAGTTTCAATTTGACTACATTTGATACTTTTTTGTGTCTATCTCAATGTCTAAAGATATTATTACAAAAAGTTTATCGGTTAGCCATGATTTTTTAGGTCTTTTTACAGTATAAAAATAAGTGGTATTATTTATATGTCTTTTGTCAGGTCAGGGAAATAATGGCTAATCTGGGATTCGTCAATAATGCGAAGACTACCTCGCCAATGTGTTTGTTCCAGACCAACCCCTTTTGCTAGAGAACAAAGTTTCATAACCTCTTCAGGGGTAATTGTGCGGTTTCTGAAACTAAATAAGGGATTGGTATAAGAAGAGGTTGGAGCATACCCACGTAATTCAGTTTGTTGGGTGCTTGGAAGTGAATGTTTTATAAACTGACAGAGGTTATTAATTGTTTCGGGTGAATCTGAAAAACCGGGCACAATTGGAATACGGATATATATAGGTTTCTCAGACAAAGCAAGTTCATACAGATTCTGGAGGTATGTATCAAATGGAGTTTTACTAACAGATTCCCAAACTTGTTTATCAATGGTAAATATTTGAAGGAATATGCTATCAGTAAGTTCAAGTGCTGCATTCCATAATTCTCGGTTGATTATCCCAGCACAAGTTTTAAGGGTGAGGTGGACACCATGTGGTTTTAACCTTTCAAGTAAATGTATTAGTGTAAAGCCTTGCGATAAAGGTTCTCCACCGCTAATGGTAACATTTCGAGGTGGTATCTGAAGATTAATTTCATATTCGACGAGTGAAATTATTTGCTCGATAGAAATGTAATCCCCTGCAGGTTTTAATGCTTCTTGTTTACAAGTTTCCCAACAAATACCACAGAAACTGCACACTTCCTCATCAACTACTATTGTATCTTCTATATTTTGAATGGCATTTTGGGAACAGGATTTAACACATATCCCATCGTAATCACATTTCGCCCTTTTCCACCGAATTTCGGGTTTTATTTTTTGTAAGTAGGGGTTCAGACACCATGGACAGCGTAAACTACATCCCTTAAAATAAAGAGCAAGACATACACCAGGACCGTCATTGGTTGATAAATTATCCCAGCCATATAGAACTAATTTCCCCGCTTCTTGTGCTCCATTATCCATCATCATAGCGGTGCCCTCCGCTGTTAGATGTTTTATTCATTTTCGTTTACATTTACATTATGACAGAAAGAAAACCTTTTTTCAAGAAATTTTGGCATTTTTTATCTATATTATAGACTTAAATGATTATTAAATTGTTTCTTTAATTGGGCACATTATCCAATATCAAAAAAAATAAATATATTGACTGTGTAAATTTCTTTAACTTTGTTTATAATGTGATTTGAAATAGTTAAACCAAATAGTTATTTTGCATCACCTGAATTTCATTCGTATTTTTATTGATTAATTTTATATCATTTTATAAGTGTTCTGAATAAGGGTGTGTTCTTATGAAAAAATTGAGTCATGTATTTTTTTATATATCAGTAATTTTATGCCTGAGTTTTTTATTCTCGGGCACATCTTGTAATTCTTATTTTGAGAGTAAGCAGAAGCCTGATAACAAGGGACTATCAAAGGAAGAGCAGGATTTATTAAGCACATACAAATCATCTTCAGATGGAAACAATGTAAACAAAAGTAAAAACATTGGCGATGTGGAGAATGATTTGAAAATTTTATTTAATATTGTCCAAGAAAATATTCCGCGAAATGCTAAAGTCCAACAAGAAGAGGGAGCCCATGGGAAAATCTCCCGCATAGAAGTTGAAATTCCAACTCCTTATCCAGAAATAATGATGGCAGAAGTTAATATTATTCCCCGTGGAACAGTAGATTATGCTAAATATCCTGTCAGGATAGATGGCAAGATTTTTCGAGATGGAAAGGTTATTGATGAATTTAAAACTGCTATTATAGATGGGGTTAAAGAAAATGCCGTCTCTAATCCAGTTGAAACTATGTTTCAAAGAAAGTTCGTAATAAAGTTATGGGACACTCAGCCTACCGAAAGTTTTTCGACACTTTTATATGTGCAGGCGAAATTGCAGCTATACCCACCTTTGACAGAGCCAGGTAAAATCTTTGCTGATGATGGGACTGTAAAACCATTGGAGGAGACGGAAATATTAGGGAATCCTTTAAGGGTAACGCTTTTGAAAGAAGGAATGTAATGATGAATATTGTTTGTGTAGGTGCACACCCGGACGATGCGGAATGGTATGCAGGTGGTAGCATGGTTTTGTGGTCAGAGAAAGGACACAATGTATATGCCGTATCTGTTACTAAAGGAGATATTGGACACCACAAGATAAGTCCAGAGGAGTTAGCAGAAATACGACGTGCAGAAGCGGCAGAAGCAGCATGGCGAGGTGGGTATAAGTCTATCATTTTAGACTTTCCAGATGGCTCGTTAATGCCTACTATTGAGGCACGGCAAACAATTGTTTCTCTATTGCGGCGATTAAACGCAGATGTGGTTCTTACACATCGTCCATTTGATTATCATCCTGACCATCGGGCATGCGGTATTTTAATTCAAGACTCTGTGTTCTTAGTTACTGTTCCACATTTCTGTCCGGAATCACCTGCTCTCAGCCAGAGCCCATTTTGCCTTTATATGATGGATATGTTTCAAAAACCTACTCCATTCAATCCAAAATTTGCAGTAGATATTACGGAGGTTATAGAAAGGAGATGGGATTTATTGGATGCAATGAAGTCGCAGATGTATGAGTGGTTGCCATGGCTAGACCATCAGTTAGAACAAGTGCCTGAAGAAGCAGAGGCACGAAAACAATGGCTCAGGGAACGGTGGAGTGGACTATTTCGCATGCCTTCTTTTTATTTCCGCCCCTTATTCGGAAAGGAACTGGAAAATTATGATAAACTATTTGAATATGTAGAATTCTTTGAGCAATGTGAATATGGAAGGTCTCCTTCTCGTTCTGAAATAGATTCATTATTTACATTAGAAAGAAAAATTTTAGAAGCCCCATTTAAATTATAAGGAGTGGTGAAGATATGGTTCTGAAAAAATATTCGGTGATTATTATATTACCTTTATCTTGTTGGATTTGTTGCATGGGTTGGTCTGAGGAGGAAGTGGGTGCGTATGCTCGTATTGTATCACAAGGGCATGGAGAGGTAACAGCGGTGCCTACTCATGTAGAGTTTAAGTTTATAAAAATAGCAAAAGATAGCAGTTTTGATTCAGCCATTAAAGGAATACAGGATTTTGAGACAAAATTACGATTAAAGTTTACTGAGGAAAGTCCACGCCCTCTGGAAATTCAAGTTTCAGGTCCATTATATAGATTGGTCCCAGAGCCGCAGGTAGAGATGGAAATAATGGCTGTTTTTTCTTTAAGTGGGATTGTTTCTGTGGAGAATGGTCCTCAGTTATTTGCTAAATTGTGGGATAAAATGCGAAGTTTAGCAGTTGATTTTTCAGCAGAGTTAAAAGGTCCTTACTTTCGCATTCAGAATGAAGAAGCCATTGTTCGTTCTGCTATAAATTCAGCGGTAGAGGATGCTTACCCTTTAGGTGATGCAGGTGCCGCAGCACTTCGAAGTGGGATATATGCGGTGGAGAAAATTGAAATAAATAAGGTTGAGTGGGAACATGCTGGCAAAGTAGAAGGTGATGCCATATCTCTAACAGAACTGATATGTAAGGCTTCGGTTACAGTTACCTATCTGGTTAGTCAGATGTAATTATTTCCATTTGTGAAGTTGTATAACCTTAGGATTATCATACGGTATCCAGATTGTAAAACCATCTTCTTTTGTATATTTTAATGTCCCGTTATGTTCCTCTATTATTTTGCGAGAAATGGGCAACCCTAATCCAATATGGAATTGAGTTTTAGTTGTAATGTAATTGGAGAATATGCTATCTATAAGTTCTAATGAGATGGCTGGTCCGTTGTCTTTAATTGATATAGAAATCCCCTTATTATATTCTTTACATGTAAGTTTTATTATACGGGGATTCTGCACATCATATTCTTTCAGTTCCAGATTGTCTTCAGCATTTTTTAATATATTAAGTAAAGATAGTTGTATGCCAGGCAAGTCAATCACAATAGGTCTTATACTATTGTCAATATATTTTTTCATATTTATTTCCAAACTCTTTTGATAGTATTTTCGAAGTTGAATTGTAGTATTAATCAATTCCGGAATCTCTACCAAAGTGGCTAATGAGTCTTTACTGTGGGTAACGGAAATTAGTCCATCAATAAGTGTAGAGCAGCTCTGGACACATTCAACAATTTTTTCCAGCATGCTATAATTTTCACTGTCATGTAGTTCAACCATTTGCAATAGTTCGGCATAAGACATAATAGCACCCAGATAATTATTAATGTCGTGAACAACACTGTTTATACACAGCCCTGCGGTTGCTAATCGGTGTAAACATTCAAGCCGATTCCCCAAATCAGGTATCATTTTTTCAGGAGAAGAGTCTTCTATCACAGTTTATCTTAACTTTCTTAAAAAAATCTTTTTATAATACAGTTTAATATGTCATTAGTGAAATTGTCAAAAAAATTGTAAATGTATTACTCTGACAATTAAAAGATTTGGAAAAAGTCCTTAGATATTAAGATAGGTAATATTAACCCTCTATTTGATTTTTATTTTTTATTACTTTCAAAAATAAACTATATTAAGGGCATAATATATTTCATTGCTTCATGTATAACCTGTCATAAATTGATACTTTTATGTTAATATAGGGGGCACGATTCGTTACACACAAAATTTTAGGTTATGATATATTAAATATCAGCAATTTGAGGGTTTGGTGAGTTGCCCCACCTATATTGGCTTTCATCTTTTTTTATATATACTTTTAGTAGATTGTTTTTCTTCTTTATCTTGTAAAAAGATTTTGGGATAGAAATATTATTGTTCCATATTGTTGCTGAAATTGTGGTAAGAGTGTCCATATCTTTATTAGACATTATTGAATTGTATTACATTCTATTGATTGGTGAACAATACAAAACTATCTTTATAACATAAGTTTTAGGTATCTTTTTGGTTTTTTAGCAGACGCTAATATTCTCAGGAGAAAATGAGAATTAATTAATGCTTCTTTGAGGTAGACATAGTATAGAAAGCGATACTTGCACTGACACTGGCATTAAGTTGATAAATTTTGGGTCCTGTAGGAATTGAGACTAGATAATTGCATTCGCGTTTTAATAGTGAACGAATGCCTTTCCCCTCACTGCCAATAATGATAACGCTTTTATCTTGCCATATTAATTCATTAAGTTTTTTATCTCCCTGAGCATCCAGGGCATATATCGAATAGCCGATTTCTTTTAATTTTCGGATACTCTGTAATATGCTTTTGACCTGCACTATTTGAGCATATTCTACTGCACCTGCACTTGCTTTTACAGTTATTGGAGTAATCGGTGCACTTCCTTCATGCGGAAGTATAATTGTGTTTATATTAAATGCAACTGCGGAACGGATAATCGCACCTAAATTCCGTGGGTCTTCAATATGGTCAAGGACAACAATTTGTTTTGCTAGTCCCTCCATAGAATTTTGCAGCCATTCGTTCCAGGATAAGATATGTAAATTTTCAACTTCCGCAACTATACCCTGATGCACTGCATTTTTGGTTATATGGTCTAAAAATCCCCGTGGTCTAATCTCAATAGGTATACAATTTTGCCATTCTTTTAACTCTGGTATAGATACTCCTTCCTGTATATATATTTTGTAAACAGCACGACTCTCTGCTTTAAGACAGGTCAAGACAGGAATACGACCATAAATGATATTTTCTTTTTGCATGCAATAAATGGTTTATTTCAATTCGTGTAGTTCTTTGAGTTTTTGTGACCGCAGATTAAGATTGTCATATTCAGGGACTCGGTTATCGTATTGATGTGCGTTAATTTGAGCAAGGTCTTTGAGGATATTGTATGCCTCTTGATAACGACCTAACTTCTCATAACATCTGGCAAGACGATACAGATTATACCAGTAATTAGCCCCTGAATCTCCATATCGGTTAATAGTAAGTTCAATCACATTCTTTGCACGCTCCCAGCGTAAAAGTGTGATGAGATATCCAGCGATTCGCGATAATCCTGCTTCATCGGCTTTGTCTCGTTGAATATCTTGTCCTGGCACTGCCTTCGTAAAATTTTTAATCATATAATTTACCCCACCACTTGATGCAAGCCAGCATATACCTATAATGACAAGGATAATCACAGGCCACTTTAATCCACTTAAATCCATATATAACCCTCCTTAATAATTTGTTTGTTAAATGCCTAACCAGGCTCGAATGCTAAAAATTATCTGTGATAATACAGGTATGTAAAATAATGTCCCTATTACACCCAGAGTAATAAGAACTATAAGAACAACTATAATGAAAGAAAAAAATTGCCTCAATCTGACTCCAATGTTCCACCGTGTTTGTGTCGTATTGCGGTCTAATTCCTGAGCTCGTTTTGAAAACACTTCAAATTTTTCCCGACAAGCGTCAGAACAAAACGAGCCAAAAGGTGAAGAAACTACACATGCTCCGCAAACCGGTTTCCCGCATTGTTTACATCTTGCCGTTGCTGCAACGGAAGGATGATTAATACATGACGATAACCTGCCATCTAACATATTAAATCCTTTTATAAAGGTATTAAACTAAAAAACCTTTCTAAAATTATATCAAAATATTATAAATGTCTGGTAAAAAAAATAAGGAATAAAATTATTTATTGTTTTTTAATTAAATTTAATGGAATTAAAAATAAAAAGAAAGAAAAATTAAATGTCTAATTTAATTAGGAGAAAAATATATCGTAAAAGGTTATGGATTATTATTTTTGAAAATTATTGTAATATTTAAAACAATTGTTTAGAAATGGTAAAATATTAGCCTTGAAAAAAAGGAGATATGTAATTGTTTTTAATTTAACAATGGTGGACCTTATATTTTAATTTTGCAATTGACATTGACGGTATAATAGAGTAGTAAATTGTTGACAAGTATTTACAGTTAAAGATTGTGTTGTAAAAAACAAAATAATTTATAGGTTAAAATCCGGATAGAATAGGATGTCTGAACCTAAAGAAACGGAATTAAGGATATATTGTATTTGTGGGCAGAAGATGCGTGTTCAAGCGGACATGTATGGTAAACCGGGTCGTTGTGTTGCTTGCCGACAAAAGATTCGAATTCCTAATAAAGATGAAATACCACAGGGTGTAACTGAAATTTACTTAAAAGACCATCCCGAATATCTTCGGAAAAAATCAACCAGAGAAAAGAAAGAAACACCGAGTGACTCGAGTGCAGAAGAAATAGAACAGGTTTTATCTGATTTTGGTAGTCCATATTCACTTCCGCTTGAACCGCTTAAATTTTTACAGATTTTGATAAGTGCTGAATATAAGGCACAAAAATACCTTCAATCTATCCGCCATAAAAAACCTCTCGGCATGGAAACAAAAACTGATTTATTGGGAATCCTTTCCAGGATTCGTAGAATGAGAGCAAATTTAGACGATAAGATTAAAATGCGTCTTACAGAAATATTGGAACAATCGAAACAGATAGAACAAGAAATTGGTAAGATGGTTGTATCTTTTCGAACTGGTGATATAGATTTTGCTCATTATTGGAAAACAGTTATTCTGCTAAGAATCAGGAGAGAACGGCTTGCATGTAGGAGGAAGAATTTAGAAGGATGGCTTTCAGTAGTTAGTCCCGAATTAGCCGGTGGATACATAGATGTAGATTTTTCAGAATTGCCTGAAAAAGTCCCTGATATTGTTTTCCCACTTGAAGAAGAAGGTGAAACCTCCGTTTTAGCCATATTAATAAAGGGGCTTCAGGAAGTTATTTCTGTTAGGGAAGATGTAGAACATCAGTTATCTGAATGGAAAAGGGTAATTGAGACAGGAAAGGTAAATCCAGAAGCGGGGGAAAGAGGACTTACAGAATGCGAAGCCCGTCTAAAGATAATAATAAGTGCGATTTCCTTTTATCGTGAACGACTTGAACAATTAGTTCTAGATTGTGATTTAGATTTAGAGTCTATTGAAAAGAATATAAATAGGATTGATAAACAGAAAGAGGCGCATATAATTGATACTCAAACAGCCAGTCGTTTAGAAGAGGAACTGTTTCAGGCAAGGTTAGATTTGAGTAGGACAAAGGATACGGCACGCAGAGCAATTAGCGCCAACTCGCATTTAGATATCCCATCTCTCCATGGAACCTTTGTAGCACGAATTGGCCCGAATAGAGGAGCAGTGGAAATTGGAACAGATTCCTGGATTGCATGGTTTTGTTCTGCCTTGTTGATTATGTTGATTATGGTTCCAATGACTCAAACTCAAGGACTCGTTTCGTCAAAAACCCTGATGATAATGGTTACAAGTCTCTTTATTTCTGCCATACTTTTGGCTCTTGTTGGTTCTATTCCGTATCGGACATGGAGGGGAATAGGATTAACCGTTTTATGGACTGCTTATGTCATTTTCTATACTGTTTCCCTTAACCTTACTTGGTATAGTTTGACGCCTTATGGCGGAGTTTTAAGGCTTTCTCCTTATGGATTTTTTTCCTTTGGGGTTATCTCTGGATATGTTGTATTGGCGCTGATTGGAGTTGCGGTATGGGTATCCCTGTATAAAGGTGATTACCTATGGATAGCCTGGATTACTACAATTGCAAACATCTTTCTGGTCATTGCAATTTTGTCTAATTTTTTTGGAACAGTTCAAGGAGAAGCAGCATTAGGTGCTGTGGGAAGAATGAATTATGTTCCTAGTTCTGGCAAATATCAAGTAGAAGTATCTATACATAATAGAGGAATATATTCTGTTTGGTTGGGGAACAATTTAAATTATGTTCCTGCTCCTGTTTTCGTTAGTGTCTTTCCGGAAGGAAACGAGAGACAACTAATAGACCCGTATGAAGTAAAGACGGGGGAAAAAGCCTCTGAACCTTTTCAATCAGTTTTTAACAAAGAAGGGGGAAAAATTGGTCCAGGAGAAACAATGACCCTATATTACCAACTACCTCCGGGTGCTTATATCGTTAAATTAGAAGGTAAAGGGAAATATTATGAAGCAAAACAAATTCGATTAGTTCTCCCTGAACAAAAAAAGGAAAATACCACAAAAAATCAAAATGCAGGAACAAAATCCGAGACCGAAAATAAAACTGAAGGTGAAGATAAGGGAAACAATGAAGTAAATCAGACTCAGAAAGAGAATAAAAAATTTGAAGAAATAGAGAATATAGACAAAATTACATCTACACCCTTGAAAGAAGGAGAATTCCTTATTTTTTTTCATGGATTTGGAAATGTCCATGATGAGGCAGAGGGAAATACTACAACACCCAAATTCCGTATTACTTTACGGAGTCCCGATGACAAAGTGCTTGAACGGTTTATTAATTTAGGTGAAATAATTGTTGATGACTGGGTTCTTGCCGAGTTCAGTCCTCAAAGGGAAACGATAACTTTAAAGTATCGAGAAGAAATATATATTGCCCAGAGAGGAAAATACTACAAACTTAAGGTAGAATCCCCCTTACCCACTTCTAAAATCACAAACTCTAATGATAGAATTTCTATTAAAAAATAGCAAAAGTAAGGACGCTTTTGATAATTTCTATATTTATTTTTTTTAATTATATATCATGACTTTTTGGACAGCACCGAGTTTCTTAAATATCTCCACTAATAAAAATATTTTTGTATAAATTACAACAGCATTTTTGCGTGTATTCAGTGTTTCTTTTGTGTGGCTTATTGCTATATTATTGCTATTTCAAACATCAATAGAAGTGTACCTTCTAAAAGATAAACCTTACTCAAATAGTGACTATATTTTCAGTCATTTTAATTAAATTTAATGAGTAAATTTTTTATGAGATAATTTACCATAAATAAACAAGTTGAAAGAGGAGTAGAGAAATATCTATATTAGTTAGAAAATATTTTAATCTTAAATATAAACAGGGAGAGTTTAACCGTGAAAACGAAGAATAATTTATTTTTATTTCCTTTACTATCTTTGCTTATGCTTTTTTTTGTTGGTTGTGGAGGCTCACAACAAGACAATATTTCTAAGCAAGCCCAACCGGCTAGTAAAAAGGCTATTGAGTTAACATACAGTATCTTCTTCCCTGCCACACATTCACAATATAAATTGGCTGAAAGTTGGGCAAAGGAAGTTGAAAAAAGGACAAACGGCAAGGTTAAATTTATTATGTATCCGGGTGGTTCCTTAACAAAAGCAGAGCAGTGTTATGAGGGTGTGATGAACGGCGTCTCTGACCTTGGAATGAGTTGTTTCGCATACACACGCGGTAGATTCCCATTGCTGGAAGTTTTAGATTTACCTCTGGGCTATCCCAATGGCAAAGTTGCTACGCGTGTTGCAATGGAAATTGTAAAAAAATACCAACCTGCTGAATTAAAAGATGTTCAGGTTCTTTATGTCCATGCACACGGTCCCGGTGTTTTAGCATGTAAAAAATCTATTCGCACATTAGACGAGTTAAAAGGACTGAAAATCCGTGCAACAGGTTTATGCACGAAAGTAGCCGAGAAGTTAGGAGCACAACCAGTAGGTATGACACAATCAGAGACTTATGAGTCATTGCAAAAAGGTGTTGTTGATGGCACTTTCTGTCCATTAGAAACGCTACAAGGGTGGAAACAGGGAGAAGTGATACAGGCAGTTATAGATAGCCGCTGTGTTGGATATACTACCGCCATGTTTGTTGTAATGAATAAATCGAAATGGGAACAGTTACCTCAGGATGTTAAGGATGTAATCTTGAAGGTTAATGAAGAATGGGTTGATAAACATGGTCAGGCATGGGACGATGACGATAATAACGCAAGACAATATATCGAGGCAATGGGCAAGGAAATTATTCCGTTGCCACCAGAAGAGCAGGAGCGATGGAAAAATGCAGTTCAACCTGTTATTCAAGATTATGTATCTGTGAATGATGGTTTGCCCCGTGCAGAGGTCTTAGCCGATACACAAAAAATGATTCAAGAACTCAGTCAAATTAGTCAATAAGGTATCTTATCTCATTGAAAATAGATTTTGTAAAATGGATAGAAAATTATGGGACGGGTATTCGTGCCCTTGTATATATTATGGCGGCTTTATCTGCCGTATCATTGCTTTTCATTGTTGTAATTGTAATGGTGGATGTTATTGGCAGATTTTTAGGAAGTGGTATTCAGGGCAGTGCTGATTATGTTCGTTTAGCCAGTGCCATAGTGATGGGCGGAGCACTTCCTTATACCACCGCAGTTAAAGGGCATATTGCGGTTGAATTGATATTCCGGCGAATAGGGAAACGAGGAAAAATTATTGTAGATACCATTTCTCGCCTTTTGATGCTTTGCCTGTTTATCCTCATTATCATTTACTTAATACGATATGGTGAGTCCCTTCACCGTTCGGGTGAAGTAACACCCACAATACAATTACCTATTTATTGGGTTCCGTTCTGGCTTGCCACATCCTTCGGTGTTACTTCATTAGTGAAAATTTATCACATACTTCGACCGGGAAGGGAACTAATCAAGCCATGAGTCTAACAGGTTATGGAATTACCGGGATTATTGTCTTACTTTTCTTACTCGTGGCGAGTATGCCTGTTGCTTTTGCAATGCTTAGCGTGGGATTAGCAGGCTTCGCAATGGTGGTGAATAAGGAGGCGGCTTTTACAATGCTGGCAAGCGATTTAATTGACACATTTTCATCTACAAGTCTGGTAGTAATTCCTTTGTTCGTTTTAATGGGACAGGTAGCGTTTCATTCCGGGATTAGTAAACGATTATTTCATTCCGCATATCTCTGGGTTGGTTCTTTACCCGGTGGATTAGCAATGGCAACCATAGTGGCTTGTGCTTTCTTTGGTGCTATATGCGGTTCCGGTCCTGCAACAGCAGCAACTATGGCAGCAGTGGCTCTACCGGAAATGAGAAGATACAAATATGACGATGCATTAGCCAGTGGAACAGTTGCTTCCTCTGGAAGCTTAGGTATGATGATACCGCCAAGTGTTGTGTTTATTGTATATGGCATATTAACGCAACAATCTATTGGGAAACTATTTATTGCAGGCATTTTACCAGGTATTTTTATTGCAATCTTATTCTGCATAAATATATATATTCGTTGCTCGAAAAACCCAGATTTGGGTCCTGCTGGAGCAAAGGCTACCTTGAAAGAGAAGATTGCTTCATTAACGGGAATTATAGAAACCCTTATATTATTCCTTGTCGTGATGATAGGCATCTTTTTTGGATTTTTTACTCCAACTGAGGGTGCAGGAGTTGGAGCAGGTGGAACAATTATTCTCGCTGTGCTTTTACGACAGATAACATGGAAAGGTTTTGTCCGTGCACTAATGGAAACACTGCGAACATCATGTATGATATTAATTGTTATTGGAGGTGCTGTAATATTAGGGCGTTTCTTTGCAATTACACGGTTGCCAATGACTATTGCCAATGGACTTATTACCCTACCAATACCCAACTGGGCAATTTGCTTTTTGGTTATGGTCTTTTACATGGTCGGAGGTTGCTTTATTGATGCTCTGGCACTTGTGCTCCTTACCATACCTATCTTTTATCCTGTTATTCAGCAATTGGGATATGACCCAATCTGGTTTGGTGTGATGATAATCCTTCTAACCCAGATAGGTGTTATCTCACCACCTGTCGGCATTAATGTTTATGTTGTCAGTGGAATGGAACGAAACCTTTCTTTATCCACCGTATTTCGTGGTTCCATCCCTTTCTTATGGATTTTGGTAGGTGTGAGTATCTTGTTTCTTATCTTCCCAGATTTAGTTATCTGGTTCCCAAATTGGATAGAAAACATATAATTTTGTGAAGAAGAGGGTCGGTTTATGAACGAACAGCGAGACAACATGCCTGAGCCAAAAATATTATTTTGCACAGACTTTTCTGAAAATGCAGATATTGCATTTCAATATGCATTAGGTATGGCTTTACGGCGGCCAGGTGCAATTCTGATTATTTTGCATGTGATTCCTGAACCTGAGGCACAGTTCTGGAGAACTTACATTTACGAATTAGAAAATATTGATGAAAAGGCGAAACAGGATGTTGACCAGAAAATTGCCCAGTCATATTTGTCCAAAATCCCACCAGAAGTGATGGTGCATGTCGAAATCAGGATAGGTAGAGATTATCAAACCATTCTAGAATTTGCAAAAGAAGAAAAAGTAGGCGTTATTGTTCTGGGTAGACGAGGTCATAGCACCTGGGAACGCCCGTTCTTTGGGAGCGTTGCAGAAAGAGTAGTCCGCCGTGCTGAATGCCCTATATTGGTTGTCCCCCGTTCTGCTAAAAGGTAAAAAACTGCTGAATAATTAATTGTCAGGGGACAGTAGATTATAGGAATTGTTATAATAAGTATCAATCAGTAAGATTAAGTGTAGAAATAATTATGTTATAGAGGCAAGAAAGGAGATAAATACGGCAAAAATTAAGTATCACACCAACGCTAAAACTACAGTTCAAACATCACTATTGTTCGCTAAAAGGGTAAGGGGATGTAGTCTATTTAGAATAGGGTTAATTGTTGGTCAGGTTCTCTGATATGGGCTCTAAATCTATCGTAGTCTCTACAGGATAAAAGGTCTATAATGTTTACCATATCCATTACCGCCTCTTCAAATATCCTCGATAAATCTAATAATGAATAACTATACTTAGTCTGGAATTTTATAAATGAAAGTAGCAAATAATAAATCATTGCAATCCATATCTGAACTAATACT
>Ga0116192_1001053_pt1 | contig 19796 bp, 15 predicted proteins | sample AD_UKC113_MetaG_FD_89876 | JGI IMG/M metagenome (GOLD analysis project Ga0116192, IMG submission 89876) | Active sludge microbial communities of municipal wastewater-treating anaerobic digesters from Hong Kong - AD_UKC113_MetaG | ecosystem: Engineered > Bioreactor > Anaerobic > Digestate... | reverse complement strand
TTATTTAACAATTATTTTGTTGACATAAAAAAAGAAGGTTGTTGATATAAAATTTAAAAAAATTCTACTTTTAATTACTTTATGATTCTGCTATTTCTTATTATACTGATTATAAGATATATACCAAAAATTCCACTTACAATAAAACCAACTACTCCAAATGCAGAATGTCCCCAGAGTTTAGGTCCTTTTCCTGAGACCATAATAAGAGATGATGAAACAAGAATTGCAGATATTATTAAACTAAAAGCAACTCTACTACTTGATTTATCAATTGTTGAAGTTAAATTCTGTAATCCCTTATGTTCAAAAGCAACATTTATATATCCCTTTTTCAACATTTTTAAAGATGCCTCAACTGTTTCCGGTAATTCTTTTAATATGTCATAAGTGGATGAAATATTTCTTAATGTATCCTTTAATATCCCTTTCACTTTTTCTTTTTTTTCAATAAAATCAAGAACATATGTCTGTAAATATTCAGAAATGTTATATTCAGGATATATAATAGTAGCAACGCCTTCAAGAGTTAAAATTGCTTTTGCAAGTAAAGAAAAATTTGCTGGAACAGATATTTTATACTTTCTCATAATAGAAAATATTTCATCAAACAAGACATCAATATTAATTTCCCCTAAAGATATGTCTCTATATTTTTCAATGTAGTCATCTATTTCTCTTTCTAATTTTCTTTTATCAATCTCCTCTGCTTGATAACTTCCCATTGCTTCAAGTGTTTTAATTATTTTTTCGCTATTTGCTTTAATAGCACCTGATAATAAACTTATAATTTGTAGTTTTTCTTCTTCTGTCAATCTACCAACAATTCCAAAATCAAGAAGACAAAACTTACCTTCTTTTGTAATTAAAATGTTTCCTGGATGAGGGTCTGCATGAAAAAAACCATCTTGAAAAATCTGTTTTAATATTATTTCTGTTCCCTGTTGTGCAAGTTTTTTTCTATCAATACTATTAATTTTATCAATTTCTGTTATTTTAACTCCCTCAATGAATTGTAAAGTTAAAACCTTTGTTCCTGTAAGTTCTTTATAAACATCTGGAATTATTATATTTTCATAAGAAGAAAAGTTTTTTCTGAATCTTTGTATATTCCTTCCTTCATATGAAAAATCAAGTTCCTTTCTTACACTCTTTTCAAACTCTTCAACAATTTTTACAGGTCTATAAATACTTGCTTCTTTAACAAATCTTTCAATTAATTGTGCAATATCATAGAGAATCTCCATATCAAGAAATATTTTCTCTTCAATTTCTGGTTTTTGAATTTTTACTGCAACTTTTTCTTTTTTATAAGAAGCAATATGAACCTGTGAAATTGAGGCAGAAGCAATTGACTTTTCATCAAAATAATCAAATGTATCTTCAATTTTACATTTTAAATTTTTTTCAAGAACATCTTTTATTTTTTCATATTCAACTGGTTCTGTTGAGTCCTGTAATTTTTCAAGTTCTTTTAAATACTCAATTGGGACAAGGTCGGGTCTTGTACTTAAAATTTGCCCCATTTTTATAAAAGTAGGGCCCAATTCTTCAAGCATTTTTCTTAACCGAATAGGAGGGGATAATATCTGATTTTTTTTTCTAATGGGTAATATTGATAATTTTATGTGGGCTTTTTCAAGCAAATATCCAAATCCATATTTTATTACAATATTTGCAATTTCTCTGTATCTTCTAATTTTTCTACCAATTTTATATCTTGCCATGTAGATATCATTTAAATCCGTTCATATTTCAAGAATAAAGGCACAAAGTTCAAAAACTTTTCTTCTCATCTTGAATCCCTCGGGTATAGTTCAGAGAAATTCTGTGAACCATACGGACAACCCTCGCCCCAAAGGGGAGAGGCTCGCCCGTAGGGCTACGCCCGAGGGGTTAGGGTGAGGGGGAATTTTTACTTTTGCCTTCTCAGTCAAAACATTTGACTGGGTGTCTTGCCATTACTCACTTTTCCCAAGATACTCGTTTTTCCAGAGCGGTTCAACAAGTTCTCTGTATTCTTTATTATATTGGGGCATTTTCCCCTGTTCTATAAAAGATAAATATTCTTTTGCTCCTTCATCAAGAGGAACTGCTCCTGTTTTCTTAACAATTTCATAAAAATCAGTTGAATTGTCTCTTATAATACAAGGAGTAAGCAAATTTCCACATTGACAGGCAGGCCTTTCAATCCAGTAATTATTCTGCCATTTTCTTATTTCTTCAAAAAGTGGTGATTTTATTGCATCAGTTATTGTTCTGCCTTCATTATAAAGTTGATAAAGATTTCCATAATTTTTATCTTTAAATGGAATAAATACACAAGGAGTTATAGTGCCATCCCACATAATATAAAAATATCCTCCACCACGAGCAGCAGCCATACATCCATCAGAAGCAGTCCCTGAATTCCAGAAGTCGGCTATAAAAATTTTATCTTCAATTACAAGTTTCCATATTCTTTTCAACATTTTATATCTCTGTTCAGGTGTTACCATCAACTCAACAGATGGTTTTCTTCCAATTGGCATATATTGAAAATACCATCCATAAAAAGCACCCTTTTTATTAAAATAATAGTCAATAAATTCATCTGATAAAAGAAGTTCTGCATTATATCTTGTTGGAGTTACTGATATTCCAAAAGGTACTCCATTTTCTTTCAAATTATCCATTGCTTCCATTATTTTTTTATAAATGCCATTTCCTCTTCTTTCATCTGTTTCTTTCTCAAATCCCTCAACTGAAATTGCAGGGGTGAAATTCCCAAGTTCAGATAACTTTTTTGCAACATCTTTTTTTATCATAGTTCCATTTGTATATGCCATAAAATAAGCATCATTATGTTTTTCAAGTATATCAAATAGTGTTTTCCCATTTTCTCTGTACATAAATGGCTCTCCACCAGAAATAACAAAAAAATATGCTCCAAATTGTTCTTTAATTTCTGAAATAACTTTATCAAAAACATCAAATTTTAAAGTATCTTTTGTGTAAATTTCACCTGCATAACATCCTTTACATTTCAGATTACATACATTTGTTGGAGAAATAGTTACAAAACATGGTGGTCTAAATCCATGTTTTTCTTCAAAAGTTCTTCTGACATAAATACCTTCAATGAATATCTTGCCAAGAAAAATATTTGAAAGTGCTTTTACACAATTTTTAGAAATACTTCCTGAATCAAATGCCTTTTGTAATGAACTTAAAAGTGCACTTCCCATATAATATCTTTCTTCCATTACTTTGCGTGGTCTATCAGGACCTTTAAATGCCATTTTGTAAGTCGCTTTTTCAATAGCATTTATTAATGCCCTTCTTGTAACAGGTGTTTTAAGTCCCATATTTATAATTCCTGCTACTGCTTTTCTTGAACCACCCTTCTCCATTATATTTTTTACTCTTTCTTCAAGTGTTAACATACTGCCTCCTTATTTTCTATTATTATACCACTTATTATAATTTTGTGAACTATTTTATTATTTTGTGAGGTTGATTTCAAGAAATGTTTCTTCTCTCTCGCTGATTGTAAATTTTAAGTGATTTTTGTAAATGGGTTTTTGAAATAGGTATGAGTAAACATTTATGATTTGTGTTATAATTTTTAAAATGGAAATAAAAAATTGTAAAGTTATTAAAAATCAAAAGATAGCAGAAAAACATTTTATTTTAAAATTTGAAAATAAATTTTCAAAAGAATTCCTTCCAGGACAGTTTCTTATGGTTGCTCTCCCTCACTTTTATTTGAGAAGACCTTTTTCTGTTTTTAAAGTCAATAAAAATACAATTTCTATATTATATAAAGTAGTTGGAAAAGGAACAGAAATTTTATCAAAAATGAAAAAAGGAAATATTTTAAATATTTTAGGTCCCTGTGGAAATGAGTTTAATATTGAACAAAAATACGAAAATATCTGGATTATAGGAGGTGGCACTGGAATTGCTCCTTTAATTTTTCTCTCAGAAAAACTTAAAAGAAAAAATAAAAATATAACCTTTTTTTATGGAGCAAGAAACAAAAACTTGTTATTTTTTGATATTTTACCTGCTGGAATTGAATATGTATTTTCAACAAATGATGGGAGTTATGGATATAAAGGAACGATTTTTTCAATTGTTGAAAAAATGATAAAAAAAGAAGAAAAACCAGATGTTATTTATTGTGGTGGTCCTGAATTACTTTTGCAAAAGGTATCTTCATTATCAGTGAGACACAAAATCCCATCATTTATAACCCTTGAAAATTTTATGGGATGTGGAATGGGTGTTTGTTATGGATGTGTAATTAAGGTAAAAGAACAAAATGGCTGGGAGTATAAAAGAGTATGCAAAGATGGCGCTATTTTTAGAGGAGAGGAAGTAATATGGCAGTAAATTTAAATACAGAACTTGGAAAATTAAAATTAAATTCACCAATAATTATGGCAAGTGGAACATTTGGATATGGGGCTGAAAAATTTCAATTTATTGATTATAAAAAAATAGGTGCCATTACAACAAAAACAATAACTTATGAAAAATGGGAAGGGAACCCACAACCAAGAATTTCTGAAATACCATCTGGAATGATTAACAATATCGGACTTCAAAATCCTGGTATAAAATATTTTTGTGAAAAAATATATCCTTCTCTTGAAAAATTAAAAAAAGAGGAAGTGAAAATTTTTGTCAGTATAACTGATAGAACTCTTGATAATATTATAAAAATAGTTGAAAAATTAAATTATTTAAAAATTGATGCAATAGAGTTGAATTTTTCCTGCCCAAATTTTGAAAAAAATAATTTGATGATTTCTCAAATTCCTGATAAAACATTTTCAGTTGTGAAAGAAACAAAAAAAGTGAGTAAATTTCCTGTTATAACAAAACTTTCTCCAAATGTAACAGATATTGTAGAAATTGCAATTGCTGCTTCAGAAGGTGGAAGTGATATTTTATGCATGGTAAATACAGTTAAGGGAATTTTTTTTGACTGGGGAAGGAAAAAAATAATTGAAGGGGGAATTTCAGGACAATGTATAAAAGGTATTGGGTTAAGATGTGTTTATGATGTTTATAAAAGAGTAAAAATTCCTATAATTGGACTTGGGGGGATTGTTTGTGGGAAAGATGCCTTAGAATATATTTTAATAGGGGCTGATGCATTTGGAATTGGTAGTGGTTTTTTTTCAAATCCAGGAATTGTTAATGATGTTTTTAATTATCTTTCTTCTTATCTTACAAAAAAGGGAATTAAAAATATAAAGCAAATAGTAGGTATTCTGAATGAAAAAGGAAAATAAAAAAGAAAAGAATTATTTTTTAAGTATTTTAACAATTTTATTATGTCTATTTATTTTTTTAAGGGTGTGGTATGACGGAATAAGTGAACCATTTATAAATACCCTCCTTGTTTTTTATATTTTCTTTTTAACCCTAATAAGTTATTTATACAGAAAAGAAAAAACAGAGAATTTACCTTTGATGTACTTGCCTTTTTTCCTTTTTGTTCTATTTTCTTTTATTTCTTCAGGTATTTCTCAAATTAAAGGTAGTGGTATTACTTATAATACAAATATTTTATCTTTTTTTTGTTTGATGATTCTTATTAGTAAAATTGAGAAGCAACAAGTAAAATATCTAATTTATACTTTATTTTTTGCCTGTTTTGTTCTCGGTATTTACGGGATTTATCAATATTACTGGGGATTTGAAATAACAAGACAATATATTCTTTCTAACAAAGAAGTTTTAGCCAATTTACCTCCAACATTTCTTGCCCGACTTGAAAGCAACAGAATTTTCTCAAGGTTTGTCTACCCCAATGTTTATGCTTCTTTTTTATTGACGGTTCTTCCTCTTTCATTTTTTACTACTTTTGAAAAAAATTTTTATATAAAATTTTTTTCCTGGGCCACTTTTTTTATTGCTTTTTATAATCTTTTACTCACTGGTTCAATAGGGGGTATTCTTATTTTTATTTTTGTTTTTCACCTTATTTTTCTGTTTTTAATCCTACCAGAAAGAAAATTTTTTAAAATCACCCCCTTTTTAATTCTTTTTGAAATAATATTTGTTATTTTTATTTACAAAGCAGGGAAATTACCTCATATTCATTCTTTTGTTGATAGATTAAATTACTGGAAAAGTAGTATAAATATATTTAAAGAAAGTCCTATTTTAGGAGTTGGACCTGAAAATTTTGCCTTTTTCTTTACAAAATATAAATTACCGCAAAGTATGGAAGCAAAACATGCTCATAGTTTATTTTTTGAAACACTTGTTGAAAACGGTATTATTGGGACTATATTCCTTTTTTCTTTTGTATTTTCGGTACTTTATAATATTTTCATCAAAAAAGAGAAGCAAAAGGATTTTTTTCTATATGGAATTGGATTTTCTTTTCTTTCTTTGTTAATTCACAACATTATTGATTTTGACTTTGTTGACCCATCTTCATCTTTTCTTTTTTTCATTTTAGCAGGGATTTCCATAGTACTTCTGAACGGAAATTATAGAAAAGTAAAATTGACACTTTTCCCTTTTTATTTTACTATTATTTTGGTGTGTTGTTCTATTACATTTACAAGATATAACTTATGTATTGGAAATTTAGAAGCAAGTAAAAACATTGATAATTATAATTTAAAACTTTATTTTTTAGAAAGAGCAGAAAAATTTTATCCTTTTTATAATGTTTATTTATATAAAGGGAAAGTGTTTTGCCAGATGGGAACAGAAAATAGAGATGAAGAATTATTAAAGAAAGGTGAAAATTTACTTAAATACTCTATTTATTTAAACCCTTATTTAGTTAATGCTTATAGAGAACTATCTTTTTTATATCAACAAGAAGGTAGAATAAAAGAAAGTGAAAAAATGTATTTGAAACTTATTGAACTTTATCCCAATAAAAAACAGTTTAACCTTGAAGTGAGTATTTTTTACAAAAGTTTAAAAAATGAAGAGAAATTCAAATATTTTTTTGAAAAAAGCAAATACCTTTTTCCTGTTTCAGTGGAGGAAGGTATTATTTGTAACAATTACGAAAAATGGATAGAATTGCAGAAGTAGAAATAAGAAAATGCGATAAACTTTTATATTTTAAAGTAAGTAAGGATGTGCAAGTTGAAAAGGGGGATTTTGTTATTGTTGAGTTTACCCAGGGAACTATTGACTGGGGAAGAATTTATAGCTTTGTTGAAACAAAAGGGTTTTTCCCACATACAATATCTGGGAAGGTTTTAAGAAAAATTACAGATAGTGACCGCATAATTATTGAGGAAAATAATGCAAAGAAAAAAGATGTTTTTGATATATTCAATAAAAAAATAAAACAATATCATTTGAATATGAAATTGGTAGATGTTGAATATTCATTTGATAGGACAAGAATAACTTTTTATTACTGGGCAGATGGCAGAATTGATTTTAGAAATTTAGTAAAAGACCTCGCAAAAATTTTTAATTGTAGAATTGAAATGAAACAGATTGGGTTAAGGGATGAAGCAAAAATAAAAGGTGGTTATGGAATATGTGGACAACCACTTTGCTGCTATGCTTTCTTAAAAAAATTTGATACTATTACAATGAGATTTGTAAAAACACAAAAATTACCTCTTGATATGCATAAAATAACGGGAATTTGTGGTAGATTGCTTTGTTGTTTAAGATATGAAGATGAATTTTATAAAAAAGAAAAAGTGGGAAAAAAATGAAATTTTATATAACAACTCCTCTTTATTATGTAAATGCTAAACCACATATAGGACATACTTATACAACTGTTGCCGCTGATTGTCTTGCAAGATTTTATAGAATGAGTGGATATGATGTTTTTTTCCTCACAGGGACTGATGAACATGGGCAAAAAATATCAATAGCGGCACAAAACGAAGGATTTTTACCAGAAGAACTTGCAGATAAAATCTCACAAATATACAAAAAAACATGGGAAAAATTAAATATTTCATATACAAAGTTCATAAGAACAACTGAAAAACAACATCAGGAAGTTGTAAAAAATGTATTTAATAAACTTTATGAAAAAGGGGATATTTATAAAGGACAATATCAGGGATATTACTGTATTCATTGTGAAAGTTATGTAATACCTGAAGAAAAAGAAAATCCAGTATGTCCTGATTGTAAAAGAAATGTTGAAAAAATTTCAGAAACATCTTATTTTTTCAAATTATCTGCCTATTCTGAAAAACTTTTAAGAGTTATTGAAGAAAGTGAATTTATAAAACCAGATTTCAGAAAAAAAGAAATTACCAATTTTATAAAAGAGGGGTTATATGACCTATGCCTTACAAGAAAAAATGTGAAATGGGGTATTCCCTGCCCAATTGATGAAAATTATACAATTTATGTTTGGTTTGATGCTCTTTTGAATTATTTAAGCGGAGTTGGTTATTTATATGATAACAACACATTTGAAAAATATTGGCCAGTTGATGTTCAACTTATAGGGAAGGATATAATGAGATTTCATAATATTATCTGGCCTGCAATTTTAATGTCTTTACAACTTCCTTTACCAAAAACAATTTTTGCTCATGGATGGTGGACTATGTCAAAAGAAAAAATTTCAAAATCAAAAGGAAATGTTATATCTCCTGACGATTTTATAAATGAGTATGGAGTAGACCCATTTCGTTATTTTATTATGAGAGAGATACCTTTTGGACTTGATGGAGAATATTCAGCAATTACTTTCAAAAAAAGATATAATAGTGACCTTGTAAATGACTTTGGGAATTTACTTAACAGAACTCTTAACCTTATTGAGAAAAACTTTAATGGAATTATTCCAGATTCCTCATCTGAAGAAGAAATTACAAATTTAACAGATGAGGTTTTTGAAAATTATAGTAAAAAGATGAAAGAAATATCTTTTTCAGAAGGCATAGAAGAAATATGGAAACTAATAAATTACCTTAATAAATATTTAGATATAAAAGCACCATGGAGACAAACATGTGAAAAACCAGAAAAAGTTATTTACTCTGTTGTTGAAGGGATAAAAAATGTATCATTGATGCTTTCTCCCATTATACCTGAAACAATAAAAAGGGTATTTCAAATGATTGGAATAGAAAATAAAATAAACAAAGAAAATTTTTCTTCAATAAAAGAAAGGATACCATGTGGAATAAAAACAGGGAAAAGAGAAGTACTTTATATAAGGAAGAAATGAAACCAATTTATAAAAGAATTTTAGTTAAACTTTCTGGGGAAGCACTTTTAGGTAAAAAGAAATCTGGAATAAGTTCAGATGCACTAGTTTCAATATCAGATGAAATTAAAGAAGTTAAAAATATGGGATGTGAAATTGGTGTTGTAGTTGGAGGAGGAAATATTTATAGAGGCAGTCAACGAGATAAAGAAGTAATAGAGCCAGTTACTGCTGATTATATGGGTATGCTTGCCACAGTTATAAATGGACTTGCTCTTCAAAATTGTTTAGAAAATAAAGAAGGATTGGAGACAAGAGTTTTAAGTGCTTTTGAAATGAGGGAATTCTGTGAACCATATATAAGAAGAAGAGCAATAAGACATCTTGAAAAAGGAAGAATAGTAATTTTTGTAGGGGGGACTGGAAATCCTTATTTTACAACTGATACTTCTGCTGCCCTTAAAGCAATTGAAATAAAAGCAGATGTCATATTGAAAGCAACAAAAGTTGATGGTGTTTATACTTCTGACCCTCTTAAAGAACCTTCTGCTAAAAAATTTGATAAATTAACTTATATGGACATATTACAAAATCAACTTAAAATTATGGATAGTACTGCTATTTCTTTATGCATGGAAAATCATATACCCATTGTTGTGTTTAATCTTTTCAAAAAGGGTAATTTAAAAAGGGTTGTTTGTGGACAGGGAAAAAGAACAATTATAACTGATTAAGTTAAAACATAAAGTAAAATCCCAAATATTTCCCCCTTTTATAAAGGGGAAAGGAATAATTAGAGACACAAAAGCCCAGAGGAAGAAAAAATAAAATGAACAATACCCCCCTCACCCCTTCCCTCTCCCCTGAGGGGAGAGGCTCGCCCGAGGAGCCAGGAGTGAGGAGTAATAAGTAGATAACAAAAATTTTGGCAGTACCCCCCATAAATAAGGAGGTATTTGATGAAAAATCAGATTGTAAAAGAAGTTGATAGTAAAATGAAAGAAGTTGTAAATTTCTTTACAAAAGAAATAGGACTTTTAAGAGTTGGAAGGGCTTCTGTTTCTTTATTGGAAGGAATTATTGTAGAGTATTATGGTTCTAAAATGCCAATAAATCAGTTATCAACAATAACAATTCCTCAACCACAACTCCTTATAATTCAACCATGGGATAAAAACATAGTTGGTGATATGGTAAAAGCAATTCAGTCAAGTAATATTGGACTTAATCCAATATCTGATGGTAATGTCATAAGGGTCCCTGTACCTCCTTTAAGTGAAGAAAGCAGAAAAGAAATTGTTAAAAACCTTTATAAAATGGCTGAAGAGGCAAAAGTAGAAATAAGAGAAATTAGAAGACAGGCAAACATTCAGTTAAAAGAAAAACAAAAAAACGGTGAAATTTCAGAAGATGATATGTATAATGGTTTTGATGAAATTCAAAAAATGACAGATAAATATATTGAAGAGATTGATAAAAAAACAAAAGATAAAGAAAAAGAAATAATGGAATTATGAAAAATATTGTAATAGCAATAGATGGTCCAGCAGGAGCAGGAAAAAGTACAGTTGCAAAATTAGTTGCAAGGAAACTTGGTTTTCTTTATATAGATACAGGAGCAATGTATAGATGCCTGACATTAAAAGCAATGGAAAACAATATAAACTGGAATGATAAAGAGAAACTCATAGAAATGGCAAAAAATACAAATATTGAATTTATTTCTAATGACAATTACAAAGTTATAATGGATGGTAGAGATGTAAGTGAAGCAATAAGAGATGAAGAAGTAAGTAAAAACACAAAACATATTGCATCTATTTTAGAAATAAGAGAAATTTTATGGGAAAAACAGAGAAATTATAGAGAAAAATTTAACATTGTCATGGAAGGAAGAGACATAGGAAGTAAGGTTTTTCCAGATGCACAGATAAAAATTTATTTAGACGCCTCAATTGATGAAAGAGCAAAAAGAAGGTATTTACAACTTAAACAAATGGGAATTGAGGAAGAAATAGAAAAAATAAAAAAAGATGTTGAACAAAGAGATGAAGTAGATAGAAAAAGGGAAATAGCCCCTCTTATGAAAGTTCCTGAGGCAATTTATATTGATACAACAGGTCTTACAATCCAGCAGGTAGTTGATACAATATGTGACCTTGTTCAGCCGTTATACTTGGGAAGATAATTTTAATTTTGTATTATTTTCTCCACCATTTATAAGATAAAGCAAAGGCAAAGGTCTGTCCACTCCTTCAATAAACTCTGGTCTTGCTTGCCATGGACACACAGAAAGAACATTTGTAAAATCCATCCAATATTCTAATCTTGAAACTTTTAAATCCCATATCATATGAAAATGATTTGCTGGTGCATATTGTTTGTATTCAAGCATTGAAGCATACTTTGGGACAACAAATGTATGTGGCCAAGTATAATTGGATGTTTTACAAACTTCTTCTGCAAGTTTTTCAGGTAATTGTCCTGTTTCTGCCTCATCCCATATAAGAGAAAATATATTGTTAATTGATGAATAAGCAAGTCGCCCGGCAATTCCTTTTATACCACCAGGGGAAACAAATTTTACTGAATTTCCACCACCAGGGAAAGAAAATTCCTCAGCAATAGGAAAAGTAATTCTTTTCATAATTTCTTCCATTTTCTCACCTTGTTTTCCTGCCCAGTTAAATGAAGCACTTCCTGAATTAGTCCCATCAACAAAGCCCTTTTTGAACCACATTTCATCTGTCTTTATATTTATACCAATTTTTTCTGCAAGTTGTTTTATTTCCCATGGTTCCCAGACTTTTCTGAAATCCATAAATAAAGGCGGCTCTCCTCCTGTTAAATAAGTAAAAAATAACATCGTAAGTAATCCCTGAACATCTGCTTCCGTTGCATAAGGAATTACTCTTTTCTTCCCTGTATGGTCAAATGTTGAATTAAAAAGTGCCTCCATAACATCTGCAACAGGAAGAGGAATACCTCTTAAATCAGAACCCCATTCAAGTTGACTCATAAAACCGCCTCCAACAGCATTTAAGTCCTTCATTATATCTCTTACAATCAAATACATTGCAAGTGATTGATTGAACTTTTCGCTATCTTCTTGGTTTCTTATTTCAATTCCTCCTGAATATTTTTCTAGCCAGTTTCTTAATTCAGTTAGTTCATTTTTGTCATACACCTTTTTTGAAAGCATATCTGAAAGTAATTTCATATCAAGACGGGTAATTTCTATCCCAAATATTTTTCTTGTAGGAATAATATGAGCAAGTGCTGTCTCCATTCCCATAGAATCATGCCCAAATATAACAACTCTTCTGCCTTTTAGTGCTTTATATGTAATTGCTCCATAACACCAATCAACTAAATCTTGTATTGTTTTATCACTTATTATCGGTTCTAAACCAGTATCTGACCAATTTCCAATATTTATATGCATAAGTTTACCATATTGGGCAACTGCTCCATTACATGCCTGAACATAAACAACACCTGGTTTTGGTCCACTATTTCCACATGTCAAATTTATTGGTGTATCCTGAGGAAATTGCTGTAAAAATGATATAAGCGTAAGTTGAGGAAATGCCCATGTATCGGGAACTCCAATAAAAATATCTACTTTTTCTTCTTTAAATTGTTTTGCCACAATATCACCTTGTTTCTCTCCATCAATTAAAACATCACTATAAACAACTTTTACATCTTCTCCAAAAAATTTTATTCTATCAGCAATAATATCAGCAGTCATTTTAATTATATTTTTTACTCTCTGTCTTGATTGTTCATCAATTCTTGGGTCAGATGGAGCAAAAACACCTATGACAGGTGTTTGACAAGAATTTTTTACTTCCCCTACTTTAATTGCCTTTCCCATATTTTCCCTCCCGATTTTTTATATTTTTATAAAACTTTACTTATTTCAAATTTACAATATTCTTTTTTCCCTGTCAATTTTTTTGGCAGGTTGTAAATCTTTATTTATTAGCAATTTAGTAAACTTTAAAGGAAGAGTAATAGAAGCAGCATAAAAACAGCCCCTATATTTTCCCAATTCTAAATTCTGCCACTCATAAGGTGCTCCTTTATTTCTCTTTTCCTTCGTTATTTAACACGATTAAAAAGTTCTTGATATGTTTTATATATAATTTCTTCTGCATTTTCATCTGGTAAAGCAAATTCTTTTTGTACATTCATTATACCGGATTCATTGTCTCTTTTATGCTCATGAGATGGCATTAGGTAAGAAAGTTCATCATTACAAAGAGAATTCACCCATGTGTACTTAAAAGGACTTGCTTTTCGCAGGTTCATCGCAATCTCGTGGAATACTTCACCACATAGTCCTAATATTACAAGTTCTCCCAGACATATAATTTGTAGTTCCGAAAACACTCCTTTTTCATCCTGTTTTCCACCAGCAACTCTTCGTCCTTGAAGATATGCCTGATGTCGTAAAGTTAAAGTTTTTTGTAAGGGGAAATACACCTTCTTGCTTGCAGAAATAACAGGTGTAGGTTCAAAAGGTTTTAATTTTTCCCATATCTCTTTTGCTTTTTCATAAAGTTTCTGACCAGCAACTGGAACAAATTTCTCCGCTTCTGCGGCCGGTACATCATGTTCAAAAAATGCTGCTGGATGAACATTACCTTCTGGTCCTGCCATTAAAGAAAAAACAAATTTATTGCCTATTTCTTTTTCAAGTTTTTCTGCTGCCCATCCAAAATAATCACTATTGAGAGTAGTGCTTCCCATAGAAAGTGCATTATGACATCCAAAATTTCCCAACCCACAAATAGGTCTTCCTTCTGTATCTTCAAATAATACAAGTCGCAATGAGTCATCATAAGGTGATATAGATTCAATCTCTTCTTCTTTCACATGCTCTATGGAATATGCATGAGTTAAACTTGCAACACTTCCATCTTTCATCCTGATTCTTGGAGTTCCAATACCAGGAACAGAGATTTCACCTATTCTTCCTTTTGCAGTTCTTCGCCGACTATCTGCAAGAAATACAGAACTGGCAGCATATCGGTAAAGCATATCTAAATATGCCTGTGTTTCATTACTTAGTTTATCATATCTTATTAAAACACCACCAGTATCGTACGGGTCATCATAATCAATCACTTTTGCTGAGGAGTGAGTATGAGTGGCACATACCATAATATTTTCTTGTGGTATATCTGTCCACTTACTTGCAAGTTCTCTAATACCTCTTGTAATATTCGGAAAAAATTCACTTATATCTAAAAGCACTATTGCTACCTTATTTTCCCCATCATCAAAAACAGTTGCTCTTGCACATAGTTCTCCTATTACATCAGTAGCCAGTCCTTTGGGCCCAATTCGTCTTGCCTGGTCAAGAGGTGGCATAATACTATATTTTGCTGCTCCAACTTTAATTTCCTCCCTGCTCATATTTTTTCCTCTTTATAAGGAAAACAATTTTTTTCTTTTTCCTATGTAAATACCGAAAAACAAAAAATAATTAACTTTTTTTAACTTCTTGAACCATAGAAACCCATTTTTCTACACCTTTTTCTTTTATATCATCAAAAACCTTTTTAATTGCAAGTCCAACAAGTTCAGCAGTTTTTTCATTATTGGGTTGTCTTAAAGGATATGTCATACCAAAATGTCTTCTACAATGCTTTTGTGCTTCTTGATATTCTTCTGGATTATAAGAAACATTTCTGCTGTGGGGACAAATCCATGGGCATCCTTTTCCATATGCATTTTTTGCTTGAAATACAGTCATTTCAGGAAGTATAAAACTCTGCCATATTCCGACTGGAACTCCTTCCTGTCTTATTGCTTCCATAATTGAATCCCTTAAAATTACTTCATCACCTGAAAAATCAAGTTTTTCTGGTTCAATTCTTAATGTATAGTTATACCATATATGCTTGCATCCCTCTGGAGTATAAGGGATTTTTAATCCTTTAATATCTTTTATAATATCTGTCAGAACAGAAGCATTTTTTTTCTGGGTTTCTAAATATCCATCAAGTTTTGTAAGTTGCGCCCTTCCAAAAGCAGCAGTCAGGTCATTATTTCTATACATCCAGCCAAGAGCATATGCATGATAGTCCCTACTTTCTGATGGTCTTCTTGTTTCTCCAAATGACCATAACATTTTTGCTTTTTCATATATTTCCTCATTATCGGTCACAAACATACCACCTTCTCCTGAACATAAACATTTATTTTGATTGAAACTGAAAGCACCACAATCCCCAATTGTCCCCACTTTTTTGCCCTTATATTTTGCCCCATGTGACTGACAGGCATCTTCAATAACTTTTAAATTATATTTCTTTGCTATTTCCATAACCTTATCCATCTCAACAGAAAGTCCATGAAGATGAACTACAATAATACCTTTTGTTTTTTCTGTTATCTTTTCTTCAATTTTATCAACATCCATATTCATCGTTTCATAGTCAATATCAACAAAAACAGGAATACAATTATGATGAAGAATACAGGTGGCAGAAGAAGACCATGTATAAGATGGAACAATTATTTCATCTCCAACTCCTAAACCACAACCTGCTATGGACATATGTAATGCCGCTGTTCCACTATTTGTGGTTATTGCATATTTGTTCCCATTCCAGGCAGCAAATTCTTTTTCTAATTCAACACAATTTGGTCCATAAGCATGATTTGTTCCTTCTAATGAATTTAAAACATATTTTCTATCTATTTCATCTATTGGTGGCCAGTCCTTTATTTCTTTTACTGTTTTCTCTCCTCCAAAAATAGCAATTTTCATTTTTCTTCCTCCTTTTGTAAATGGAAGTTTTACCAAAATTTTTGTTATCTGTTAATTTCCCCCTCACTCTCGCCCTCTCCCCATAGGGGAGAGGGTATGGGTAAGGGGCGATTTCATCTTTTTTTCATCTATTTTTTGACACTACCAAAAAGGTTATTTATTTCTTTTAATGTCTCTTCAACAATTACCTGCCCTCCCTCTGGTCCAACTAAATTGTCTACAATTTCTGCACCATAACTTCTCCCTTTTACTGCTCTTTCTGTTGGTAAGTAAGTACCTCCACCATTTGATAGTTGAATAAGAAACGTTTGAATTGATTTACTCCTTGCTTTTATCCTTATACCATAATCAAGAAAAAGTTCAAACCTATTTGTTGCAAAAGCAATATCTCCAAGACGAATTACATGTAATTCCATAGGTAAATATGGGTTCTCCTTTTGCTTATTATATCTCTCAATTACTTCTTTATTTCTACTTAAATGTCTAAATGTATTTGGCGTTTCTTTTTCTCTCTGTAATTTCTCAATCTCTTGTTTTGCTTGTTTTACTTCTTCTTCTGTCACCATCCTCATAGGTAAATTTATTGTTTTAACTATGTGTTTAAATTCTACCTTATCTTTTATATCTTCCTTTGTGTATGGTAAAGCATCATCAACTGCATTTGCTATTCGTCTCCCTATCTCTTTCCTTGCTGACATCCTTATATCTTCTTCTTTCTCCTTAAATCCCCTTAATTCCAACATCCTACCTTCTTCTTTCTTACCAATAAGTAAGTGTGGTGATTGGTCTCCTGCTGGTGAACATTGTGGAAGTATAAATATATCTTTTGAATACCTTTTGTAAATCTCTTCTCTTGTATCCTGCCAGAAATCTGCTGATAAGAAAAGAGCATTTTCTGTTTCCTGTGATGGACAGGCAATATTTATTATCATACCTGTTAATTTCTTGTTCTTATCCCAGGTAAAAAGTAAATTTACACTATGGTCTTCATATCCTTCTATATGACTGAAATTTAGGTCATCAGTATTGCCATACATCTTTGATGAACCGTCAAAATAGGTAGCTCTTCTATTATGACCAACTACTGCATGCCCAAGTCCATAAGATATCATCCCTTCTTTTCTGTTCTGCCATGACTTTATAATACAATCACCCGCTTTTTTCACAAAAAACTTTGTGTATTCAGAAGGACTCATTACTCCTTTTTCTGATGTCTCATATAGCCCTTCTTTCATTGTAGGTCCTGTATGAGTATGAGTTGCTCCAAAAGATATTTTCTGAACATCAATCTCTGACATTTTACCCTTGACATATTCTCTTACTTCATTACATACCTCTTCGTAAATATAAACAAGGTCTGCTGATAAAAGAATTGCCTGCTCCCCTTTTTCTGATTCAATCGCTAAAGATGTTGCCGTTACAGGGTCATTTACATATTTTGAAACCCTTGCATAATGCTGACCATGTAAAAGAACTGGCCTATCTGGTGTTATATCTTCTTTTGCCCATCCAATTAAAATTTTCTCTCTTTCCATTTTTTCTCCTTATTTTATGTTTTTTAGAAAGTTCAATGCTTTTATTATTGCTTCTTCTCTGTCATATTTATACCCTTCATATTCAATACTTACATAAGACAGATAATTCTCTTTTTCCATTGTCTTAACAAGTTTTTTATAGTCAATTATCCCTTCTCCTATAAGTGCTGGTATGTACTTCTTCCCATCTAACCCCTCTTTTCCATCATTAGAAATTTCCCAGTCCTTAAAATGTGTATGAATTACATATTCCTTCATTTTAAGAAAACTTTCTGATGGCTCTTCTCCACCCAATATAACATTTCCTGAATCAAATGTCACTTTTACTTGTGGTATTTCTTTTATTATTTTTTTCATATCCTCTGAATTCAAAAAAGGACCTCTTATATCTGGAAATTGCTCAACAGTTATTGAAATACCATAATTATCTGCAAGACCAATAACTTCTTCGAGCCCTTTTATAACATTTTCTCTACTTTCATCTCTTGAATATTCATCCTTTCCACCAATTGGAAGCATAATTTTATCTGTTGCTAAAACCTTACTTTCCTCAATCCCTCTTTTAATTTGTTCAATCCCATGTCTTCTTAAATTTTCATCTTTAAAATTTATATCTACAAAAAATGTATAGCAAACTGTTTTCAATCCATAATCATCCATAATTTCTTTTACTTCGTCTGCCCGCCTTCCATATAGTCCAACCCATTCTATACCATCAAGTCCTAAATTTCTTGTCAATTTACAAAGATATTCAATATCGGGATTTTCTCCCCATTTTCCCCCTGCCATTGTATAACTCATCATTGAGTATTTCATTTCTCCTCCATTAAAGTTATTAACATCAAAAAACAATAACCCCCAATTCCCTCTATTTTTTTGTTCTATGATATTTATATTATTTTTACATATTCTACATAAAAAGTATAATAAAATTCTCCTGGGCTGGTGTAGTCCTTATTTGAAAGTATATCCCACAGAGGAAAAAGAAGATATGATACAAGAAGTATTTTCCTTTCGTACATTTTTTGACCACCCGATGTTCATATAAAAAATTTATAATTATCCTATTTCCCTGTCAATTTTTCATTATTTATTTTCACCTTATAAAGATCAAAAAATAACATTTAAGAAAGTATCTTTTTTGTCTTCATTTATTTTTAGATAAAGGGTTTTAGTTTCTGCATTATATATAAAAGATTCTTTCATATTTTTAAAATCACTCATATCTTTTGTTTTAGTCAATAATTTTTCTTCCTCTCCACATTGCACTTCAATTGGTTCTTTAACAATGTTATGGACTATAATAATATATTTTCTTGTTTCAGGCATTCCTTTATATTTCCCTTTTCTTGCTCCTATCATCAATCTAATGTTTTTGTTATTCATTTCATACTTAAATTCTGTTATACAAAATTCTCCTTTCTCATAATTAAAACTCACTCCGTCGTCTTCGTACAATAGAAATTTCCCATTTTTTTCTGGAAATATCTCAATCGTTATCTCATCAAGTTTTTTCTCTCCAATATAGTCCATTTCAAGAGCAAATGGAATTATACTGCCTGATTTTACAAATAACCCTCCACCCCTATTTTCAGGTATTTTATATTCAATAGTTGTTGGTCCAGTATATTCTTTCCCAGTCCAGTAATCTATCCATTTACCAGCAGGTAAATATATTTTATCTGTAAAAGCACTGACCATCAATTCCTCTCCAAACATATATTGAGTAAGAATATTCCATGTATTTTTATCATCAGGAAATTCTAAAATTAAAGGTCTCATCATTGGTATTCCTGTTTTATGAGATAAGTAAGCATATGTGTAAATATAAGGGATTAATTTATAGCGAAGTCCTGCATAAAATTTAAATACTTCTTCTAACTCTTTTCCAAGTAACCATGGGTGTCTCCAATAATTCCAACTATCAACTGTTGCCCATGGAAGTAAAAAACCATAATGTATTCCCTCTTTTATAAACACTTCCATATCACATGTGTTAAGCGAATGCCCTGATAAACATAAATTTAAACATGCAACAAGTGTTTTTGGCCCTCCTCCTGTATCTCCTGTCCATGTTCCAGTAAACTTTTGTAATCCTGCCCACCCAGCCGGTGTAAAACCACATGGCCTTCTTCCAGTATAATTCTTAAATCCTAAATACATCTGTTTTGAATATAATAATGGGTAAAGATTATGCATTTCTTCATCTGTCATACCATTTGCCCATTTCCTATCAGGATGTTCACATACCTGAAATGCTCCATCTTGTTTAAAAAAATCAACTCCCTGGTCTATAAACTTTTTTAAATGT
>Ga0116192_1001052_pt1 | contig 19801 bp, 16 predicted proteins | sample AD_UKC113_MetaG_FD_89876 | JGI IMG/M metagenome (GOLD analysis project Ga0116192, IMG submission 89876) | Active sludge microbial communities of municipal wastewater-treating anaerobic digesters from Hong Kong - AD_UKC113_MetaG | ecosystem: Engineered > Bioreactor > Anaerobic > Digestate... | reverse complement strand
ATATTTTAGCAAAATATTACTTACAATATCAAGCGTAATTTGTGGTTTACTATATGTATTTTTTTCTGTTAAATCATGTTGTTGTAATATTTCAGTTTGTATATTTGTGGGTAAACTTGAGGTAAGATTCAAAGGCATAGACATTGAAATGTTTGCTTGGGATTCTTGCAATTCCAAAATTGAATATTCAGATTTAGCACATGTTGCAGTATTAAGTGTAGTATTCCTTTCGTTAAACCATGCTAAATCTATTATTTTATCTAATCGTTGTTCTCTTATGTTAGTATTAGTGTTGGTATTAGTATTGCCTAATGATCTTGAGATCAATGCATTTTTTATCATTTTAGATTTAGATAATTGACTTTTAAATTTTTTCAAATTATTAAGAGATCTCTTATTTATTGCCAAAGCGAACGTATCATCGCAATTTTCAGAATTAATTAACATTGTTGAATTTAATTTATTCTCATTATTAACGTTATTGTAAACCATAGTGATAATTATACTTTGATATAACCTATCATAGAATACGATAAATTAAACATTTGTAAATTCAATTTTTACTATTAATTGTCGAATCTTTTTTATAGACTTCATAATATAACTAGTTGGTTATTCCAAGGTTTAATTTAAATAATGCAAATGTACAATGCGCAAGATTTATCTGTTTTTGCAAAGAATATTGATAATTTAAAAAAACAGCTACAAGAAAATCGTAATAAATATTTAGTACCAAGTTATGATTATCTTAAAAAGATAGAAGTTATAATATTCGACTATATACGCGAAAAAAAACGTAAAATTTATGGTGGATTTGCACAAAATCAATTAATAATTCAAAAAAAGGTTGCAGATAGATTTTATGACCCTGAAGAAATTGTAGATATAGATTTTTATTCTCCTGATCCAGTCCAAGATATCATTAATCTTTGTAATAAATTTCATGATTTAAAACTTGAAAATATTATGGGAAGTGAAGCACAACATGCTGAAACTTATACAATTTTTGTTGAATTTGAAAAAGTATGTGATATTTCTTATGTACCAATGAATGTTTATAGTAGAATTCCTTTTGTAGAAATAGATGGTATTCATTATTGTGGCCCTCATTTTATGATGATAGATTTATATCGTGCATTTACTGATCCAATAGTATCAGGAATACAAAGATGGGAAAAAACATTCCCTCGTATTTTAACTTTACAAAAACATTATCCTTTTCCACAAGTAAGTAAAAAAATACCATTACCTATAATCAAAAGCGAATCTACTAACGATACAGAAATTACAAGTATCGTTCATAATATTTTGCATAATTTGGCAAACAAAAAAAGTGTAATTATATTTGGTTCTTATGCATATAATTGTTATTTGCAAGAATCAAAATTATTAAATGATAAAAATAACGATATGAATAATTTTTTTAATTATTTAGATAATAATTATATTGAATTAGTTTCCAACGATTATATTAATGATGTTAAGAGTATTTATAATAATTTACACACGGATATTGGGCAACGAGCTACAAATTTATCTGTTACTGAATTTCATAGATTTTGGATTTTAACTGGTTACAGTTGTATTATTTATTACAAAAATATACCAATTTGTAGAATAATTGATTACAATCATATTTGTGCCCCTATTAAAATAATACCTCTAACATTATTTGATGACAAAGGAATTGTAACAGATGATAAAAATACTATCCAAATTGCAGCTTTTGATTATAATTTAGTCTTGTGCATGATATCTGCATTCAAAGCTCGTGTAGACAAAGATGATGATCAATATCAATATTATAATATTATGACTTCTCATTTAGTTTATTTGAGAACTTATTACTTTAAAAAAACTGGTAAAACAATGCTTGATGAAACATTATTTCAAGAGTTTATTACTAAATGTATTGGTAACACAATTAGTCCAATTAGAGCATCAAGAATAGAAATGTTAAAACGTAAATCTAAACATAAATTAATAGTATGGAAATATGCTCCCGAAAGTGAATCAAGAAAAGAGAATCATACTTTTAATTATAAAAATTCTTCAGGTAATGCAATAAGCAATTCAAATAAACTAAGGGTATTTAAAAAATAAAAATGAATACTTAACAATTTAATTCTCAATATTACGACTACGATTTATGGATTGTAATAAGTATAAGATTATAAATGGCTACTACAAACATTGAATCAAATATAATTGAAACTGAAACAAGTTATTTAATTGATAAAGCAGTAATTGAGGATTTTCAAACAGAAGAAATTAATATGTTACGCGACACTACACGTAGACAAATTGATTTAATTTTCAATTTATATTCACATTTAATTTCTGAAATTGAAAGAGGTATTTTTGAAGCCAGTATCATTGATTACAATGATTTACATATCAACTACAAACAATCAACATTTATAACAATTTATAAAAATAAATTAGCATTTATTTTAAATTCACTTAATGCTTCCACTATTGAAGGGTTTTTTCAATATGTACAAAATGGTATAATTAGTAGTTACATGATTGCTTTTTTAACTATTTCACAATTAAAATTACTCACACAAGTTAATTATATTGATTTTTTAGCACTTTATGCAAACCCATTATATGCAAACAAACATATTGAAAGATTGGTTTGTTTAACTGTAGAAGGAAAGCGAATAGTCAGTAAGTATGAAGGTAGTATTGATGCACAACAAAGAATTGATAATATAATTAAACTAGCAGAATTTTTAGAAAATATTTCGTTAGCTATTAAAATAGAATATGGTATAATTGAACACACAATACTGTATGCAATCGATAATAAACTTGATGAAGTTCTAATTATTTCAATTTATAATGAAAAATGCAATGAACTTTTTGATCTCCTAGATAAAAATTCAAAGTTATATAGTCAAGAATTAATTGAAAAGATACATTCTAACATGATAAATGCTCAAAAAATTGCATTTTTAGATCCATATGATCTTAATGAAAATAATTGGAAAGAAATAAGAGAAAAAATCAATTACAAAAACCATGTCAAAACGAATCATGAAACTACAGATATGTACAAATGTCCAAAATGTGGTGAACGGAAAGCAACTGTTATGTTATTACAAACTAGAGGTGCTGATGAACCTATTACTACTTTTATCACATGTCAACATTGTGGTTTTGTTAGAAAAAAATAAAAACAAAAAAATTGATTTATACAAGATCTTAAGATATATTATTATTAACATAATATTATTTATTGGTTTGTTTGATATAAGTGTGTTAACTTTTATATAACCTAACAATAGTTCGCTTAAGAAGCCGACATGTGACACATTTTAACATTTATTTTAAACGCACAAAAAATGATAAAAATATTAAAAATAAAAGTACATATGTATATACCAAACACACCCTAAATAAGATAATGCAACTTGTAGATATCATAAACTTATTTCTTGATAATAGTAACTTGGATTTTGAAAAACCTAGTAATAGTGAAATTATGAGACTAGTTCAAATTTATTCTAAAACAAATGGTGATGTTGGAACAAATTTAGGTGGCCATATACAAACAACACCTACAAATGCAAAAAAAGTAGCTAATTTCTTATCGAACAAAGGCTACAATACTGTATCTAAAAATGTTAAATGTTATACTTATAATAATAAAAAAATGTACACATACAATAATAATCCATCATTGACAAAAATAAAAGAAACTACTATTTATGATTTTCAATATGGAGATAACTATTTATTATTAGTTCAAGATGATAAAACAGTACCTGAAACTCAGTTTCCACTCGTAAATAATTATCATTCAATCACAAGTTATGTTGAAAGGACATACGATATTAGTAGTGATATTACAATAATTCTACAAGAATTTGATCTAAAGAATCATAATTTAATTATACAAATTAGAATTACTGATGGTTTAAAAAGTTCCCTTCAACGATTGCTATCATCAAATAAACTCAAACAAATTAATAATTTATTAGGTGAGGTCTCGCAGACTGACATAAGCAATAAAGTACAGCCAAAAGTAATCCATAAACAATAACTCCAAAGAATGGATAATTACAATCTTTAGATGGATTTAAAATTTTAATATAATTACCAAAGAAACCAATTACTTGTGGTTGAGATAATATGATGTAAAGCATTAATAATATAAATGCATCAATTAGCAAATTAGGTAGATATGATAAATAACTTTTTCTTGTTTCTTTTATTATTTCTTGTTTACTTGTTAATTCATTATGGTGTCCAGAAATTCCAATATTAGAATTAATGTAAGATGGATTACCAATATTATTTACATCTTGTTCAATATTCTTTGCTAAACGAGACATGTCTTTATAATGAGGTTTTCTTCTGTGGCTCTTATGACCATGATTTCCCCTTGTTTCACGTTCTTGATTATCATTCTGATCTGCAAACTTATTCATCATACCACTATTAGCAACAGCAGCTACAAGTGCTTGATTTTCAGCTTGTGTTTCTTGTAGTTGTCTTAATAATTGTTGTTTTTCATATTCTTGTAACTGCTGGGCATATTGATTAGTTTGTAATGGTTGGCTAAAATCTATATTACCATTACCACCATTACCACCATTACTATTACCTAACATATCACGATCAAATGGATTAAATCCACCTGTTTGTTGTTGTTGTTGTTGTTGTTGATTTTGATTTTCATGTACACTAATGTTTGGATTATATGATAAAGCAGAAATACTACCTCCAGCACCTGCGCCCCCTTTTCCAAAATTTTCATATGCACGTTTCATTTCTTCAGGATCCTGTTTATCAAGATCTTCTAATAATGTACCCATAAATGCCATTTACTATTATATTATATTAATACGTATGATTCTTGTATATTATTAACAGTATATTAATTTGATAAAAAAGTTCGAATGATCCTATGACGCAATAATTTACATAATAAATTTTTCGTATCATGTTTATAATCCTAAACAAGTAGTTTTGTGAGTGTCGTTATCTTGAATCATGCATTCTTTACTATGATAAAACGCTTTATAACATAGATTACATTTATAATCATACATTGCAATATTGTTTTTATCAACATTACAAATTTCATTACACCCATTTTTGTAACATTGTACTTTAAATGTTTTCAGTTTTCTATCTAACAAAGCGTAATTATTTTTTACTATTGTAACACCTTTATATTTTTCAGGCATATCTTCCATATTTTCATATGTGCGTTCTTTAGTGTGTAAGGAACAATAAATTAAATCATCAATTAAACTATTTTCGATGTCTAAAAATTTAGTTTCAGTTGACAAACAAATCCTAATATCACCGTATACATTTGTACCCAAGAGTATGCTAGCTTTTTTGTTAAAGTTTTCTGGATTAGGTACTACGCGCGAATCATAACAACCAAATATATGAAAATTATAAATAGTAGCTTCTAGATAATTATAATTTTGTTTATCTAAATCTGAAATCCCATCAAGTGGCGATTCATATTCAAATGTTGTAACTGAATCATCAACTCGTAAAATATTACCAATATGTTTAAAAGTTTTTGTTAATAAATTAATAACATCATAAAGAGTTGTATTTTGTGTCGAACAAAGATAATTACTTTCTATTTTTGACGATAATAATAGAATCGGCCCTTTAATTTTTTTTTCACTATTAACAAGATATGTTGCAATAGAATTTTTATTTATTTCGCTAGTACTTTTCGCTTTAATTTTTTCTTCACTAGGACATAAATTCTCAGAGTTATGAAATAATTGATAAATTGTATTACCATTTTCATAAATAATATCTGAATCTCCAACTGTATCTTCGTTCAATTGAAGTAAATCATAAAGTAAATACATGATTTCATCATTTGTTGTTTTAACAATTTGACAATATTTTAAAAGTCTCGGCACTTCAGATTGTAAATTTTTAGATGTAAGATTAATATCATTTGGGTGTATTATAATAGTATCAAATGTAGTTGAAGAATCATTTGACATAGTTGAAGAATCATTTGACATAGTTGAAGAATCATTTGACATAGTTAAAGGATTATTTGACATAGTTAAAGGATCATTTGACACAGTTGAAGGATCATTAGATAAAGATGTAGAAATACATGTAGTCGTTTGAGACATAATATTTATACTATTGTAATATTAGAAATGTAAAAAGTTTAAACGCATGTCTTTTATGTTGAAATACATATTTCGGGTATTAGTTTGTAACAAGCATTAGTATTTTTAACATAATAAATATTTTTTTTAATATCATTACTATTTGGACCAATATATTTAATTTTCCATGAATACGATTTAGTCATATAAAATCCTATTAGAAAACCAATTGCTAATACAAATATACTTAACAGTAAAAGAATTATTGACATTGTGTATATACATTGGTAATTTAATTTACTTTGTGGTAAAGGTAACAAAACTCAATAATAAACTAATTTTATGTTGTGTTATCTTATAATATACACCAAATGGATGTGATAACGTTTTTATTATTATGTGCAATATTGTTGTTAATCATCATCATAATACTTTTAATAATTTATTTAGTCCAACTTTATATTAATAATTTTTGGAAAACTAATTCTGAATATGTTTGTATTGGTCCTCAATCGTCAGAACAGGGCGAAAATTCTGGAATAACATTAATTGAACCAATCAAGGGAGTAGCTATTAATCCTCCAACAAACTTGGAAAAAAATGCAATGATGTTAACAAGACCTGATTTAGATACATTAGTAATCACAGACCCTCCTAATACTGCGGCTGTATTAAACAATTCTAGTATTTTAAACTATGATCGGTCAAAAATTTATGATCCACTTGTAGAACCAACAAGACGTGTAGATCGTTATGAATTACCAAAATATTATTTTAGAAATATGATTGATTTTCCAACAAGAGGATATCCAGACAATTATAATCAACTAGGTATTCTCGTAAATTCTATTAATAATTATGATGATTATAGTGAAAATAGTACATATGATAGTTATGATTCATACAATTATAAAGATACAAATAAATACAAGTTTAAAAAAAGTAAAAAAAGTAAAAAATCAAACAGAAGTAACAAAAGGCGTTATTTGAACAAACGTAAAAACTTTTATCGGGATTTGTCTAGTAACGCTAAAAAAACGAATGAAAACAATATTTTAAGACTTTTCGGACGTCAGCAATATCCTGGTTCTAATACTTGGGAATATTATGTTACAGTGTATAGTGGCTTAGATGCTATTAAAATTCCATTATATCCGAATAAAAAAGAATTATATACAGGTGATCACGTATTTGTTCCACAATTAAGTAGTGGTTATGAAGTTCAACTATATGATTATGATGCTCCAAGATATTATCCTGACATAATTTAAACTTCCTCTTGCTCAGTTATTTTATTCGTGTAATTTGTCGAGTAATTTAAATTACTATCTTCCAAATTTATATCATCTGTATTAATAGTTTCATCAATATCATTATTATTTAAATCCTCGTTTTCATTAGCACTACTTGTACTGTTATTATTTTCTGTTTTATTTTTCATAATATCTATTTTTTTAATATTATTTTGATAAATGTCTAGTTCTGTTGGTACTACGAAAAAATTAAGTCTAATAGGGTAAACATTATAATTAGTCATAACAACATTATCTACTTTCCTTGTCCACGATACTGGTACAATAAGTTGTTTTTTGAGAATATAAAGTATAAGTGCAATATGAACATCCAACTGAGCATTACTATTTAAAAATATTTTGGAATTAATTAAATGATCTCGTAATTTAGAATTATCCAAATTGAGTCCATAATTTAAGATTTTTTTAGAATATTGTGATATATGTGATTCATAACTATTATCAGCCCAAGCCCATAACCAATAACCATTAAGTAAATCATATTTTCCAATAATTTCGCACTTGGAAGCAAATACAATTTCTTGTTTTTTATTAAGAAATCTTACAACATAACATTTTCTTTCGTTATCATAATATAATTTTCTGTTATATTTGAGTAATTTACTGTAAGTATTAATACTATTATCATAATACGTTAAAGCACTTGTTATTACGCTAGCAAAGTTCTGCATTAATTATATTTATTTTATGTAATAACGTTATATACTTACACTGCATATTTTATCGTACTTTGCAAATGAGTTCAAAAGCAACCGTAACAAACACAGTGTCTATCGCAAACAAAGATATATCCTCAACAAATAAAGTAAATAATTTTATTGCCAAACATAATATAATAACCGCTACAATATGTATTATTATAGGTAGTTGCATCAATGAACTTGTAAATGAATTTTTTGATGGAGTTGTACTTTGTGTAATCGACGAAAAGAAAACGCCCGATAAAAAATTTGAGGATTTAGAAATTGTTGTATTTAAAAAAAAGCTAAGAGTTGGAAAATTAATTATTTTGATTCTTAAATTATTTATTATCATTTTCGTTGTGATAATACTTGAAAAATTGTTGGAACGTACACTTTAAATATTCCTTCTACTGTTTAATATTTGACTTATTGACAATATAGCTTTATCAGCTGTTATTTCTCTACGAGTCACATTTTCTTTGATTTCTTCTGTTTGTTTATTATCAGAACATAATATAATGTTAGGAAATCCTCCTGATGGCTGATCAGCACTATTATTCCCCCCTTTAGAAAACAATTTTTTATGTTTTAAATTTTGTTTTTCATACATATCACTGCTTTCACTTTCACTAGTACTAGTTTCGGAATTGTACGAAAAACCATAATTCTGCATTATAGCATCAATATATGCGCGTGACATAGATTATATTAATAGAAAACATATTATTTTAGAATTTGATAACAAAGTTTTAGTCAAAATTAATTACTATTTTGTTAGTGTTATCTTTGAAAATTTGAACTGCTTTACCGGCTTCTACTTTAGTAAGTTTTGTTTTTTTAGTTGCTTCATTTTCTTGCACTGCTTGTTCTTCTATTTTTTTAGTTTTTGGCAAATATTTAAATTTTTTAAAATGATTAATATTACAACAAGTACCTTTGTTTTCGCATCCAAATTTTAAATATTCGTCATCAAGTAGATCCCCAATAAAATTACTATAAAGTAATCTATGTAATGCAGCTTTCTTCTTTCGAAAGTAAAAATTAATATATGTACCTTTGCCACAAGTATTATTACTATTCGTAATATATCCTTCCCATTTGCAACATTTCACAGGATCAAATATACTTGAACTAATATACTTACATACTCTTTTTAGATCTGAATATTGCAACCTTTTCTGATATTGAACTGTCTTTAATTGCTTAGTTAAAAGCTCTTTTAGTAATTCATTATTTTCAGTTTTGGCAAGCATATTCTCGACAGCTTTTTCACCCCCATCCATAAAATTTTTGTATACTAATATACTTTGGAAAAAGAATTTTTTTTAAAATATTACCAAAATAAGCTCTAAAAATAAAAAAAAAATGAAATTTCAATCGTTTAATCAATCGATATTATTTAGATATTTTATAACCTCTCTATCTCTACTTATTCAACAAATAAACACTATGAATACAAGTAATTATCACGTTTCTAATCAAAATGGTGATGCCGATGAATGGACAACCGTAACCAATAACAGAAAAAAAAGAAGCAATAATAACAATGTTTCTAATGTTCCAAAACAAAGTAGTCCTTCAGCTGTTTACAGACCACCTATTCCTAGTTCTGATTATGATTATAATCGTGAAAATAAGACTTCGTATTCTGGTAAGTTTTTTAAAAGTAGATATAGTTCTCCTAAAAGTACAAGACAACCACGACAAATACCATCACAAGAAATACTATTTTATAAACTTCGTGATAAAGAGTTTATTACAGGTATTGAAAATGGTAGCTTTAATTCAAAGAACATTTTAAAACACATGACAAATATCGAAAAACATGATGATCTTAGTAAAATGACTAAAGAATTAGCAGAACGAGCCGTTACTGATACTTTCGATAAATTTTTATATTCTGCTATTATACGCATGAATTTAAAAAAGCATGTTATGGATGATTATGTTAAACTTATCGTAATAATTATCAATAAATTACGTGATAGAAATGAAAAAAAAATTGGTAATTATAAAACGATTAAAAAGTTTGATGAAGCTAGTGGTCTTATGTGGTTGGATGACGACATTGATCCAAACGCAATTTCGTTAATTCTTAAGAAATTGTTTAATGATCTGCATACTGATCCATTTAAACCTAACGCGAATAATGAAAATTTATTTGGTTCTTTGATCGCTAAGTTAAAAAAAGGAACTATGTCAGAAGAAATATTTGATACACGTTACAGTTTATTGTTAGAGTCTATTAATTCTGTTCAAAGAAAACGTTTGATACAAGCTGTTATCAATAAGATAACTACAGACTTGGCTTATAACAGTGAAAGTATGATTAAGTTTAAGATGTTATTCCTTATTAATCCTGCAGCATTCATACAAGAAACTCTTTATTACTTTCTTAAAAATAACAATAATATGTATTCAAATATGGAAAATGCGGTTGAATCCCTTTATGCCCCAAAGTTTGTTCAAACACTTGAAAATTTGTTTGTTGATTATAGTGCAGATAAAGAGTACATGCAAATCGTAGAATCTTTAAGTTTAACACCTCTTTTCAAAAATGCACAACTAATAAATAAAGATGAATTCTTTACAATTGTTAGTAATATTATTATTGGATATTGTGATACTAATAATAAAACTTGTATTGTGAATTTTGGAGAAGATGATGACCAAGAAAATGATGTTACTATTAGGGCCAGATTATTGAGTTTAGCTTATTTAGTATCGGAACTTGCGAAATTAAACTTGTGCGAAAATCTTGTTGATAATGTTGTTAAACTTTTTAAAGATAACGATAAAATTAAAAACAACATATGTTTTGATGTATGTCATTGCATTCTCAAAACAAGACCTCTTAATCCAAACGCTTATATTGATTTGTTAAAGAGACAAAATAAATCAGGATTTGCTGGTGTCAAATTGTATACACTCGCTGAGCATTTGTCAAGTTATTGTGATGTTTACAAAAACAATCAAATTATAAATATTGACATAATTTTGAATTGTTTGCAAGAAATTATTGATACAAAGAATACTAACAAAGCAGAATTAGAAACTTGTTCTGCTCCAAGCACACCCACAAAGAATCGCAAACGAAAAAACAAAAAGCGAAATAAACATAATAATGCAATTAATACAGTTACTCCGATTGTTCAACAAGAAAAACAACTCTGTATGAGCGCTCCTTCAACACCTTTTAATGTTATATCTCCTCGTAGGGATACTAATGTTGTTTCGTACTTTCCTTTAACATCCAAGTTTGATGATAGTGTTGTATATGAGGATTTATCAGATGAAGCAATAGTAATCATTAAAAATCAACTTCGTTTAGATAGTGATGAAAAAGTATTTAGTGACTTTTTTGATGAAGTTCTTTCAAAATCAAGAGTACCAATAACTGTGAAAACACATGTTACAAATATGGTTTGCGAAGTTATTGATGCAATGGTTGGACTAGGTATTAAGAAAGATACTATTCGACGTTTGATTATTGATGCTAACAGATTGGTTGAAGAAAAAAAAGATGATTTGCCATGCGTTGTTATTAATTATGATATTCTTAAGGAAAATATTACACAACACCTTGATATCATTGCATAATTGAAATATTTTTTATTTTTTAGGTTTTATTTTTGGGTTTTATTTTTTGATTTATTATTTGTAGTTAATAATATGAACATCTTGAGGAATACCATAAGCTTGATTAATAGTAAATTTAATTGTTATTTCGTTTGGTAAATTTTCATGGTTCATATATTTAGATAATTTCTTTCCTGGATCTAGTTCACTTGCACTATTAATATTTTCATCATAAACAATACCATTGTCGAAAATATAAAGTACACGATTTACATCATTGACAACAATAATCGGAATATTATAAATCTTGCTAAGTACATAATATTCTATTATACCATTAGAATTTGTTATGATATCCTTATTTAAATTATTGATAAATTTTATTATTGCATTTTCAATGGCTTTGTGATGTGAAATATTTTTGTTATCATTTGTTTTATCTTTATTTGTTGTCTCTTCTTCCTTTAAATCAGGCATATTTATAAATAAATACTTTTGTAAATGTTTTTCTATATCATCATAGTTATTTTTATCGAGTAGCCAATCTGATATTAAACTTCTAAAATAATTTGCCATGTCACTTTGAATTTTACTATAACTGCCTAGATTTTTAAATTCGATGTCATAATATTTATTTTTAACCCAATTATAACCATTAGCATAAGCTCTAATTAGAGTTAAATTATTTTCTATAATTTTTTGTGTTAATGAATCAGCTAAATCTTTTGGTACATAAGATACGTCAGGTAAATATTCACTTGTTTTTTTGTTAAGGATAGGTACTTTGTCTTCTCCAAATAATTCAGCAAGTATTTTGTCGAGGTTACTACTTGTATTTTTGATAATAGTTTGGTTTTCTCTTGCAGTAAACATATTTTTATCAACAATATCAGTTACATAATAATCATTGATATTTAGTAATTCAAAACACTTTTGTGTAAATTCTGCTAACTCTATGCTAATTTTATTTATGAACATAATTAACATTTTTTCAGTTAGACCAAGAAAACAATGTACGTCTACCATTTTTTCATTCCATACACAATGAGTTGTGCTAACACAAGAATTTTTAGTTTTGTTAATATCACAAGATTTTCTATTATTTTGTATTTCATAATTATCAAGATTTGGTATTTCTGGAATTGTAATCACGAACTTTTTACCTGTTGGTATGTTTTTGTTATTTGGATAAATATGTTTTTTGAAAATAGCATGCAAATTCTTATTGAGAATACCAAATAAAATGTTCTGAAGTTCAAACTTTTTATTATTTATATCCATTTTATTATTTTTAATTATTGCTAAAATTACAGATTTGAGTCTTGCGTTATTAACATTATTGACATATTTACTAAATTCTAATCTAAATAATTGATAAGATTCATCGTTATATTTATTTTCATTAATTGATTTTTTTCTTTCGTCAACAACATTCCTGGTTTTAGTTTCAATATTAAAAATTTTCTCATCTATTTTGTCAAATAATTGTTTCTGTTCAATACCTAACTTGAGTTCTTTAAGTTTTTGTGTTTTGATAACTGTAGGTAATACTGGAACACTAAGTCTTGACTGTATAATTATTCCAGATACAGTAACGGTTTCGTCTTTCTTACCATCAATATAAACTGATAATGGAGCGAGTAATAATTTACCTTTAGTTAATTTGTCAAGTGTTAATAAATTATTGTAAAGTGTTTCAAATGGTAATAATTTTTCACTTTTTTTGAAGTTATTTCTTATGTTTAATTTTGGAATACTACCTGATGGTTTAATTGGAATAATAGTATTATTTGATGTAATAATATATTTACATTTGTATTTTGAATCAATAATTTGCGAATCAGGTAAATATTCTTTATTTCCAAGTTCAACAAGAGTATTATAAACTGTTTTAGCTGTAGCATCTATTTCGTTTGATCCTTCAAATAACAAGGAAGCACAATTCTTATTATAAAATTCCAAAACGTTAGCAACGGGATTATTTGTTTCTTGTTTATAATAGAAATAATTAACACTGTGAATTTCTTTATTGTTTATATTTTCTTTAATAGCAAGTACAATTGGATAATAATATTTACCTTCTTTTATTATAAAAATATTTTCTCTTTTTGGATCTGTTAAATTATCAATATTTTCTGGATTATGACATAAAATATAAAAATCTTCACGTTTTTTCTCTTTTTCTAGTGCCTTTTTAATAGTAATTTCTTGTTTTCTAAAAACGAACACATTAATTCCATTGGCTGTTAACAATTTAGGCAACGCAACAATATCATTAACAATATCAAATTCAATTGGATTGTTATTCAAATAATCTAAATATTTCTCGACAGTAATAAATTTATTGCGAATATCTCCGTTATTTAAATAATTAAATATTAGATTATTTTTATCATTAGTTAATGTTGTTTCTATTTTTTTTAGTATTGATTGTGATGATAATTTTAATGGGTAACCAATAGCATCCAAAAGTGCACGTTTACTTTGTGGAGTACCATATTTAAAAAAGTATCCCTTAGTATGAATAAGATAATGTTGTCTTAATTTCATCTTATTTTCTATTATGTTATTCATAAACATATCTAAAAATTTTGGTAAAAAGCCGTAACGATTTTCTTGAACTCTATAAGTATTTTGAAGAATGTATAATTGCTCACCTTGCACTTTGTTTGATAACAATGACGCTTCCCAATCTAAAGAATTTTCATCTTTGCTTGATGTTGAAGTGGTAGTTTCTTTTTGCGATGTTTGAAGAAGTTGCAGCATTTTTTCACTGTTTTTAGATAAAAATGGATCCCTTTTAAAACAACAAGGCATTGGTTTGTTATTTGGATTATCACCTTTTAATAATAATCCAATAAACATATGCTCACCATTATCCTTTGGATTACAAGAATAATAAAGCATTTGATTAGTATTTTCATCTTCAGCATTATCAAGATTGAGCGCACGTAATGTAATATTTTCTTTTTTTCCTTCTTTAGTTGTTTTTATTACTTTTTCATAAATTTTAGTTTTTGGATTTTGTTTAAATCCATTAGCAAGTAATTCATCAACTGAAACATAAGCAACAGGTCTTCTACGTTTTGTTGGTCCTGAATGTTGACAAAGTCGTGTCCATTGATTTTGTCCTTGCTCTGGTTTAAATCCTAAACGTTTTTTATCCATTCCAATCATTTTTTTAACGCTACTGTACATATTTTCTGTTTTAACTATTTCAGTAACCCTATTTCTTCTACTTGCAATGTCAGTCAAACTTGCTAACTTTTCTTTCAAAGATTGTAAGTTTGGCTTCTTAAGAAGATAAGTTTCAATATAAAGGTACAACATAACATTCACAAACGTTGTTATCCTATCAAGTTGAACCTTATTACGCGCACCTGCCGTCCTTATCTTGTACCTCTCAACATATTTGCCCTGAATATCAATACTAATTCCTGGTGGCTTATATTTCGGTATTTCAGATTGTTTTTTAAGAGCCTTACGAGATTTTTTAATTGTAGTGTACTTACTTCTGACTGATTCTATCGCTTCAGCTGCTTTTTGTACGGTAATGTTAAATTGAACACTCATTTCATCTGCAAGTTTAGCGTCTGTAAATTCATAATTTCTTAGAAAGTAAAGAATTCTTTGTTCTAGTTTATTTTGATCTTCGTAACGTGACATACGCTTGTATCTTAAATATGTACCAAATTTACTACTATCACTATCAATAGTTCCATGTGTGGTACGTTTGCGAGGTTCTACTACTAACGCAACATATGGAAAAAAGTAACGCGCAAAATCCGATAATTCGTTATGTTTAATTTTATAATCATCTGGTATTTTGTATTTTTGTAAGGAATTTATAAAAGCAAATTTATAATCTTCAGGTTCAGGAATTTTAATTTTCATTGCAGTATTTTCTAAATTAATTTTTTCTAATAAATTAATAATATGAATGTGAGTTTTGTAAATATCTTCAAATGTTGCTTTTTCTTCTTCTTTCCATTGTGTTTTGTATTCTATTTTACCTAAATCATTTAAATTTATCGCCATATATTTTTCTAGATTTTGTGTACTATTATCTACTTGTATTTTAAAACTAATACCATAAGGAGCATTTTCAAACCACTTTTTAAGAATGCTGATATTATTTGGTTCCTTTTTAAATTCACTTATGTCTTTATTATTGTATTTAAAAGAAGTACTTCCATCTGCCTTTTTATATTGGATAAACGGATACTTTGTGTTTGGTATAAATGAATCAAACACTTTAAATAAATCCATTTTATTACCAATCTCTAATGTTAAATTAATGTGAATTACTGATTGAATAATATTTGGAGAATCAAAATATATTTTGTAATTATCATTCTTTTTAACATTTTCAATAGTTTCCATAACTTCATTTTCAATAATCATATCATTATTAATAGTACCAAAATTAGCATCTATTTTATTTTGTTCTAATGTTTTGTCACCATTAAGATAAGATATTATATTTTTAATATCTTCTTGTTTAACACGTTGAAAGTAAACTTTTACATAAACTTCAATTATATTTTTAAGCTCATCATGACCTGGTGAATAACCAAGGCCTAACTCATTGTAAATATCCATTAAATAAATTTCGTTATTTGTATAAAAATATTTGTAATCTTCAAGCAAAACATTATCATCATCATCCCATTTAATTTTACTACCATAACGCTTAATATTATCACGAAGATATTTTAAAGAACCTCGCAATTCTTCATAATGGCGAATATTATTATTAGGTTCAATATCTATTTGTAATAATTCACTTCTTCTAATCCATTTTTGACCAATCATAATTTTTTTTATCATTTCATCATGATAATATTCACTAAACAAATATTGACGTGATGGTAAAATATGACTATTTTTATTAAATTTAGGGTTATTAAGAATCGCACAACAAATTTTATTTTTAATTACCTTAATAGTATCATCAATAAAAATATATTGAGAAGTTACATATTTTTTATCAAAAAGATTTTTTAAATTTTCGTCATAGTTAATATTGTCTTTAGAAATATCAAACGCTAAACTATCATATTTATCACTTTTATAACTATTATCCTCCTTGAGGGCACTTTTAATTAGTGCCGAAGTTTTAGCAACATTTGCGTCAATTTCTGTATCATTACTTTCAAAAATATTCTCCAATTCTTCCATATTGTATTCATTATCCCCTGCTTCTTCTAATGGATCATACTCTTCTTCTATATCTGGTATATTATCAACAGCGTCATATTCTTCTTCAAACTCTTCAGCCTGGCCAGAAGTACCTCCTGATTGCATAAATTCTTTGAGACAATAATCCCAACCATCCGTCTTAGATGTTGATTTATTAAATTCTGTTCTCGTACCACCTACTAAATTATTCGCACAAGGACACATAGATTCTTCAAAACATAAATGACAAATACACGTATGTTTTTTCCCTTCTGAATAACCACCTGTTTGTTTTTCTTTTTCTAATTCTTGATCTTGATCTTGATCTTGATCTTGATCTTGATCTTGATCTTGATCTTCATTATTGCTTTTTTTAAATTCTAAAAGTTCGTTTTTTTCTGTGTTGCTTTGTGGTAAAACTGATTCATAGTCTTCAATAGAAAATTTACGTTCTTTCTTTTCAGCTTGAACATTACTATTAGTAAAAAGAGACGTAATACCATCATTCATAATAGTGCTAAAATTTAATTTTAGTTCATCACGTGAAATTTGATATTCTTTACGATTTTGTTCTTTCCTTAATTTTTCTGATAATATTTTATCTTCATATGAATATCTATGCATATTACGTAAAATTACATTTTTATTCATATGTTTTTCATACCACTCAGCGCCAAATTTTTCTTTTAGTTGATTCGTATGAATCTTATTTTCATTAATTTTGCTAATTGAATATGCAATGTGATAAGTATTGAAAAAATGCATGTACCATTCGGTACCATAATACTTTTCCATTTTTTTATAATCTTTAATATCTAAATCCAAAAGTACATCTATTAAAGGTAATTCTTTGATATAATTTAAAATATTCATGATATCTTTTGGTACGTTACCTATAAAAATGTAAATATGGTGCTGTCTACGTCGGTTATTATTCTTATATTTAAATATGATTTTAACTGGATCATTCATTGTGATACCTATATATATATACCGAAATACAAAAAACAAGATATTATCAAATTAGAATGTGTTCGTAATACTTAATTCATATTATTTATTCACTAAATAATTGAATCATTAACGTTAATTCCACAATATTCTTTAGGCATTGTCTTAAAATCTTCGTATTTATACAATCCTAAATTTATTGCTGTTTGAGTAATAAAAGCAAAAATTTCTTTAAAAAGTTCAGTGTGTCCTATTTCAGGGCATGCAATATGAGAAATTTCATGCAGCGCAACATATGTTATTAAGTTAATATCATGAAATTTATAAGGATAATTTTTGGAACGTAAACAAAATGCAATTTTTTCGCCTTTATTAATAGTATAACTTGTATATTTTTCATTATCTGTATTTTCACAAATTATAGTTTTTTTTATTTTTTTATTAAGTTTAATAATATACTGTTTCATATCTTTAAAATTATCTGTATCTTTATTTTCATACATATATTTGTTAAGAGTTAATATTTTGTCACTTAATTCAGATAATAGATTAGCTGCAGCTTGTTTATCGACAGTATTTTTGACAAGATAAAAATTGTTATTAAATTCTGATTGTTGATAGGAAACATCATAATAATTTTTTTTGTATATTATATTTACCAAAACCATCAGAACTAAAAATACTATTAAAATTAAAATTCCGGTCATTAACTTATTTTTGTTAATTTTCTTGCAAGTATAACTATGCTCTAGAATTCAAATATTTTCTATCTTCTAAATATATCGCCAGTATAGTATAATGGGTTTATTAAGTTCAAAGGAGTCAAAAGAACCATGTAATACGTCACATAATGATAATGTACATGAAGGTGGTAGTTGGACTAAAAAAAATAATAAAAGTATGTTTAATTATGAATTTGATGTGGCTTCTCGCCTTGAAGAATTAGCATCAAAATCTTATAAAAAAAATCAACTTTTTGATGAATATGAAGAAGAAGAGCAAATAGGTGGTAATTACAGTGAACTTGATGGATATACCAATCCTATGGATGTTCCTTTTCCATCAAATTATAATGATATTGACCTTAGATCACCTTACAGAGATACAGGTTCACAAAAACAAAAAAGATATCTTAAATATCAAAAAGATATTCTTACAATGCTTAAAGGGGGAAATGTTGAAGATTCAGAAATGGACAATAAAGATGTTGTTCTTAAGGATTTAGAAAATGTTTATGATAATGAAGGTTGTGGATGTGCTGGAAGTGATAATAATATAATTTATAATATGTCGGGTGGCAATAAAGAACGTAAAAAAGATAATTATATTGATGAACAAAATGAAAAGTTCGCAAATATGATTCTTAATGGAGGTAAACGAAGAAAAATTGTAGATATAGAATTAAGTACATCCGCAAATAATTTGTCAACATCAGCTCACGCAATCGCTTCAACAAGTAGCGTCGGTTATAAAACATCTGAAAATAATAGTAAAAGCCTTAACATAATGCCTTTTTATAGTACACCTGAAAGTGGCACTTCCCCATTGATTCATAATAATGTAAATACAAATAGTACTACAAGTGATTTTATTAGTGAAACAAGCACCAATATGAGTAATACTAGTAGTGCAGGAAGTAATATTATGAATAATAAAGTTAGTACTACGAGCGATAATTATTATAAACGCCCTAAAGGAAGTGCTAAGAGATACTAAAAAAAAGTATAAACATGAGCATGAAAATTATTATATCATTAGACACTTCACAATGTTTTAATCTATTGCGCATAAAATCTATGGTATGTCTTCGTTAACTAAATCTTAACCATACTATCTAATCTTCCATAAGTTCTTTCATTGATTTTTTTATTGTAGATTTTTTAATATCTGAATATGATGTTGCTGTAACTTTACATTTAGTAACACGAGTTGTTTTAGTTTCTGTTTTTACAGGTCTATTATTTGTCCGTAATTTAGGTGT